>WNFV01010682.1_pt1 | contig 18954 bp, 15 predicted proteins | sample 5400101 | NCBI WGS metagenome assembly WNFV01 (sample SAMN13153361, study PRJNA577476) | soil metagenome | isolation source: 115 cm soil or saprolite under grassland replicate 1 | place: USA:California | collected 2016-06-15 | reverse complement strand
GTCGCGCGCCAGTCGCTCCCGCGGGCCGACCACGACCCGGTTCGACGCAGCGTCGGTGGCGAGCACGTAGAGCGCCCGCGGGGCCGCGATCCCGATCCCGCGGCGCTGCCCGACCGTGAAGTGCTGATGGCCCGGGTGCGCCCCGAGAACCTCGCCGTCGGGATCGACGACCTCGCCCCGCCGTTCCGCAACCCGACCGTGCCGGGCAAGGAAGGAGCGCTTGCCCTCGCCGGCGAGAAAGCACAGGTCCTGGCTGTCGGCGCGCGAGGCCACGGGAAGCCCCGCTTCGGCCGCGATCTCACGCACCTGCGGCTTGGTAAGCCCGGCTAGCGGGAAGCGCAAGCGCACCAGAGCCCGCGGCGGCAGCGCGGCGAGCATGTAGGTCTGATCCTTCGCCGCGTCCGCGGGGGCGACGAGAAGGGGGCCTTGATCGTCGCCCGCGATGCGCGCGTAATGGCCCGTGGCGAGGCGTTCGGCTCCGAGCCGATCGGCGAGCCCCAGCATCGCGTCGATGCGGACCTCCCCGTTGCAGCGCACGCAGGGATTGGGGGTTCGCCCCGCCTCGTGGCCGGCCAGGAAGTCATCCACCACCGCGGCGCGGAAGCGCCGCTCGAGATCCATCGTCAGGTGCGGCAGGCCCATCGAATGGGCGAGCGACCGGGCGCCGACCACCGCTTCGGGCGAGCAGCAGCTGCGCGCCCCGTCGGTGACCCGGTCCGCCCACAGCTTCAGCGTCACCGCGACGACCTCGGCGCCACGCTCGCGCTCGAGCTGGGCGGCGACAGCGCTGTCCACTCCGCCGCTCATCGCGACCAGCACCCGGCCCCGCTGGGGCCCGCTCCCGGGGGAGACCAGCGCGGCGCCGGCGGCGATCGCGGAACCGAGCGCGCGATGCAGCGCGTCGGCGGCCAGCTCGGCGGCGTGACGGCCCTGCGCCGACAGCCCGCCGAGCTCGACCTCTACTTCCTGGGGACCGATCCGTGCCGCGTCGAGCACCTCCAGCCCGTCGACCGCGGCGGCGATCGCCGCGCCGGCGGCGATTGCGGCCGAGCAGCCCTCGGCGTCGAAGCATGCCGCCGCGATGCGCCCATCGCGGACGTCGAGCGACAGCCGCACGAGATCGCCGCACGGCGCGCCGCCGGCGGCCCCGCTGGCCCATCCGTCGCGGGTGGGCCCGCGCCGCGAGCGGTCGTCCAGGTAGTAATGGATCCCCTCAGCGCTCACGCGCTAAAGGTAGCCCGGGCGAGCGGACTCAGCCTCCCGCTCGGGGTGCGCGGCGCGCGTCAGTCCGGGTAGTAAGGGACGTTGTGGCCCTTGTAGAGCGCATCCTCGACGGCCTGAAGGACGCTCTCCGGCCCGCGGAAGCCGTAGCTCACGGTGGCCTTGGGGATCTTTCCGCTCACGCTCTTTGGGCGGATCACGATGAGGGCGGGAACCTGGCTGACCCCGACCCCGTTGGCGATACGCGAGTAGTGAGCGATGTTCTTCGCCCCGGTCACGAAGACCGCCACGTTGAGGTCGGGGCGCCCCCGCAGCGCCTCGACGTAAGCCTTGACCCGCTTGTCGTCGATTCCTCTCTGCTTGACGATCAGCAGCACGATCGCCTTGCCGTCGTCATAGGCGTTGACGACCGGTGCCGGCAATCCCTTGCCGGGCTTCAGCGCGCTGTCGGGAATCGAGCCCTGGGCCTCGGCGCCGGGAGCCGGCGCGGTCGCCGGGGGCGCGACCCCCGGAGCGGTCGGCGTCGTCGCAGTCGCGCCCGGCGCCGCCGGGGTCGCGGTTGCGCCCGTGGTCGAGGTCGGCGCCGTACTCTCGGTCGTCGATTCCGAGCCGCCGCTCAGGACCCGCATGTAGAAGATGATCGCGAACAAGATCAGCAGGCCTGCGATCAGCGCGGCCTGCACGACCGGGTTCTCGTTGGCGGCGCGCCTCACGCGGCTCCACCCCCAAAGCAAGAAGGCCCCAGCCTGCCGACGCCGCTCGGCTTGAGAACCCGTGTATCCAGGTGGGTGTCTACCGCAAAGCCCCCAATGGGACTCTCCGGAAATCGACTCCCAAGCCGATTGTGATGGCTCACATTGGAGCAGCTATCGAACAAGCTCGAGCCTCCGTAGACGCTACCAGTCATCTGCTCACTCGACAGCGGGCGCGAAAACCTTGAGCGCCATGGCCTGGTCGTCGTGCAGTCGCCAGCGCCGCAACTTTCCCTGCTCGAAGTCGAGCTCCACCGCCACCGGGACCGAATCGCCCACCTCGCCGCTCTCGCGCCACACGTACTGAACCTGGGCGAGGGCGAGGACGCTCTCGCCGGTGACGTGCAGCTCCTCAACCTCGTAGCGCCTGTCCAGATGGTCATAGGTCCGGCTCGCCCACTCGCGCGCCTCCCCGATCCCCCTGCGCACGCCCTTGGAGGTATGGATCTCGACCTCGGGGTGCAGCAGGCGCGCGAACGCGTCCACGTCGCCGCGGCTCAGGGCGTCGAGGACCTGCCGCGCGGCGCCGCTGCTCGCGGGCGCCTGGCCGGAGCGCTCGCCATTCGTCTCCGGCGGCTCGCTCATCGGTCAATAGCATTGACGATCGTCAGAAGGAGATGAGCGAGCTCGGCGAAGGCGACAGCTTCGGCCCGTACACGGTGCGGGAGCGACTCGGCGAGGGCGGGATGGGCCACGTGTTCTGCGCGGCCGAGCCCGGCGGCTCGGAGGTGGCGCTCAAGGTGCTGCGCCCGGAGCTGAGCACGCACGAGGGCTTCAGGGCGCGGTTCGAGCGCGAGGCGAAGATGGCCTCGAAGGTGCGCCACCCCAACATCGTGCCGGTCCTCGATCGTGGCGAGATCGACGGGAGCCTCTACCTGACCCAGGCGTTCATCGGCGGCGGCTCGCTCGAGGAGAGGCTGGAGCGCGAGGGCCGGCTGTCGCTCGAGGACACGGTTCGGATCTGCGACCAGGTGGCGGCGGGGCTCGACGCCATGCACGAGGCGGGGCTCGTCCATCGCGACGTCAAGCCGCCCAACATCATGCTCGACACCGAGGGCAAGGCCTTTATCGCCGACCTCGGTCTCGCCAAGGACCGCGAGGCGAGCGTCATCCTCACCAGGCTCGGGCAGGCGGTGTGGGCGCACCTGCGCGACGAGCCCGCCGATCCCTGTGCCGGACGCGCGGAGATCCCGCCCGACTTCGGAGCGGCGGTAAACCGGGCGCTCGCGAAGGAACCCGAGGGGCGGCCGCAGTCGGCTTCGGCCTACGCGCGTGCGCTTCGCGCCGCCGCCGGCCTGGCGGGGTCGGAGGTGCCCTCGTGAGCTCACTGGTCCTGGTCGAGCTTCAACCGCTCCCGGGCCAGAGGTTCGAGCCTCGCGACGGCCTGACCGTGGGGCGCCAGAACTGCGACGTCACCCTCGCCCACCCCCAGGTGTCACGACATCACGCCACGCTTCACGTCCGCGACGGAGGGCTCGTGATCGAGGACGTCGGGTCGCGCAACGGGACGTTCGTAAACGACGAGCGCCTCGCCGCCCCGCGCCAGATCGCCGCCGGCGACCTCGTCAGGATCGGCGAGACGGTGTGGCGTGCCGAGGCGCCGGCCGCCGCGGCTCCGGCGGCGCTCGAGCCGGAAGCACCCGAGCAACGCGGCGACGTCCCGCCGCCGCCCGCGCCCTCGGTGGTCCACCCCGCCCCACCCATCCCCGAGGTCTCGACCCCCGCGTTCGCGGAGGCCCGCCCGCGGCGCAGGCGCGCCTCGGCGGCGCGCCGGGTGGAGGCGACCGTGGTCTCCTACGCGGTCGTCGCGGCCACCGCGGCGGGCGTGATCATCTACCTCGCGGCGCGCTGACGCGCGGCGACCGTCCTAGCGGACCCCGAAGTAGATCGCGACCGCGAGCGCCGCCACGGTCAGCAAGGCGAACGCGGCGACGCTGGTCTGGCGCTTGACGCGTGCGTCCACGAGCGCCGCGAGCTCGTCGGCCTGCGCCCTGCCGCCCGACTTCGCCTGCCGCATGACCTCCGGGGGCACGAAGGCGGGCTCGTCGTCCGGGGCCCGGAAGTCCGGTGCCTGCGGCGGCCCGGGGACGGGCACGCCGCCGAGCTCCTCCTCGTGCGCCGGCACGAGCACGCCCGCCCCGACCTGCGAGATCTGGGGTGACGGCTGGACCGCCGAGGGCTGGCGGTCGATCTGGGCGCGGCTGCGAAGCTCGAAAACCGTCAGCCCCATCCTGATCTTGTCGCCTGGCGCCAGCTCGCGGCGGCCGGTCCCGGTGACCTGGCCGTTGACGTACGTGCCGTTGCGCGATCCCAGGTCCTCCACCACCGCCCCCTCCGCCTGCGGGGAGACCCTGGCGTGGCGCCGGGAGACCTGCTGGTCGATCACCACGACCCCACCTGCCGCGGGCTCACGGCCGATCTCGACCGCGCCTTCGAGCGCGAACTGCGCCCCGGGGTCCGCGCCCTCGACCATCTCCAACAGCAGCTCCGCCATGTGCTCAGCCTATACCGGCCTCGCGTGGACGCCGGACGGGCTGGGGCGCGGCTCGAGCGGCTTGGGGTGAACGCCCGACGCCTGCTCCACAACGGGGCCCGGGCCCGCCTGCGCGTCGACGGCCGATGCCACCACCGGCACCGCGGCCTGGGCGGGCGGGATCGACCACTCGATGCGGCGAAACTCCAGCGAGGATTCGAGGTAGGTGAGCGAGAAGATCGGCAGCAGCACGATCTTCGTCCCGACCGCCAGCAGCCAGGCGCCCCAGTAGAAGGCGATCGCGCCCGCGATCGGGACGCCGAGCTCCAGCACGTTGGCGAGGACCAGCAGCAAGCCCAGCTCTGCAAGCGCGAGGACGCCCGTCATCCACGGCGGCTGGTAGCGCAACAGCCACGAGTAGACGCACGCATCGAGCGCTACGCCCTGGAGCAGGAAAACACCGATCAGCACGATCCAACCCGCGTTGCCGGTGATCAGTGACACGATCGTCCCGAGCACCGCCGGCAGCACGATCGTCGCGACCCGGGTGTGGATTCGGCCTATCGGGGTCGGGCACATCTAGGCCAGCTGCTCCGACTTGCGGATCTGGCGCAACGCCCTGACCGTCGCCCCGGCGAGCCTGAGCTGCATCGCGAGCCGTGACGGAACGGATCGGTAGCGCAGTCTCTCGGCCCTGGCGGCGTCGCCGACGAAGCGTCGCGCGATGTACTTGAGCCCGGCGATGGTGTCGCCGTTCGGAACAACCGTGTTGGCGCTCAGTCCCATCATGCAGAGACGCGAGTCGTCGCGATCGAGCGGCGGGACGCCGCAGTTCGTCTTCAGCCGGATCCGCTCGCGCTCTACCGGGACGTCGTAGGTCTGAGCCAGACGGCGCAGCAGCGGCAGCGAGAAGGCCGACTTGACGAACCCGGTCCCGCACGTGATGCCCGTTACGTCGAGCGGCCCGAGCTCCTGATCGTTAAGCAGCTTGATCTTGATCGCGAGCCCGCTCGGCGACGGCTTGATCTCGCTCACGTTGCCGAATACCTCCTCGAACGCGCCCGCGGCGCGGGCCCTGCTGATCTTCTGCGCCCAGCCGCGCCGCGCGGGCGATGTCCCGCGTAGCGCCTTGCCCAGGAAGTCGACCCGCTGGTCGAAGTCGAGTCCCTGGAAGGCGTCGATCCCGCTGCCGTCGAACAGGCAGCGCGGCACGTTGAGGTCCTGCTCCTCGGGCGAAGGGTTTCGCTGCAATGCGATGCATTGCGCACCGGCGTCGACGACGTTCGCCCATTCGTTGACCGAGGCGATCCCGGAGCCCACGATCACATAGCGCCCGCCCTGGTAGTACCGCTTCGGCTCGTAGGCCTGGACGATGCGGTCGGTGGTGGCGGGATCCTCGCGCGCCTTTCCGTAGATCCCCGGGAAGGCGAGCGGCCCGTGGCCGAGCGCCAGCATGACGTGCTTGGCGCGACCGAGCAGCTGCGCCTCCTCGTCATATAGGGAGAAGTAAGGCGGCGGGCCCTCCTCGCGGACGACCCAGCCGACCTTCGTCCCTCCGAGCACTCGCCGCTCGTAGCCCAGCTTCGCCGTCACGATCGCCGCCTCGCTGAGCATCTCGGGGACTCCGGGATTGAACTTGCGCCCCACCGAGCGCAACAGAGGCGAAGGGTCGAGTCGCGAGAAGGCGTCGAGCTGGGCGAACGTCGGCCAGTCGGCGGGCAGGAAATGCGACTCCGACTCGGAGCGCAGCACGGTCTGGCCGAGGTTCCAGGCGAACTGCTGGTAGGTCTGGACGGGGTTGAGGTTGGTGCCGAAGATCCCGACCTGCTCGGGCGCGAAACCAAGATAGACCGCCGTCGTGTAGACGAGCAGCGCCCCGAAGCCGTCGCCGACGACCGCGATCGTGACATCGGCCGCGTTGCCGTTCGACGCGCTCATCCCGCGCTGCGGTCGATCCTCACCGGCCTCTGGCCCCCACGGCCGCAAGCTAACACGCCCCGGCACTACCTGCCTCCGGGACCCGCGACGCCGGCCGCCGACCACGTAAACCGTGTGAAGTCGTCGGCCGGGGCGAGCGCGCCGGGGCGCGTCCCTCGGCGCACGAACAGGGTCGGCGCCGGAGCCGACCTGGCGATTGCCGATCGCGTCGGGCCGAGCCCCTCGTCTCGCCACCTCTGCGACAGGCCGACGACCAGCAGGCCCGCTTCCCCCGCGGCCTCGATCACACCGGCCCTGCCCTGCTCGGCGATCACGGGCTCGGCCGGGACGCCGGCGTAGGCCTGGATCAGCAGGCCCGCGTCGGCGAGCATGCGGCTGACGCGCTCGACCTCGCCCGGCTCGTCGGCCGCCCCGAGCAGCTTCAGCGGGGCCCCGGTAGCCGAGGCGATCCAGGCGCCCAGCTCGAGCGCCGCCCAGTCGTGGTCGACGCCGCCGAAAGGCGCCACGATGCTGCGCTCGGGGCCAGGGACGACCTCGGCGTCCTCCCTTGCCACCAGCACGGCGACATCGCATGGCGCCTGCTCGAGCACGGCGCCGACCTCGCCGCGCGGCACGCCTTCTCCGAGCAGCGGCCGGCGGCCGTCGATCAGCAGCAGGTGGACGTCCTCACGCTGGGCGATGCGGCTGAGGTCCACTCCGGGGTCGGCGGAGATGAACGTCGCGGCGCGCGCGGCGATCCCCCCGCCGATCAGCTCGTCGCGGGCATCGCGAATCTCATCCGTGGCCTCGCGCAGCAGCTTGTTCTCCGTCTGCAGCCCGGGACGCACCGCCGCCGCAGCGCTGCGCGGTGGCCGGACGAGGCGCGCGAGGATCAGCTCGCGCGGCGGCTCCGAGCGCGCCAGCGGCTCGGCGAGCGCGACAAGCTGGGCGAGTCCCGCCTCGGTCTGGGGGGCGACGAGGATGGCCTGCTCGGGGACAGCGAGCCCGGGGAACTCGACCTGCGAGTCCGCGCGGGCCTCGTCGAGCTCCTCCTCGACCGGGGCGCCGAGCTCGTTGCGGGGATCGAGCAGGAGAAGCAGCGGCCCGGCCATGAAGGTCGTGATAAGCGCCATCAGCACGAGCGCCGCGAACAGGGCCTCTGAGATGACCCCCTTCTCGAGCGCCAGGTTGAGCACGATGAGCTCGGTGAGCCCGCGCGTGTTCATCAGCGTCCCGAGCACGCCCGACGCCCGCCAGCCCATCCCGACGACTCGGGAGGCGAGCATCGCGCCGGCGAACTTGCCGGTGATCGCGATCAGGAGGAGCAGCCCGGCGAGGCCCCAAAGCTCTGGCCGGTCGAGCAGGCCGACGTTCGTGCGCAGCCCCGTGAAGGCGAAGAACAGGGGCAGCAGCAGCGTGACCACGAAGTCCTCGATCCGTCCGGTGACGTCCTCGGTGAGCTCGGCGTGGCGAGGCATCACGAGGCCCATCACGAAGGCGCCGAAGATCAGCGCGATGCCGATCTCCTCGGTTGTGAATGCCGAAAGCAGGACGCCCGCGAAGATCGCCGCGATCCACCCGCCCGGAACGCGGCCCGCCTCGTCGTAGGCCGTGGAGACCCGCCCGATCAGGGGCCGCACGACCCAGAACATCACGACGCAGAAAGCCGCGGCGAGGGCGATCGTCCTTACCACCTCGCTGCTCGATCCCGCCACCGCGATCACGGTCGCGAGCGCGATCAGGAACCACGCCGTGACGTCGTCGATCGCCGCCGAGGCCATCGCAAGCGCGCCGACGGGGCGCTTGAGCATCCTGCGCTCGACCAGGATCCGCGCCAGGACGGGAAACGCGGTGATCGACATCGCGACTCCCATGAACACCGCGAAGGCCGCGAACTTGGTGTCGGGCCCGAGCAGCTCGTAGATCGGCACCGCCACCGCGATCCCGAGCGCCATCGGGACCGCAACGCTCGCGTTCGATATCGCGACAGCCTGGCTCATCCGGCCGCGGAGCTGGGACGGGTCGAGCTCGAGCCCGACGAGGAACATGTAGAAGATCAGCCCGAGGTTGGCGACGACCCCGAGGATGGGGATGATGTCCTTGGGGAAGACGAGCGCCTGCAGATCGGGCGCCAGCGCCCCGAACACGGTCGGGCCGAGGACGACCCCGGCCACCACCTCCCCCATCACCCGCGGCTGGGCGACCCGCACGGCGAGCGCGCCGAACAGCCGCGCGACGATCATCACCACCGCGACGGCGACGAAGAACGCCGCCAGCGTGTCGCCGAAGTCGCGCTGCTTCGTCGCCGTCAGCCGCTCGGGCGCCGGACCCGCGTTCCCGCCGGCGGGCTTTGCGGCGGGCTCGAGAGTGAGCTGGAGGGTGCGATCGGCCGCCTCCCCGCTCACGTCGACCTCGCCTCCGTCGAGGCATTCGGCAGTCCCCTCGAGCGCCCCGTCGGCGTAGGTGAGTTCACCCAGCGACGAGCCACCCGCGACCAGATCGAGGCTGTCCACCGCGGTCTCGTCGAGCTGGATCTGGCCCCCCGCGCACTCGGATCGCGGCGCCAGCAGGTACTTACCGTCGACCTCGTCGGGCACGAGGGGGCGCTGCGATCCCGGCGGCGGCGGGTCGCGCGCCAGCACCGCGTCGATTTGGCGCCCGTCGACGGATCCCGAGATCTCGTCATCGGCCACTCGCGTGTCGAGCTGCGCGCTCGACCCGTCGACGCACGAGACATCGCCGGTCAGCGCGTCGTCCTGGAAGCGCAGCGATCCGCCGAGCGTCTGGTCGGGGTTATCGAGGTTGACGAACTGGCCCGACTGCTTGACGTCGAACTCGCTTCCCAGGCACGGGTCCTGCTCGGCCAGGTCGTAGCCGCCCGCGATCTCCGGCTGGGTGCCCTCGTCGGAGCCCGCCGAGATGCTGACCGCTACCACGGCCGCGACGGCGGCGAAGAGCAGCGGGTAGAAGAGGAGGAGGCGCCGTCCGGTGGCGCTCCGGTCCGGACCCTCCTCAGCCATCGCGCCGCAGCGTATCGGGGAAAAAGCGTTGCGACCGCGGCTCGGTCGCGAATAGGATCGCGCCGTGCCGCCGGCCTCACCGCCGCCCGAGGCGCTCGCGCCGACCGAGGTGATCGCCTACGTGCTCGCGGACCTGGCGATCATCCTGCTTGCCGCTCGGATCGTCGGCGGGATCTTCGTCCGCATCCGTCAGCCGCGGGTCGTCGGCGAGATCATCGCGGGGATCCTGATCGGGCCCACGGTGATCGGCGGGCAGCTCGCCAGCGGCGCCATAACGGCAACCGACAAGCCGGCGGTGGACGGCACCGGACTGGTCAACGACCTGTTTCCCCTCCAGGCCTTCTCGTTTCTGAGCCTGATCGGCACGCTCACGCTGGTCTTCTTCATGTTCCTGGTCGGACTCGAGGTACAGCAGCGCTTCCTCAAGGGGCGCGAGAGGCAGATCCTGATCGTGGCGCTCGCCGTGATCGCCGCGCCGGTTGCGCTTGGCTTCCTGATCGGCTCGATCCTCGATGGCGCCGATTGGAAGGTGGCGGTGACCCCCGACGGCAAGTCCGTCTCGGCCTCGACACACGCGCTTTTTCTAGGCGCCGCGCTCGCCGTCACCGCGTTTCCGGTGATGGCCCGAATACTTCAGGAAAAGCGGATGCTCTCGACGCCGATGGGCGCGATCGGGGTCGGCGCGGCCGCCGTGGTAACGCCACTGATGTTCATCGTCGTCGCCGCAGCGCTCGCCTCCGCGAAGGGAGAGGGGGTCCCCAACACGGTCGGGGTGAAGATCCTCCTGGCGGTCGGGCTCACCGCCCTCCTCTTCTTCGTCGTACGCCCACTCCTGCGGCTGATACTGGAGCGCAGATTCGACCCCGCCAAGCCCCTCGACGACGAGTTGTTCGCCCTGCTTCTGTTCGGCGCACTGGCCACCGGCCTCGCCGCCGACAGAATCGGCATCAACGCGCTCAACGGCGGCTTCCTCTTCGGCGCGTGCGTGCCCCAGTTCGAGGGGCTCGGCCGGGCCGTGATCGATCGTCTGCAGCAGTTCGTCGTCGTGTTCATGATCCCGATCTTCCTCGCCGTGTCGGGGCTCCAGACGGACCTCCGCGTGCTGGAGGTCGATTTGATCGGCGGCATCCTGCTCTTCCTGGTCGCGATGATCGTCGCCAAGCTCGCGGTGGGAGCCCTCGCCGGGCGGGCCGTGGGACTGAACTGGCGCGAGGCGAACACGATCGGCACGCTCATGAATTGCCGCGGCCTGATGATCCTGGTCGTCGCCGTGATCGGAAAGCAGGCCGGGGTGATCACCGACCCGATGCAGGTCACCTTCGTCATCGGGGCGATCGTCACCACGATGATGACTGGGCCGCTCGTGGACGCCTTGGTGCCCCCGGTCGACGTCGAGCAGGAGCGCGACAAGTCGGTGAGCGGATCGCTCGCCGGGATCCCGGCGATGACCGGAGGGCCGCGCGTGCTGATTGCCCCTGGGCAGGTAGACGCGGCACCGGCCGCCCTCGAGATGGCCAGGGAGTACCTGAGCCGGGAGGGTCCGGCCCCGCAGTTTCTGGTGGCGGACCTTCCCGGGCTCGCCGCCGACGGCGACTACGTCGGGGCCGGGCCCGAAGAGGAGGAGACCGCAGTGAGGCGCACCCTGGCCTGGATCCGTCCCCTGGCCGAGGGCCTCAGGGCAGCCGGGGCAGACGCCGAGACGGCCTCCTTCCAGAGCCCGGATCCCGCCGCGGACCTGGCCAAGCTCGCTGCCGAGTGGGCGGCGACCGACGCCATCGTCGGACCCGCTGAGGCGGCTGCGCAACTCGAAGCCGGCGGCGTCAAGGTGCACCGGGCCGGCGCCGCGACGCCCGCCCTGGCCTAGCTCGGGGCTCTGCGCTGCGCCGGGCGCAAGGCGAGCCCCAGCTCGCGAAGCTGCGCCTCGTCGACCCGCGCGGGGGCGCCGGTCAGGGGGTCCGCACCCGAGGCGGTCTTCGGGAACGCGATCACCTCACGGATCGAGTCGGCCCCGCGCAGCCGCTGGACGAAGCGGTCCAGCCCGTAGGCGATCCCGCCGTGCGGCGGGGCGCCGTAGCGCAGCGCCTCGAGCAGGAAGCCGAAGCGCTCGTTGGCCTCGTCGGGGCGGATCCCGATCGCCTCGAGCACGCCGAGCTGGAGGTCGGGGTCCGAGATCCGGATCGACCCGCCGCCGAGCTCCTGACCGTTCCAGACCACGTCGTAGGCGAGTGCCCGGGCGTTCCCGGGCGAGTCGGGGTCGAGCTCGCCGGCCGGCTGGGTGAACGGATGATGCAGCGGGTCCCAGCGCGACGCCTCGGGATCCCACTCGAACAGAGGCCAGTCGACGATCCAGACGAGCTGCTCCCTGTCGGTGGGGACGAGGTCGAAGCGCTGCGCCAGCTCGATTCGCAGCTGGGCGAGCACCGCGTTGGCGGTCTTCGGCTGGTCGGCGACGATCAGCAGCAGGTCGCCCTCCTCGGCGCCGAGGCGCGAGTTGAGTTCTGCGAGCTCGCCCGCCGAGAGGAACTTGGCGACCGGGGAGCGCCACCCCGCGCCCTCGCGAAACGCCCATACCAGGCCCCCGGCGCCGAGCTCCTGGGCGCGGCCGATCAGGGCGTCCAGCTCCGAGCGAGGCAGCTCGCGGCGCCCGGCGTTCAGGCCCTTGACGATCCCGCCGGCGTCGATCGTGCCCCGAAAGACCTTGAACTCGGTGTCCCGCAGGGCGTCGGTCAGCTCGACCAGCTCGAGCCCGAAGCGCACGTCCGGCCGGTCGGTCCCGTAGCGCGCGATCGCCTCGTCGTACGGAAGGCGCGGCAGCGGCAGCTCGAGCGTGGCGCGGCCGGTGCGCTCGAACACGTGGGCGAGCAGCCGCTCGTTGAGGTCGAGGACGTCGTCCACCGTGACGAACGACATCTCGAGGTCGAGCTGCGTGAAGTCGGGCTGGCGGTCGGCCCGCTGCTCCTCGTCGCGAAAGCAGCGCGCGATCTGGTAGTAGCGCTCCAGTCCGGCGACCATGAGGATCTGCTTGAAGAGCTGCGGCGACTGCGGCAGCGCGTAGAACGATCCCGGGTCGCGGCGCGACGGGACGAGGAAGTCGCGCGCGCCCTCGGGAGTCGACCGCGACAGCATCGGGGTCTCGATTTCGAGGAAGCCCTCTGAGTCGAGGAACTCGCGCATCGCGGCGTTGACGCGCGCGCGCAGCTCGATCGACTCGCGCATGCGGTCGCGGCGCAGGTCGAGGTAGCGGTGGCGAAGCCGCATCTCCTCTCCCACCTCGCCGGAGAAGCTCTCGATCTCGAACGGAGGCGTGTCGGCGTCCGAGATCTGCTCGGCGTTTGCGACGCGCAACTCGAACTCGCCCGTCGCGATCTCGGGGTTGATCATCTCGGGGTCGCGGCGCACGACCTCGCCGGAGGCGGTGACCACGTCCTCGGGGCGCAGCCCGTGGCCCACCTCGGTCTGCTCGCCGCTGCTCATGTCGCGCAGCACCGCGCCGCCGTCCTCGTCGAGGATCACGGTGTGGCGGGCACCGACCCGGTCGGCCTGCTTCATCTGTCCCTTCAGGCTGCGCCCCGCCAGGTCGAGGTCCGCGGAGAGTCCCGCGCGGCGCAGCTCGCCGACCAGCGCCAGCGCTGCCTCGCGCCGGTCATCGGCGGCGGCGACGAACACGTCGCTCGTCGACTGCTCCTCCTCACTTCCCGCCGCGAGCACGATGCGCTCGACGCCCACCGCCCAGCCCGCCGCGGGCGCCGCGGGCCCGCCGAGCTGCTCGACGAGCGCGTCGTAGCGCCCTCCCCCTCCGACCTCGGACTGGGCGCCGAGCCGCGGGCAGCCGAACGAGAACACCGTACGGGTGTAGTAATCGAGGCCGCGGACCAGCGTGCCGTCGAGCGCGTACTCGATCCCCGCCTCGTCGAGCAGCCGCCGCACGGCCTCGAAGTGCTCCGCATCGTCGCCCTCGAGCCGCTCGAGGATCGTCGGCGCCTGTGCCATCACCGCCCCTGTGCGCTCGTCCTTGGAGTCGAAGGCGCGCAGTGGGTTGGCGTCGATGCGGTCGCGCACCTCGCGCGCAAGCTCGGACTCGTGAGCGCGGAGGAACGCCTGCAGCTCCTCGCGATAGGCGCCGCGCGCCTCGCCGGAACCGAGGCTGGACAGCCGCAGCTCGAGCTCGGGCACCCCCAGCTCGCGAAGCAGCGCGTCGAGCAGGATGATCAACTCGGCGTCGACGAGCGGCGAGTCCGAGCCGATCGCCTCGGCGCCGATCTGGCTGAACTCCCGGAAACGTCCCGCCTGCGGGGCCTCGTATCGGAAGAACGGGCCCGCGTACCAGAGCTTGACCGGCTGCGGCAGCTTGTGCATGCCGTGCTCGACATAGGCGCGGGCGATCGGCGCCGTGCCCTCGGGGCGAAGCGTGACGCTGCGACCGCCGAGGTCCTCGAACGTGAACATCTCCTTGCGGACGATGTCCGTCGCCTCGCCCACCCCGCGCTCGAAGAGCTCGGTGTCCTCGAAGGCCGGCGTCTCGATGCGGCCGTACCCTGCTCGCCCGAGCAGCTCCGCGGCCGCCCGCTCGACGCGGGCTCGGGGGACGGCCTGCGCGGGCAGGACGTCGAATGTCCCCTTCGGTGCCTTGAAGCGCGCGCTCACAGAGCGCCGAGCCTAACGGGCGAGGTAGCCGTCGCCCCCCTCTCGCTTTTCATTGGGCGAACGATTCGGCCTTCTCGGGCGCAGCTCAGCGGTTCGGCTGATCGACAGCCCAACGAGATGCGGGAGGGGGGCCGTCGCTACTGCGCCGGGATCGTGTACGGCCCGCAGGGCGTCGTGCCGTCGGCGTCGAGCACCGTGTTGCCGGCCGAGTCCTTGTAGGAGATCGTGATCCCGCTGGAGCTGACCTCGACCTCGGCGTAGCTGAACGTGTCGCCCTGGGCGCAGAGCATCCCGACCCCGTTCGGCGGAGCCATGTAGTCGTTGTAGGGCGTGTCCTGGGGGCTCGCCGGCGCGTTGGCGGGCGCCGAGTCACCGTTCAGGCTGCGCAGGCGGACGACGTTCGCGAAGTCGGCATGGGTGTCGGTCGTCAGGAAGACGAGGTTCTTGACGCCGCGGCTCTGGAGCTGGTTGAGCAGCTCGACGCGCTCGTGCGCGTATCCCTCCCAGCGGTCGTAGGGCAGGCCGTAGAACTGCTGGATCGGCGTCTCGTTGACGATCACCTTCCACTTCGCGGTCGAGCTCTGTACCGCGTTGAGGAAGGCGTTGAGCTGGGCCTGGCCGAGCATCGTGCGGTTGGGGTCGTTGATCGTGTCGAGGCACTGCTGGGAGACCGGCTGAGACAGCGAGGGGATCAGGGCCGAGAACAGCGCTCGCGACCCGCTCGGAGCCGTCGGCGCGAGGTCGGGCGCCCCCGTGCTCGGGTTGTCGCACGTGCCGCCGGCCGACGCCTTGGCGCTGCGGAACGAGCGCTCGTCGAGGAAGAACATCTCCAGGTTCTGGCCCCAGCGGAAGCTGCGGTACAGGCCCGTGTCGGGCGAGTAGGTCACGGGCGCGTAGTCGGTGAAGGCCTGGACGCCGGCCTGGTAGATCGCCTGGCCGTCCTCGGCGACCGAGAAGTCGTTGATGAACTCGTGGTCGTCCCAGTGGCTGTAGAAGCCCGTCGCCTTGCGGATGTTGACGAGGTTCTGCTGGCCGAGGTTCTGCTTGTACTTGGCCCACTTCTCCTCGACGGTGAGCGCCGGCGGCGTGCCCCCGACCTCGGAGTCGGAGTAGATCGTGTCGCCGAGGTGGATGTTGAAGTCGTTCTTCTCGTTCAGCATCGCGGCGAACGTCTGGAACGTGTTGAAGAACGGCGTCGACTGACCGGGGGCGGGCGTCGCGTCGGTGTCGCCGGTGAACGCGAAGCGAATCGTCTCCGGCTTGTTGGACTTCGGCGCGGTCTCGAACTTGCCGGTCTTGCTGCACTTCTTGCCGTCCGCGGTGCAGGCCTCGTAGTAGTACTGCTCGCCGGGCTTCAGGCCCTTGACGGTGGCCTGGAGGGTGTTGTCGTGCGAAGACTTCGCCTTCGCGTTCTTGAAGCCGTCGATGTCGTGGAAGCGCTTCGACTCGGAGACCTGGAAGAAGTACTTGCCCGACTTCTCGGCGTGGGCCCAGAGCTTCGCCGACTTGGCCGTGATCTCGCCGGCTGTGACGCCGAACGTGAACGTCTTGGCGCTCGCCGTCGCGGGTAGCGCGAGAGCCGCCACGCCGGCCAGGCAGATCGACAACCTTGCCCTGATGCCCCTCAACCTGGGCGGCAGTCTATACACGTCGCGGTGGCGTCGCGCCAGCCGACGCGCGATGGTCTGAACCGAGCGTTCAGCGCGCCAGCTCGGCCAGAAACGGGTTCGTGGCGCGCTCGGCGCCGAGCGAGGTGATCCCCATGTGTCCGGGGTAGACCGCCGTGTCCTCCGGAAGGCCCTCGACCAGGGTGCGGATGCTCTCCAGCAGCGTTCCCCAGTCGCCGCCGGGCAGGTCCGTGCGGCCGACCGAACCCTTGAACAGCACGTCGCCCGAGAACAGGGCCGCGTGGCCGGGGATCGAGTAGGTGACGTGGCCGGGGCTGTGGCCGGGGGTGAACAGGACGTCGATGTCGAGCCCGGCCAGCGACAGGCGCTCGCCTCCCGAGACCGTCTCGTCGGCGTCGTAGCTCTCGTAGGGCCCGAAGCCGGGGAACGGGACGAAGGACATGATGTCGGCCAGCACCGGGACCTCGATCTCGGGACACCAAACGGGAGCCCCCGTCTCGCGGGCGACGGGCGCCACCGCGCCGATGTGGTCGAAGTGGCAGTGGGTGAGCAGGATCCCCTCGACCGTGACCCCCAGGCCCTCGACGGCCTCGAGGATGCGGTCGGGCTCGTCGCCCGGATCGACGATCACCGCCCGGTCCGCGCCGTCGGCGCGCAGCAGGTAGCAGTTCTCGGCCACGGGGCCGACCGTGAACTGGCGAACGTCCATGCGACTGAGGGTAGCGGCGGGGCTACGAGCCCCGGCGCTCGGCGCGCTCGGCCTGGCGCTGTCGCTCGCGGCGCTGGTAGAGGAAGCGATCGATGAAGTGGCCCATCGGGATGTAGAAGGCGAGCATGAAGACCGCGAGCGCCAGCGCACTCGTGGCGGGCTGCCGGAAGACGAGCACGATCAGCAGGAAGAAGACCCCCGACGCGAGGAGTCCCCGGTTGACCGCCCCGCTCCAGGTCGGCGCCTGATCGCGTTTGTTGGTCTGTCGCGAGCGCGCGCGGGCCTGCGCCTCCTTGCGGCTGCGCGGCCGCGCCGCGCGGCGGCGATCGAGGCTCCCCGACTGGGTGCCGCGATGCTTGCGCCGCCGGCGCTTCCTCGTCTGAGCCATCGCCGACTTGAAATCTATTCGGGGAGGGCGGCGAGCCGCCGCTCGATGACGTGACGGTCGGGATCGAAGCCGACGAGCGGGATGTCCTCAGGGTAGGCCTCGAGGGCCGCTTCGCCGACCAGGCCGATCAGCTCCGCGGACCGCGCCGCCGCTCCGTGGCGGCCCGCCAGGCGCCGGACCTCGGAGAGGACGCGTGAAAGCGGCACCGCGGAGGGGTCGTGAACGTTGGTCGAGACCTGCGTGCGACCGTCCGACAGCGCGAGCCCGATCGCTCGCACGCCCGGCAGCCCCCCTCCCCCCTCCCTCAGGCCCGCGGCGACCGAGCGCGCGACATCGGCGTCCGCGGTGTCGAGCTCGACGTTGAACGCGGCGAGCGGCGGTCGCGCCGTGACCAGCGTCGCGCCGGCGGTGGGATGCGGCGCGACCGGCCCGCGGTCGGGCGGGAGCTGGCCCGTCGCCACGCGCAGCGTCAGCTCGGGCAGACCGCCGCGGCGAAAGAAGCTGCGCTCGCGCCTGCCGGGGCCCGTGGCGAGATCCCCGTAGAGGAACACCGGGACGCCCAGCGCGGCGATTCGATCCGCCGCGGCGAGAGCCTCCCCCACCGCGGTTTCGCGATCCGCGGGGTCGAGCCAGACCACCGGGCAGACGTCGAGCGCTCCGACGCACGGATGGACGCCGTGGTGGTGGCGCATGTCGACCTCCTCGACGGCGGCGCGCGCCCCGCTCGCGAGCGCGTCTCCCAGCGCACCGGCCTCGCCGGCGAGCGTGAACACGCTGCGGTTGTGGTCGGGGTCGGAGTGGGTGTCGAGCAGCGTCACGCCGCCCGCGAAGGCCGACCCGAGGCGCGCCACCCGCTCGCGGTCGCGCCCCTCGGAAACGTTGGGAGCCGCGAGCAGCATGGTGCCTTTCTCAGACGAGCAGCTCGCCCGCCCGGACGAGCGGCTCGCCGTCGACGCTGACCTCGGGCTTCAAGACGATGCAATCGAGATGAACCGGGACCTGGACCGTCCCCCCGATCGCGGCCGAGGCGCCGAACGCGACGTGTGCCGTGCCGAGGATCTTCTCGTCCTCGAGCACCTCCCCGGTCAGCTTCGCCTTCTCGTTCGAGCCGATCCCGAGCTCGGCGACGTTGGTGCCGTCCGCGCCGTGCGCGGTAAGCAGCTCCATCAGCCGCCCCCCTTCTTCGCCGGTCGCCGCGACCAGGTGTCCCCTCTCGACCGTCAGCTCGACGGGCTCGCCGGGAATCCCGACGCCCGCGATCGAGCCGTCGACGACGAGCGTTCCCTCGGTCGTGCCCTCGACCGGGGCGATGAACCCCTCGCCGCAGGGCAGATTGCCGAACGCTCCGCGCCGCGTGAGCTCACCGGCGTCGGGGATCGCCTCGCGGTCGCCCAGGCCAAGCAGCAGCTCGCTGCCGTTGGGACAGGTGATCTGCGCCTGCAGACCAGCGGTCAGGCGGTCCGCGATCGCCCGGCCCCTGCGCCGCAGCTCGCCCATGTCGGCGCTCATCACCCGGGCGAGCATGTCCTCGGTGACGCCCGGGAGCGTCGCGATCCGCACGCCGGCCTCGGTCGCCGCCTTGCGCGCCGCGGTGTGGGAGAGCGACTGGACGGTCGGCGCCAAGACGACGTCCGCGGCGCTCATCGCCGCGGCGAGCGGCGCGGGCGGCTCGGCGGCGTGGGAATCGCGCTCCGCCATCAGGGCGAGGACCGCGTCGGCGCCCGCTTCCTCCGCCTCGGCGCGCAGCCGCTCCGCCAGATCCCGGGTGGCGGGGTTGCAGATGACGAGCACGTCCTCGTCCGCCGAGACGCCGAGGCAGTCGCGCACCACGGCCCGCACGGCGCTGTCGAGATCGCTCACCGGAGACACACTAGAGACACCTTCCGGGCGCTCGCGCATCCCGAGACGCAACGTTTCCCCCCCATAGCGAGGTCAACGTTCCTCTCGCCAGCCCCGCGTCGACCGCCGCTACGATCCGAGGCCCCGCCGGAGTAGCTCAGCGGTTAGAGCAGCGGAATCATAATCCGCGTGTCGCAGGTTCGAATCCTGCCTCCGGCATCGGAAAGTCCCTGCTGAGCGGGGGTTTCTTCTTCCTCGGACTCCTCCTCCGCCTCCGACCGCGCACCCGGCGCGCACCCAACTTCGCCCTCGATGCGCTCCTAGAGGAGCCGCGACAGGCGATCCGCGGCGTCGTGCTGGGGC
>WNFV01008105.1_pt1 | contig 18960 bp, 23 predicted proteins | sample 5400101 | NCBI WGS metagenome assembly WNFV01 (sample SAMN13153361, study PRJNA577476) | soil metagenome | isolation source: 115 cm soil or saprolite under grassland replicate 1 | place: USA:California | collected 2016-06-15 | reverse complement strand
GTCCTGCGCTGAGCCTGTGCTCTTCATTCGTGGCCTCGTTCGCAGTTCGGATAGTTGTTGCGACGCCCCAAAAACTCTCCGTTGAGTCAGTTATGAAGATCGCCAGGGCTCATAGCCTGAACGTCGTCCGGTCGGAGGGTAAATGGAGTTCGCCTGGGCCTTTCAGGGCGGTGGACTCGTTTAGAGTGAGAGTTGGCCGGGTCAGCCGTGACGGGTTGAGGTCCGCGAGAGAGGCTTGCGGCGCCCGTCGCGGAGATCCGCGATGTCACGTTCAATTGCTCGCGCTCGCGCCGGTCGAGATCGCACGAGCCTGTATCAGGAAATCACCGACGAGATCATCGCTGAACTGGAGGCTGGTCGCGTGCCGTGGGTCCAGCCGTGGGGGACCGCGGCGGCCAAAGCGTCGCTCACGATGCCAAAGCATGCGGCAACCCATCGCCACTATTCGGCCCACAAGGATCGAAGCTGATTGGCATATACGACAGTCAGGTCTCGTTCGGACAGTCACGGGTGCTGCTCGTCTGGACCCGCCTCATCTTTCCCAATGGCCGCTCCATCGTGCTCGAGCGTCAGCCCGGCGCCGACCCCGAAGGCTATGCCGGCCTCGAGGACCAAGTCGACTATCACTGGAGCCGATTGTTCATGGCCGCTGCTCTCTCCACACTGCTCGGCGTTGGCTCCGAGCTCGGCGCCAGCAACACCGACAACGATATCGTCCGGGCGCTGCGCCGCGGCAGTTCGGATTCCCTCAACCAGACCGGTCAGCAAATCGTGCGCCGCAATCTCAATGTCCAGCCGACGTTGACAATCCGGCCGGGATTCCCGGTTCGCGTCATCGTCAACCGCGATCTGGTCCTTGCACCCTATCCAAGCTGTGGAGGAACGCCGTGCCCAAGCTGAAGCTCGGAATGATCCCCGACGACAGACCGGTGAAGCTTGCGATCGAGCTCCCAGCTCAGGTCAATCGCGATCTGATTGCCTACGCCGAGGTGCTTGGTCGAGAAACGGGCCAGACCATTGAGCCCGCTAAGCTCATCGCGCCGATGCTGACGCGATTCATGTCAACAGATCGAGCGTTTGCACGGTCGCGGGGAGCAAAACGAGAGCCCGAACAATCAAATCGTGCCGCATCGCTCCCGCCAAAGCCGGCTCCGTGACGTCGAGTTGCGGGCGGCTTGTCATCGCGCCCCTCGTCTTCGACACTGCGGGCTCGCGTGGCAGACCAGTGACAAAGTTGCCGCCAAGCTCGTCCCGCCGATGCTCGCCCGTTCATGTCGACAGACCAAGCCTTCTCGCGAGCGCGCCGGCACAAGCAAAGGACAGGAGAAGCCCACCGATTACGGCCGAACCGAGCGAAGTCGGGCCTGCTCCATGATGCCGTCGCCACTCTTTCGCGAGGGTACGGGCCAGGCTCAGGAATCGGCGAAGCGCTGGATTGTCATTGTGCGGCAACCATGCCGCACTGAACTGGAGCAGTTCATCATCTCCCGCCATTGGTCGGAACACCACTTTTGGAAAGGGCGTCGCGATGCTCGCTTCGGTCGTAAGACTGACACCGAGGCCCATGGCCACCAGGTGCATCAGGGTGTCGCGACCAACATTGAGCTTCTGCATGGAGCCGCCATGATTGCGGTCGGTCAGCCGTCTGGTGAGCCGGTCGCAGAGTGCGCGGTCGCGCTCTGATTGGCGTATAATGAGGCGCTCGTTGCGAAGATCGATCCATTCGATCTCTTTCCTTTCACGTAAGGCGTGATGCTCTGGGAGCACGACAAAGATCCGTTCGGTCCAAAGGGGAAGAGCTTCGCAACCGCTGGCATCAGTCGTATCCATGATGAATGCCACATCAAGCTGCCTCTTCCGGACAGCTGCAATGTTGTCCGCTGATGCGCTTTCCAGAATCTGAATGCCGATCTGAGGGTGACGTGAACGATAGACTTCTATCAGTTCGCGCAGATAACCCGTTGCCACGGACGACATAATACCGAGACTGAGCCGGCCGATCGTACCGCTGCCCGCGGCTGCCGCTGTCTTAACAGCGTGATCGAGTTGAAGAAGCGCCGCGCGCGCATCTTGCAAGAATCGGGCGCCAGCATTCGTGACCCGGACACCCGCGTGGTGTCGCTCGAAAAGCGATACCCCCAGCTCGTCCTCCAATTCGCGCACACGGCGACTGACCGCAGATTGCCGGACACCCAAAATGGTCGCAACGCGTCGAAAACTGAGATGCTCCCCGACGAGAAGTGCCTGACTTACCGAGACCAGCGTAAGATCGGGAGATGTCACCCCCTTTTTGCGCCGTGATTTGCTTCGGGACATCAAGCACATCCAAACTCAAATGGTAGAACCTACGACCTTCTTGTCGTCCCTACCGTCGGCACGTCTTCTCCGGTCATCCGAGCACCGTTGCAGGGCCGCAGAAAGCAGTCGCTGCCTTGGTGACTATTTATCAACGCGTGTTGACATAATAGGACCTGGCGTTTAGTATTGTCAATGGGCGTTGACAAAATGTAGCAGGGGGATCGAATGCAAAAAGCCCGCAAGTCCGACCGCACGCGCGCGGCGATCCTCGACGCGGCGCAAAAGCTCTTTGCCCAGCATGGCCATGGCCGCACCACCGTGCGAGATATCGCGGCCAAGGCATCCATCGATCCGGCCCTGGTGATCCGCTACTTCGGTAGCAAGGACGAACTGTTCGTGCGGGCGGCCGCGTTCGACCTGAGAATGCCCGATCTGAGCAAAGTCAAGCGCTCGCAAATCGGCGACACTCTGATCCGGCGTTTCCTCGAGCTGGGGGAGGGGTTTACCGGCATGACGGTCCTGCTGCGATCGGCGGCATCGAACGACTACGCCGCAAGCAGGGTGCGTGAGCTGTTCGCTGCGCAGGTCTTGCCTGCGTTCGCGCGCGTCGGCAGTCGCGCAGATGCAGCCGAGCGCGCGGGCCTCGTGGCGTCCCAGCTCCTCGGCCTGGCGCTATGCCGGTACATTTTGAAGATCCCGCCGGTCGCTGAAATGTCCGTGGAGGAGATCGTCAAACACATCGGACCGACAATCCAGCGCTACGCGAGTGGCAAGCGCTCAATTCGGCCTGTCGGCAACATGCCCCCAAGGCGGATCCTTTCAAATTGATTACACTCGCAACGACCCGACGCAAGATGGACCAAAGATAGAGAGGTCGGTTCTCGTTGATCGTCGTTGACGTGAGTTGCCAAGTATATGATATTGCTATTGAAAAATAAACGATGGAGTGGAAAAGCGCTCTCTCACGGCGAAAACAGGGGTTCGAGTCCCCTAGGGAGCGCCAATGATGTCTGGGTCATTTTGATTTTCCTATCGCTTTTCCGATGTTTCCCAAACCTGGAGAAGTGGTTTGGGCAATCCTGTTCGCCTTGTGTCCCTCGAGCTTGATTACCGCATCCTCGGCGAGCCACACCTGATCAGCCTCCTCGGTGTAGCGCTCGGTTTCGGCGAGCGTCGTATGTCCGAGGATGGCCATGATCATCTTTGCGGTCGCGCCGGCTTCTGCGAGGCGCCGGCCCGTAGCCTTGCGCAGCCCGTGAGGCTGGCAATCGAGCGGAAGTCCAGCGTCGGTGATCGCATCGCGCATCCACTGACTAAAACCATCGACGGTGAATGGCTTGCCGTACATTGTCGTAAGAATCGAGACATGATCACGCTTACCCGCCGCCAACGCGGTCAACAGGTCGCAATGAAGCGGGATCAGCAGGCGCCGTCCCGTCTTTTGTTGCACTACAGTGATCTTGCTATCCGCCGTGATGTGCGACCACGCCATTCGCACAACGTCAGAGCGGCGCTGCCCAGTGTTCAAGAAAAGCTCGAAGGCCAAACGTGGCTTGGTGCCGAGCGGCCATTTGTTGCGGAACGTCTCGATCTCGTCTTCCGTCCACGACCGAATGCGCTGGATCTTCGGTCGCTTAATGCCTAGCGACGGATCATGCTTGAGCCATCCGATATTGATCGCGTGGCGGATCAGTACGCGAAGCATTTTCAGGATCGAGAGCGCCGCGCCGGGGCGATCGGCGTAGGGCTGAAGAATGCCGGTGATGATACGCTCGCGCGACAAGCCTGCGACCATGCGATGTCCATGCCGTGTGCGCAGAACTTCAATCCTGCTGTAGTAACCTGTTTTCGTGATCTCCCGAAGGCCAATGTATTCTGCGCTCTTGACGTAGGACGCGATCAGCGCAGCGATCGTGCCCGGCGCCGCCCGAACGAACCTATTCCTGACAGGTGTCGGCTGACCTAGGAGTGCAGTTTGGTACGCTGCATTGAACTCCTCGGAGCCGATGGCTTGGGGCAATGGGAGGCGCCGGCCTCTTTCCTTCCGGAAATAGACCCGGACCTTGCCGTGACGATCGCGCCAGATTTCAACGAACGGTGGACGCTTTCGGGGCATCAACATCACTCCACGTTTCATCAGTCGTCACGTGTCCGGTTTCAACCGGCAGCTGGTCCACAGCTACATCAAGTTCACGCACATCCCATGCGATGCGTCGGCCGCCCAAGCGCCGCGCACGTGGCATGCGTCCATCCTTCACCATTGCGTCGAAGGTGGTCGGCGACACGCATACGTAGGCCGCCGCGGCGTCCCGGTTGATCAAGCGGGGCGCCAGCGTCGGCGGGAGTGCGACCTGCCGTGTCATTCACCGAATTCCGTTTGCACCCACTTTTCAACACGAGGTCGCCGCTATGCGGAAGCTTTCAGTCCCCGTCCTCGATCATGCGCCTAATGGTGACTGACACGAGCACCTGCCCAGGTCGCGCCAACCATGAAGCGTCGTTGTAGGCTCGCACTCATCGGTTCTTCCGCTTTCAGCCGCCTCCCATATATATCTACACGCACCGCAACCTACTGGCGCCCTCTGCGCATCTGGGGTGTTTGCTGCAGCGCGTCGGTGAGCAGCACCGCAAAGTTGCTCAGCTCGATAACGATTCGAATGTCGTCCTCGATGTAGTGCGCCAGTCGTTCAATCTCTTCGGTTACGCCTTCAAGGCCGCGATGAAACTTCGGGACGAAGATGAACGGTTCCTTTTTCTTGGATTGCACTGCCCCCCAGGCCTCGCGAATTTCGACCGAACGAAAGGTCATGTAGACACTGGTATCGGAAACGTTGGCGCGAAATGGGTCGCCGAGCCTTTTCGGATTGCCGCCAGCCACAACCATGCTTGGAGGACTATTCGGGCGATCTTTGGCAAAGATCCGCTGTCTGGGGGAGGGCGGACTCGCCATGATTGCGCGATAGACCTGGCGAAGATCGTCTCGAATATGCCGCATGAAAAATGACACCTCACCTTGCTTCAAGCCGGTGTCCAGGCACTTGAGCGCCACGCCTAACTCGAACGCGTGCTCCACGGTGTATTCAATATCAATGCCGGCTTGGCCCGGCCGCTCCTTTTCGGACAGGGGCACGCCAAGTTCCACCATCTTGCGGATGCGAGTAGCAAAGGTCGGATGCACTTTGTCACGCCCATGCGCGAAGGCACGCCACAGCGCCGAAACGACCTGCCCTCGCTTGAACGTCTCCACATTCGACATGAATCGCCTTAGAGATCACAGTAGGGTCTTCAAATATGGCGAGTCAATACCCGAATGGGTTCTCCAATACTCCAAGGAGCTATCCACCCGGCGCTGACCATTCTGGGAATCCGCGGGATTGTGGTTCCCTCCCTCCGCCAATAGTGGAATTAAACTCATTGATTTTACGTAGTAACTTTCTAGACGCTTCCGTCTACCCACGGCCCTACCTACGCGACCATCCCTGGTGGGCAAATTCCCGGTCGTGCACGTCTCGTTGGCCGTAGGCCCCCGGCCTAAATGATGCGCCAGCGGCCTTCCTGAACGCGCGAAGTGCCGTCCGCTGGCCGAGGCTCCGCGGCCATCGCGCCAAGCCGGTTTCAATCGCGCTAGTCGGACAGCAGGGACTTGAGGTTTCTGCCGATGGTGGCCGAGATAAAGGCCGGCTCGGCGCTGCGCAGTCGCGCGAGCGCCATGACCGTGGCTTCGACATCGGGCGGACGCACTGGTCGGCCTTCGAACTGCACAAACGGACCGTCCGTCTCGGTCAGGAGGCATTCGTTGGGCAGCGAGACGATTGTGGCACGGTGCCGGTCGTTTTCGAGCATCCTAGAATTGATCGAAAAGTAGCACCCGAGATCAAGGGCGCGGCGCGCCTCGGCTTTGGTGCCGGTGAACCAGTGCAGGACGGCCTTTCCACGCGACGCAGGAAGATGCGCTTCGAGCATGTTGAGGACCATGGCTACGCTTCTCACGCTGTGAATGGTAAGAATCTTTCCGCCGGCGCGCGCACAGGCTCGCAGGATGCGCTCGAACGCCAGTTTTTGCGTGTCAAGCGAGCTATAGAAACGCGGGCTAGCATCGAGCCCGACTTCGCCGATATATCTCGCGCGCGGAAGGTACTCATCCCAAATGGAGAATTCTTGCGCGCGCTCTTGAACGAGCTGTGGATGGAGACCGAGTGCAGCGCGGACGTGGCGGGTCGCGGAGGCGAGTTGATGGTTGCGGGGCCAGGCCCGGGGCGTGGTCGTAACGGCCAGAGTGAATACGCCGAGCCGTTCGCACTCGTTAACAGCGGCTGCGTGATCGGGGTAGAGATCGAGATGACAGTGAAAGTCGACAAGCGGGCGGAGATTCACAAACGCATCCCTCAAGTGGGCCCCGCCTTGACCCCTGCGAGAAGCTGTCCGACTTCTTCGAGACCGCGGCGGTACACTCCCGCAAGTTGATCGAGGCGCTCCGGATGGTCTGACAGCGGTCCGGGTTTGTGGATCAGCAAGCGCGCCAAATCCGGCCGGACCCGCAGGCGCTCGATAGCGTATTGGAACGACCTGATCTGCTCACCTGTGGCGCGAAGCGTATCCCACACCTGGGCGCGAAGGTTGGGTACGGTATAGATGGTGTGATCGGTCACGCGGGCCAAGGCGGCTCTGCGGATCAGACAAGGAAGGCAGAAGCCACAATGCTGGGCGGGCCGTTTCTGCCATCGGCCTTTCGTGGGAGACGAACAGGAGAGGGACATGGGGATCATCTGGTGCAGTAGGCCGACGCTCGCGCAACCGGCCACCATCTCACCCTTGGTCTTGGTCCAGTAAGGATTTTCGATCTGGCCGGGGATCTGCAGGATACGCAGGATCTCGTTCCAGCGCGCGATGTAGAACGGATGCGTCGTGCGGGTGCTGAGTGCGCCGAGTCGCAGGGCGTCCAGCGGCACGTTCAGCGCGATCAGACCATTTTCGGGGCAGCGCAGCACGAATGTCTTGCCGAGGCCGCTGCCGGCGAACGCACCGATGGCGAAGAACAGGAACGATCTTCCCCGCGTCGAATCCTCTGCCACGCCGCCGCGGACGAGGTTGTTGGGGAAGCTCATCCACACGCGGAGCCGTTCGAGGTGTCGGCGCGCGTATTGCGCCTTGATGCGTTCGAAGCATTGATCCTGAGCCTTGCTGATCGCGCCTTCGCCGGCATGGCTTACAAACAACGGCGTACCGCCCGCATCCAGAGAGTCGAGTGCGCCGATGAGGCTGTCGAGGCCGCCCGAAAAGAGATTTACTGCATCGAAGGGCGGACCGATGAGCTTCGCCACCGGCTCCGGGACGGCTTTGGCGAACTTCGCGGGCCGCGCCCTGAATCCTATCGTCCAGTGGTCTCCGGTGAGGAAGTCGAGCGCACGCTTGAGCGAAGGCGCGACGGCCTGCCAGCGGGCGATATCGCTTACAGGCACTACGAGACGGATTTCGCGGGTCCAAGTGTCCTGCGATTCGGTGCTGCGCGAAACGCGCGTGTCCGCCGCGTGTACGTGCGCGGCCAGGATCAACAGATCGAGGCCGACTTCACTCGGATAGACGTCCAACTCTTTCAGATCGTCCAGCGCCCGGCCGATCCCGTGGTCCAACCGGTTCTCGAAGGCGACGAGATCGAGGCGCGTCAATACCTCGTCGCTAGCTTTCCGAACAGGTATGCGGTCACTGGCGCCAAAGCGCCCGACGAACAGATGGCGCCTCATGTCGCGGCCTCCCGGTCGCCCATGACGAGAAGGATGGCGAATGCTGCTTCATACAGGCGGTCGACAAAGCCAAGAACGCGATCGGGGGTAAGGGCCGCGCCCTCGGTGCGCGCGGCTGTTAGCGCATCCCCTACGCCACGTCGAATGAAGTCGCGCAACTGGGCCTGAACGCGCGCGACCGCCCGAATGTCCGTCGGCACGGTCACGGACTTGTTGCCAATGTCATTACAGATGCGGGCCTCGATTGCGTGGGTCGCGTATAGCTCGAAGACGGTCTGCATCTGGTCCGTGGCGAGCGCATCGAGATCGCCGATGCCTTGGTCGGCGAGATCGACTATGGTCTCGATGAACGCATCGCGAGCGATCCCATCGTCCACCGTGCCGCCGAGGGGGCACACATAGTCCGCGAGGCCGAGGAAGATCTCCTCGATCGGCCGACCCGCCAGATTCTCAAGGTTGAGCGCGCGCAGCGCTTCACGCGCACCCCTGGCCTGAGCGTCGGACAGAAAATTAAGGAGTCGAGCTCCGGCCGCGCGGGAGGAGCCCATGCGCCGAGCGGCTTGGCGCGCCCCGCCGGCCGCCGTGGAGACGTAGTTCGAGACGGCGCGGCCAAGACTTGCCCGGTTGTTGCCTCCCGATCGGGAGAACCGCGTGAAATTGGTCCGCGCATCCCTGAAGCGCTGCGGGTTGGCGGCTTGAGGCCGGACGTGAGCGGGTGGCGGGGGCGGAATGGGTAAAGCAGGTGGGATGGGCAGAAGAGGTGGGTCAGCGGGCGGACCGTCATCGGGCGGCGGGGCGGGGGGGCCCGGCGCGGGCAGGGGCGGATCATTGCCGTCGATCCAATCAGGCACGAGCGGCGTGCGAGGGCTGGGACCTGGATAGGGGTCCGATGTACCCATCAGCGTTTCCCGGCCCGCGCCTTAAGTGCACCCGCGGCAGCCGTCTTCAAGAACGGATTCTTTGCTGAAGTAGACCAGGCTTCCAGGAGCCGGTCGAACCGGGCGGAGACGTCGGGATCCTTGATGACTCCCTGCCAGCCGCTCACCACCCACGGGCCGGAACGCTCCTTGGGCAAAGCGTCGAGCATATCAACCAGGCTGTTTTGCAGGCTTGGGTGCGCCCTCACCAAGACCGTCAGTCCGGCCACGCCGGCAGGTTCGGTATCGAAGGCATCGGTCCCAATGATGCGCCCACGCAAGGCCTCGAAGACCTGCGCGGCTTCGGGTGGAGTGAGCTGTTTTAGCTCGCCTTCGGAGGCCTGGACCGAGAGCTTCGGTCCGAGCAACCGCTCGACGATCGCGGAGAGATCGCCAAGGGTGGAGGTCGGGCCGAAATAGTCCTTCCTGTCCTTCGAGACGAACAGGTAAGGCCGCAGGTCGACCTCGGCCAAAGGGGGGTTGATCTGGGCCCAGTCGCGGATCGGCTGCGATGACAGCCATTCCGCGAGAATGAGGCCATCGGATGCCCGCGAAGCCGGTTCGCGCTCATCGTTTGCTGCTCGAGGCTTACTGTCGCCCTTCGGTGGCGAGGCGCCCGTGCTTTTCCTTTCATCGGCCGGGGCTTCAAGCATGGCGAGATCGTTGCAGTATCCGTTTGGGTGAACCGCACTAGCGCTTGCGACCTGATCGAACAGGCGCGGCAGGAAACGCTCGGCCAACATCAGCTTGGCGAGCACCGGCAACTTCACGTCGGCACCGAAGCCACGGGCCTGCGCCGTGCGCTGGCGCAGCAGCAGAGTGTTCAGGAAACGCTTGATCTGGCGCGGATTGCCTTTCGCTCCCGCGGCGAGGATGGGACCGATCTGATCGCTGAGGATCTGCGCATTCTGCACGTCCGCTGCCTTTTCGCCCAAGGCGGACTTGATGGCGGCGAAGTCGAGGGATGAGCTCGCCCATGGCCGTCTCAGGCGTTCGCGCGCCGCGGCGATGAGCTTGGTGTAGCCGCCATCATCGTCGAGCTGCGCGCCAATAAGCAGCAGGGTGACGTAGATGCGGGTCTCGGTTTCGCCGAGGGCTGGAATGCGGAACGGAACCTGGATCAGTTTCTCGAGGTAGTTGCGCGCGTAGTCGCGCGGGCCAGTCGTATCGGGCAACTCGGGAAAATGCTTGCGCACAGCGTATTCGATCATCGCCTCGTCGGCGGCGACGACGAAGGCGGTATGCGCCGTAAATACGAAGAGGCGGATGGCTTCGAGGGTCTCGATGGCCGTGTCGGGGAGACAGCGGTCGAGATCGTCGATGAGCACGACCAGCCGCTTGATCCCTGCCTCCTTGAGCAGCTGGTCGAACGCCTTGCGGAATTCGGCGATTTCCTTGGGCGCGCTCTTCGTGCCCGGATGGTCCTTCATCAGGGATTTGACGCCTTCGATCGTGGCCTCGAGGTTCTCCTTGGTTGCCAATTTCGTAGGATCGGCGACCATGCTTTCTAGCCCGCCGAGGATGGCCTTGATCTGCTCGGGTGTGGGAATGCCGGTGAAGGCGGTGAGTGCGAGGCCGCCCGCGTGGCGCGCGACCTTGAGCCAGTCGATGCGGCGGAAGACATCCTTGACTACCGCCGCCGCCTTGGTTGCGACCGGACGTTTCTCGACGAGACCGGTGACGATACCTTCGATCAGCGCGATCTTGGCGTCCTCGAACCCTTGAAACCGCCAGCCATTGAATTTCAGGCATAGAAAGTCGCCGTCTCCGTCGAGGCCTCCCTCAATCATCTCCAGAATGCTCGACTTGCCGGCGCCCCAATCGCCATGGACACCGACGGTCACCGGCTGCGCGGGTCGTTCGCGAAGAAGCGTGATGATGGTGGTGGCGATCGCCTCATTGTTCAGGAGGTCGACGCGCGTCTCATTGTCGGCAAGGATCATTCGATAGGCTCGCCCGTGCAATAGGTATCGAGATAAGGTCTACGCGGGCGGATTTCAACTCAGCGGTGTAAAGTGGCCGGACGCTTCGTCGGCTCCGATGGTTCGAACGAACGTTCTTATCCTAGGGATGTTCGGCTGTTCGGTGATGCGGGGCCGCTCTTTGGACGTCAACGCGTCACGCGCTCCAGACACAGCCACAAGGCGAGCGCCCCTCGACGCGTTGGGCACGAAGGCCGAGCCCAGCGCTACGGCAAAATTTCCGCAAATGTCTCCATGTCCCGCTCTGGCTTGTCCAGCTCTCTCAAGAGTAGCTCTCGTTGGAACTGCATTTCTTCCTTAGACATCTGCTGATCAACCAGCAGTCCTTGCATGCCATATGCTACGAGCGGTGCACGAACGAGGATAGAAAGAGGCACAACGATACCAATGACCACTGACAAGATGAAGATCAAACGGTAGAAACGTGATGTCTCCCATTCTTCCCTCCGCCTGTCGTGAGCAAACAAGGGCAAGCGTACTCCGCTTTCTTCTGGCGCGCACTGATTCGAAAACTGACAACTATTTCTGCAACTTAGCGGCGTCGCTGTGCTCCGGGGCCAGTTCGTCGCCCTCACTGAATGATTCGTCCACAACTAAACCCACTCCGCGTCTGACCCCGGCGCCTCATTTTGAATTGGTAGGGGATAGTCCTTCCAACTCGCGCTTAGGACCAACCCCGAAAATGGTTGGATTACAACGAGTCATAGCTCTGCACTGATAACGCCGACTCCAGAGCTCTGCAGAACCAGGACGAAGAAAGAGCATTCGCGAGTCTTGGAAACGAAGGGTGCCCAGGCAATCTGCTCGTTGTCGCGATTTTGCTGTAGTGATGGCGATCTGCAGATCCGTTTTGAAGACCGTCACGGCGGAGGGAGAGGAACTGGGATCCAACATTCTCCGGCGGAGGGAGAGGAACTGGGATCCAACATTCTCCAGGTAGTCCGGCGTACCCCAGCGAATTGTTGCGACGGCACAGGGGGTGAAAGGCGCCATGTAAGCGAGCGAACGAGTTCTATGGGCCGCCACGGTAGGAGACGCGCCAGACCGTGCCGTTTCCGTCCTCGCTGACGAGGAGAGCGCCGTCATGCGCCACCGCCACGCCGACGGGGCGCGCCCAAACAGAGGAGTCGGTCACCACGAATCCGGTCATGAAGTCCTCATATTCGCCGGTCGGTACCCCCTCCTTCAGGCGCGCGCGGATCACCTTGTAGCCGGTCCGTTTCCCCCGGTTCCAAGAGCCGTGCTGGGCCGCAAACGCATCCCCGTCCCATCGAGGCCGAATGCGCCTGGATCAGCACGTCGGGGACGGTGATCTTGTCCTTTAGGTCCGGCCGTTCGCCCCGATGTCGCGGATCTTCGTTGGCGCCCAGATAGTACCAGGGCCAGCCGTAGAAAGCGCCGTCACGCACGCGCGTAATGAAGTCGGGCACGAGATCGTCGCCGAGGTCGTCGCGCTCGTTGGTTGAGCACCAGAGGTCGCCCGTCAGTGGGTGCACGGCGAGTCCAACGCAGTTTCGCAGCCCGCTTGCGAACACTCGCCGATTCCTGCCTTCCGGGTCGAATACGAGCACGGCCGCGCGATCGGTCTCGCTGCCCCACGCGCTGCCCAGACCATGCTCCGCTTCCCAACGTGCGATCGCGGCAGCATCGCGTTTGCCCATCCCCTCCCCGACATTCGATGCCGACCCGACCGAGACGAACATCTGGCGGCCGTCCTTGGCGAAAGCAATGTCTCGCGTAATGTGGCCGCGTTGCACTGAGCGGCCACCAGCGTGGGGAAGATCGCGCACGATCACCTCGGCTTTCCCGCGCGCCTTGAGGTCGCCGCTGCGATAGGGATAGCGGGCCACAGATCCCGTGTTGGCGACATATATCCACTGCGGGTCCGATCCGGACGGATAGAACGCTATGCCGAACGGCTGGTCGAGGCCTGAGGCGAACACGTCGTTGCTGCTGGGCTTGGTCGCTCCATCGGCGGCGCGCAGGACCCGAATCCGCCCGGCCTCCGATTCGGCGATGAAGATGTCGCCATTCGGCGCGACCCGAACCGTGCGCGGATCGTGGAGATTGGAGGCGAAGAGCTCGACCTGGAAACCCGGCGGCACATTCGGCGCGGCGGAAACCGGTTTCGCGATCACCCGGGGAGGATTCGACGCCGATCGAGTGGCGTATGGCGGAGGCAGGTCAGTGATCTTGCGCCGAACCAAGGGGGCATCGGTGCGCCAATCACCGAATGCCGCCTTGCCGACTAATAGCTCGCCAAGGGAATCAGAGGCCGGTTGAGCGAAAACGGCTGGCGCAAAAGCCAGCATACAGGTTGCGAGCGCTGCGGTTACGGCTGCACTCATGGCGCCACGAGGCACGCTAGGCGACCAGCATTTCAAAGCGCCGCTGCGATCGGTCTTAGTGACCGGCGTGGCCGTGATGAATTGCCTTGCCGTCTCCATATGAGCCCTCGGTCAAATATAGCGAAGCACCTGAGCTGCGGAGATGTCTTGCGTAGCTTTCCGAGGCGGACAAGAAAGTTGCCGAACCAGCTTCTAGCGACTGACGAACATTTCGGCTATCGGTTCTTGCGCCATAGCTTCCGCACCCAAAGCATCCGAAAGAGCACGAGCGTTTACGTTGTGGGCGCGGTCCACAGGTGTGGCTCGAAACCGACTCTTAATTTTTAGCGCGCTGCATGGAACTCATGCATCCTTTAATCGTTCGTTTCATCAGTTGATGAACGGAACCGGTTCCGCCGGCAGTTCATCCCAAAGGCCGCTCGGCTAGGCTCCCGGGCGGCCTTTGCTTTTAGGGTATTTTTCCTGTCTCACGTCGGCCAGTCAGCTCTCCCGCTCTTAGTTCATAAGCCTTGGCCATCGCGACGAAGCGGGATGACACTTCGTTGTCGAAAGCTATACGCGAGAGGCGAAAGCAGACGTCGGCTTGGCGACGAAAATACTCGGGACTCGGCATGCAGGATCCCCTCGTTTTGCTTGCAACGCAGCCGGTCGCTGGCGATCCTTCGCGCCGCTCTCACTCCAAAGAAAAAAGCCCCGCCCATTTGGGGCGGGGCCGTTAGCGATCAATCGATGTCGACGCTGACACCGGGACGAGACCTTCTAATCTCAACGCCCGGTTCTCGCGGACGGCGCCGCTCCTCGATGATGACGTCGCGGTCACGCCAACCTCTGCCGACCGTAATGTCGCGATCGCGGTGCACATAGTTTTTGCTGCACGGTTTTTTGCGCCAAGAAGGACCCGCGAGTCCGATTCTGATGCGCAGCAACTGCCGCTGGTCCAACGGGGCGGCGCACCTCAGAGGAGCATGCGCGGATCGTACGGCAACAATGATTCGTTCTTGTAACTGGACTGTTGTTCGACTTCGAGCGCCAGCCTCCGCCAGGTTCGTGCCATGTCGATCAGGATGGATTGCATTCTCAAATTCGCGGCGCGTTCAGCCATCCGTTGGCATTCAATAGCATGTTGTCGGCACTCGACGGGCGTAATCATCGTCGCACTCATGACGCCCCCTCACAGAACTGAAGCAACACCCCGTCCGAATTCACGCCCTATAATGAGGCCAGAGTCAATGTGAGCAGGGCGATTCAAAATCAGTGTGGCGCGCAGACAACACAACACCTTATGGAGACGAAGCGGGGCCGACGATTCAGGCGTCCTTCTCACATGTCGAGGCCGCCCCAAGTAGGCGGCCTACACAAAGTCACGATGGAGTGCTTTTTGCACCCGCGCTATTTGCTACCGCCGAGCACTCAACTGTTGGGCTTCTGTCTCTTCAGCACACTTGAGATGATTGTGGGCCTGCACGAGGAGAAGCCGAGCACGTTGCCGATCGCTGATCGCACGTGCCTTCTCCAGGTACTCTTCCGCCTTGTTCCGCAAGACATCGACGCTGCCCATGCCGCGATCCCCCGTTCCTTGATCGGCACATTTAGGCTGGCAATCATGGCAAAATATCGAAACAACGCCTCTCCGTCGGCATCCTCGACGAAATCCCATGTGTCAAGGTAGCGCTGTCAAGGAGTCAAGGCTAAAGCGGTCCAAGGCCCTCTGGCGGCCCCTCGCGCGGTTGCCCCCCGCGGTGTTTTTCGGGCAGTGGGAGGACCCGCGAATGCCTGATGACGCGGCAGCAAAACGACGGCCGCGAGTCTCCTCCGGTTTTCTGCTCAATCAGCGTTTCACGCCGGCTTAGTAGTATCCGTAGTACCCGTAGTCGTAGTCACAGGCCCAGACCCGCTGCCAGCCCCACGGGGTCGGTTGCCAACTCCAACACGAGCCGCCATAGAGACCAACGCCGACGGCGAATGGCACCGCCGCGAAGGCGAAGCGGCGATGACCGAACCGATTGAAACGAGCAAAGCGTGGTGCAAGTCCTGGCCGGAACGCGAAGCTGCGGGACCCGACGAACCCACTACGCAAACCGGCGCTGCGGAAGCCTCCGCCCACTATCGCACTACGGAAGCCTCCACCCACCATCCTGCCGCTGAAGCCTCCACCCATCCCGCCGCGAAAGCCTCCGCCCGTCATCCCGCCGCGAAAGCCTCCACCCATCATCCCGCCGTGAAAGCCGCCACCACCTCCGCCGCGAAAGCCTCCGCCTCCGCCTCCGCCTCCACCTCCGCCCATACGGGCATCCGCTGTCGGCGACACTGCCATCGCGCCCGCGAAGGTGACGGCCGCCAACGCAATTATGACCTTACGCACCATGGTGTTCCTCCATTTTCTTGCGAGGACCTGCACCGATTGCAGCGGTGGTGGCAATCGCGATGAACCTTTTCGAAGCATGTTTCGTCTCCTCGCTGGAGCGAGGTCCCCGACGGGGGCGATTCTAGCGAGCGAAGCTGACTGGGAGCTGAACGCTGGATCACGCGCGCGTGAGGGCTCATAGCTACACGCTCGCGCTGTGCCCGGCAGAGTTGACGGTCGTGTTCAGCCTTCGCTCATGTAGGCGGGTTTGCCGCCGAGTAGGAAGTCGTCGCGCGGAGGCGCGAAGAAATCGATCACTTCGGTGTCTTCGCGGAACCATCCCTCGTGCTCTACACCTCCCGGAATGACCACGACGTCGCCCGGGCCGCAGACCCGCTGTTCGCTGCCGAGGCGGAACTCCATCTTGCCCTTGAGCAGCCAGACGATCTGTTCATTTGCGTGACCGTGCGGCTCAACATGGACGCCTGCCCCGATGCTCCACCACACGATCATTCCTTGCTCACCGGAGAGAATGCGGCGGCTGATCTTTTCGCTGATCTTCTCCTCAAGTAAGGCGGCGAATGTGCCGAAGCCTACCAGTGTCGGCATAGCTTCCTCCCAAATCAGGATCGCCCTTGGCGTCGCATGGTCGACGAAATTTCCTACGGGACCGAGCCGACCCGAGAAACTGACGATTTGGGCCCTGTCGGGCGAGACCGAATAGGCGCCAATTTGCTTATATCAAAACGCGACCGCGGACGCCTGTCTGCCAGCCGTATTCGCTACGGATCGCCCTCGGTGCGTCGGCATCGATCAATTTTTCTTCTCGACGTCCTTCTGCACGTTCCTCCCCATCTCGATCAAACGGCGCCAAACCTTCTCAAGGAACGAAATCACCTTATCGACCTCGGCATCGCTTGGCAGCTTGAGCTCCGGTTCGTCGGGCTTTGCGCCTGGCGTACTCGGCACACCGGGTAGGGGCAGCCCGCGAGCGAAAAGCTCCTTCTTCAGCGTCGCGTTCTCGCCCTGCAGGCGGGCAATCTCAGTCTCCAGCGCGGAGCGCTCGTCGGGCACCACCTTATCCCAGCCGGCGTCGCTTCGGCTGCACTGCGACACCTGGCCGGTGCGCGTGTCGAGCCGCAGTACGCCGTCGGCTACAGGATTGAAGGTGTAGCGGCCGTTCTCGCTGTCGGGCGTTGCCGTCTGCGCCGATCCGGCCGCACCGGCCGCGAGCGACAGCGTGAGGGCCAGGGAAAACAGGCGCATCACGGCTTTCCCCTAGCTGCCTCCGCAATCAATCGGCGCTTTGCGGCGCCGCCGAGGCCGCCCTGAGCCAGATGAAAAATTCTTAGGCACCAGTGAAATGGGCCACAGGCTTGGGTCATCCTCATCAATATGTGATCACATGGGAGCGACCCGCGCTTCTACGGCCGCGAGCCTCGCAGGTCCGGCTGAAAAAGTCACTCCCAATTGCATTCGTGCGGGTAGTGTCTCAGTTTGCTTGGAGCGACGATGAGTGCAACTTCGGTGTCGTGGTCGGCCACAATCGAGGAGCGATAGTCAGCCAACTTCGTTCAGATGCGCTGGAAAACCTCCGTACCTCGCACCCTTGTCACGCGGCCATTCGGGGCGACGTATGTCGCGATCCCTCTTGTGGCAACGGTCGTCGGGCTGACAAAGCGTCCGGACCAAACTGTGGTCGCTCTGCAATCTGGCGTCCAGTTCCTCGACGTCTGGAACACGATCCGAGAGCCCCGCACGCGCCCTGCCAAATCATAGGGAACTCCTGGACAGGTGCCCGCCGGACCGCTGATAAAGACTCCGGTGAAATTTCCCGCAGGGTCGACCGCCAAAACCTTCAGCAGCGCGCCCCGCTGACTCTGCCAAACGGAGGGGAACAAGCCTTGGGCCGAAGACGCAGCAGTGGATGCGAGAAGAAGAAACAGAGCGGCGATGATACGGGACATATTCTACTCCAGCTGGTGGTTGCGGATCGCGCCGCGGCACAAACCCTGCTGTCAGGCGAGTGAACGGCGTGAGGCGGGAGCGATAATCTGTCCGTCATAGCTTACAGGTTTTCTCAACCGTCTCGTTGGGGCCGCGCCTTTGCGCGGCTCTCCAAAGAATTCAGCAATCGGGACCTCAAGCGTCCCGTTTATTGGGCTCTTAGTCGCAACGGCGCTCCCTGCGCGTGACCGTGCGGCCATCGTCCCGCTGGACCGTCGTGGTCACCGTCCGGCAGTGTTGCCGTGGGCCGACGGTGACGCCGCCTGGCCCGACGCCGATGGTGACATCTGAATCTCGTCGGCGACGGTAACTATCGTCGCGGTCCCGCCCGATCTGAACATCGACGCCTTGGGCCATCTTGAGGTTTTGGGCCTTGGCCGGAACGGTGCCGACAAGCAGCGGGGTAGTCATGAATACCGCCCCGGCTGCCGCCAGGGCGAAAGCGATCTTTGTCATGCGGGGCTCCTTCCCTTGGGCTTAATGACAGACACACAACGGGAACCAATGTGGAAAGGTTCCACTTCCGTGCTGTTCGCCAAGTTCAACGGTCTCACGCGCAACGTCGATCTTCTTCGAGATCCGGTTTCCGTGCGCGTCAACGGGCAATTAGGCGCCAGCGTGGAGCAATCGCCACACCACATTGTCGCCCTCGGGCGGGTTGACGATCGTGTCCAATGAGGTCGGCCACCCGGAGGATTGCCCATGACAGCCCGCACGAGAGGAGACGAGTTGAGAGAGGATTAGTTGCAAGTGCAGCGGCCTACTCCGGCTTGATATTTGGCCGCGCGGATGACCTTGCCCCATTTCTCGGTGTCTTCGGCGATGAGCTTGCCGAAGTCGGCGGGCGAGCTGGGCAGCACGGTGCCCCCATGTCGGCAATCCACTCGCTCTCGGCCCGGGCACGGTGTGTGTCAACCGGGCGCAGTGCCGAGTCAACCGAGTCAACCGTGTCAACCTTATTTTTGATCGGCTGTGGCTGGCGGCCCCTCGCGCGGTTGCCCCCCGCATTGTGATCGGGGCCACGAAGGACCCGCGCGATTGCAACGGAGGTTTAGGCTAAGTGGTGGTGATCGCCTTAACGGCCAATGTATGGGCCATCTGTGCCACCTCGTGCTCGGGGTATTCGCCAGTATCGCCGGTTTTCCCGTGTCTCACATTCGGTCGCGAGAGCGGACCATGCCGCGCCGGCTGAGGCCATTGGGAGTCGGTCGGGAGGACGGCAGCCGGCGAGTGCCCCTTCCCTGCTCGGCGGCGCGGCGGGCCGCATGGCCGCTCGCGGTGCGGGCACAGCGGGGTGAGCGAATGAGTGCTCATGCCTTCAGA
>WNFV01008986.1_pt1 | contig 18973 bp, 13 predicted proteins | sample 5400101 | NCBI WGS metagenome assembly WNFV01 (sample SAMN13153361, study PRJNA577476) | soil metagenome | isolation source: 115 cm soil or saprolite under grassland replicate 1 | place: USA:California | collected 2016-06-15 | reverse complement strand
TCATCCCGGGCCACCGCGACGACCCACCGCTGATCCCCCGACCCGGACCACTCCAGGCGCGGCTGCTCGCCCTGCTCAACGTTGATCCACTCCGACTGGCCTGACCCACTCCCATTCATGTGCGGAACACGGGGCTAGCACGGGGTCTGGCCGCTCGCGCCCGACAGCGCGGCGCGATCCTTGTCTCCAATCGGGGGTGGCCGGCGGCGGAGCCGACCATCGAGGCTGATCATGGGACGTGGTACGGCCTGGCCGACGGGCGCGGCCGGCTGCGCTGCCGCACGGTGAATGTGGTCGTGCGTGGCCGTGGCGGGCCGAACGCCCCCGCCAGGCACCGATGTGGGCTACCCCCACTGACCGGCCCACCTGCCAAATGATCAACGGGCAGGCCACTACCGGGGCGGCACACCGCACCGGGACGAGGCTAGCTTGCCGGCAACGGTGTGAGTGGCCTGTCCGCCACCGCATCGATCGGCGTGTGTCGGCCACATACCCCCGCTCCGCGGACAGGTCTAGCGGGAGCGGGTGTGGCTTGAGCCGGCCCAGTTGTTGAGCAGGGGATCGGATCGGTGCAGGTGGCCGGCGAGTTGCGGGTCAGCGCCGAAGTCTGGTCAGTACCGAAGTCACGTGCTCTACGAGGTCTCCCACGTTTCGCTCGCGAGTGGTGCGGCGTTGAGTTGGTCGCGTCGAGAGCGCCAGTCGGGCATGAAGCCGTCCATCAGCGTGGTGAAGCGTTGCCCGTGGTTGCGTTCCAGGTGATGAGTCATCTCGTGGACGGCGATGTACTCCAGGCAGTCGCGGTGTTTCTTGGCGAGTTCGACGTTGAACCAGATGTGGCCGGTCTTCCGGTTGCACGAGCCCCATTTGGTTTTCATACGGCGAATGCTCCAGCGGGGTACGGATACTCCAAGGATAGGTTCCCAGGCGGCAATCAGACCGGGGACGGCCGCGCGTAGCTGTGCGCGATACCAACGGTCGAGCAGTTGTCGGCGATCGTGAACATCGGTGCCGTGGGGGACGTAGAGGAGCAGTCGCTCGCCGTCGAGTTCGAGGTGGGCACGGCCTGGCCGTTCGGTGACCTTAAGGCGGTGGCGGCTTCCCCAGACGTAGTGAGACTCCCCGGTGATCATCTCTCTTTCGGATTGTCGCTGGACGGCTCGGAACTGGTCTTGCTGCCGTTTGATCCAGGGCATACGTTGCACGACGGCCAAACGGACAAGCTCGTCGTCAAGGCGCTTCGGTGCAGCGACACGGACGCGGCCCATCGGCGGGTAGACCCCGATGTGTAGGTTCTTGATGTCCTTGTAGACGACATCGACGTCGATGCCGCGAACTGTGAGGTAAGCGCTACCGGTACTCATGGCGCGCCTTCACCAGTTCAAACAGCTCATCCAGGCGATCGAAGTCGGCGGGCAGCGCCTTGGCGATGGCCCACTTGACCTTGCGTTCTTTGAGCGGGTTGCCGATCCAGGCGTCTGGTTTGGTCTGTCGAACGACAGCGTCGACCTCGGCAGCTAACTCAATGGCCGGGTGAAAGAAATCGACCAGCGCGCGGCGGGCGCCGTTGTTGGCCCATGCAGGATAGGCGCTGTCCGATTCGCCTTTGCCCAGCTTGGCCGCCGCCTCAAGCAGCCGGGCAAGGTACTGCCTATATTCCAAGGCACCCTTGCGCCGCTCTTCCAGGAGTGCATCGAGTAGCTTCGACATCTTGTCGTAGTACTTGGGATTGGTCGGGCGTTCGTCGATGATGAGCTTTCTCATGTTGTTGGTGATCGTCTCGGCTACTGCTTCGGGGTCCTTCTTGATCCCTTCTGGTAGCTTGTCGATCGCAGCGGAGCCCATCTGGACGACGAGCTGGACGAGTCCGGTGTCGTTGAAGTTGGAGATGGTCTCCGACGGCTTGGCCTGGATGTAGGTGTCGAGTAGGTGCCGCATGCCGGCCTCGTACTGCTTGAAGTCGATGTCCTCGCCGGCGCCGAGCTTCACCTCGTCGCGGACGTTGGCGTAGTGGGCGATCTCGGCCTTGATCGCGTTCGCCTCGGCGTCGGTGTAGCCGGCGGCGGTCATCTCATTGGCGAGGTTGCCGTAGGCGCGGGTCACCGCGGCGACGGCCTTGTACAGTTCGACCCGCTTCGGCTCATTGGCCTTGAGCTGGTCGGCGTTGCCGTATTCGGCGGCGCAGAAGCACTGCTGATACTGCAGCGTGTGCTTCGGCGGTGCGACAGGTTCGCACAGCGCCCGGATGCGCTCCAGCGCCTCGTCCAGGTCCTCGCGCGCACCCGCCAGGCGGTCGGTGAGCAGCCCCTCGATGTCTCTCTTCTCGTAGCCGTCCAGCGCGCCGCCGGTGTAGTCGGTGATGGCCGTCTCTAGCGAGTTGAACAGGTCCCGGTAGTCGACGATGTAGCCGTAGTCCTTGTCCTCGCCGTCGAGCCGGTTGACGCGGCAGATGGCTTGGAACAGGCCGTGGTTCTGCATCTTCTTGTCGATGTAGAGGTAGGTGGCGCTGGGCGCGTCGAAGCCCGTCAGGAGCTTGTCGACCACGATCAGGAGCCGCATCTGACCGGGATGGTTGATGAAGCGGTCTTTGACGTCCTTCTCGAACTGTTCGACCTTGGTCATCGCCTGGTCGGCTGGCTCGTTGAAGTGGTCAGCCAGCATCTGCCGGTAGATCTCGTACTGCCGCAGCCGCTCGGTCGCGCCGTGGCCGGAGTCCTCCTTGGCGATGTCGCTCGCTTGCGGCGCGTAGGAGGTGACAATGGCGCACTTGCCCTTGAACCCGGCCTGGCAGAACAACTCGTAGAACTTGCAAGCCTGGTAGATGCTCGATCCCACGAGCATGGCGTTGCCGCGGCCGTCCATCAGCCGCGGCTTGATCTCCATGTCGAGCAGGATGTCGTCGACAATCTGCAAGGCCCGTGGCTCGGAGCTGGTGATCTTCTGGATGGTGCCCCAGCGCTTCTTCAGCTCGGCTTTGGACAGGTCGGTCATGCCTCTGGTCTTGGCATCGAACCAGGCATCGACCTTCTTCGGCGACGTCAGGTCTTGGTCGATGTTGCGAGCTTCGTAGCGCAGGTCCAGGACGACGCCGTCGGTGACGGCCTCATCGTATTTATATGTATGGATGAATGAGCCGAACTTCTCGATGGTCGTGGCCTTGTCTGCCTTGAGCAGCGGCGTGCCGGTGAAGCCGATGAACATCGCGCCAGGCATGAGATCCTGCATCGCATCGTGCATCTTGCCGGACTGCGTGCGATGCGCCTCGTCAACGAAGACGAACAGGTTGCCCTTCGCGCGGAAGTCCTTCGGAATCTTCGCGTTCAGTTCGCGGATGAAATCGCTGCCGGCCTCGTCGCGTCCCGCCTCATCATCCGACGAACGGAACTTGTGGATCAGGGAGCCGATCAGCCACGGCGCACTCTGGTTCAGCGTGGCCAGCAAGTCGGCGCCGCTGGTGGTGCGGTAGATGTCTTCGTTGACCCCCTTGAAGGTCCTCTCGATCTGCTCATCAAGCTCAGTGCGGTCGGTGATCAGCAGAACCCTCGCGTCGGCCGGATGCTCGCGCAACCACTTGGCGATCCACACCATGATCAATGACTTGCCCGAGCCCTGGGTGTGCCAGATGATGCCGCCCTCGCGCTTGGCGATCTTGGCTTGCGCGGCCTTGACGGCAAAGTACTGGTTGTGACGACAGGCCTTCTTGATACCAGCGTCGAACACCATGAAGTCGTGCACGATCTCCAACAGCCGCTCCTTCGAGCACAACTGGGTCAGCCCCCGGTCGAGCGGCTCGGCGATATCGGAGTCCTCACGCCACGACAACCAGTACTTCTCAGGGGTATCAATCACGCCATAGCGCAGGCCCTCGACGTCATTACCGGCCAAGACAAGCTGCACCGTCGTGAAGAACGGCCGGATGAAATCGGCCCTCTGGTTGCCGATGGTCTGCCGGATACCCTCCGACACCGCAACCTTGGAGCGCTTCAGCTCCAGCGTGCCGAACGCGATGCCGTTGACGTACAGCACCAGATCGGGCCGCTTGGCGTGGCTGCCGGCAATGGTGACCTCCTCGGCCACCGCGAAATGATTCGCCTCCGGCCTCGCCCAGTCGACCAGCCAGACAGTCTGGTAGTGCTCACCGACGCCCGCCTTAACCTTCACACCGTACCGCAGCAGGCCGTACACATCCCGGTTCGCCTCGTACAGACCACGGCCGCCGCCCAGCGAGGCGTCGCTTTTCAACTTGTCGATCGCCTTGCCGATCAGCGTGTCATCGTAGCCACGAGCCCGCAGGTTTTGCGTCAGCAGCTCCGCCTCAACGTTGGAGTTGCCTTCGCGGTACTCCCAGTTACCTAGGTAGTCGAAGCCCAGTGCTCTACGGAACAGGCTGACGACGCGGTCCTGGGTCTTGCGCTCGATTTGACCCACGTTACTCATGCGCGGCCTCCGTGGCGGGGAGCCGGGTACGTCCAGTGAGCAGCTCTTGCATCATGCCTTGCTTGACGGCCTTGGCCTTTACGAGGCGGGATTGCAGTGTCTCAAGCTCGCGAAAGGTGTCGTCTAGCACTGTAACGACGTGCTGTTGTTCGGTTCGACTTGGAATCCAGACCTCGAAACTCTTCGCAACTTGCGTATCAAGGACGCCCGCCGTGTTACCGGCGGACGTAACCAACCGAAGCAATCTGTCAGCGTTCCCGTGAATCAAGTACGTCAGGAATTTCGGAATCAAAGCCTGGGAAGGCACAAGGGCCTTTACGTCCTGGTTAAAACACACCGGACTGGTCACTAACGATGCGCGAATCTCGGAGTGGAGCGCACTGCCCCGAACCAGCAACAAAGTAGATCCTAGCGGAGCCATCTTGCTACCAGCCGTGACGGCGGCAGGAGTGACAGCTTGATCAGAAGTAGCAACCTCAAGTTTCTTGAGAGTGGTTGCGCTAATCCACGGAATCGTCCCCGACCAATAGCTCGCGTTGGAACGGTTGGGTGTGCCTCCAGATAGCCATGATGTGACCGATCGTAGTGGCACAAAATCTCGACGATCCACATGACTCGTGAAGAGGTGCTGCATAATGCCCTGCTTGATCGCCTGTTTCTTTGCGATCAGCTGCTCCAGCGTTGCAACGAGCTTGTCGGCGTCGTCGAGTACTTGGGCGATAGCGCGCTGCTCTCCTGCCGGCGGGAGAACAACGTACACGGTCTTCAGGTCACGCTGACCGATATTTGATCTGATTCCACCCTGCCCTCGAGCAATGATCTGCTCGCGCACGCTGTGGACCTGCAGAGCATACTTGGAGTATCCAACCTCCAGGCGATTCGTTTTTGGTCGTGCACGAAAAACAAACCCGCCGAATACTACGGGAGCGTGACCTACGTACACCGAAGCTAGACCGACCTCCTCCTGTGTTTCGGAGGTTCGATTGAAGAGGACGTCGCCATAACGAACGCAATACCGTGTCGTCATATCGGCCAACAATGTAATGCGGCCCGGGATAAGTCCTTCGACCAACGCCTCGTGTGTGATGATCTCTAGCACGTTGACGAAAGGGATACCACGGCCGTATGCGGTCTTGTCGGCGTTGACACCATTGCTGAAGTCAAAAAGCTCGCCTAGCGTCGTCGCTTCCCAATCTTCCGGCAATGTGTCATTGCCCATCATTTGACCTCCATGCCGGCGAGGTGACGCTCAACTTTGCTTTCGAGCGCGCCAAGCTGAGCGTTGAGATACTCAACGGTTTCGGCATAGCGTTCGCCGAGCTGCTGGATGCGGTTGACAAGCGCCAGAGTCAGGGCGCTTACCTCGCCGACGATACGTCCGGTGATAGTTGCGGCCCACTTGTCGTCGAGGACGAGGGTCTTCACGTCGGGTTCGGTCAGCTCGCCGTACTTCTTAAGCGCTGTGAGGTCGAGGGCAGCTTGAACTTCTTTGGCCGTCCTCTTAGCAACAGCCTCAGCATTGTAGAGATCGATGAGGTGCTGTAGCGCCTTGATCTCGTCGCGGTCGGAGCCTTCGTGCTTGGCTTGCTTGAGCCGCGTGGTGGCGAGGACCTTGCTGATCTTGTCGTCGTCCATTGCCGCGGCGAGCAGCCCATCCTCGACGGCGTGCTCCTCGACGTACTCCTCCACGGCCCGGCTGGCTTCCTCGGCCTTTAGGTTCAGTTCGTCCACCTCGGCCTGCCGATCGGCAAAGTAGCGGGCGACGATTAGAGATGGCGGGATCAAATCCATCTTGTACTTCGCAGCGCTGCGACCGGAACCGATCACAAGGTCCGGTGTCTCGGACAGCTTGCGGTCCTTGTCCTCGATGGTCTTGCGCGGCTTGGCGGCGCCGACCCAACCGTCGTTCATGAGCAGGAACACGTCGTCGTGCATAACGCTGTCCCAATAGTTTCTCGGTCCCTCGGGGCGCCGCGAATGCGGGAAAATCGGGTCGGTCGCCCGCCGACGTCGTCCCTCCTTGGCGCAGGTGAGGCCGTCCAATAGTTTGACGCTGGGAGCCGCTTTGAGGGGCTGCGCATTGTGGCTACGAGCACGAGGGTCCGACTCTTCCCGTTTTCCCCGCCGGCTTCCGCGGGTGACCACCCCTGGTTCGCTTTGTTGGTGGGAGGGTCGTCGTGGAAGAGGTCGACGAGCAGGAACTACATGTCGAGCGGTTAGCCGCGCTTGATCTCGGTAAGGCGGTGTTGGAGGCGTGTGTGCGGGTGCCGCATGCCTCCAAGCCGGGTCGGCGGATGCAGGAGGTGCGGACCTACCCGACCACGACCGCGGCGCTGCTGCAGATGGCGGACTGGTTTCGCTGCTGGAGTGTGACCCGGGTGGTCATGGAGAGCACCGGCGACTACTGGAAAGGCGTCTACTACCTGCTGGAGTCCGAAGGCTTCGAGTGCTGGCTGGTCAACGCCCGCGACGTGAAGAACGTGCCGGGGCGGGCCAAGACCGACAAGCTCGACGTGGTGTGGCAGGCCAAGGTCGCCGAGCGGGGCATGTGCCGACCGTCGCTGGTACAGCCCCGCCCGATCCGCGAGCTGCGCAACCTGACCCGGTACCGACGCTCGCTGACCCGCGACCGTACCCGGGAGATGCAGCGGGTGGAGAAACTGCTCGAAGACGCCCAGATCAAGCTGTCCTCGGTGGTCAGCAGGCTGTTCGGGGTCACCGGGCGGCTGATCCTGGACGCGCTGGTCGCCGGGCAACGCGACCCGAAGGTCCTTGCCCAGCTGGCCAAGGGCCGCCTGCGCCCCAGGATCGGCCAGTTACAGGAGGCGTTGCGTGGGTTCTTCACCAACCACCACGGCGCCATCCTGGCGATGATGCTGACCAACATCGACCGGCTCACTGCCCAGATCACCACCCTGGATACGATGATCGAGCAGGCCATCGCCCCGTTCACCCATCAGGTGCAGCAACTGGCGCAGATCACCGGGGCCGGCCCGACCGCCGCGCAGGAGATCATCGCCGAGGTCGGCGTAGATATGGGCCGGTTCCCGTCCGCTGCCCACCTGGTGTCCTGGGCCAAGTTCTGCCCGCAGACCCACGAGTCGGCCGGTAAACGCAAGAACAAGGGCCGCGCCAAGGGCAACCCCTGGCTAGCCGCCACCCTGGGCAACATCGCCGCCGCCAACGCCCGCACCGGCGCTGGCTTCCTCGGCGCCCGACACCGACGCATTGCCCGACGCCGTGGACCACAGAAGGCGATCGTCGCGACCGGCAACGCCATCCTGGTCATCGTCTATCACCTGCTGTCCGACCCTGCCGCGCAGTTCCGTGACCTTGGCGCCGACCACTGCACCACCCGCATCGACACCAAATCACCATCCGGGACGGCCAGGCCGTCATCGAAGCCCAAGCCGCCTGACCTCATCGCACTTCCGCACCTACAGCACCCTGACCCGCACGCTGTCGGGGCGCCGCCCCGACGCTGCCGCCTGCCCACACATTGTTCGATTTTCGGGTCAGGTCATCAGTTGCTCGTAGACGTCGTACTCGTCGAGCAGCGGCACCGGCTTGAAGCGGGCGAGCAGATCGTCACCGAGTGCGGCGATTAGATCGTTCGGCCTGGTCTCAGCGTGAATGCCTTCGAGCGCCGGTCGGTGCGTGGCGAACCAGTCGGCGACCAAGCTCTTCGCCTCGTCCGTGAGCTTCTGGAACTCCGGCGAATCAAGAATGGCTTGCTGCACATCGCCAACGCCGACGGCGAGGTCACTGTATCCCGGCCCGTTTGCCTTGAAGAGTTGCGCGCGGAGCTGGGGGAAGGCGGCCCAGTAGCTGCCAAGCGCGTCGAGGTCTCGATCAGGTATACCGCCGTGCAGGTGGGCGTGCAGGTCCTGAATGTCCTCGGGTTCGGAGGAGTCGATGTAGCGCGGGATATTGAGGTTGTAGTCGTTCTTCGGATCGGCGATCTCCGCCAGCGGCACCATGCGGGAGTAACGCGAAATTTCGATCTGCTTGGTGAACGCGTCGACGATCTTGTGAATGTCCTGGCTCCGCAGGCGGTTCTTCGGACCGTCCTTCATGAAGCCCTTGGAGGCGTCGATCATGAACACCCCAGTGCGAGCCTGGGCGTTCGCCTTATCCATAACCACGATGCAGGCCGGAATGCCAGTACCGTAGAACAGGTTCGCGGGCAGGCCAATGATGCCCTTGATATAGCCGCGACGCAGCAGCTCCTTGCGGATGGCGGCCTCAGCATTGCCGCGGAACAGCACGCCGTGCGGCATGATGACCGCCGCTTTACCCGTGCTCTTGAGCGATTTGAGGACGTGGAGCAGGAAGGCGTAGTCGCCGTTTTTCGCTGGCGGGCGGCCGAACTCGAACCGGCCGTAGTCGTTCTCTAGCCCATTGCTCCAGGACTTCAGTGAGAACGGAGGGTTCATGACCGCGAAGTCGAAGGTTTTGAGCAGGGCGTTCTCGGTGAACTGGGGGTTGGTGATGGAGTCGCCCTTGCGGATGTCCGCGATCTCGTTGTCATGCAGGATCATGTTCATCCTCGACAATGCCCAGGTGGCATTGTCTTTTTCCTGGCCGTAGATCGTGATCCCGCGTGGCGCGGCGGCCGCGACCTTGAGCAGCAGCGAGCCAGACCCACACGCGGGGTCGAACACGGTCTGGTCCTGGCGGGTATCCGGCCCGATGCCCACGACTTTCGCAAGGATGCGGGACACCTCCGCCGGCGTGTAGAACTGGCCCTTGCTCTTACCCGACTCGGTAGCGAAGTGGCGCATCAGGTACTCGTACGCGTCGCCGAGCAGGTCGTCGCCCTCGGCGCGGGAGCCACGGAAGTCCAAGTCGGCGAAGATCGTCACGAGCTTGGAGAGCCGGTCTTGCATCTCCTTGCCCTTGCCGAGCTTCTCCTCGTCGTTGAAGTCGGCCAGGTCGATGACCTTTTGCAGTCCGTTCGCCTCGGCCAGCCTGCCGATGATCTTGTTGAGCCGATCGCCGATCTCCTTGTCGCCCTTGCATGCCAGCATGTCATCGAACGAGCCGCCGGCGGGGACGTCGATCAGGCTGTGCGGATCGGACTTCGCCTTATCCGAGACGTACTTCACGAACAGCAGCGTCAGGATGAAGTCCTTGTACTGGGAGGCGTCCATGCCGCCCCGCAGCTCGTCGCAGCTCCTCCAAAGCGAGCTATAGAGGTCCGACTTCTTTAGCGCCATGACCGGCACTCCTTGCCCACGATGGCCCAACCCCGCGACTGCACTGAGGGCCTGAAGAACGAGGTCGACTTGTTGGCACTATTCCGCATCTTCATCCTAATTACGCCGTTCCCGGTTGGGCCACTAAACGATCATGGAGCCTGATCGCTTGCCCTCAGAACCTACTCCTGAGGAAGGCTCCGATGCGGGAGGTCATCGGTCGTGGGCGCGATTTGCCACGCTCATGCGACCCGTGTTCGCGAGTCGGCCTTTGCCGCCCCGGGGCGGGTGCTGGTGCGCCATGGTCGAGGATGCCGGACCTGGGCCTGCTCGCCGCGTACGAACTCGGCGTGGACTTGGAGCGGCTGGCGCTGGTCCCCGAGCCCGGCCCGGACTGGCCACAGGTTGTCGCCGCACTACTCGACGGCATCGATGTCGTTGTGGTCGCCCCACCGGCGGTCACTCCAGCGGTGTCGGCACGGTTCTCATCTCCAACCGCGAGTGGCCGGCGGCCGGCTGACCATCGAGGCTGATCATGGAACGTGGTACGGCCTGGCCGCCGGCCGGGGCCGGCTGCGCTGCCGCGCCGTGAACGTGGCCGTGGCCGTGGCGGGGCCGAACGGCCCCGCTGGGCACCGATGTGGCTGCCCCCGGCTGACCGGCCCGATCGATGATCAGCGGGCAGGCCCGACCGGGGCGGTTCCACCGAAGCGGGACGAGGTTGCCTTCGCCGCTACCGGTTAGTGCGCAAGGACGGCGCACCCCAGCCGAACAACCGCGATCCAGTGCATCTGCGGCGTCGACATGCACAGTTCAGTAGGACACGGTCAGGCGGCTCGCGCGTTTGTGGATCGGGTGTCCGTTGCCGGGCTCGTCGTCGCCAGCGCGCGCCGGGTAGGCGGTGATGACTGGCTGTGCGGTGCGGTCGTGGTCCCAGGCCCGGATCTGGTCGCATAGCCGGTCGGCGAGTTGGGCGCCAGTCGGGCCGTGGCCGATGGCGCCCAGCTCCCACCGGGCATCGGGGCTGCCTTGTTGGTTGAGGCGGCGCAGGGCGAGGTAGGCCAGGGAGATGTCCTCGACGAGGGCGGGGCTGCGGACCGGAATGGCGGGGGTGCAAAGTCCGGCTTTCACGGCCTCGGGTGCGGCGGCGATGCGGGAGGTGCCTGGCTCGGTGCTGGTCAGGCGCAGCCATACGCTGTCGAAGGGGTCCTCGCCGCCGACCGTGACCGCCGACCACGCGGTCGCCTTTGGCTGGTCGAAGACGCCGCGCAGGGTGGTCGGGTCGATGCGCTGGTCTTCGTCCCAGTAGAGCGTCACCAACCCGTCGAGGTCGATATGGCCGCTGCGTTCGCCCTCCTGGCCGACCATGGGGACGAAGCCGCACAGGTGGACGGAGTCGGAGCGCAGCAGGTGGTCGGTGTAGTCGAAGGCGATGCTGCGGGTCTGGCCGCGCCAGCGTAGCGGCACGACCAGGCGCCCGCCGGGGGTGAGCTGGCTCCACCAGGCGGCCGGGATGTCCCATGCCCCGACGGTGAGGATGATCCGGTCGTACGGGGCGCGGTCCGGGTCGCCAAGGGTTCCGTCCGGGGTGGCCACGTGCACCTGGTGGTGCCCAGTGGCGTCGAGGTTCTGCCGGGCCTGCGCGGTGATGTCCGGCTCGATGTCAACGGTGGTGACCTGCTCGTCCGGCCCGGTCAGGAACGCCAGTAGCGCGGCGTTGTAGCCGGTCCCGGCGCCGATCTCCAGGATGCGGTGGCCGGGCTGGACGTCAAGCTGGTCAAGCATCATGGCGACGATGACCGGCTCGGAGGCGCAACTAAGAGCCGTGCCGTCCGCGGAGCGTTTGGTGATAACGGCCAGATCGTCGTACGCCTCGGCGAGCGGGGCGTGTGGGACGAACAAGTGCCGTGGGACGGTTCGCATCGCCTCCGCGACGCGAGGGGTTTGAGCCCAGCCGGCGGCGGTGATGCGGTCGACCATCTGAGCGCGCAGCGTCTCGGGTGAGTCGGTGATCGTGTCGTTCATCGTTGCCTTCCGTACGGCACCTCTGCCGGGGATCGGCGAGGCGGGCGGTTACTGGGTGCTGGATGTGCGACGTCCGGTGTTCGGGGTCGTCCGCCGTCGAGCAGCAGGCAGGCGTCCCACCCCAAGCGCGGCGTGACACCTACTGTGACGGTATGGCAGGCGAGGTGCACCCCCGCCACACCATCGAGCAGGCCGTCCTGGTCGGGCGGCCCGTGCTGGTGCAGGAACCGTTGGGTGCGATGCAGGAGCTGCGGCAGGTCGAACAGGTCGGGTTCGGTGGCGTCCGCGGCGACCCGCCAGGTGGTGTAGAGCAGGCCGGCCCAGCCGTGGCACAGCGAAGCGTCGCGCAGATGGGCGACCTGCTGTTCGTCGGTGAGGCAGCCGGCCAGGGCGTGCTCGGCCTGCCGCTGCCGGCGGGGGTCGCCGAGCGCAAGGGCGGCGAGCTGCTGGGCGCGGACGAGGCCGGGGGTGCCGTAGCACCACGAGGGTCGCCCCGGTCCAGCCTGCGTGCTGGCGCCGCAGTCGTGTTCGCGGCGGGAGATCAACTCCGGCCACCATGCCTGTGTTCCGGTGCCGGTCCGCCATTGGTCGAGCCAGGCGCAGATCCGCTCGATGGCCTCGGCGTGTCCCGGCACGGTGATACCGCGCCGCAGCGTGGCGGACAGCAGCGCGAGTGGACCGGCGATGCCGTGGGCCATGCCGAGGTTGCCGTGTCCGCCCGGCCAGTCCGGCGAGGGCCGGTCGTTGGGCGCGTTGGCTGACCACCAGCCAGGCACCACCACTCCGTCATCGATCGTCAAGGGCTCGGTGAGGCGGACCAGGTACGCCAGAACCTCACGGAGCAGGCTGCCGCCGCTTGTCCGTGTCGAACTGTGGCGGTGCAGCAGGTAGGCGCCGATGCCGGTCAGGCCACGGATGAGGTCGTACTCGCGCAGCGCGGGCAGTAGCCGGGCGTCGATGCGCTCGCGTGCCCGCCGTAGCCGGTGGCGGGTGAGCGCGGCGATGTGCTCGTCGAGGACGGCCAGCGCGGGGGCGTAGCCGGGTCGGTCGGCCGCGTGGAGGGTGAACGCCACGGCGGGTGCACCCCGGTCCAGGCCGCACGCGGGGTGTGCGGTGACCGGGCCGCGTACGGTGGCGGCGGTCCACCGGTGGGCGGTGTCCCAGCCGCCGACCCCGGCGTGGGCGTATTCGATATGTGCGAGGGCGATGCCGGCGGCACCGGCGTACAGCGCCTGATCCCATCCGGGCGCGGGTTCGAGCGGCGGTGGCTGGTTCACGGGTGGTCGCCTGCCCGCCTGGCTTGCCACGCCAAGGCGGCCTGGCGGGCCAGGCGGCGGCAGGACCGTTCGTGGTCGGGGTCGATGCCGATCGCGCGGTTGTGGTGCATGTGCAGCAGCGACTCCACGATGGTGCCGAGGTCGGTATCGTCCGACAGGTGGCGGCGGTACGCCGCGAGGGCGTCGGCGCGGGCGTGCCATACCTCGGTGACCTCGCCTGGCCAGCCGGGCAGGCCGGCAAGGGCGCCGGGCTGGGCCAGGCGGATCGCCTGCGCCGCCACCGTCCGATCCACCGGGACCGCTGCGAATACCGGCTGCGTACACAGCCAGCCCATTCCCTTGTTAACCCCGAGCAGCCCGACCACGATGTCCACCATGCCGACCGCGACAAGCGCGGTCGGGTGGATCATCCCAGCGGTCACGTGCCACATCTGTGCGGACACCGCCCAGGAGTCGGCGGCGAACACCTCTTCGGCGGCCTCCAGGGCGGGGCCGTCGCCGTAGCGGCCAATCTCCGGCCAGTAGGTGTCGAAGACCAGTCGGCCAGCCACCCCGTCACGGTGCAGCGCGCCCGCCCAGTCGCCGATCACCGCCAGACACTGCCCGTACCGGTCGCGGCTCGGGACGCGGACCCGTAGCCGCAGGTGGGCGGTCTGGTGCGGGGTGCGGTAGCGGGTGAACCACCACTGGGCTTGGTTGTCCAGGTGCGCAGCCAGTTCCGGGATGCGCCCGGTGATGATCTCGTGGTCCCGGTCGGGGTGCGTATGGACGCGCAGCGAGAGCCACCGTGCGGCCGGCTCGCCGGGCCACTGTCCATGGCTGGTGTTGCGCAGCGGGAGCAGCCCGCCGGTCAGCGGGTTGGGGGCCGGTGTCCCGGCGCGGACGAGTGGTATCGCGATCTCGTGGGCGTGCCCGTCGAACCATCCGTACGCGGCCTCGGGAATCGCCTCGGTCAGAATCGCATGTCCGTGGCGGGCCAGGTGGGCGCGCAGGATCGCCGCGTGCACTGGCTCGGTGAGGTCCAGCCGCAGGCTGCGGTCGTCGTCGCGTAGCTCAACGATGACGGGGCAGCTCCAGCGGCGTAGCCAGCCGTCCAGCTCCTTGCGCCACACGTCGTGGTCGACGTCGTGGCGGGGAAGCTCGTCGGCGGGGATCCGCCAACGAGCCGGGGTGAGGACGCAGCGCCGGTACCGGACGCGGGGCAGGTACGGCAGCCGCTCAGCGGACGGACCCCAGTCCAGCACCGTCCAGGTCGCCGAGTAGGCGCGGGGCAGGTGGGCGAGGAACCTTGCGAGGGGTGGGGGTTGCTTGTCCAGCGCGAGGGCGTGGAACACCTGCGGTTCGATGACCTGTCGGCGGGAGACGCTGACCAAGTATAGACCCGCGCCGGTCGCGGTGAGCGCCAGGTCGCCCAGCGGTATCACCGCGGTCTCATCACCGGGGCTGCGGTGCTCGCCCAAGGACAGCACGTGCGGGAGGTAGGCCGGGATGCGGCAGACGTTCTCGGCGTGTGGGAAAGCCGGCCCGAAGGATATCTGCACCGCCAGGGCACTGTCACACCGTGTCGGTAGCGCCCGGTACGCCTGCTCCAGTCCCGAGCCAGTGGTGGTCGGGGTGAACCGGGAGGTCAGCGTTCCACCGGCGCGGGCCGGCGCCACGGTGAGGGTGTAGTCGCTATCGTCGAGCGCCTCGGCGCTTGTCGCGTGGATGCGGGCGGCAAGTTCGACGTGCGGTGGGATGCGGGTGGCGTCGAGAGGGTCCGGGCCGGCTATCGCGGTGATGGTGTCGTCGGTCAGGACGATCTCCCGGCTGCCGTCGGCGAGGGCTTGCCACGCCAGCCCGAGCAGCCGTTCATCGCGTGCTGACGGGCCGTCCACGGGGTCGGGTAGGACGGTGCCGGGGTACCCGGGCGGGTAGCCCAGCCCCGTGTCCGGGTCCAGCACGTCGGTGACCGGCACCACGGTTCCGGTGCCGTACCGGTCGCAGAACGCGCTGTGGTAGTCGCGCCATGCCGGCCATCCGGCGGGTTGGCGGGTCAGCCGCAGCAGTGCGCTCGCCGCCCGCGCCATCTCCTCCACGACGTGCTCGGGCAGCCGCAGGTGGCAGTCGAGCCGCAGGTCCACCGCCAGCGGGGTCCGCCCCGCTGTGGAGATCTGGCGCATCCGCTGGGTCAGGGCCGCGCGGGTCAGACCCGGCTCCGGCCTCGCGGGGAAACCGTCGTTGAGCCGGCACAACTCGGCACGGACGTTCTGAAGGTCGCGCACCAGCCGCCAGGCTGGTCCAGGAAGCACTCCCACATCGAGCTTGCCAAGCTGGTCAAGCAGGTGGGCGAGCGGGTCGGTGGTGGTGAACGGCGCACGCAGGCTAGTGATCAGAAAGCCTTGCCGCACCAGGTCGGTGACCATGGCGGATGCCACCGACCGGTCTGCGCCGAACGTCTCGGTGAGCGTGTCGACCAGGGCGCCGAGGCGTACCGGTGTGGTGGCGGCGTCCTGCACGGCGCGGACCGCGCTGGTGTACCGCACGGTTACCCGGTCCGGGCCACACGGTGCCTCCAGCCGATCGCCGCGTCGGATCGCCAGATTGGTGAACACCACATCCAGGCGCTCCAGCATCTGCGGGTACGCCTCCAGACGCTCGATGACGTCGACCAGCCACTGGGTGTCGGCGCGCACGATCGGCCGATGAGCCGCACCCCACCGAGCCTGCACCGAACGGCCCAAGGCCACCGGTGCCGTCCCCGCGAACAGCCCGAACGGGGTCGGGCGACCAAGTGCCCGCAGTAGGTAACTCGCGGCGGCGACCGTGGCGCGGCGAAGCTGTTTCGGCTCCACCGCACCGCCGGCACAGATCGCCTCAACGCGGTGAGCCAGGCTTGGGCTCGCCTGCCCGACCGCGTCAGCGAAATCCGGCCGCGACCACAACTGCTCCAGCCACGCGCGGCACGCCGGGGCATCGGTCGGATCCGGCCACCAGCCGGGGGTCTGATCCACCGAGCAGACCGCCGCGCGCAGCAACGCCGCCCCAGTGGCGCGGTACAGCGAGCGGGCATCAACCTTCGACAACGATCGTCCCTCCAGCCGTTGTCCAGTCGGGGGCCGGGCGACTCGGCTCCCGGCCCCCGACCAGCGCTATCCGTTCATCCCCTGCTTGCGCAGGACGAGGCACAGGTCCCGGCACACCCGTCGTTCGTGGAGCACGCGGTCGGGCCGCTGTCGGCCACGTCGGTCACCACCTGCACGTCAAGCGCGAAGGGGTCCGCTTCCTCCAACTCCATGACACTGGATCCGTTCATCGTTCGTCTGTTCCCTCTCGTTGTCGGTAGCCCCATTCGCCGCGACCTTCAGGATCGGCGGACGGGGCTCGTCGGGGTGGCTATTGCTCGTCAACGCTCGACCCGTCACTCGAGTCCCGGATGGTGGGAGGCGGCCGGGCTGCCAGGCACGAACCGGTCAGCAGCGACACCAACGTCCTCACCGCTCCCTTCACCAATCTCGTGTAACCGAGTCCGCTACGACCAACCGTCCGCTACGGCTCGGCTGCCACCGTGACAAGCCGGTGGTCGGACGGCCGCGGGTACAGCTCGTTGCGACTCTTCTGCGGTCATGCGTCCTGTCCTCCAGCGCATCGAAGTGCTTGCCGTGCTGTCGCGAGCGATGGTTGCGGTGGTGTTGTCCTCCAGGTGTGCGAGATCGCTCGTGCCGGGGATGGGGAGCATGTTCGGGGACCTGTCGAGTAGGTAGGCGATTGCCGCCTGCGCGGGGGTCAGCTTCCCGTCATGCTGCTGCTCAGACTGTGCGAGAGCGCCTGCGGCCAGCGGCTTGTAGGGCACGAACGCGATGCCGTGGTGCTCGCAGTGGGCCAGGACGTCATCGTCGCCTTCGGTGAGGTTGTAGCGGTTCTGCACGGCCGCGATCGGCGCAATGGCGGCGGCGTCGATGATCTGCTCGACGGCGACCTTCGACAGCCCGATGTGGCGGATCTTGCCAGCCTGCTGCGCTTCGGCGAGCACGCCGACCTGGTCGACCAGCGGGGTGAGCGGGTCAACGCGGTGCAGGTAGTACAGGTCGATGCGCTCCACCACGAGCCGGCGCAGGCTCATCTCCATGCACTGACGCAGATATGCGGGTCGCCCGACCTGCTCCCACCGGTTGGGGCCGGGTCGGGTCAGCCCGCCCTTGGTGGCGATGACCAGGCCCGGCGGGTAGGGGTGCAGGGCCTTGCGGATGAGGTGTTCGACGGTTCCCGGGCCGTAAGCGTCGGCGGTGTCGAGGTGGTTGATACCCAACTCGACCACGCGGCGGAGCAGTTGCTTGGCGGCGTCGGGGTCGGCGGGGTGGTACCAGTGGCCGGGGCCGGTCAGTTGCATGGTGCCGTAGCCGAGCCGGTACACGGGCAGGTCGCCGCCGATGAGGTACTGGCCGGAGGCGTGCGCGGGTGGTGGTGTGCCGGTCATCAGGCCGCCTGACCGTGCGTGGCGGGCGCGGCACAACGGATGGTGGCGAGGGTGGCGGCAATTCTCGCCACAACTCGATCGGGCGCGGTATGGGTGGTATCGATCTGCAAGACAGTCGAGCCGACGTGTTCGAGATGCGCGGCCGCCTCGCGGTAGTAGGCGATCTCGGCGGCGGCCGGGGCGGGGCCGCCCTGGTAGCGGTTGTGGGCGCCACGCCCGACGACTCGTCGGGCGATGACCTCGGGGTCGGCGGTGAGGATGACGGCGAGGTCGGGCGGGTCGGCGTGGGCGTTGAGGCCGGCCAGGAATGCCAGGTCGAGGCCGTCGGCGCGTTGCACGACCAGACCGGAGGCCAGGTACCGGTCGCATAGCACGATGTGGCCGCTGTCGCGGCGGGGTCGGATCTCGGTGTCGAGGTGGTGGTAACGGTCGGCGGCGAACAGACAGGCCAGGGTCGCGCCGCAGGCGGTGGGCACCAGATCGCGGGCCAGCGCACCGATCGGGCTAGTGGAGGGTTGAGCGGTGCGGTGTACCGGCAGGCCGGCGCCGGTCAGGATCGCGGTCAGGTGCCCGATGGTGCTGGTCTTCCCGACGCCGCCGGGTCCGTCGACGCTGACCAGCAGTCCGTCAGGGCGGGTCGTCATGGTGGTCCCCTCGTGCGGTGGGCCAGAACAGTGGGTCAGAACAGTTGGTCGGGCTGCGGCGCGGCGGCCGGGCTGCCGGTCAGGTCGCGCAGCAGCAGCGGGCCGGTGTCGGGGTCGGCGGCGAGGTGGACGAACAGCCGGGCTGTGACCAGCGCGTCGTAGCTGGCCCGGTGGGGGCGCAGCCCGGTGGGCAGGTCCCGGGCCAGGTCGAACGCGTCGACCAGCGCGCCGAGCCGGTAGCTGGCCTGGCCGGGTAGCCGGACACGGGCCACCTTGAGGGTGTCGACCACCGCTGCCGGCTGCCAGCCGGGCAGCTCTCGGGTCAGTACGTCGAGGTCGATGTGGGCGTTGTGGGCGACGACCACGGCGCCGTCGAGGCGTGCCCGGATGTCCTCGGCGACGGCGTCGATGCCGGGCAGGTCGGCGACCTCCTGGTTGGTGATGCCGTGGACTCGGGTGGCCTGCCAGGTGATCGGCTCGGGTGGGCGGACAAGCCAGCTCGCCGGTTCACCGACGCGGCCCGCGACGACCGGGACCAGCGCCACCTCCACGAGGCTCGGGGGGCGTCGGCCGTTGCCTTCCACGTCGGCCACCACGAGCCGGGCACTGGTCCACGGCAGGTCTTCGCGCATGGCGGTCTCTCCTCGTTGCTGCGGGTCCTAGTCGCGGCCGGTGGCTTGCCAGCCGATCTCGGCCCGGCCGTGGCGACCCGGCCGATGCGGGTGCCGGGCGTCATGGATCTGGAAGCCGAGCGAGTGCTGAAGGTAGTAGCGGGGCTGCTCATCCAAGCCCGCCACGACCACCGCCCGGTCGCTGATGTCGACAATGTCGAAGTCTGGCGTGTCGGGCACGCGGGCAGCAACGCGACGCACCGCAGCCTCATCCGGCACGGTGTGCGCCGCCGCGCACCGGTCCAGTTGGGACAGCGGGCAGATGTCG
>WNFV01004257.1_pt1 | contig 18977 bp, 15 predicted proteins | sample 5400101 | NCBI WGS metagenome assembly WNFV01 (sample SAMN13153361, study PRJNA577476) | soil metagenome | isolation source: 115 cm soil or saprolite under grassland replicate 1 | place: USA:California | collected 2016-06-15 | reverse complement strand
CGTATCTTTGCCGCACCGTCGGGTAAAGCCAACACGAAAATGTCGCCGGGCTAGCAGAGCAGATGGCAGGGGGAACCGTTTCGCGCCAAACTCGGTCCCGGACTTCTTAAAATCGTTTCCGACGACAAATATCGGGGCATTCGCTTCGACGCCAAGCAGTCGTTGTCCGGGATGGCGGTTAACTTTCAAGCGCAATTCATTCCGGTACCGATGGAGTGAATATCAACCAACACCGGCGACGATAGGGGCGTCGGCAGCATGCCCTTGTCGCAGGAAGCGAAAAAAATAATCGTCCGATTGCCGATTCGGAAGGAGACCTGTAAATGTTGGCCAGACGTTATCATTTCCTGCCCCTGCTCTTTACGTTGTTGCTCGCCGCGTGCTCGGCATCGACGCAGATCACCCAAACGCCGCGTTCCAGCATCGAACAGCGCCTCTTGGTTCGATCTTTGGATCGCTCCTTGAGCCAGCTCGATACATCGGCGCTGCAAGGAAAGTCGGTTGCCGTGGAGTTCTATGGGCTGACACCGGACAAGGATTTCGCCAAGGAGTTCTGCGTCGCGTGGCTGCAGGGGCGAAGGGTGAGGGTTGTCAGCGATCCCCAGAACGCGGAGGTTCGAGTGAAAATATTCGCCCCCGCTTTGGCGGTCGATCGAGGCCAGGCGTTTTTCGGCGTGCCCTCGGTAACGGTGCCGTTCCTAGGGTTTACCATGCCGGAGGTCGCGCTGTTCAAATCCGCTACCAACGAAGGCCATGCCGAAATTCAAATTTACCTCATCGACGGCGCGAGCGAAGATTTCCTGACAAAAAGCCCCGTCGCGGTCGGTGAAGCCGCCTATAATCAGTATACGGTACTTGTCTTGATCAATTTTAAACGCACCGACCTGGATGAACCGGAAGACGGCATCCACTGAAACTATCCGGGCCGAGTCTCAGCGCTCGGCAGACGTTCCGGTTGATGATCGCTGGGCAGGAAAATTCGAAAAGTGCTGCCTTTGCCTGCCCGGCTGTCAACCTCGATTTTGCCGCCGTGATTTTTTATGATCCGTTCGCAGATCGGCAGGCCGAGGCCCAACCCTTTTCTCTTTCTTGCGCTGAAGAACGGCAAGAAGATCTTGGGCAAATCTTTTAAACTGCCGCCGATGGGCATCGCATCGATGGCGTTCAAATAGAGATTCAGCAGCACTTGCTCCAGTTGCTGCGCGTCGGCGTAGATTTGCGGTAAATTCGAGTCGATGACGCTAGTCGCCTCGATTTTTTGCTTGTACAAGTGATTCGATACCATATTGAGAGTCTTTTCGATCATCTGTTTTATATCTGTCAGGCCGAGATCGGTGTTCCGGGGTCGAGCAAATTCCAGTAGTTCTTGGATGATCTTTTGGCAGCGCCGGGTTTCCTCATCGATAATCTTCAAGGACTGGTAGTGTTGGCTCGAAGGGTCGGTCTCGCTCAGCATGTCCTGGGCAAAACCCATGACAATTCCCAGAGGATTGTTGAATTCATGGGCCATCGATGCGGTGACCTCGCCAAGGGACACCAGACGGCCCGAAGCGATCAACTGCTGTTCCAATTCCTGCGCCTGGCGCCGAAGTTTTTCCTCGTTTAGCCGCATGGCTTCCTCGGCTTGCTTTAGTCCGGTGATGTTCGAAATCGTGCCGATGTAACCCACCACGGCGTCACGCGAGTTTCGTAGTTCCGCGGCGCTGCCCTGCAGCCAAATCACCGTGCCGCTGGGTTGCATGAAGCGAAATTCCGAGTTGAACGGACGTCCCCGTTCTACCGCTGCGCGCCATTCGGCGGCGACGCGGTCGCGGTCGCCGGGGTGTAGCGCGCGCTGCCACCCTTTGCCCTTTGCCTGTTCGGGTGTCAGACCGGACACCGCGCACCAGTGGCGGTTGACGAAGTAACAATCACCCTTTAGATCCGTCAGAAAAATGCCCACCGGCGCATGAGTCGTCAGGGTGCGAAACTTCTCTTCGCTCTCGCGGAGCGCCGTCTCGCGCGCTTGGAGTTGTTTTTTTGTTTCGCCAAACACATGGGCGATTTCGTTTACCTCAGCGACGTTGCCGTCGGGCATGGGCTGCGTCGGCTGGCCCGCGGTCAAGCCGCGGGCGGCGCCGGCAAGCCAGGAAACCGGTCGAACCATTCTTGTACCAAAGAACCACGCGACAGCGACCGCAAGGAGCAATGCGGCTGCGCCTCCTATCGCCGCAACCAACGTCAAACCCCACAGAGATCGCGCTATAGCGCTCTGAGATATGTCGCCGGCGACAGTCCATGGCGAGATTTGCGAGCGGCTATGAGCGGAGAACAAGGACTGTCCATCGAGGCCGACGCTGTGGTAGGTGCCTTCGGGAGTCCGCTGTGACTTTTCAAATAGCCCGGGATTGGCGCGCCGGCCGACGGACGAATCGTTACCGGGAGCTTGGGCGATGATGACGCCGTTTTGATCGAATAATGTCAGCGTCACGCCCGCAGGGTCGGCAAAGCCGGCGAGCAATTCAAGCCAGGTCGAATTTTCGATCACGGCGGCGATCATGGAGATTATCTTTCCATCCGCCTTCACCGGTACTAATACGGCTGCGGTATATTTATCCGTGCCCGGATCCTTAAAGATCGCCGATACGGCCGCCGCTCCAGAATGCACGGCCGTGCGGAAAGTAGCAGCGTCGGGTATGACCGGTGCTTGTGCGGCTCCCGGGTTGTTGAAATTCAGCAATTGCCGCCCTGAGGGGTCGGTGACGATAACATTGCTCCACGTCTTTTGCGTCGCCCGCACTCGCGCCGCCTCATCGTAAAATTCGCCGATTTTTTTGGCCTTGAGCAAATCAGACTGGGCGAGAAGTTGGAGGAGCCGGATTTGCCCGCCGAGTTCGCGATCGAGTGCGATCGAGATCGCTCGAGTCCGGTCTCGCAGCCGCTGTTCGATCGCGCTGCGCTGCTCGCGCCAGAAGATCGTCATGACCGCCGCGGAAAAGAGCACGATAGGCAACAAGGTCGCGAACACAAGAACGATTGAGTGGGTACGAATTTTCATCGGGTCACGCCCTCGGCAGGAGAACCGTCTGCACAGACAAACGGAGAAGGGTAACCCGGTGCGCGGCGCATTATCAACCGCGCTCCCACCAGAGGTGATTTCTTTCAGCGGGCAAGCTTCGGAAGGCTCGCCGGGCGGCGTCAGCGAAAATGTTGGATGACTCGCCGCTCGAGCACATGCCTAGGCCAGGGCAAGACTATGAGCTGCGGTTTTTAACTCATCGAGATCCAGAGGTTTCGTGAGGAACATGGCAGCGCCGTTCTTGATGCATTCGCTGCGGCTGTCCGGCGTGGGATACGCGGTGATCATGATGACGCGAGTCGAAGGAGAGCGTTTTCTCAGCTCCGTGAGCAAGGCGATGCCGTCGATCGGAAACATCCGGATATCGAGGATCGCCACGCTAAAGATTTCAGTTTCGAGTAAATTGAGGGCCTGATAGGCATTAGCGGCGGTCCGGACCTGGAATCCATCTTTGGTGAGAATTCGGTCAAGCAGCACGAGCAGATTCTCTTCATCATCAACGATCAGTACTGATGTGTTCATTGCGGCTCTCCCATTACCTGATGGAATTTGTGCACGATGTAATGGGGCCAACAGCTGATCGTAAATAAATAACGACGATGATTCGATCGAGTGCCCCCGAGGGAACATAGCTGCGGCAAGTCAAAGACAATAAAAATCCCCTCCGTGTCCGACCAAGGTTGATAAGGGCACGATTGATATCGTGTGACGCCTTGGCAATGCGGAACGATATATGTTTTCAGATAGTTTGCCGTTTCACGACATAGCTTTACGGCACCAGCCGTCGTCGCGCACTGGTCAGGCGGCGGATGTTTTTAAAAACTCGATTGGCTCGTGCGAGGTTGGTTATGCGCGCTAATCGAATGCAGGCGACTCTCCAGAATTTGCATTCCTGCCGCCCTTCGCGGCGTACAGCGATTTGCCGATACGCGCAAGCCAATCTCTGGTCTTGCCAACGAATTCATCGGCGCTAGCGCGAACTTTCTCGCCTTCGCGGCTGAGATAATCCAGGCCGTCGCCGGCGCCGCGGCGCAACTCTTCCCACGTCTCCGGTCGGGAACGCGAGGCCAACAGAAACCCGGCAAGCACGCCCAAGCCGACGCCGATAAACAAGTACGACATGCCCGCGTCGCTTTTGCTTCTCATGATATTTCTCATTGTTTTTCCATTTCTGAAGTTGTCATTGAATGCCGGCGCCGATCAACAACGCCGCGCCACCCGGTGACCAATCGCCGGCAACATTGAAACTATCATAGCTTGCCGCCCCACCGGGCTACTTTCTTGCGACGGAATTCCTACTTAACTCATTATTAATTAGTAGCTGATTAAGCTGATTAATAGATGATCGAGCCTCGCTCTATCTGCTGCTTACGCTCTTCATATTCGCGACGAGAAATTCTCTCCTGACGCCGATCATCTTCAAGACGGTCCATCTGCCGCTTGGCGTTAATCTCGTAGCCGGCGCCGGTGGCCAGACCCCCGACCGCGGCTCCGCCCAGGAACTCGCATCCCCACTGCGACAGGCTTAATAGGAAAAACAACAGTAAATATTTTTTCATGACTTTCTCCTCCTTCCTTTTGCTACCGCTTTCGATTTTATTTTTGTGCGCCTACCGTTCGTCATAATGGTTTGTTCTATAATGGTTTGTTCAAAGAATGTGCCAAATTCAGCGCACTTAACTATCGCTTTAAAATTGCATACTTGAATATTTCCGGGGCCTGGCATTAAATTTTCTTTGTCGGTGTTTCCTTCTGGAAAGGCAGGAAAAGGAAGACTTCTGACCCGCGATAACTTGCTTGGGCCGACCTGCGAAAACGATTCCTGGCAATTAGCGGTAGCTTGGTTTGCTGGGCTTGAGCGTCAGCGATCGCACTGCGTTAGAAATCCATCGAATTGTTTGGGAATTGTGCCAAGTTATTGAGTTGGTGAAAAATTTCCCATGCTCGCTTTGTTAGCCTTTTTCAGACATTTAAGTAGGAAATCTCCGACATTAATTACGATGAACCAGGAAGTAAACAAATATAAACTGCAATTTGTATGACTTTTTTGTCATCGTAACTGTGTTTGCTGTGTTGGAACAGCTTCTGCTAATTCCGACTAGTAAGGGCCCCCGAGGCCCTCGCGTAAGGCCAAGGCGCCGAATAGCTACCCGAGGCTGGTCTGGAAGTATTATTACGCAATGATGCTCAGTACGAGCTTTAAAGTTTCTCGATAAGCACAAGGATCGAAAAAAGAGGGCGCAAGAAATGGCAGTAAAAAGACTTCTGGTAGTCGATGACGACAGTAATCTGTTGGAACTCATTCGCCGGAAGCTCACAGCGGGAGAGTATGAAATCAAGACAGCGCTCACGGCAGAGCAGGCCATCAAGGCTGTTGAAGAGGAGAATTTCAATTTGTGCGTCGTCGATCTCAGACTGGCCGACGGCGACGGCATTTCACTCATGAACGAGCTACACGCGATAAGCCCGCATATGCCGGTCATCATTCTAACCGGTTACGGCAGCGTGGAAAGCGCCGTCGATGCGATGAAAAAAGGCGCTTACAGTTACCTGACAAAGCCGTTTGACGGCCGCGAGCTGCTATTACAGATCGAGCGGGCCGTAGAAAATAGCCGGCTTAACTATGAGGTCCAGCGCTTACAAGGATTGCTCGAGGAAAAATATTCATTTCCCAATCTAATAGCTAAGAGCGGCAAAATGAAGGCGGTGCTGGATGTGGTCGCTCGGATCGCCAAGGCGGATTCGACCGTTTACCTGCACGGTGAAAGCGGCACGGGCAAGGAGGTTGTCGCCAAAGCCATTCACCTTGCCAGCCACAGACGCGACTTGCCTTTTGTGGCGATCAACTGCGCGGCGTTGCCTGAAACGCTGCTGGAGAGCGAACTCTTCGGTCATGAAAGAGGGGCATTCACCGACGCCATCAAAACCACCAAAGGTCTATTCAGCCAAGCCAACGGTGGAACGATTTTTTTAGACGAGATTGGCGACATGTCGCTTTCGATCCAAGCTAAGCTTCTGCGCGTAATTGAAGAGCGGCGCTTTTATCCGTTGGGCAGCGACAAGCCCATTGAAGTCAACGTCCGGATCATTGTCGCGACCAATCGGAATCTCGAGGAAGAAGTTCACAAGGAAAAGTTTCGCCAAGACCTGTTTTTTAGACTGCATGTCATTCCCATCTATTTGCCGCCTCTGCGCGAGCGCAAGGAAGATATACCGTATCTCGCCGAACATTTTTTGAAGCAGATATCGGAGCAAATGAAAAAAAACGTCAAGGGACTCGCGCCCGAGGCGATGCGCAAATTCATGCTCTACGATTGGCCAGGAAATGTTAGAGAGTTGGAAAACGCGCTAGAGTATGCGGTCGCGATGAGCCAGCAGGACGTCATCACTGAGGATTTGGTTCTTCAAAGAAAGGACTCTTCGACGAAGCCATCCGCCGAAAGGACGGCGAGTGAGTTGGAGATTTCCGTGAAGGGACCTCTGACCACGTATAAGACCGCCAAATACGAATTTGAGAAGGCTTATCTTAGTCAATTGTTGGAGTCGTGCGCCGGAAAAGCCAGCGACGCAGCCAAACTCGCGGGCAAGTGCCGGACCGATTTCTACGACCTGCTTAGAAAACACGAGATCAAGCTCGATCGCTTCAAAAATATCAGTCCGCCAAGATAGCCGTCATCTCTGTTTGACCGCCAATAGTCAGCGGCCAAAGGCCTATTTCCAAGACCGTGTGCTGGGACGGCCACAAACCCGGCCGCGGCGACTCACTTTGTTTGGGGAATGACTTCGGTGAACCCGCCGATGGAAACGGAGGTTTCAAAATGACCACCCGACGCGTTGGCTAACGGTGGCGACGGTTTGAAGCTGAACGGCAAGCGCCCGCCCGGTGCAATCTCTTTTGGCAAGGTGGAGTAGGACGATGTTCCTGGATCGTCTTTGCCCGGTTTCGTCTCGTTGTCCCACAGCCAGGTGTAACGGATCAGCAGCTGGACGTCCCGAACGGTGTTGGAACCTCGATTGACCACCTCGCCGGAAACCCCACCGTCTCTGACGGCGACGTTTTCAACGGTCAAGACTCGCGAAATTTCTTCCTGGGTGCGCACGCTCTGAGGCAATCCGCTGCGCGGTATTCCGATAAGCATCGCCAACAACGCGAGTAACCCAATCAGTGTGCGCGTATGAACCAATCTCGCGGGAATCATTTGTCTACAATAACGCTCAACTCTTAGCTGTGCAAGGTAACCCCAGATTTAAAAGTTTAATTTTCTTTCCGCGCGTTTTTTGCTATCATGAATTGCTGTTTGGACGCCAGATTTTCGCGTCGGCTCCCCTAGTTGCGAGATTCTGTTGTAGCGGCGAAACGATGCAGAAAAAATTTGCCCAGGGCAAATATCGCCGTAAAATATCAGCTTAGCTACTCCCCGGGTCAGACCAAGAGCTTGTACTCTCGCTCACCGCGCTCTAACTGAAAGACTTAGCGGGCTTTCATAGATCTGAGATTCTCAGCTTCGTGATGAGATTGAGGATTGGATACGTATGGAATATGTCACTTAACATGAAATCTATAATGGGAAACGCGCTACTTACAATTTGTTCTATCGTGGTCACACTTTTAGTAGTAGAGGGAGGCCTGCGGCTCGGGGGAATTCGTCCCTATTCAGACCGTTTAGTAGCATACGAATTTGATGAAGAATTGGGTTGGCGGACAAGAAATAATTTTCGATACTTTCGTTCGACGGTTAACTACGCCCATTTCAATTACTACAATCCTAACGGTTTTCCTACCAGCCAAAAACATTGGCATGATTCGCTCGATTCATCTAAATCGTCCATCGCTTTTATTGGTGATAGTTTCACCGAGGGTTACTATCTGCCCTACGAGTTTACATTCTCTAACATCGTGGGAGAGCAATTACCTAATGTGCAGATAATTAATTTGGGTGTGAGTGGATATGCTCCCGATCAGTATCTTTTGGCCGCTCGTCGACATTTGCCGCGATACAAGGTTCAAGCGATCGTGGTGATGTTTTTTGCGAACAATGATATACCTGATATACAGCGATCGCAGTATCAGGGATATGCCAAACCGATCTTTGGGGATTCTTTAGAGAAGCCGCTCAATACACCACTCCAGAAGCTGGGAGGGAAAAAGACAGATCGTAGTTTCTCTCGAATGATAGTTGATCAGTTGGCACTTTATACGTTAATGCGCCCAGTGATCAAACAGTATTTGGCGCCATCGGCCGATCAGGAAGTGGATACGCCTCTTGAATATTCCGAGGCTAACATGCGACGTGCACTGCGATTCATACGACAAATCCATAGAGAATTTCCAGAGTCCCAATTCATAGTGTTTTATGTTCCTCGATATGAAGAGCTTACCACTCCAGGTATCTTCGAACGCAATGTCTCACTGTTTCGAAAAATTGCTCGGGATCTGGATTTATCTATCGCAGTAAGTTTTGATAGATCTGTCACAGTTAGTCCTCGTAGTCTGTACATCGCTGGTGATGGCCATTTATCTCGACATGGATCGGCTCTTATTGCGCAAATATTGCTACCCTATCTAAAATCGCAAGAGAAGAAAAACCAAAGCTAGCAACCCCGTACGCGCATGATATAGCCCAAGAGGGAAGTTCCGCTGGGGTATACCTGACCGATTTCACACTTAGGGACCCACCAGTTTTCAGGGAAGGGAACCAGGAGTTTCGCGATATCTTTGAGTTGAGCTGCGAGAATGGCGTCCCGGGCGACCATCGACGGCACCTAGCAAACGACACGGACGCGCGCATTGGGTTCATCAAAAAACTCCCCGGCACTAAAGACCGTTATCGGTTATCTTTAAAAACCGAGCTTGTTCGCTGCGCCAGTTGGCGATTGCAGTCGAAAGTAACTACGCTCTATCTGAGCCAATTGGTAACTGACCTTGCAACGCCTTCCGAGGATCTTGTAAGCAGACGCACAATACCTGGTACTGGCGTGGCTCTTCAAAGGCGGTCGGGCACAGCGGGCTAGCGGACAAACTCCAAAGCGATCGAAAAAGCGATCAGGAAAATAATTACCCATTCCAAGATTTCCATGCGGCGGTTCGACGCCTGGTCGGAGATTTTTTCGTAAATGCTCTCCAGCGTCTGCAATTTGCGCAAAATGCTGGTATCCCATTCATCCAGGTGAAAACGCCGATTGACCACGCGATAGACACGCGCGAGATACTGGTCGCCAAGCAATTTGAGCGTGTTGTTGACACCTTCGAACAAGGCGGCGTTGTCGACCTGCAATTCGGCTACATTGCGCAGGTCGGTGCCATAGGATCCGAGCATCCGCTGCAAACTCCACGAGCGCCGCGACAGGGTCTCGTGCGCTTGATCCAGCGCGCGATCGAGCTTTTGATCGACGTATCGCATCTCCAACAATTCCACGTTGGCGAACTCCAACACGGCCCGAACATCTTCACCTTCACGGTCGATTAACAGGGAAGCGTTCCAGTCAACGACTGTGACATCATTGACGCCGTAGGAAGTGCGTGCCGCCAACGCGTCCTCAATTTCCTGCTCGGAGAGCGCTTGTCGCTCGGCGCGAAGAATCTGCGCGATGTCGCGGCCGTGGTCGGCGCACAACCGGCTGAGGTCGAACGGTGGGGTGAAGCTTTCCACGTGGAAAATCACATAATCTTCGACGACCGGCGACGCGTGTGCCTGGCTTGCCGCATCGCCGATGACCGTCAAGAGTTGACTGACCCGCAGCCGCGAATCTGCGAGCAGCACCTCGTTGTCGTAAAGCTCCTCGCTGAGGGCGAGAAGATCTGCAAAAGAGCCCTCAATCGGCAGTGCGTAGGTGACGGCCACCGCGCCGAAATCGTAGACCATGACATCGAGGCTCTGGCGCGTCGCGAACTTGCCGATCCTGAACGATTGCGCGTCCCGATTGACCCGCAGCGGGGGCGGCTGAAATTCGAAATAACTGGGCGTGCGCCGTTTGTGGGCAATGGTCGGGCGCTCGGTGGCCTCATCGATGCGGCGATCGGCCAGGTCAAGATTGATGGCGCGCGCGGCGTCATAGGCGAACATCACGTAACAGGCGCCGCTTTGAATATCGAGGGACCGGATTGAAGTGGGCTGGGAGTCGGCGGCGATCATGAATGGAATCTAGCATTTAATTGGATCAAACGGCACGGTCGCTTGGGTCGATAACGAGAGAGCTGGCATAAGACCGCAGGCGCAGATTCGCGCTGCCGGGCGAATTGATCTAGCGGAAGATCGAGAAGTTAGGGATCGAAGAGAAGAATGGACGCACGACCCGCAGGGCATGCCTTGCCCTGCGGGTGTGAATGGCGATTTTAATTCAGGGTTGGATCGCCAGCCATTGCCTTGCCGGTTGGCACCAGCGGTTTTCGCCGCTTGGGATTGCGTAGAATTTGCAGCGACCTTTGTTCGATTTGCCGGATGCGCTCGCGGGTTACCGCAAACATCTCGCCGAGCTCCTCGAGAGTGTAGTCGCGCTTTTCCTCAATTCCGAAGCGTTTGCGCAGCACGGTTTCTTGACGCGGCGTCAACAGAGAAAGCGCTTTTCTCACTTCCTTGCGCAGAGTTCCCTCGAGCGCTTGTTCTTCCGGCTTTGGCCGAATTCGATCTTCGATAAAATCTTCGAGCCGATCGCCGTCCTCCCAAATCGGAGTTTGCAATGAAATGGGTTCGCCATGAGATTGAACCAGTTTGAGCAAATCTTGAACGGACAAGCGCATCTCTTTGGCGAGTTCCTCGGGCCGCGGATCGCGGCCGAGCTTTGTTTGCATCTGGCGCGCCGTCTGGAGGACCTTATTGCGCGATTCGACACGGTGGACCGGAACGCGGATCGTGTGGCCCGTGTCGATGAGCCCGCGGGTGATGCCTTGACGAATCCACCAGCTCGCATAGGTGGAAAAACGAAAGCCAAGCCGGTAGTCGAACTTTTCCACCGCGCGCATCAGCCCAAGATTTCCTTCCTGGATCAGGTCCAAGAAGCTTAGGCCCCGGTTAATATACTTTTTGGCGATGCTCACGACTAGCCGTAAGTTGGCCTCGGTGAATTCTTTTCTCGACAGGCTCACCAGCGCTTCGCCTTCTTGAATGAGGCGCGCCTGGTTTTTGAGCTCGATTGCAGCAAGCCCGGCGTGTTCTTCCAAGGCGCGGATTTCCGTAGTTAGCTTGGTTCGCTTCGCCGGCGGCAGCTGACGGTGTTGTCGTTGCAAAACATCGAGCCGATCGGCGACCTGTCTCACACGGCCGATCAACTCCTCGACTTTCGTCGAGGAGAGGTGCAAATCTTTCATTACTGAAAGCATTTTACCGGCGAGCGCCTGTTGCTGGCTAAGCAGCGTGGCACGCCGCTGCTGTGACACACGGGAGCGCCTGAGCTCGCGCGCGATGGTCGCGTTGCGCTCGCTCATCCTGTCCAGTTTGGCGATTAGTTTGAGAAATGGTCTCGGGTCATCACTCGCCTGGTTTTCGCCATCGTCATCGATCTCGCGCTTTTCGGTGAGCTCGTCCATCGACAACTCACCTTCTGCGACGGCTTCACCAAGTCGAAGGACTTGGCGCAGTGTCATGGGCGTGGAGAAAAGCGCCTCGAGGATCTGCTTCTGTCCTCGCTCGACACGCATGGCGAGCTCGACTTCGCGCTCCCGTGTCAGCAGTGCAACCGAACCGATATCGCGTAAATACTGCTGCACCGAGCCCAAGGCGATATCCGAGCCGGCGGGCTCGGATTCGTCGTCATCTTCGGTATCGTCCGTTGGCTCGATATCGGCGCTGATAACCTGCTCCTGATCTTCAAACGGCGCGACCGTCAAGTCGTGGCCTTCAAAATTCTCATCCACTTCTTCACTTTCTCTCTCTCTGTCGAAGGGCGATGACATCGTAATCTCCTTAATAATCCGTGCTCGGGCGCTTGATAATTCCTTGGGCGGTAAGGAATTAGACGCCCCGAGCGGCCTTTCGGTTCAACGATGTTTGCTTGATTACCATACCCAGGAAACCACGCGATGACGACTATTAAGCCTTCCAAGGTGGCACATTGGTTGATAACGAAAACATATCAAAGACTTGTGCGAACCCAGGCAGGCCTGAAAATAGATTTATTAAGTTAAGGACGACGACCCAACCTGTCAAGGACCGACACTAAAAACTCTGAAGTTTCGCTATTTTCCCTATTGGTGGAGACTTAGGGTCGCGAATAATAAGGCCTAAAACACCAAAATATGCTCTGACGGATTGGGCTCACGATACGCGACCGTAAACCCATCATCGGTAGGTAATGCTCTGAAAAGCAACCCCGGTTTCCCGCCGATTCTTGGGCGATGCGGTCCAGGAGCGTCGCCGCAGTTCGTAAATCGATGTCCCGCCCGTTTTACAGCACGATGACGGAATCGTCGCCGCCATAACTATTGGGTACGTATTTATCGGCATCCCAGTCGTTTTCCCAACGCAGGTCGTCTACCAGGTAACGATAGTGATATTCCTTGTTCGGTTGCAACGTGAGGGTAGCCGCAAACGTCCCGTCCTTCAGTCGTTTCATCGGAGTGGAATGGTGACTCCAATCGTTGAAGTCGCCCACGAGACTTACCTTTGCCGCGGAACCGACTGCAGCCTTAGCGACAGAAAAGGTCACCTTACAGACCGGACTTTTTTTCAAATATTGTTTTTTTACGCTCATAGCCGTGCTCGAAACCTCCAGGCAAAAATAATCTAGCGCATCCATTCGTCGAAAACAGCTCGTGTTCTTTTGCCTCAATGATAGAAAAATCGCACGCAATTGCAAAGATGACCTTCAAAAAAAATCGCCGCCACTCCTTGTGGCGACCGGCTCTCACTTGAAAGCGGTCCGGGATTTTCGCTACCATATCGGCGCTGATAATGCTCTGGGTGTGACGGTAAAGGAGAAGGGTCATGCAACTGACGACGGTAAAGATCGACAAGCCGGACGACATCAACTTCATCCTCGGGCAGAGCCACTTCGTTAAGACTGTCGAGGACGTCCATGAAGCGCTGGTTCAATCTGTACCTGGAATCAAATTCGGTTTGGCCTTCTGCGAAGCTTCCGGCCACATGCTGATTCGTTGGACGGGAACCGATGACGCCATGAGCGAACTCGCCAAACGCAACGCCGTCGCTCTCTCAGCGGGCCATAGTTTTATTCTATTTCTTGGCTCCGGCTTCTTTCCCATTAATGTTCTCAACACTTTGAAGATGGTTCCCGAGGTTTGCCGGATCTTTTGTGCGACCGCGAATCCGGTCGAGGTCGTCGTCGCCGAGACCGATCAAGGCCGCGGCATCATGGGCGTCATCGACGGCGGCAAAAACAAAGGCGTCGAAGACCAAGCCGGCATCGCTTGGCGAAAGGATTTATTGCGAAAGATCGGCTACAAGCTGTAGAGGCGAGATTGAGCCGTTTTGGTCCAACTTATTGGGAGCAGTCTGCAGCTATTTTCTACAAACTCGCAAAATTGGCTTGTGGTTCGTCGACGTCTGCGACCAGCGCTGCGGGCATTGTCGCTGCTGCCGTGGACTGTAGTCGCACGTTGCAGCGCGTGTACGATTCCCTCAGCGAAGTCCAATCTTGGTGTTCCATCGCGCCATCGTCCCAATGGATTCATTTCCCTCCGGTTCGTCGATAACGCCGGTGCTGCCGTCGCGCTTTAACTGCCGCGAGCTTTCACGGCGCGGCCATGGTTGTGCTCTTAGACCGCGCGCGACAAAATCGCAGTCGTGAGTTGCTGTCGAACGTAAAGCGTTTCATACTCGAACTAGGGCAGACGCATTTTTTGAAATGCCCGCATCGCTTCAGCGATGACTCGAGGCAGCCATGAAAATTCTGGTTTTGAACTGCGGCAGCTCGACGCTCAAGTTTCAACTGATAGAATCGGCGAGCATTAAGGACAAATATCGAAAGCTGGCATGTGGCCTTGTCGATCGCATCGGCGGGCAGGCGTCCTATCGCTTCGAAGCGGGCGGATCTCAGTCGGAGACGAAGAATGGCGAGGTTCCATCCCACGAAGCTGCCGTGCGACTCGTTATCGAATGGCTGCAGTCAAAGTCTGGGCGCGATACCATCGACGCCGTCGGCCACCGCGTAGTTCACGGCGGTGATCAGTTCGTTACTGCGGTTCGAATCGACGGAGCGGTGATCGCCGCGCTCGAATCGCTCTCCGATATCGCGCCGCTGCACAATCCCGTGGTGCTCAGCGGCATCCGCGCGGCGCGAAAGATTCTCGGCGAGTCCATGCCGATGGTGGCGGCCTTCGATACTTCGTTTCATCACAGGATTCCGGCGCACGCGGCGCTCTATGCCATTCCCCGCGATCTCGCCCAGAAACACAAGATTCGCCGCTATGGTTTTCACGGCTTGGCGCATCAGTATGACGTCGTTCGTTACGCTGAGGTCGTCGGAAAGAGGACCGAAGATATCAACGCGGTCACTTTTCATCTCGGCAACGGCTGCTCGGCGAGCGCGATTCGGCATGGACAATCGATCGATACGTCGATGGGCTTTACGCCGCTCGAAGGCTTGATCATGGGCACCCGTTCGGGAGATCTGGATCCGGCGTTAGTGAGTTTTCTCGCGCGCAAGGAATCTGTGGATGCGGCGGAAATTGAAGATTGGTTGAACCAGCGCTCGGGTCTCGTCGGTCTCTCGGGAATCTCCAGCGACATGCGCGAGTTGACCGCAGCCTACGAAAAACAACCGCGCGCGCGGCTTGCCGTGGACGCGTTTTGTTACCGCGCGCGCAAGTATCTGGGCGCCTATTTGGCCGCTCTCGGCGGCGCGGAGGCCGTCATCTTCAGTGGCGGCATCGGCGAGAATTCATCTTCGGTGCGGGCAAAGATTTGCAGCGAAATGGAATGGTGCGGTCTTCGACTGGATAGCGCTGCCAATGAAGCGGTCAGGGGCAAAGACGAAATAATCTCGAGCGCCACTTCGAGTCTGAAAGTTGCCGTTATTCACACCGACGAGGAAATGATCATCGCGCGCGAGACCGTTCGGTTGATCGGAGGTTGATCGGATGAAAAAGAAGACGTCCAGTGAAATCCGTCTTGGCGCCGGCGAGTTGCATTCGATCGAGCGTTACCGCCGCGCTGTCAATTATCTCGCCGCGGCGCAGATCTATTTGAAGGACAACCCATTGCTGGACAAGCCGCTCCGTCCCGAACACATCAAAGATCGACTCTTAGGTCACTGGGGCACGGCGCCGGGGATCAATCTAATCTATGCACACCTTAATCGGCTCATTCTGGCGACCGACGCGAGCATTCTCCTCATCACCGGACCGGGGCATGGGGCGGCGGCAAATCTTGCGAACATGTATCTGGAAGGGACCCTGACCGAATTCTTTCCCGATCTGACCCGGGATCGTGCGGGTCTGGAGCGATTTGTCAAATCGTTCTCATGGCCGGACGCTTTTCCGAGCCATCTTTTCCCAGGGTATCCCGGAGTCATCCATGAAGGCGGCGAGCTGGGCTATGCGCTGTCCACGGCATTCGGCGCCGTGCTCGATAATCCGGAGTTGATCGTCGCCTGCATCGTCGGAGACGGCGAAGCGGAGACCGGGCCGACAGCCGGCGCGTGGCATAGCAATAAGTTCCTCAATCCGATCAGCGACGGCGCGGTTCTGCCAATTCTCCACAACAACGGATTCAAGATCGCCAGCCCGACTATTTTTGCCAGCATGAACGATGATGAGCTGCAATCCCTCTTTAGCGGTTACGGCTATTCGGCTCGGATTGTCGATCTTAGCGACCACATCGATCAGGCCATGTCCGACGCGGTGTTCGAAGCTTACGAGGAAATCCGCGCGATCCAGAAAGCAGCGCGCTCCGGAGATGTCGGCGAAAGACCGCGTTGGCCGATGGTTATCTTGCGCACTCCGAAGGGATGGACCGGTCCCGCCATTGTCGACGGCCATGCCATCGAAGGCTCGTTCCGCGCGCATCAGGTGCCGGCGAAGGATGCGAAGACCAATGCCGTTCATCTGAAAGTGGTAGAAAACTGGTTGCGATCGTACAATCCGGCGGACCTCTTCGACGCCAACGGTTCGCCGGCAGCGGACGTTTTAGCCTGCTGCCCGAGGGGCACTCACCGAATGGCGGTGAACCCGCACTCTTTCGGCGGCGAGATTCGTCGTCCGCTCAAGTTGCCTCCGGTAGGCGACTACGGCATCGATCTCAGGGCACGCGGACAAAACCACGTCAGCAGTGTCGAAGAGTTGGGGAAGTATCTGCGCGATGTGGTTCGGTTAAACGATGCGGGCCGCAACTTTCGTATCGTTTGCCCGGACGAACTGGAGTCAAACCGGGTCGGGGCTATTCTCGAGGTCACCGACCGGCAATACGTTTGGCCGTTGCCGCCAAACAGCGAGCATATTTCGCCGAGCGGGCGCGTGCTGGAAGTGCTGAGCGAGCATAATTGTCAGGGGTGGCTGCAAGGGTATTTGCTTACCGGGCGGCATGGCATCTTCCCCTGTTACGAGGCGTTTCTGCCGATTGTCGACGGGATGATGAATCAGTACGCCAAGTTTCTAAAGTCCTCACTGGAAATTTCCTGGCGCAAGCCGATCTCTTCGTTGAATTACCTGCTCACATCCGAGGCTTGGCGGCAGGAGCACAACGGCTATTCGCATCAGGGGCCCGGCTTCATCAATAATCTCTTGACGAAGAAAGGACACACGTACCGCATCTATTTACCGCCCGACGCCAATTGTCTGATTTACACCATCGAAGAATGCTTCACCGTGACGAATATGATCAACGTCGTCATCGCCGGCAAGCAGCCGATGCCTCAATGGCTGACGCGGGCCGAGGCGATGGACCATTGCAACATCGGCGCCTCGATCTGGCGCTGGGCGAGCACCAACGACGGTGAAGATCCGGAGCTGATCCTTGCCTGCGCTGGAGACAACTTGACCTTTGAAGCGATGGCCGCGGCGGATATCCTGCGGCAAGAGGCTCCATCCTGGCGCGTACGCGTTGTCAATGTCGTCGATCTGCTGGTGCTGGGTATCCCGCAAAAATATCCCCATGGATTGGAAGAATCGAGATTTGCCAGGCTGTTCCCGCTTGACTGCCCGGTCATTTTCAATTTTCACGGTTACACCGCCGCGATCAAGCAGCTCCTCTGGGAGCGGCCGCAGAACGAGCGCTTCGACCTGAACGGTTATCGCGAGGAAGGCACAACGACGACCCCGTTCGATATGCATGTGCACAATCGTACCAGTCGGTATCACCTGGTGATTCAAGGCGCGCAAAAAATCGCCGCACGCAATCCACAGGCGGCGGCACGGGCCGAGGAATTGATTGTCCAGTATGAGCGCAAGATCACCGATCACGGCGCGTTCATCCGGCGCGAGGGCGTCGACCCGCCGGACATTACCGAGTGGAAATGGACCCATTGATTTGCGTTGTCACTTGTCGTGTCGAGCGATTCGTTGCCGTTTTATTGCAGGTTTAAGCAGACACGGCGTGAATCAGTAGCCGTATCCTGTCAGTCTGGCATGTCATTATTTGACAATTCCGCCAGTCAAAATCGCATTCTGGGCGAGTTGACAGCGACAAGTTCTGATGCGACAAGGAATTTTGCCATTGGCACATAGCCTGCTTCGACGAAGGTGTTATGGCCTACAAAGTCTTGTTGATCGAAGATAATACCGATTGTCGCGAGTTATTCGCCATGATTATTCGTCACCTGGGTTTTGAGGTCCTCCAAGCGGACGATGGCGAAATCGGCGTGCAGAAGGCGTTGAGCGAGAAGCCGGATCTAATTTTCATGGACATCAGCATGCCGAATATGAGCGGCATCGAAGCGACAAGCTGTTTGCGAGAAATCTCAGTAACGAGAAACACTCCGATCATTATTTGCACCGCCTGGATGGCCGAGAAACATTGCCAGGCCGCTCTCAGATGCGGCGCCCGCGAGGTAATCTTCAAGCCCGTTTCGGTCAATGAGCTCCAAACCGTGTTGCTGCGCTACCTGCCCGCTCCTGAAGACGACAAGCAAGTGCATTGATAATCTTCCCGAATACCGCGCATCGTCCGGCGATAGAGTAGCCGGAAAATCGCTGTCATTGGTTTCCTTTCCTGAACTATTCGCGCTGAAATCTTGCATTTACGATGCGGTCGTAAGCGGCGTAGCGGTTATTGTAAGGACTGCTTGACAATGCTTCGCCCTATCGGTTAGTCGTAAAAAGCCAGACGGGACGGACACCTGAGTGGTTTTCGGTGCCGATTGCGGTCGCTTCATTCTGCGCGATTAGCAATAACCAACCCACGGTGGAGCGGCGCCGAGTTTTTTAAGGAGGGATTGCCATGAAATCACAAGAGTGGCGGGAAAAGTTAGGCGATTGCGTGCGCGATCTGTTTCTGTCGCCGGAAATGAAACATTTTTATTCGCTTCCGATGACCCCGGAGAGGGCCCGAATTTACCTGCTGCAACTAAGTCTTTACGTTCGCCAGCGGCGAAACTTCTGGCCCCAGGTGGCGGCCAACTGCCCGGAGTTCGAAGTCAAGCAGCGGATCATGGAGCATGAACACGAGGAATTAGTCGAGGACGAGCATTCCAAGGCAGGGCATTTGGATCTCATCTTTCGACAGGGAAAAGAATTGGGCCTGAGCGTGGACGACGTCCTCAAGGCCAAGCCGCTGCCGACCACCAAAGCGACGATCTACGCCTGGTTTTGGATCGCCCGCAATCGGCCGTGGCAGGAAGCGATCGCGGCTTCGACCATTGCCGAGTGGACCAACGACGATCGGTTGTTGGGCGACATCGGCGGGGGAAACTGCACGCGCCTATATAAGATCTGGAAGCGGGATCTCAATTTTGCTGACGCGCAGATGCCGAACTTCACGGCGCACAGCAAAGCCGACGTGAAGCATTTGGACATGTTCATCGATGTACT
>WNFV01004131.1_pt1 | contig 18984 bp, 25 predicted proteins | sample 5400101 | NCBI WGS metagenome assembly WNFV01 (sample SAMN13153361, study PRJNA577476) | soil metagenome | isolation source: 115 cm soil or saprolite under grassland replicate 1 | place: USA:California | collected 2016-06-15 | reverse complement strand
GGAGGAATCGGGAGTACACGTCGGCGGGGAGCATCGAGCCGACGAGGTTGCCCAGGTGCTTCACTCCGTTGATGTACGGCAGAGCACTCGTGATGAGCTGGCGCGACATCGGGCCTACGATACCGACGGTTTCGTTGCCCCCACGGCGGAATGGGGATCATGGGTAAGCGCACTGGCGTCGCGCGGAAGGTCGATCAACTCGGGCGGGTCGTGCTCCCAGCGGAGGTTCGCCGCCACTTCGGCATTCGCCCCGGCGACCTCGTCGAGATCGGGGTGGACTCCGACGCCATCATGCTCACGAAGGTCGAGGACCGCTGCGTCTTCTGCGACGGCGCGACGGACCTGTCCACCTTCTCGGGCCGACTCGTGTGCCGCGGGTGCGTCACCCGCCTCGCGACCGAGAAGACTTCAGACGCGTAGCTGCCTCGTAGGCGCGCCGGCGCTCGACACCAAGCGCGGCCGCGACGTCCGCGGCGGCGTCGCGCGTCGACCGACCGTCGGCGAGCGCGGCCCGCACCGCCGCATCGACCTCGGCGTCGCCGGCGGGTCCGCGCTCGGGTGCGGGCCCGACGACGATGACGTACTCGCCGCGGGGTTCGGTGCGCTCCGCGTGCGCCGACGCGTCGGCGAGTGTTCCCCGCCAGACCTCCTCGAACTTCTTCGTCAGCTCCCGTGCCAGCGCGACCGGTCGCGGCGCACCGCACACCTGGGCGAGATCTGCGAGCGTGGCGCGCACCCGGGTCGGCGCCTCGAACAGCACCGTCGTGCGCGACTCGTCGGCGATCGCTGCGAGCCGCTCGGTGCGGGCGCGGCCCTTCCGGGGCAAGAATCCCTCGAACACGAACCGCTCGGTGGGCAGACCCGACACCACGAGCGCCGTGAGGGCGGCGCTCGGTCCCGGGACGACCTCGACCGGCAGTCCGGCGTCGAGGCAGGCGCGCACGAGGGCGGCGCCGGGATCGGAGATGCCCGGCATCCCCGCGTCCGTGACCACGGCGACGCAGTCGCCGCCGCGTATCTCGCCGACGATGCGCTCCGCGGCGCCGGCTTCGTTGTGCGCGTGCACGGCGCGCAGCCGGCGCCCGGCTGGGATCCCTGCGTGACTCAGGAGCGCGCGCGTCCGGCGGGTGTCCTCGGCGGCGATCACGTCGGCCGCTCGCAGCAGTTCGACGGCGCGGGGCGTGAGGTCGTCGAGATTGCCGATCGGTGTGCCGACGAGCACGAGCGCGCCCGTCGGTTGCTCGCTCACTCTTTCACTTCCACCTGATCGCCGGCGTGCAGACCCCAGCGCTCGAACGCGCCCGTCTGGGCTTCGATGGCGAACGCCGCGCCGCGGACGAGCGGCGAGAGACGCCATGGGCGCAGGCAGCACGTGCGGAGGACGACGCCGTCGTGGTCGCAGAACGCGACGTCGATCGGAAAGCGCATGAACATGGTGTGCACGTGGCGGCACGGCCGCAGCACGAGCGCGCCCTCGAACTCGGCACGGCCGAGCAAGCCACGACGCCGCGCTCGTCCCGTGTCCGCGACCTCGGCTGCCGCCAGCACGTCGCCCTCACGCACCAGCCATGCCATCGGGCTCTCCCGTCAGACGTTGAAGCGGATCTCGAGCACGTCGCCGTCGAGCACTTCGTACTCCTTGCCCTCGACCCGGATCTTGCCGAGCTCTTTCGCCTTGTCCCACGAGCCGACCTCGAGCAACTCGCTCGAGTCGATCACCTCGGCGCGGATGAAGCCGCGTTGGAGGTCGGAGTGGATGACACCGGCGCACTCGGGAGCCTTGGCGCCGGCGCGGAACGACCAGGCGCGCGACTCGTCTTCACCGGTCGTCAAGAACGTACGCCGGCCCAGCAGGTGGTAGGCGCTGCGGGCGAGCCGGGGCAGCACGCTCTCGGTCACGCCGAGGTCGGCGAGCAACGCCGCCCGCTCGTGGGGTGGCGCCTGCGCGACATCCGGGTCGCCCTCGATCTCGAGACACACCGACAGCGCGTCGGGGCCGAAGGGCTTCGCCAGCTCGTCGGCGCGGTCGATCCGATCGACCGCGACGTTGACGACCTCGAGCATGGGCTTGTTCGTGAGGAGAAAGACGGGGCCGAGGAACGCCCGCTCGTCGGCCGTGAGGTCGGATCGGTAGATGGGCGTGCCGTCACCGAGGACCGCGTCCGCGCGTTCGAGCGCGGCGACCTCCCCCGCCAACGTCGAATCGCCCTTCAGCGCCCGCCGCTGCTTGTCGAGGCGCTGCTCGACGGACCCGAGGTCGGCGAGGACCAGGTCGAGCTCGAGCGCTCCGAGCGCTTCCGCCGGGTCGGCGTCGTCACCGGACCGCAGGACAGCGAGGATCGCGTCACTGTCACGCAGCGACCCGAGCAGCCGGCTCCCGAGGCCCTCGCCCGCCTTTCCCCCCGGCGCGAGGCCGGGGATGAAGTCGACCTCGAAGGTGGCGTGGACACGCTTCTTCGACTTCGACATCTCGGCGAGGCGGTCGACGCGATCGTCGGGGAGCGGCGCGACTCCCTTGCTCGTCTCGAAGCCGGCGGGCGTGTCGATGCCCGTGAGTGCGCTGAACAGCTGCGCATGCCCCGAGTCGGGAAGGCCGACGAGTCCCAAGTGCTCCACTTCGCCTCAGGGTACCGGCGCGTCCTCGACTAGCGTCTCCACCTGCATGTCGAAGAAGACGAAGAAGCGCCGTATCCGCGCCCGCCGCAACAAGGCCAACCACGGCAAGCGCCCGAACGCCGGGCGGCGCTAGGTCTCGGCCGGTTTCCGGAGCGTCAGCACCAACACGCCGACGGCCAACACCGGCAGCGCCGACAGCAAGACCACGTTCAGCACCTGGTCATCGGTCGAGTACACGTCGAGATGGCGCAGGTGGTACACGAGGTGCGGCACCCCCCACGCCAGCCAGGCGATCGCGACCGCGATCACGAGTGGTCGGCTCAACGTGATCGCCGCGGCGATCGTCACCACCGCCAGCGCGAGGTTGAGCGCTCCGAAGTCCCGAACGAGATGCTGGTTGTAGGGGCCATCCACCTGCACCCAGTGCCGCCCGAAGCCGGGGAAGTCGTCGTAGAACGACCGTGGCGCGAACGTCGCCCAGACCCCGACCGGGATGTTCCCCACCCCGAGCACCACGAGCGCGATCCGCACGACGCGCTCACGCATGGCTGGCCTCCCGCTCCCGCGCCACGGCCGGCCATCCTTCGCCGACGCTCGCGTACCGAGGCGACCAGCCCGTCGCATCGCGGAGCTTCTTGTTGCTCACGCGCCAGGAGCGGGTCACCGCGGCGGCGCCCGACCCGGCCGCCAGCTTGACCAGCCACGTCGGCATCGGCCGCAGCCTCCGCAGCCCGAACGCGGCCGAGAACGCGTCGAGGTACTCACGCCGCGTGGCCGGCTCGTCCTCGACAGCGTTGTAGACGCCGGTTGGCGCGTCGAGCGACGCCACCGCGGCTCCGGCGACGTCGTCGGTGTGGATCGACGACACATAGCCGTCCGGCTTTCCCGCCAGGATCGACAGGCGCCACCGGGCGAGGCGGAGCGCCTCGTCCACCATTCGGGCCGTGGGGCCGTAGAACGACCCGAACCGCAACACGACGCCGGTGCCGCCCTCGGAGGTGAACCGATCGACCATGCGCTCGCCCTCGAGCGTGGGCGCCACGATCGCGATCGATTCGTTCGCCGTTGTGGTCTCGTCGATCCACGCGTCGCCCGCGTCCGGATAAACAAAGCTCACCGACTCCTTCACGAACTTGGTTGCACCCGTGGTGAGCGCGGCGTCGATGAGCAGCTTCGTCGCGGTCGTGCGCAAGGCGTTGTGGGTCGCCCACGCCTTGTTCCTCGCCATCTTGCGCATCGGCGGCACCTGCGTAGCGAGGTGCAGCACCGCATCACAGCCGTCGACGGCCGCCTTCACCGCGTCGCCGTCGAACAAGTCGACGGCGACGGGATCGGCCCCGAGCGCGCGTAGCTGCGCCGCCTTCTCGTCCGTGCGCGCCACCGCGCGCACCTCGTGGCCCTTCTCGAGCAGACCGCGCACGGTCGCGGGGCCGATCGCACCCGTTCCTCCGGTCAGGAACGCCCTCATGGCATGACCTCCTGTAGCCACGTCCCGAACTTCTCTTGCGCCTTCGGGCTCGCGTCGCGCGCGACTCCCTCCGCGACGTCGGCGACCGACGTGTGCCCCAGCTGTTCGCGCCACACCGCGTCGGCCTCGACCATGACGCGGTGGATTCCGCACATCGTCCGGTACTCGCTCGCCGGCATCGCAGCCGGCCCACGTCGGCGGATCTCCATGCAGTGGAACGCGGGATCGTCGCCGTCCACGGCCTCCACCACGTCGAGGACCGAGATGTCGGCGGGTGGACGCGCCAGCCGGTAGCCGCCGCCCGGCCCCGTCCCGGCCTCGAGGATCCCGGCGCGCGACATCGCCTGCAGGTGCTTGGCGAGGTAGGCCGTCGGGACGCCATGCGCCTCGGCCAGACGTGCCGTCGACAAGGGCGTGTCGGGAGGAAGCAGCGCCAGGAGCACGGCGCAGTGGAGCCCCCACTCGACCCCCTCCGAGAGGCGCATATTCCGGATGCTAGATATCCGGAATAGCGCGTCGCAAGCTCAGCGTCGATCGAGCAGCAGCGCCTGGACCGAGCGGCCGATCCGCCCGCGCTCGTCGTACAGCGCCGTGTCGGCGACCCCGACGCCCTCGTGAGTGGGCCACGTGATGGCGTCGAGTCCGATCCACTCTCCGGCCGGGAGCCGGTGCAGGTAGATCGTCAGGTCGGGGTTGATGAAGAGGTGGTCGTCCCACGTGACGGCGCCGCTGATGCCGTTCCCGAAGTCGGCCGCGGCCGCCACGCGCATGAGGGGCGTCGTCTCCTCACCCGCGACGACCGGCACCGCGAGCCGAAACCACACCGCGGCCGGCCCGGGAACGCCGAACTCGCCGCGGGCCATGCTCATCTCCATCGCGAACCCGAAGTTCAGGTCGCCGAGGTCCTCGAACCGCTCGCGGCGCGTACCCGGTCCCGGGGTGAGCCGGTCGTCGGGCGCATCGGCGAACTCGACGTCGGCCTGGCGGATCCGCAGCGCGGTGGCGCGCACGACCTCGGTTCCACCGGCGAGCACGGACGCCTCGACGAGCTGCACCTTCTTCCCCGGTCGCAGGGTGCGCGCCCGAATCTCGATCGGCTGCATCGGCACCGGCCGCAGCAGCTCGACGGTCATGCGAGCGACGTGGGCGGGCGGTCCGACCTCGTGCTGCTCGACCTCGCGGGCGAGCAGCGCCGCCGCCGGGCCACCGTGCTGTGCATTCGGGTCCCACGGCCCGCGCGCCAACTCGGTGGGCACGTAGCGGACGCCGTCGCGGTGGAACACTGCGTCGGGGAGTTCCGGCGGCACGGCGGCAGCCTACGGGAGCCTTGTTGACGCCCGTGTCAGGGTTCTCGTACCGTCCGCGCGTGTCCGAGATGCGGCTCCTCGACGGCAAGGTTGCACTCGTGACCGGCGCCGCGTCGGGCCAGGGCCGCGCCGCGTCGATCCTGTTCGCCGAGCACGGAGCCCGGATCGCCGTCGCCGACATGAACGACGCCGGCGCACGGGAGACGGTCGACCTCGTCGAGGAAGCCGGGAGCAAGGCGATCGCCGTGCACGCCGACGTGTCCCACCGCACCGACGACGACGCGATGGTCGCCGCCACTGTGGATGCGTTCGGCCAGCTCGACGTGCTCTACAACAATGCCGCCATCCAGATGTCGGGCCGTCTCGTCGAGTGCACCGAGGAGCAGTGGGACGTCACGATCGCGACGAACCTCAGCGCGATCTTCTGGGCCTGCCGCGCCGCGATGCCGCACCTCGCCGAGGGCGCCGGCGGCAGCATCATCAACACCGCGTCGGTCCTGGGGCTGATCGGCTCGGAGGGCTACGCGGCGTACGGCGCGGCCAAGGCCGGGCTCGTGGCACTGACGCGACAGATGGCGACCGAGTACGGCCCACAGGTGCGCGCCAACGTGATCGCGCCCGGCTCGATCGACACACCGCGGTTCCGCAAGGTCGCGGCCGAGATGGACGACGGCGAGGGATTCGTCAACGGGCTGCTCGGGAACATCCCGTTGCACCGCCTCGGCACGGCGGCGGACGTCGCCGGCATCGCACTGTTCCTCGCCAGCGACCTGTCCGCGTACACGTCGGGTGCGGTGATCCCGGCCGACGGCGGCTTGGCGGCGCTGCGATGAACTCGGGCGACGGCCGCTTCGGGGGGCGCACCGCCGTCGTGACGGGCGGCGCGTCGGGGCTCGGGGAGGCAACGGTGGTCCGTCTCGCCGCCGCCGGTGCGCGTGTGGTCGTCGCCGACGTCGACGAACCCGCGGCCGCCCGAGTGGCCGACGCGGTGACGAAGGCGGGCGGCACGGCCGAGGCGATCGGGGTCGACGTGACGCAAGAAGACGACGTGAGTCGCATGGTCGCCGTCGCCACGGGTGGCAACGGCGACGGTCGCCTCGACGTGCTGGTCTGCAGTGCGGCGGTCGAGACGCGCGGGTCACTCGCCGACACCAGCGACGAGGACTGGCAGCACGTCCTCGACGTCAACCTCAAGGGCCCGTTCCTGTGCCTCAAGCACGCGATTCCGGTGATGGTGCGGACGGGTGGCGGTTCGGCCGTCTTGCTCGGCTCGGTGCTCGGCGCCATCGGTTCGCCGGGGTACGCCGCGTACTGCGCGTCGAAGGGTGCGCTGGTCAATCTCGCGAAGCAGGCCGCCATCGAGCACGCCGCGGGCAAGGTGCGCGTGAACGTGGTCTCCCCCACCGCGTGCGAGGCGGGGCTGTTCCTGAAGGTGATCGAGCAGGCGCCCGACCCGGAGGCGATCAAGCGCATGGTGGCCGACCGGACGCCGATGCGGCGCCTCGGCACGGCCGATGACGTGTGCGAGTCGATCATGTTCCTCGCCGGCGACGAGTCCAGCTTCATCAGCGGCGCGGTCTTCCCCCTCGACGGCGGCCTCGCCGCCCGGAGGATGTGATGGACCGGTTGATGCGTCCGTCGTGCGCAATAGTTGCGCACCACGCACGCATCGAGGGGGGAGCACGCGATGCGTGACGGGCGGCGGATTCTCGACGCGGACGCGCACGTCGTCGAGCCGGGCGACGTGTTCGGCGAAGCGCAGCGCGTCGGCCCCGAGATCATGGACCTGCCGCCGACCACGCCGTTCGAAGCGGCGGGCGACAGCTCCAAGCTGGCGGACTTCTTCGAGGCGGGTTGCTCGGCGGAGGCGTACCTGCGGTGCATGGACACCGAGGACATCGACGCCGTGGTGCTCTACCCCTCGATCGGGCTGTACGTGCCGTACGTCCCCGAACTGGAGCCGACGGCGTCGGTCGACGCCTGCCGCGCGTACAACGACTGGATCGGCGCGTACACGGCAACGGACCCCTCCCGCCTGGCCGGCGTCGGGATCGCGCCCGTGGCCGACGTACAACGGGCGGTGCAGGAGACGCTGCGCGCCGCCGAGCTCGGCCTCCCGGGCGTGATGGTGCGCCCCAATCACATCTTCGGGCGCAGCCTCGGCGCGAGCGACTTCGACCCGCTGTACGACGTCCTCGAGGAGACCGGGCTCGTACTCGCGGTGCACGAAGGACTCGGCGTTCGCGCGCCGACCATAGGACGAGACGTCAGCGAGACGTTCGCCGTCCGCCACGCGATGTCGCATCCCATGGAGCAGATGGCCGCGATGGCGAGCCTGATCCTCGAAGGCGCGCTCGAACGGCACCCCGACCTGCGCGTCGCATTCCTCGAGTCGGGCACCGGGTGGTTGCCCTACTGGCTGGCGCGCCTCGACGGGCACGCGGAGTGGATGCGCGATTCCGAGACCGTCGGGCTGTCGCTGGCGCCGTCGGAGTACTTCGCCCGCCAGTGCGTCATCAGCACCGATCCCGACGACCCGTTGGCGGCGTGGGTCGTGTCGCAGGTCGGCGCCGACCACGTCGTCTGGGCGAGCGACTTCCCCCACCCCGACGCCTTGTACCCGGACGCGGTCAGTAGCTTCCTGAAGGAGTCCGCCGAGCACGGCCTGGAGGGCGGCGCGCTCGAGGCCGTGCTGTGGGACACACCGGTACGCTTCTACCGGCTGGAGGACCGCTTCGGCCGGGCTTGAGGCAGGCAGCCGCATGGCCAAGCTGATCTACTGGCGATCACGTCGCTCGACGGGTACGTGGCGGACGAGGACGGCAACTTCGACTGGGCTGCGCCGGACGAGGAGGTGCACGCCTTCGTCAACGACCTCGAGCGGCCGGTCGGCACCTACCTCTACGGGCGCCGGATGTACGAGGTGATGCTCCCCTGGGAGACCGCGCACACCCTCGCCGACCAGCGTCCTGTCATGCAGGAGTTCGCGCAGATCTGGCAGGCGGCCGACAAGATCGTGTACTCCACGACGCTCGACACGGTCTCCAGCGCGCGGACGCGGATCGAACGACGCTTCGACCCCGAAGCGGTCCGGGAGTTGAAGGCGCGAGCAGGACGTGACATCACCGTGGGCGGTCCGGACCTCGCAGCCCAGGCGATCAGGGCCGGGGTGGTCGACGAGCGGCAGCTATTCCTGACGCCCGTCGTGGTGGGAGGCGGCACTCCCTCCCTCCCCGACGATGTCCGTGCGAACCTCGAGCTGCTCGACGAACGCCGCTTCGCCGGCGGCGTGGTGCACCTCCGCTATCGCACCAGGACGTGAGGAGACGCCCGCAGGTCTAGGCCACGCGGCAGACGGTCGACGTGCCGAACCGAGCCGCGACCATCTCCTTGAGCCCGCGGGGGAAGCTCTCGTGCGCGGCCAGGTGCGGCTGCGCGAGCGCGCCCTGCGCCACCATGTCGCCGCCGAACGCCCGGACGCACCGCTCGGGCTCGGCGTTGGCGAGCGCGAGAATCGCCCCCGCGCAGCCGAGCGGTCCCGCGAACGACAGCAGCGCGGAAGAGCCCGTGTAGATCGGGCCTTCGTACTGGTCGAGCTCGTGCAACAGCCGTTCGGCATCACCCGACGAGTCCTTGACCCCCGCCACCGGGAGGTCGGCCAGCAGGCGGACGGGGATCCCCGGCGGCGAGACCGTCGGGTAGTGGTACGCGAGCACGGGTGTCCCGGCCGCCGCCTTGGCGATCGCCTCGTAGTAGGGGCGCGGGTCGCCGAGACCCGCCGGTGACAGCGCGAGGACGGCATCGGCGCCGCGCTCGACGGCGTCGCGCGTGAGCGCGGTGGCCTGACGCGCCGAGGGCGCGCCGGTGCCCGCGATCACGGGCACGGACGCGGGTACTTCACGGCGCACGGCGTCGAGGAGCTCGATCCGCTCTTGGGCGTCGAGCGCGGGGGCCTCGCCGGTGGTGCCGGCCACAACAACGGCGTGCAGCCCTGCGTCGACGAGCTGCGCCGCGAGCGAGGCCGTGGCCGGCGCGTCGAGATCACCGCGGTCGTCGAACAGCGTCACGAGCGCCACGCCGACCCCCGTGAACACCGGCTGCGTCAACGGACCCTCCTTGTCGCCGTCGCAAGCTCCGGCTCCTGCGGCGGCGGTCGGCAAAGCCGCCGCCCCCGCGGCAAGCTACCGGGTCGTGGTCTCGCCGAGCGGCCGGCCGAAGTGGTGGCCGGTGATCGCAAGGCCCCAGCGCAGGTAGAGCCGGTGCGCGTCGTGCCGATGCACGCCCGAGTCGAGCTGGAGCGTGTCGCACCCGTTCCGGTCGGCTTCGGTCCGGATCCAGTCGAGCAACGCGGTCGCGTGCCCGGCGCGGCGCGCCGTCTCGCGGGTGACGAGGTCCTCGACGTAGAGATAGTGACCCCACGCCAGCGTGTCGCGAATGTGGAATCCGGCCGCGCCGGCGGCGGCAGCCGGGTTTCCATCGTCGAACGAGGCAACCAGTCGGTAACCCGCCGCGCGCTGCACGTCGTTCACGCGCTCGACGAACTCGGACTTCGTACCGATGTCCGGCCGCAGCTCGACCATCGCTTCGTAGGCGAGATGGGTGTCGGACGGCGAGAGCTCACGAATGCTCATGCGGAGAAGCATTACTAGTGTCGGCCGCATGAGCGAATTGGTTTTGTCCGAGACCGCGGATCGCGTCTGCACGGTGACGCTCAACCGTCCGGACGCCCGCAACGCCATGAACAGCGAGCTGCAACGTGCGCTGGCCGACGCACTCGCGGCCGCCGAAGCCGGCGACGATGCCGATGTCGTGATCGTCACCGGCGCCGACCCCGCGTTCTGTGCCGGCCTCGACCTGCGCGAGCTGGGCAGCACCGGCGCCAACCTCAGGGGCGGCGAGCACCCCAACCCGTTCACCGTGCTGTGGACGATGTCGAAGCCCGTCATCGGTGCGGTCAACGGCGCCGCCGTCACCGGAGGGTTCGAGCTCGCGCTCGGGTGCGACTTCCTGATTGCGTCGGACCGCGCCCGCTTCGGTGACACCCACGCCCGTGTGGGCGTGACTCCCGGCGGCGGGATGAGCGTGTTCCTCCCCCAGGCGGTCGGGCTCCGCCGGGCAAAGGAGATGAGCCTCACCGGAAACTTCGTCACCGCCGACGAGGCCCTCGCCCTCCGGCTCGTCAACCGCGTCGTGCCGCACGACGAGCTGCTCCCGACCACCCGCGCCCTCGCGGCGGACATCGTGGCCAACGACCAGCGCGCCGTCCGCAACCTGAAGCAGCTCTACGACCGCGGCTCCAAGCTCAGCGCCGGCGACGCTCTCGCGCTCGAGCACGAGATCTTCCGAAACTGGCGCGTCGATCCGTCCGAGATCGAACGCCGCCGCACCGACGTCGTCGAGCGCGGCCGCGGCCAACGCGGATCGTGATGCGTATCTGAGCGACGCCCGGCGTCGTTGAGATACGCATCGGCGCGAGCGGTACCGTGACCGGATGGACGTCACGCCGCTGATCCAGGCCGCGGACACCAAGATTCTCCTCGTGGTCATGGACGGCCTCGGCGGCTACGCCGACGGCGACCACGGCACCGAGCTCGAAGAGGCCGCGACGCCGAACCTCGACGCACTCGCCGCCGAGGGCCTGACCGGGCTCGTCGAGCCGGTGGGGCCGGGCATCACACCCGGCTCGGGACCCGGCCACCTCGGCCTCTTCGGCTACGACCCCGAGCGGTTCGAGCTCGGGCGGGGCGCGCTCAGCGCGGCGGGGCTCGATTTCGAACTGCGACCGGGCGACGTCGCCGCCCGCGGGAACCTGTGCACGCTCGCACCCGACGGGACGATCGCCGACCGCCGCGCCGGCCGTGTGCCCGACGACGAAGCCGCCTCCGCTGTGGCCAAGCTCCAGGACGGCGTGCGCCTCGACGGCGCCGAGGCGTTCTTCCGCCACGAGCGCGAGCACCGTGTTCTCGTGGTGCTGCGCGGCGCAGGTCTCGACCCCGCGCTCACCGACACCGACCCGCAGCGCACGGGCGTCGCCCCGCTCGATCCCCAGCCGCTCGAGCCCGACGCCAAGCACACGGCCGAGCTGGTCGCCGAGCTCGTCGCGCAGGCACAACGTCTTCTCGCCGGCGAGGCGAACGCCAACGGCATCCTGCTGCGGGGCTTCGACACGCAGCGCGAGCTTCCGAGCTTCTCGGAGCGCTACGGCCTGGCCGCGGCGGCCGTCGCGATCTACCCGATGTACCGGGGCATTGCCCAGCTCCTGGGCATGGACGTGCTCGGCCGCCCCGGGTCGCTCGACGACGAGCTCCAGATCCTGCGCGAGGCGTGGGACCGCTACGACTATTTCTTCCTGCACCACAAGGGGACGGACTCGGCCGGCGAGGACGGTGATCGCCCGCGCAAGATCAGCGCCATCGAGCAGCTGGACGCGGTCGTGCCCGAACTGCGCGCCCTCCACCCCGATGTGATCGCGGTCTCCGGCGACCATTCGACGCCGACCCAGATGGCCGCGCACTCCTGGCACCCCGTGCCGGCGCTGCTCTGGAGCGAGCGGTGCGGCCGCGACGGCATCGGGCGCTTCGGCGAGCGCTGGTGCCTGCAGGGTGGCCTCGGCCTCCGTCCCACCAAGGAGCTGATGGCCCTGATGCTCGCCAACGCGGGCCGGTTGCAGAAGTACGGCGCGTAGCCCAGGCTGGGAGCGTGGCGGCAGGGTCCGACGAGTTCGACATCCACATGACGGACGCGGACGCGCTCATGTGGAACGTCGAGAAAGACCCGACGTTGCGATCCACGGTCGTGACCGTGCTGACGTTCGACCGAAGCCCCGATTGGGACGCGCTGGTCGACCGGGTGGATCGCGGGAGCCGCCTCATCCCGCGCCTGCGTCAGCGCGTCGTAACGCCCATGCTGCGCGTCGGCCCGCCGTACTGGTCGGCCGATCCGCACTTCGATCTCTCCTATCACCTCCGGCGGGTGCGCGCGCCGCAGCCTGCGAGCTTCGAGTGCGTGCTCGACATCGCGCGCAACGCGGCGATGGCCGGCTTCGATCGCGCCCGTCCGCTGTGGGAATACACGGTCGTGGACGGGCTCGAGGGCGGCAAGTCGGCGGTCGTCATCAAGGTGCACCACTCGATGACCGATGGCGTCGGCGGCATGAAGCTCCTGATGATGCTGTTCGACCTCGAACGCGAAGCGGCCGCGCCCGGGCCGCACGACGAGCTCCAGAAGCTGCCCGTGTTCGACCCCTTCGGCCTGGTTGGACGATCGCTCGATCACCAGCGCCGTCGTGCGTTCGGCATCGTACGGCAGGGCGTCGCCGAAACGGTCGACGCCGCGCGCGCCGCAGTGCGCGATCCGGAGGCCGCGCTCCGCGAGGCCGCACGTGTCGCGCGCTCTCTGGCGTCGCTCCTCGCCCCCGCCACGACGCCGCGCTCCCCGATCATCGGCGCCCGCAGCCTGACCCGCCGGCTTGCCGCGCTCGACGTGCCACTCGACGACCTCAAGCGCGCCGCGAAGGCGGAAGGAGCGTCGCTGAACGACGCGTTCCTCGCCGCCGTCGTCGGCGGCATCCAGCGCTACCACGAGCTGCACGGCGTCGAGCCCTCCGACCTGCGCATGGTGATGCCGATCAACGTGCGCGGCGAGGGCGCCGCGCTCGGCGGAAACCACTTCACCCCGGCGCGCTTCCTCGTTCCGCTCCAGATCACGGACCCGGCGGAGCGCATGCGAGCGCTCGGTGCGCTGGCGCGCGAGGCCCGAGACGAGCCGGCCATCGCCCTCACCGACACGCTGGCGATGGTGCTCAACCAGCTGCCCACGCCCGTCACGACCGCGTTCTTCGGGGCACTGCTGAAGGGCTCGGACTTCGTGACCAGCAACGTGCCCGGTTCGCCGTTCCCGTTGTTCGTGGCCGGCGCCGAGCTCGAGCGCCTGTATCCGTTCGGGCCTCTCTCGGGCACCGCCGCCAACGTCACCCTGCTGTCGCACTGCGACACGTGCTGCATCGGGATCAACACCGACGCCATCGCCGTCCCCGACACCGCCGACTTCGCCAAGACCGTCGAAGCCGGCTTCTCCGAGGTGCTCGCGCTCGGCTCCTGAACGTTCTCGGAACAGCTCGGTCCCGCTGATCCGATCGGGGGGTCGCGTCCGTATCCTGAGTTGATGGACGGTGCACCGGTTGGCAGGCGGGTGTTCCTGGGTCTGTTGGGGGCGGGCGCGGCGGGGATCCTGTGGGGCTCGAAGGCTCAGGAGTGGCTCGAGCAGCACGTCGCGCCGTACCTGGCCAAGGACGGCACCGGCCTGTCGGGCTTCCTCCCGATCGGCCGGTTCCGCATCTACTCGGTGACGGGCTCGATGCCGCACCGGAGCCACGACGAGTACCGCCTGCAGGTGACCGGCCTCGTCGACCAGCCGCTGACCCTCACCTACGCCGACCTCCGGGCCATGGCGCCGACGGGCATCACCCGCGACTTCCAGTGCGTGACGGGCTGGCGCGTCTACGACGTGCAATGGAAGGGCGTCCGGCTCGCCGACGTGCTGGAGCGCGCCGGCGTCCAGGTCGGTGCGAAGGCGCTGCGGTTCCGCTCGTTCGACGGCACCTACACCGAGAGCCTCACGCTGGGGCAAGGCCGTCGTGACGACGTGCTCGTGGCCTACGAGCTCGAAGGCGAGGAGCTCTCCGACGCCCACGGTGGACCTGTGCGCATGTACATCGCGCCGATGTACGGGTACAAGTCGCTCAAGTGGCTCGATCGGATCGAGGTCACCGACGAGGTGGTGCCGGGCTACTGGGAGGACCGGGGCTACGACGTCGACGCCTGGGTCGGACGGTCGAACAACCGCGATGACAACTCGACCTGACGCCGCGCCGATCCCGCGCTTCGACCGGGTCGAGCGCGCCGCGCACTGGACGACCGCCGTGCTCTTCGGCGTACTCATGGCGACGGGTGCGGTCCTCTACGCGGGGCCGTTCTCGACGCTCTTCGGACGCCGCGAGCTGTTCCGCCAGATCCACGTGTACGCAGGGCTCCTATTGCCTGTCCCGGTGCTCATCGGCGTGGCCGGGCGCTGGGGTGCGCAGCTGCGACGTGACGTCGGGCGCATCAACCGCTGGACCCGCGACGACGCTCGCTGGTTCCGTCGTCGCAACCGTGTCCGTCCCGGCCGCGTCGAGGTGGGCAAGTTCAACGCCGGCCAGAAGCTCAACGCCACGTTCTTCGCCGCCGCCGTCGTCGTCATGCTGGCGACCGGTCTGATCCTGCGCTGGCCCAACCCGTTCTCGAACGACTGGCGAACCGGCGCGACGTTCGTGCACGACTGGTTCGCGTTCGGGATCTGGATCGCCGTGCTCGGCCACGTCTTCTTCGCGATCCGTGACCCGATCGCGCTGCACGGCATGACGAGCGGGAGCGTCACGCCGCACTGGGCCCGCACCGAGCGCCCCGCCTGGTACCGCGAGATGACCGGTGACCGCCGCGATCAATCTGCGGTCGGGAAGGAGTAGTCGCCTACACCGCGTCCGCAGTCCGGCGGATCGTGGCTTGCCACGGCACGATCACGGCAGGAATCGCGAGCTCCACGGCAGCCAGCAGCTTGAACAGGGTGCTGGGCGGGCCGAGAGCCCGCATCGAGAGCAGCCGCCCAGCCCCGGCAAGGAGGAACCCGGCACCGCACGCGCGCACGATCGTCCCCTCGGACTCGGGCCGTCGAGCCGCGCGCAGCACGAGGATTCCGAGCACCGCGTACCAAGCCGAGAAGAAGCGCATCTCGCTGTCGACGTTCGCCGACACCTTGCCGCCGTTGAGCACGCCGCCGGCGCCCTGCAACACGCCGAGTGTTCCGAACGCTGTCGCGACGGTCCCGATGCCTGCCAATGCCAGCTGGAGTCCTCGCCGATTCATGACGCGCTCCGTGTTATTGGCTCGGATTCGAATAGACGCGCGATGGGCGGATGAGCACGGCGGTGTGACGCTCGGCGGCCACGACCGCGTCCAACTCGGCCCACTCCTCTTGCTTACCACCGACGGCGGCGGCGTAGACCGTACGGATCACCCGCAGCGCGTCGCCGGGATCGAGCCCCTCGAGCGGGTCGTCCGGGCCGACGAGCTCCGCGTCGCCTTCCACCGCCACCCACTCCCAGCCTGATCGGAACACGACCGTCACCGTTGGTCGCGCCCGCAAGTTCGCGAGCTTCTTGGTCCCGCCGCGCGCCACGAACCCGACCATCGGCTCGCCGGTCAGCGGGTGGTGGAGCACGCCGGCGTTCGCGACCGAGGCTTGGACCGAGCCGCCTTCCCTGATCGTGACGACGACGGCGAGCCCTGCCTCCCGGGCCCCGAGCTCGCGCGCACGGTCGAGTCCCACCCGATTCATCGTCGACTGCCACAACCACTGAGGTCTTGGACGGTTGGTGCGGGGTTCAACATCTTCCAGTCCTGGCTGCGAGCATGCCATTCGCCTCCCTCGACGTGGGATACCCCCCGAGGGTATAGGCCCTTCCGGCCCGACGGCAACCGCGGCAAACGACACGCTCGGTGGCCGCACGTGCTCGGTACGGTGGGCCCGTGACCTCCGGCGGCGACGACGTCGATCCGATCCGACTGCCGCCCGAGCTGCTGCCGGCTGACGGCCGGTTCGGCTCGGGCCCGTCGAAGGTCCGCACCGACGCCGTCACCGCCCTCGCGGCCGCGGCACCCTCCTATCTCGGCACCAGTCACCGCCGCGAGGGTGTGCGCTCGGTCGTGCGCCGCATCCGCGGCGACGTCGCGGAGCTGCTGCATCTCCCGGACGGCTACGAGGTCCTGCTCGGCGTGGGTGGCGCCACCGTGTTCTGGGACGCGGCTGTGTTCGGCCTCATCGAGCGGCGAAGCGAGCACCTGAGCTTCGGCGAGTTCTCGGCCAAGTTCGCCGCCGCCGCCTCCGGCGTGCCCCACCTGGAGCCGCCGCGCGTCATCGATTCGCCGCCGGGCACACATCCGGAGTTGCGACCCGACTCCTTCGTGGACGCGTATGCGTTCCCACACAACGAGACGTCGACCGGCGTGATGATGGACGTGCGCCGGCCCGACGGCGTCGACGCCGAAGACGGTCTCGTGCTCGTGGACGCGACCTCGGGCGCCGGCGCGCTGCGCGTCGATCCCGCGCAGTTCGATGTGTACTACTTCTCGCCCCAGAAGGTCCTCGGCGGCGAGGCGGGGCTGTGGCTCGCGTGCTGCGCGCCGGCGGCGCTCGAGCGCATCGAGCGCATCGCGGCGTCGGAGCGTTGGATCCCACCGTCCATCAGCCTTTCCATTGCGCTCGAGAACTCTCGCCTCGACCAGACCTACAACACGCCGGCGCTGGCGACGCTGTTCCTCGTCGCCGACCAGCTCGAATGGATCCTCGGCAACGGCGGCCTCGAGTGGGCGGCGTCGCGCTGCGACCGGTCCGCCGAGATCGTGTACGGCTGGGCGGAGGCGCACGACCACGCCACCCCGTTCGTCGCCAAGCCCGACGAGCGCAGCCATGTGACGGCCACCATCGACTTCGACGAGTCCGTCGACGCCGGGTGGCTCGCCGCGCAGCTGCGTGCTAACGCGATCGTCGACACCGAGTCCTACCGGAAGCTGGGCCGCAACCAGCTGCGCATCGCGATGTTCCCCGCCATCGAGCCCGACGACCTTGCCGTCCTCACCCGGGCGATCGACTACCTCATCGAGCGCGCATGAACCTTCCCGTTTTGGCGTCGCTCAGGCCCGGTATGCGGTCCTCAGCGACGCCAAAATCATGACGGGCCCGCCACTCCCCGACGGGTTGGTGGCGATCGTCAAGCGCGACTGCCCCACCTGTCGGCTGGTGGCGCCGGTGCTGGCGGAGCTCGCCGACGGCGCGCTCCCCCTCACCGTGTACTCGCAGGACGACCCCGCGTTCCCCGACGCCGTGAAGGTCGTCGACGACACCAACCTCGACGTGTCCTTCGCGCTCGAGCTCGAGACGGTCCCGACGTTGCTGCGCGTCGCCGACGGCGAGATCGTCGACCGCACCGAAGGCTGGCTGCGCCCGGAGTGGGAAGCGCTGACCGGCCGGGCTCCGCTCGGACCCGGCCTGCCCGAGTACCGGCCGGGTTGCGGCTCCCGCACGCTCGACCCCGACGTGGCCGCCGCCCGCGCCGAGACCACCGGCGCCGCCCATCTCCGCTCGCGCCGCGTCGACCTCGGTGAGCACGAGGACGACGTCGAGGCCGCGTTCGAGCGGGGGTGGAGCGACGGGCTGCCCGTCGTGCCGCCGACACCCGAGCGCGTCGCCCGCATGCTGTCGGGTACGACGCGCGATCCCGGCGACGTCGTCGCCGTCGTGCCGCCCGACCTCGTCGAGTGCACGATCGAGAAGGTCGCCATCAACGCCGTCCTGGCGGGCTGCAAGCCGGAGTACCTGCCGGTGGTGATCACCGCGGTCGAAGCGGCGTGTACCGACGAGTTCAACATCCACGGACTGCTCGCCACGACGTACTTCTCGAGCCCGGTTCTGATCGTGAACGGACCGATCACGAGCGCCATCGGGATGAACTCGGGCACGAACGCACTCGGGCAGGGCAACCGCGCGAACGCCACGATCGGGCGCGCGCTGCCACGCTCGGCAACCCCGGCAAGTACACGTTCTGCTTCGCGGAGGACGAGGCGGGCTCGCCGTGGGAGCCCCTCCACGTCGAGCGGGGCGCGCCTGCGGGCACGTCGGCGGTGACGCTGTTCGCGGGGGACGGCGTCCGCGGCGTCGTCGACCAGCTGAGCCGCACGCCCGAATCGCTCGCGCGCTCGCTGGCCGGCTGCCTGCGCGCGGTCCCCCACCCGAAGCTCGCGCTCGGGTTCGACGCCCTGCTCGTCGTCTCACCCGAGCACGCGAGCAGGTTCCGCGACGCCGGCTGGTCGAAGGCGCGGGTGCGCGACGAGCTCCTCGCACTGCTGCAGATCGACGGCGACGACGCCGTGCGGGGCGCGGGCGGCATCGACGAGGGGTTGCCCGAAGGGCTCGCGGGCGCCACCGTGCCGAAGTTCCACGACGACGGCCTCCTGCTCGTGCACGCCGGCGGCGGCGCCGGCCTGTTCTCGGCCATCATTGGCGGCTGGGTCAACGGGCCCGGCGGCAGCCAGCCCGTCACCCGGGAGGTGAAACCGTGAGCGCTCCACGCGTGCTGCTGGATCCCACCGGCGAGCAGGCCGCCCCCACCAGGGAGCGGGCACCCCGACCGGCGTCGCTCGACGGCCGAACCATCGGCCTGCTCGACATCTCCAAGCCTCGCGGCGACGTGTTCCTCGACCGGCTCGAGGCGCAGCTCACGGGGCGGGGCCTGCGGGTGCAGCGCTTCGCGAAGCCGACCTTCTCGAAGCCGGCACCGATCGACCTGCGCCACGAGATCGGGACCAAGTGCGACGTGGTGATCGAGGCGCTGGCCGATTGAGGCTCGTGTACGTCGTGCAGTGTGCACGACATGGTGACGCTCGAGGCGTCCGGGATCGCGACGGTCGTGCTGTGCACAACGCCGTTCGTCAAGGCTGCCGACGAGCAGTGGGAGGCGCTGGCCTTCCCGCGAGGGTCGGTGGTCGCGGTTGGTCACCC
>WNFV01007455.1_pt1 | contig 18993 bp, 21 predicted proteins | sample 5400101 | NCBI WGS metagenome assembly WNFV01 (sample SAMN13153361, study PRJNA577476) | soil metagenome | isolation source: 115 cm soil or saprolite under grassland replicate 1 | place: USA:California | collected 2016-06-15 | reverse complement strand
CACCTCAGCGCTGCGACACTGAACGTGAGCGAGGCGGCCGGGAGCGCAGCGGTGAACGTGACCCTCAGCGCCTCCTCGCCAGTGCCTGTCACGGTGAACTACGCCACCAGCGACGGCACGGCGACGGCCGGCAGCGACTATACGACCACCAGCGGTACCTTCACCTTCGCCCCTGGCGTGACCAGTCAGAGCGCGAGTGTGCCCATCCTCAACGACGCCGTGCAGGAGAGCAACGAGACCGTCAATCTTACGCTGAGCAGCCCGACCAACGCCACGCTCGGCGCACCCAACCCCGCCACGCTGACGATCGTGGACGACGAGACCCCCCAGCCGCCCAGCGATGAAGTCTACACTACGACCGGCTCGGCAACCTGCTGAGCAAGGCCAGCACCAGCTACAGCTACGGCGCAAATGGCAACGGCACCGGCGCGGGGCCGCACCAGGCCCGCACGGTCGGCGGCGCGAGCTACAGCTACGACGCCAACGGCAACTTGCTGAGTGGCGGCGGACGCACATATGTCTGGGATCACGAGAACCGTCCCACCAGCGTGAGCATGATCAGCGGCAGCGAGAGCTACAGCTACGACGCCGACGGCGAGCGGATCACCCGCAGCACCACTGTCACTACCACGGTGTACCTGGGCGGGCTATGGGAGGAGACCACCAGCGGCGCGGTCAAGGCTTACTACGCCTTTGGCGGGCAGATCATAGCGCTGCGCGACAGCACCGATCCGACTGATCCGGTTTCCTATCTGCACGGCGACCACCTCGGCAGCGTCAGTGTCGCCAGTGGCGCGGGCGCGAGCAACAAGGGCAGCCAGCGCTTCGATCCGTGGGGCAAGGTGATTGCGGGCGGTATTAGCAACACCCGTAAGAACTACACCGGCCAATACCTCGACACCACCAGTTTGCTGTATTATCATGCACGCTATTACGATCCGGCACTCGCGCGGTTCCTCAGCGCGGATTCCATCATACCTGGGCAGGACGACAAGACGGGAACGCCGAACCCTCAAAACCTCAATCGCTATAGCTATGTCGGGAATAACCCACTGACACGCACGGATCCTACTGGACACGATTGGGATCATTTTGTTCAATTCGCCATTGGCGTAGGCGAAGGAGCAGTGAATACCATCGTAGGAGCGGTAGAGAGCAGCACTCCACAAGGCGCTATGCGCGCGGGTGCGCAAGTCGGCGCGGCTATTGGCAGCGATCCGGCTGGATTTGTCCAAGGGGTGAAGGATTGGGGCGCAAATATCGTCCGTGGTGGTGAGTTTGCCTGGAATGATCCGTCAGGTGCCGCTGCCGCCCTCTATGAAGACTCTCGAGGGCTTGGTCGTGTTATGGGTACGACGTTAGCGACGGCTGGCATGGCAGCGTTAGGGCCAGAGGGTGAGACGGGTGCAGTATGTAGTTTTAGTGGTAATACACTTGTAGCTACCGAATCCGGAGAACAACCAATTAGCAGCCTCCAAGTTGGAGATCATGTTCTCGCATACAATCAGGCTACTGGTGATACAGGTACTTATACGATAACAGCTGTCCTCGTACATCGTGATCCAGCAATACAGCACCTAGTGATTGATGGAGAAGATGTTGAGACTACTCCTGAGCATCCGTTTTACGTGTCCCTGCGGGGCTGGGTGGCAGCTGGAGATCTAATGATTGGTGATCGTATACGTACATCACAGGCAGAATATGGCGCGGTGCAGGCAAGCCGTATTGAATTGCACTCACAGGAGATGTACAATCTTACTGTTGCGACTGTGCACACGTTTTTCGTGGGCCGGCAGCAGTGGTTGGTACATAATGCCTGTCCGAAAGGTATCCTCAAGCAATTAAGAGAACCTGGCCCGTTCAGTCCCACTGCTCCCTCCAAACAGGCCGCTCTCGAATGGGCACAAGAGGCTTTTCCTGATGCAATGCATTTACCAGATGCCCAGCCAAATGCTCCTTATCCATCGACAGCTGGCTATAAAAAGTGGTATCGATTTGAGCCAGCGGAACCGAATGTAGGGAATAATATGCCACATGTCAAGTATACAGATTGGACGGGAGGCAAAAAGGGGACAGGTGGAAGTTGGGGACATATCTTCTTTCCAGACGACTAAGAAGCTTTCTGAAAAGCTTGCCACCGTCTAGTGTAGGATATACACTAACGAGCTATGGCATACCAATCATATCCTTCTGACGTAACGGACACTGAATGGACGATCATCGCACCGCTGGTGCCCGAACCGAAAACCAACGGACGGCAGGCGACCATTACGCGCCGGACGTTGATCAACGCGATGTTCTACGTGACCAAAACCGGTTGCGGCTGGGAATGATTGCCGTGTGAATTTCCGCATTGGAAAACGGTGTATCACTATTTCCGCTTGTGGCGGCTGACTGGTCTCTGGCAAGCCATCCATACGAGCCTGCGCGAGATGGTGCGACAGGTGCTCGGCCGCAATTTGCAGCCGAGTGCCGCAATCATCGACAGCCAATTGGTCAAGACCACCTACGTTGGTGGACCAGAGCACGGTTTCGATGGCGGCAAGAAGATCAACGGTCGCAAACAGCATGTGGTTGTGGACACCCAAGGTTTGGTGCTTGGCCTCAAGGTTCAGGCCGCCAACATCACTGACCGCGATGGTGCGTTGCAGGTGCTGGACGATATGCCAAACCGCTTTCCACGCATTCGCAAGCTCTGGACTGATAGCGGCTACAACGGTCGATTTCGGAGGTGGGCTGCTGAGCACCTGGTTGATTGGGATGTCGAGATCGTCAAGCATTGGTGGACCGGTATCAAGGGCGTTTGGGTTGGGCCGGGCCAAGAACCACCGACGATTCCCTCTGGCTTTCAGGTGCTGCCGAAACGCTGGATCGTTGAGCGAACATTTTCTTGGCTCGACCAGAATCGCCGCCTGAGCAAGGACTATGAACGATTACCGATAACCAGCGAGACGTTCGTGTATGTCGTGATGATCCGCCTCATGCTACGTCGCCTCGCTCGTCAATCGGTCCGATCCTTGAGTTAGCGCATCACAGGGCTTTTCAGAAAGCTTCTAAAGAGGACGACATGGTCACATATTCTGCAACTGACGTTATTCCAATGCGCAACTTTATATATGAGTGGCGCATCACAGATGATCGCTGGGACTCACTGCCTAGTGAGATCTTGGAACATATTATTCCTCTATCCTCAGAGCGTAGTGAGCAAATTTGCCAACGAGGTCGGGCCTTTCGTCAAGAGGAATCACCTCATGTGCCTAGCAGTTCTTATCATACGGTGAGTCAGTGCTCACTTGAATCTGTTGACTCAGCTGATGATGAACATATTCAACAGTGGTTTAAAACACTGCCTATCAAGCAGATAGAACAGGTCTATATAAGCTGGGGAGATAATGTTGCTGCAATAACAGAATGGTCAATTTTCACAAAGGTTTGGAACAGCCTATGGTATACCTTTGATGCAGTTGAGGTATTCGATGACACACTAAAATGGGCAGTGTTATTTGGGCCAGAAGAAATTGCCACTTATCTTGAGCTATTCTCATGAAGTTTTCCATACACGTTTATCAATGTTCTATTACAATAATATAGTCCCTGTGCGCTTCGATACTACAATATTACGATAAATCTATCCAAATCGTGTTTTCTGAATGTAGATAATAGTTGAAAAGCGCTTGGTGTGAAAGGGGAGTACCGGATTAAATTCCGCGAATTCGCTATCTCTGCGGTATCATTCTGCCCACGGGTAATGGAATGCATATTGACAAACTGCATGAAGCGCCACGTCGTCCGTGCTGCCTGAAGCGTTACCCGGCACCACACTATCCGCGCTCACGAACCTCGCCAGCACCGGGTTGTAGTAACGCGCATGATAGCATAGCAGAAGTTGAGGTTGTAGGACTCACCCCACCTGCGTTTCCCCATAAAGCGTGTTAGAATACATACAATGTGACCAATAGGAGGTGCCCGATGGCGACCATTACAATCGATATTCCCGATGAGCTTTCGGCCCAATTGGCACAAGTGCGCGATCGCATTCCCGAACTCCTCGCGCTGAGCCTCCAGCAACCGGCCGTCCCCGCGCATATTTATCGTGAGATCCTCGATTTCCTCGCGTCGCAGCCCACACCGGAGGAGATTGTCGCGTTTCGGCCAACGCCGGAAATGCAGGCACGGTTGACGACACTGCTCGATCGCAGCCGCAACGGCCTGCTCACACCTGCCGAACAGGTTGAGCTAGACGAGTTTGAGCGCATCGAGCATGTGCTGGTGCTACTCAAAGCCGGTAGTCTGCCACACCTCACGAGCCTGTCGTGACGGACCGCACTATCTCCACCAGCCTGCGCCGGCACGTCACTGAGCGAGCGAGCCAGCGATGTGAGTACTGTCTCCTTCCCGCAGATGTCGCCTTCTTCCCGCACGAGGTGGATCACGTCGTCGCGATCAAGCACGGCGGACAGACCGATGCCGCCAATCTCGCATTTGCCTGTTGGCGCTGCAATCGGCATAAAGGGAGTGATCTAGGCTCCTTCGATCCTGCGACTGGCCAGTTCAGCTTCTTGTTCAATCCACGCATGCACATCTGGACGGAGCACTTTACGCTGCATGGGGCAATGCTAATCGGTCTCACACCTGAAGGCCGCACAACCATCCAGTTATTGCAGTTGAACACGGACGAACGAATCAGTGAACGCCAGCGCTTGCAGGAGACCGGGCGATATCCGCCTTCGCCGATGGTTGATTGACGTGCGTGGAGTTGGAATAAGGCATCAGTGGGCGACAAACCTCAGTTGAAGGACCCTCGTGATGCTGGCTGCCATCGTATAATGCGCGCTATTACGACCCGACACTCGCGCGGTTCGTGTCGGCGGATAGCGTGGTGCCGGGCAATGCCTCGGGCAGCATGGATGGCGTGGCGCTCAAGGGGCTCACGGTCGACTTCCACGAGCCGGGGTTTGTCTCCAAGCTGGGTGAGGAGAATGGGTTCGGTTTCTGGTTCCAACTCTCCGACGATGACAAGCAGCAGCTTGGCAGTCCTTGGGGACCAGGTAACCCGCAGGCGCTCAATCGCTATAGCTATGTGCAGAATAACCCATTGCGGTGGACGGATCCGAGTGGACGTTGTCTTCCATGGTGTGCGATAGTAATTGGTGGTGCGGCGGCGGCATATCTAATTGCGGGTAGATCAGTTGCAGTACATCAGTCGGGTGTTGCTGCCCAACAAGCGACACCACAAATTAGTCTACCGAGTCCTGAAGAGCTAGCAGATGCAACAATAGGTAAGACAGCTAGAACGCTGTTTACGGCGGCTGCACAGTTACTTGGTACTGTTCTTGAAAGCCGCTATAAGGGTGACCGGAGAACGGCAGGTGAAATTATTAATAAAGATAAGAAAGGTGTATAAATTCACAGTTTCCGTCAGAGTATAAAGATAAGACACCTGACCAAATATATAAAGATGCCAAAGCAGGTAATAAGAGGGCTCAAACGGCAAAGAAGCTGCTCGATAGTAAAGAATACGACAAGGATGCAAAAAGATAATGTAAAGGCTGAAATAGAATTAATGAAGTTCATTCACTGCCAAAAGCAGTTTCCGTCTCGACTGATCTACGCTCATTTTTAGGGAGATAGACATGAATGAAAAATGGTGGTGTGCGACATTGATAGTGTGCTCATCAGTTAAGGATGATGAAACAGATTTGTATCTTTGTGATGAGCAAATTCACTTAGTGAGAGCTGCTAACTCGGAGGCAGCGGTTTTAAAGGCGATTCAAATAGGTAGGGAACAAGAACATTCATATGAGAGTATCGACGGGCATCACGTGACCTGGAAATTCATTGGCTTACAAGGCTTAGAAGAGGTCTTAGATGAAGACATCGTCGATGGCACCGAAATTAGAAGTAAATTTATTAAAGTTGAAAATCCCGATGATTTGGTGATACAGGAACCATAGTCGTTTGGTCGATATAACATTCTTACCAGAGCTGTAAAGTGACACGGGTTGCTAATTGGTCGGGTCCGGCGCGTATACCCGCTGAATCCGCTGACTAATCACATCGAACCCGTTCAAAGGGGCTAAGCAGGCCCTCACCCCCGATCTCTCACGTGCGCGGGAGAGGGGCGATATGTTTTCGCAGAGCGACGGAAGTAGCGAAAACGGGCTGAGAGAGCGTTTCCTCAAGTCACCACGTTCCGCCCGCCACAGGGCATCCACAGCAAGTATTCAGCATACGAAAGCATCACATTGGGGTCCAGGGGCGAAGCCCCTGGCCGGGGGTTGTTAGGGGCCGCGGCCGGCCCCTAACCGCAGGCCGCGCAGGCGCATGGGTCTGAACGGGGAAGCGGCGGAGGGAGTGAAGGGAGCGAGGGAGCGGAAGGCGCGCGGCCGCGCTGCACCCTACGACGCCAATGACGAGCGGATACTGAGCAGCACGGCATGGACCGTTCATTATGGTACAATGGCCGTATCGCAACGTACCTGGCTAGCGAGGAACGCATCATGACTATCGAGATTACCATCCAGGTCCCCGATACGCTCGGGCGCCAACTTCAGCAGATACCCGAGCGCTTGCCTGAGGTGCTCGAGCGTGGCCTGCGCGAGATTTTGGCCGAGGATAGCGGCCCGCCGCACGACGAACAGACGATTCTTGCCGTTCTGACCAGCCAGCCCACGCCGGAACAAGTGCTCGCGCTGCGGCCTTCGGCCGAGCTGCAGGCCCGCATTGATGACCTGCTCGACCGCAGCAAACAGTCCGAGCTCACGGCGCCGGAGCGTGTCGAACTCGATCGTTATCTGTTGCTCGAACACCTGGTGCGACTAGCCAAGGCGAACGCCTATCGGCGCCTGGCAGGACAATGACGAGCTACATTCCCGCAGCCTTGGGCCAGCTGGTGATCGAGCGTGCCGCAGGGCAATGCGAGTACTGCCATTTTCCACAGGACGCCGGGTTCCTGGCATTCGCGGTCGATCATGTGATCGCCGAGAAGCATGGCGGACCCACTGTTGCTGACAATCTGGCACTGGCATGTGTCTTCTGTAATAGCTTCAAAGGCACTGACCTGGGCTCACTGGATCCGGCGACTGGGCATTTGACTCCGTTTTTCAACCCTCGAACGCAGCGCTGGAGCGACCACTTTCGTGTCGATGCGGGTCAAATTATCCCACGCACCGCGGAGGGGCGTGTCACTGTGGCAATCTTCCGCATGAACGATTCTGATCGAGTTCAGGAGCGATTGCTGCTGATCCAGCTGGGGCGCTTTTCGGACGCTGACTGATTTCCGTTCGGATACAGCGCCCGCTTCCGACGACGACCTCTACCAGTTCACCATCTGCACCCACGGTGTGATTGAGGCGCTTGCAGGCGACGACGCGACATCGAACAACACCCCGATGCCGACCAACACGCCAACCGCCACGCCCGTGCCGACCGCACCGCTGGCCTACGACATATCGATGACCTACGACGCGCTGGGCAACATCACCAGCAAGACCGGGATGAGCAGCTACGGCGCGCAGAGCGCCAGCTGCCCGGCCGGCGCGCTCGACAAGGCCCACGCGGTGGTCAGCGCAGGTGGCGCGAGCTACTGCTACGATCGCAACGGCAACCTGCAGAGTGGCGCGGGCTGGAGCTACAGCTGGAACGCCGACAACACCCTGGCCAGCATGACCAATGGCTCGGCGCCCGAGAGTTACCTATACGACGCCGACGGCGAGCGAGTGGTACGCACGGCCGGCGGCGTGACGGTTGTATTTTCATGCTCGCTATTACGACCCGGTGCTCGGGCGCTTCCTCTCGCCCGATACCCAGGCGCCTGACCTCGGCAACCCCCAAGATCTTAACCTGTACAGCTATGTCCGCAACAACCCGGTGCGCTTCAACGACCCAAGTGGACACTGCATCCCCTACATCGGCGACTGCCGCCCGATCTGGGAGACCGGGCAGGGGCCGAACGTCCACTGCGTGCGAGGCGATTGAGACCACGGCGCATCATCCGTTTTTCACAATCGAGCGTGGTTGGGTCGATGCTGGGCAACTATGGGCTGGCGACCATATCCGGCGCGCCGATGGCAGCGGCGGCGACGTGCAGACAGTCACGGTAGTGCCGCGCACGCAGGTGATGTATAATCTCACCACATCATTCCCATCTCTATATCCTGTTTTGTAAGCGCCTTTCCACCTTTCATGGCCTTCGTGAACTTCGTGGATTCCGAATAGTTGACTGGTACGCTAGCGCCAGGGAATGTAAAGGAGCTAAAGCGCATGGACGAACCGATCGAGCCGCCGGTGGTCGGGCAGACCGCGATTGTGACCGGGGCAGGCCAGGGCATCGGGCGCGCAATCGCGCTGCGGCTGGCGCACGATGGAATGCATGTGGTGGTGGCCGATCGGCAGGGTGCGCTGGCCGCCGCCGTCGCGGACGACATTCGCGCGCTCGGCGGCCGCTCGCTCGCGCTCACGGTCGACGTCGCCGCCGCCGAGCGCCAGCGCATGGTCGCCGCGACGCTCGCCGAATTTGGCCGGCTCGACGTGCTGGTCAACAACGCCGGCATCCAGCGTGTCGCGCTGCCGCTGGATGTGACCGAGGAGCACTGGGATGTGATGCTGAATGTCAACGCGAAAGCCGTGTACTTCTGCTGCGTGCTGGCGCTCAAGCATATGCAGCAGCAGCGCAGCGGGCGAATCGTCAATATCGCCTCAGTGGCGGGCAAGGTTGCATCAACCATTCAGCACCCGATCTACAACATCAGCAAGGCGGCGGTGATCGCTATGACTAAAACCTTCGCGATCGCCCACGCCGCCGAGCACATCCGCGTCAACGCGGTTTGCCCGGGCATGGTCGAGACGCCAATGCAAGCCGTCGTCGATAGTGAATTCGCGCGCGTGACCGGCAAGACCACCGAGCAGATTCGCGTCGAGCGGATGGCGCGCGTGCCGATGGCTCGGATCGGCACGCCCGACGACATTGCGGCGGTGGTGTCGTTTCTGGTCGGCCCCGATTCGCGCTATATGACCGGGCAGGCGATCAACGTTAGCGGCGGGATGGTGATGTATTGAGGTTCGAGCATTCGCGCCTTACTGTGCGATGCTCGGTTGTGCCTTCGGCAGCCCTTCGACACGCTCAGGAACCGCGGTACTTTACTTTTTGTCCTTCGATTTTTCGCTCTACGAGCGAAAAATTGAAGAACAGAAAATCATGAGGTACCTTGCTGCCGTCTATCCTGAGCCTGCCTGCCCTGAGCTTGTCGAAGGGTCGAAGGGCAGGCTGAAACCGCCACAGGCAAACGCGACAGGTCAGTAAAAGGAAAATGTTATGTCCGAGAGAGTCGGAGTGATTGGATTAGGCATGATGGGCAAGCCAATGGCGCACAACCTGCTGCGAGCCGGCTTCCCTGTGATCGTCTATAATCGCAGCCGCCCGGCAATCGACGAATTGGCGGCGGCGGGCGCCGTACCGGCCCGCTCGCCGCGCGAGGTCGCCGCGCACAGCGATATCGTGATCACCATGCTGCCCGACTCGCCCGATGTCGAGGCGGTTGTGTTGGGTGCCCCTTCGACCCATTCGGCAGGCTCAGGGCAGGCGGACTCAGGGCAGAGCGACGGTGTGCTGGCCGGCGGGCGGCCGGGCCTGCTGGTGATCGACATGAGCACGATCGCGCCCAGTGTCGCGCGCTCAATCGCCGCCACGCTGGAGCAGCACGGCATGCGTATGCTCGACGCGCCGGTGAGCGGCGGCGACGTCGGCGCGATCAACGCCACACTGTCGATCATGGCCGGCGGCGCGGCCGAGGACATGCAGCGCGCGCAGCCGGTGTTCGAGGCGCTCGGTACGACGATCACGCACTGCGGGCCAAACGGCAGCGGGCAGATCGTCAAAGCGTGTAATCAGTTGGTGGTTGCGCTCATGATCGAGGCGACCTCCGAGGCGCTGGTGCTCGGCGCGAAGGCCGGCGTGCAGCCTGAGGTCATTCTGAAGGTGCTGGGCGGCGGGCTGGCCCAAAACCGGGTGATGGATCTGCGCGGCCCGACCATGATCGAGCATCGCTTTGAGCCAGGCGGCAAAGCCAAATTCCACCACAAAGACCTCGGCATCATCCTGCAACTAGCGCGCACCCACGGCGTGGCGCTGCCGATGACCGCGCTGGTCGACCAGTTGTTCACGACGCTGATCGAGCATGGCGGCGGCGAGCGCGATCACTCAGCGCTGCTGACGGTGCTGGAAACGCTGTCGAACTTTTCGCTGACGCGGTAAGACTACGAGACACCATCATAATTCTCTTCACGCACCCCTTGACACCAAACGTATATTTATGACAGCACATAAGTACTGAACCCAAGCGTTCTGCTCCATCACCCCTTGGATGGCACGAGCGACGGTTCATTGATCGCGATGTTCCATCAGGAGAAGTAGATCATGAAGGCAGGCCACCTCCGGCACTCCTACCCGCGAGCGCTTGCAGCGCTGTTGTTGATCGTCCTGTTGACCGCACTCAGTACGCCAGATAGCGCCGCGGCCGCCGCGCTGCCCAATTCAATCGCTTCGACCGGCGACTCGATGACGCGCGCCTTCAACACTGGGCCCGTTCCGTTTACCGACGCCACCTGGAACTCCTGGTCGACCGGAACGGCTGCGTCGGTCAACAGTCTGTACCTGCGGATCTTAGCTCAAAACGCTTCGATCGCCGGCAAGAACTATAACGACGCCAAGACGGGCGCAAACATGGCCGACCTCAACGGACAAGTTCTGACCGCCGTCTCACAAAACGTTGACTATGTCACTATTCTGATGGGCGCGAACGATGTGTGCGCGTCGAGTGAATCGGCCATGACCCCGGTTCAGACCTTCCACGATCAGTTCGTGCAGGCTATGGAGAGCCTGAAGAACAGTGCGCGATCACCCCGAGTATATGTCGTAAGCATCCCCGACGTCTATCATCTCTGGGAGCTCTTCCATAAGGATCAGTCGGCGCGCACAGCCTGGGCGGCCATCGGACTCTGCCAGTCGCTGCTGGCCAATCCCACGTCTACGGCGCAGGCGGATGCCGACCGGCGGGCGCGCGTGAGGCAGCGCAATATTGACTTCAACACGCAGCTGCAACAGGTATGTGGGCAGTACCCACAGTGCCATTTTGATGGCAATGCGGTCTTCGACGCAAAAGTGGTAAAGCGCGACGTTTCAACGCGCGACTACTTTCACCCATCTCTGGATGGCCAGGCCAAATTAGCGACGGTGGCGTGGAATGCCTCGGGCCTCGTACCCTAGAAGACAGGTCGGGAATCCGCGAATGACGCGAATAATGCGCATAAATGGTTCTCAGATTCGCAACAATTTGCGATAATTCGCGCATTTTTCAATATATCTCTGTCCTACGCTGCACCGCCGATCTTGCCCTCGAAGGCGGCCAATGCGGCGGAGAGCTGCTCCTGGCGGATAGCCGCGGTCATATCGCCGCGGGTGCGCTCGAGCACGGCGCGCAGCGCGTCGGTGGTGCGCCGCAAGCCGCCGGTGATCGCGTCGGGGTAATCGACGGTGACGAGCATGCTATACACTTCGTCCATGACTTCGAGCAGCGCCTCGCCACGCAGCACCTCGCCATGGCGCAAGCCGTCGAGAATCGCCCGGCGCAGCTCGGACGCGGCCTCGGCCAGCCCGTTGAGATACGCCGCCGGTTCAACCTGAATCGCGGCCGGGCCCGGTGGCGTGTCGCCATGCAAAAAAGCATACACCAGCGCCGCCTCGGCATACTCCTTCAATGCGTCCTGGGTATAACCGGCGTAGAGCAGCGCCGGCTCATTGGCGACGCTGGCGCGCAGGCTTCGGGCCGTGCCGGTCGCCTCGCCCAGCAGTCCTTCGGCCTCGGCGAACTGGCCGCGATGCACCGCGCGAATGGCGTTGGCGCACTGGCGGATCAGCGCTCGCGAGGTCGCAATCGCCCGTTCGCGCGCCGCATGGCTCGCCTCGATCTGTGCGACCGCCTCGGCAACAATCGATTCGATGGTCATTGCTCGTTCCTCCACAAGCTCGAATCTACAGTCCCGTATGTCGTGCCAGTATACCACCGAACAAGTCGAAGCGACCACCGCGTTAGTCGTGGCACTCATAAACAAATTGAAACTGGACAGAACAACGATCGATGTAGTACACTGAAAGTATTAGATAGACGGGAACCATTATGACCAATATTGATACAGCCCCACTCCGTATTTTGGGGGTCTTTGCGCATCCCGACGATTCGGAGTTTACCTGTGGCGGCAGCGCGGCAGTCTGGGCCGAGGGAGGCGCCGAAATCACGTATGTGATCGTCACCAATGGCGCAGCGGGCAGCAACGAACCCAATCAGGATCTGGCCGAGCTGGTGCGCATCCGCGAGGCTGAGCAGCGCGCCGCATGTGCGGTGCTTGGCGTTCGCGAAGTCATCTTCCTTGGCTACCCCGACGGCACGCTTCAGCCGACGATCGAGCTGCGGCGCGAGCTGACGCGCATCATTCGCAAGCTCAAACCCGACCGGGTCGTCGCCGGCGACCCATCGGCAATGTTCTTTGGCAACGACTACATCAACCATCCCGACCACCGCGCCAGCGACGAGGCCACGCTCTACGCGATCTTCCCGAGCGCCGTGACCCGTCCAATCTTCCCAGAGCTACTGGCCGAAGGCTACGAGCCGCACCAGGTCAAGGAGGTCTATCTGGCGAGCGACGCGGCGCACGTCAATACCTACATCGACATTTCGAGCACGCTGGAGCGCAAGATCGACGCGTTACGCTGCCACAAGAGCCAAATCGACCCTGGGGATGGGCAGTGGGTACGCGAGTGGGCCGCCGAGACGGGCAAAGCCCGCGAGCTGGCCTACGCCGAGGCGTTCCGCGTGATGAAGCTGGTGAACGAAACTGGATCTTAGGCCATGTGGCCGCGACGGCCGGAGAGATGGGTTGGTCCCCCATCGCCGGGACCGGGCAGCCGCAATGCCGAGATCCCTTTGAAAGGAGGGCAGATATAGCAGTTAGCCGTTTCCCCGCCGCTGGGCTTAGGCGTGCAGCCACGTTTGTCCGTCGTCCGTCGTCCGTCGTCCGTCGCGAAACCGCAACGAACAACGGACAACTGATAACTGACAGCGCGGCATCGGTACGTACGGCCTTTCTTGGGTAGTTGCCCAGGCCTGGGACGGAGGCGACGCCCGTTTGTTTTCCCTACTTCAACGACGAAGTAAGTTCCCAGGTCGACCCGTTGGTGACGCCTTCCAGCGGATCGCCCTAGAAATATGCCCGCTTTGACATTGTAAATTGTAAATTGTACATTGCAGACTGGCGAGTTCAATCTGCAATCTGCAATCTGCAATCTGCAATATTACGGAGGCATCTCCGAAAGGCTTCAACGAAGGAGTGAACTCACCCGACCAGACAACGAGCTCACCTCGCGCGCCCTGCCCCTGCGATTCGCTCGGTGGGGGGCAGAAAGCGTACAGAGCCGCAATGAACGGTCTCACTGAGCACCCTGAACCAGAACAAAGAACAAATAAACAAAGAACAAAAAGGCCAAAGCTCGGATAAGCGCCGATTTGTTCTCTATTCTTTGTTCTCTGTTCTCTGATTACGAAGCTGAATAGGAGCATTGTATGCTTTCCGTCGATCCGGCGTTGCAACAGACGTTTGCGGAGAATGTCTGGTTGCACTTTTTCCAGATGGGTCACTCGTCCAGTACCTCCGCGCGGCCCAACACGATCCTCGTTCGCGGGGAAGGGTCGCGCGTTTGGGACCAGGACGGCAATGCGTATATCGATGCGCTGGCCGGACTGTTTTGTGTGAACGCGGGCTATGGCCGCCGCGAGATTGTGGACGCGGTCGCCGCCCAAATGATCGATATTCCGTTTGTCTCCCCCTTCTCATTCCCCAATATTCCGCAGATCAAGCTGGCCGGCGAGCTAGCCAAGATCAGCCCGATGGGACCGCAGACGCGCACGTTCTTCGTAACCGGCGGCTCCGAGGCGGTCGAGAGTGCTCTAAAGCTCGCCAAAGCCTATCAGCGCAAGCGCGGCTTCCACGATCGCTACAAGACGATCTCGCGGCGCGTGGCTTATCACGGCACGACCATGGGCGCACTCTCGGTGAATGGGCTCACCGGCGTCCGCAACGGCTTCGGGCCGCTGGTCCCCGGCGCGCGGCATGTGCCGCTGCCGCACCGTTTCCGCTGCAACTACTGCGCGCTGAGCGCCCGCTGCAGCGGCGCTTGCGCCGACGAGATCGAGCAACTGATCGAGTTCGAGGGGCCGGAGACGATCGCCGCGATCATTATGGAGCCGGTGCAAAACAGCGGCGGCGCGATCGTGCCACCGCCCGAATACCTCAAGCGCGTGCGCCAGATCTGCGACCACTACGGCATCCTCATGATCGCCGACGAAGTGATCTGCGGCTTCGGGCGAATTGGGCACTGGTTCGGATCGAATGCGTTCGATGTGGTGCCAGATATCATGACCTGCGCAAAGGGCATCACCTCGGGCTATGCGCCGCTTGGCGCGGTGATGGCGCGCCACGAGGTGGCCGATGCTTTCATCGGCGATGAGGGCGAGAAGTTTATGCACGGCGTCACCTTCGGTGGGCACCCGGCTAGCTGCGCTGCGGCGCTGGCTAACCTGGCGATTCTGAGGCGCGAGCAGCTACACCAGCGCGCCCGCACCATGGGCGATTACCTGATGCGCGAGCTGCGCGCCGCCGTCGGCGAGCACCCGAACGTCGGCGATATCCGCGGCATGGGTCTGTTTCTGGCGCTGGAACTGGTGCGCGACCGCCAGAGTAATGGGCCGCTCGAAGAGCCGAATCTGATGGGCTGGCTCTCGGACCAGTTCAAGCACCGCGGGCTGATCTGCCGCGCCGACGACCGGCTCGACCCAGTGATTCAGCTGGCGCCGCCGCTGAATATCCCTGAGGAGGACGCCGATCAGGTCGTGGCAATCGTCGCCGACGTGATCCATGCGCTGGGCCGCAAGCTCGGCACCCAGCCGACGATGGAGACCGTCGTATTACCACAGGCAATCGCGGTCGGGGCGTAGCTCCTAGCCGATCGGGCATCGCAGCAGGCGTGAAACACGGAATTTTCTTGCTCGAATCGAACGTTTTTTCGTTCTGCGAACGAAAAAACGTTCGATTCGAGAGTTTTTAAGAGGAGGACGACGTGTTACCAGAGCAATTGGACCTGGTCGAAACATCATTCGCCGTTTTCTACCCGAGCGCGCTGGAAGCGTTCGCCATGCACTTCTATGAACAGCTCTTCGCGCTCGACCCCAGTCTGCGCGCGCGCTTTCCGAGCGACATGCGCGAACAGCGGCTGAAACTGATGACCACGCTCAACATCGCTGTGAATGGCCTGCGCCATCCGATCTCGCTCGCGCCAATACTCGCCGACCTGGGCCGGCTGCACGCCCGCTTGGGCGTGGGCGGTGCGCACTATCAAACCATGGGCGCCGCGCTGCATGCGACGCTCCAGCAGCACCTGGGCGCACAATACACCCCCGCGATCGCCGATGCCTGGACGGCGGCGTACACGGCGATCACCAGCATGATGGAGGCGGAATTGGCTGAGACGGTGACCGCATAATTTCGAACTGATCCTTTACAACTCAGAACACTTGTGCTATATTTATGTCCAGCCAGGCTACGCGCCGGCCAATGTGGAGTCGTACGTGAGATAAGAGTAATAGACCGTGCGCGGTCTACGCCAAGGAGGCATCCCATGTTTCAGCGGTTGGATGAGCTACAAACCGGTAGCCTGTACATTCTGACTGGCCAGGCCGGCGCCGGCAAATCGCACCTCGCCGCAAGCGCGCGGCGCGGCGGCACGCTGTGGGTGCTCGACACCGAAGGCGCAGCACAGAACCTGACCGGCAAATCAGGCATTCATCGGCGCATCCAGGTGATGCAGTCGCTATCGCTCAAGGCGCTGGTCGAAGCGATGGACGAGATCCGCAAGCTTGGCAAGCCGGGCGACACGGTGGTGCTCGACTCGATCTCGAAGGTCTTCCAGGCGATGCGCGCCTATGCCCAACGCCGTGCCGGCGCCGAGACCGACCGCAAGACATCGATTCATTACGACGAGCACGCCTCGGTCAATCGGAATATGCAGACAGTATACACTGGCCTGACCGAGCTGAAGCAGGCCGGTTTTCATGTGGTGATCATCGGCCACCTCGCCCGCAAGTACCGCGCCGACAGCGGCGGCCTGCAGGACGAAGGGCTGCGCGTGCTGGCCGACGAGCAGATCGCCTATGAGGCCGACGCAATCCTCCTAGTCGAGCGCGATGGCGATGAGCGCACGATGACGCCGATCATCAAGCCGCCTCGGCCGGCGCATCTGAAGATCAACAAGCGCTACACCGCGACATTAGGCACGCTCTACCCCGACCAAGTGCCCGACGGCGAGGCGAAAACCAAGGGCCGCACGGGCGATAAGTCCGCCGGGCGGCCAGGCGAGAAGCCAGCAGCACGCGCGAATGGAACCGCGCCGCATCCCGATCAGGAGGATGATCAACCGGCCGATGAGAGCGATTTCGCCGCCGCGCCCGCCAACCAACCGCCGGCTCCGCCGCGCGACCCGGCCGAGGCCGAGCAGCGCTTCTTCACGCGTTATGCCGAAATCATCGGCGGCGATAGCTGGTCGGCGGTGCAGGGCTACCTGCGCAGCCGCGCCCCCAAGCCCACCACCGTCGAGGGCTGGATCGCGGCCGCCGAGGCCGTGCGCGATCGCGCCCGTCAGGACAGCTCGACCGCGATGGCCGCCTGAGCCAGCAGCCCGCTATACGAACAGCCGGGCAGCCGCCGAGTGTCATCACTCGGCGGTTGTTTGCTTCTCTCTGATTCATCATGCAATCGATTGGCGAGTATAATCTGTCTGTTCTATGACTACCGTACGCAAGCATAGCGGGAGATCATCGTGACAGAACCTTTTCGAGCGCTGCTGGTAGGAGCGGGCGGCATGGGGCGCGCCTGGGGCAAAAACCTCGCCGCGAACCACCAGGTCGCGATCGCCGGGTGGGTCGATATCCTGCCGGGCGCAGCCGCGCGGGCCGCCCACGATCTCGGCGTCGAGCCGGATTACGTCGGCGAAGACCTCGAGCGCGCGCTGGCCGAGCTGCGGCCGGATTTCCTGGTCGACGTGACGATCCCCGAGGCGCATCATGATGTAACGCTGGCGGCGCTGGCCGCTGGGGTTCCGGTGCTGGGCGAGAAACCCATGGCCGACTCGCTCGAGCGCGCGCGGGCGATGGTGGCCGCCTCGGAGCGATCCGGCAAGTTGTACATGGTGAGCCAGAGCCGGCGCTACAATGCTCAGCTGCAAGCACTGCGGCGCCTGATCGCCGAACAGATCGGCGAGCTGGGCATTCTGAACGCCGATTTTTATATTGGCGCGCATTTTGGCGGCTTCCGCGATGAGATGCCGAGCCCGCTGATTCTCGACATGGCCATTCACACCTTCGACGCCGCGCGCTACCTGAGCAATGCCGATCCGCTGTCGGTCTATTGCGAGGAATTCAACCCGCCATGGAGCTGGTATCGCGGCGCCGCCTGCGCCACAGCAATCTTCGAGATGAGCGGCGGCCTGCGCTACACCTATCGCGGCGGCTGGTGTGCCGAGGGCCATAGCACCTCGTGGGAAGGCGAGTGGCGTGCGGTTGGGCCACTCGGCACCGCAGTATGGGATGGCCACACCGCGCCGGTCGCCGAGCTCGTGACACAGCGCGGCGGCTTTCTCGCCGAGGTCGCGCGACACACAGCGCCGGTGGAGGAGATACAGCTGGGCATTGCCGGGTCGCTGCGCGATTTTCTGCATGCGCTCGCGACTGGCGCAACGCCAATGGGCGAGTGCCACGATAATATCAAGAGCCTGGCCATGGTCTTCGCCGCAATCGAGTCCGCGGCAACCGGGCAGCGGGTGAGCATCGTCAGGTAATAACTAGCGTGTGACGACGGTGCGATCAGGTTCTCGATGTGGTAGCGGTGTACCGTGAATTGAGCATCGATAGCGCCGTCATGTTGAACGAAGTGAAACATCTCATCGCTATACATTGAGATACTTCACTTCGTTCAGCATGACGATGGATGATCATTGCTGTATCCTTGGCAATAGTAGTATCTCGGATATAATAGGCCAATGCCCGACGAAGCGAGTACCTTCTTGTGAAACGCATCGTCAGCCTACATGTTTTGCTGATCTGCTTTCTTGCCGGCTGCAGCGCCGTCGCTACCACACCGACGGCTGATCCACTTCGCCCCGTGCCGACGCTCTTCCCCACCGCCGCTTGGCTGCCTACCGCGCCGCCCGCGCCTACGGCCGCAACGGCTGTGCCAGACACTGGCTGGATCGCGGGGCGACCTGGGATTGAAGTGCGGCATGTGCGGCTAGCGCTGGCGCCGGATCAAGCTGCGGCGGCGCTGGTGATTGTGCGCATCGACCCAGACACGGTGCGGCTGCGGGTCGGCTACGCGCCCGACCAGCCGCGCGGGCTGCGCAGTTGGTTCGAGCAGCAGCGCCCGCTGGCGGCGATCAACGGCAGCTTCTTCACGCAAGAGTATCGGCCAGCCGCGCTGCTGATCAGCGATGGCACGGCTAGCGGTGATAGCTACGAGGGTTTTGGCGGAATGCTTGCCGTTACGCCCGCTGGCGGCATCGCGCTACGGTCGTTGCGCGACCAGCCCTACGACCCCAACGAGCCGCTCGACCAAGCGCTTCAATCCTTTCCGATGCTGGTGTTCCCTGGTGGCGTGCCTGCCGATATTCAAGATAATGGCCAGCGCGCTCGGCGCACCGCAATTGCGATCGACCGGGCCGGGCGGCTGCTGCTGATTGTTGGGCCAACCAACGGGTTCACGCTACGCGGGCTGGCCGAGTGGCTCAGCCAGAGTGACCTCGAGGTCGATCGGGCGTTGAATCTCGACGGCGGCTCTTCGACCGGGCTGTATTTGAAAGATGGCGCGCTGGAAGAGGGAATCGACTCATTCAGCCCG
>WNFV01003841.1_pt1 | contig 18994 bp, 16 predicted proteins | sample 5400101 | NCBI WGS metagenome assembly WNFV01 (sample SAMN13153361, study PRJNA577476) | soil metagenome | isolation source: 115 cm soil or saprolite under grassland replicate 1 | place: USA:California | collected 2016-06-15 | reverse complement strand
TGAACCAGCTTGTTGGGGTCGTATTGAATCGGTTTGACCTCGAGCACGAACTGGGTGTCGGTCTGGTAGGCGTTGTGCTCCCACAAGCCCCGCGGCTCGACCACCATGCGCACGTTGTCGCCCTGCGGGAAAATGCTGAGGGTCTGCACCGGAGTGGCGAAATCCACCACGTCGTAACGCTTGCGCAGCGCATCGGGAAGGCTGGTCTTGAGGAAATCGACGATCACCGTCTGGCCCTGCTGCCGGATATCCACGCCGGTGGAAGTGTCCGACAGCTCCACGATGACACGGCCTTCGCCGCCGCGTCCGCGCCGGAAATTGATGTCTTTCAGCGTATGCTGGAGGTCGGATCTGCCTTCGGCGAAGCGCGCCGCGCCGGATGCCGCCTGCGGCGCTCCTACCGTCGCGGCGAGGGTGATCAGCAGGTTGCTGCCGTCGATCTTGGTTTCATACGAAACCATGTTGCGCAGGTTGAGCACCAGACGCGTCCGGTCCCCGGCCTGCACCACGTTCAGGGAGCGCAGCACCCCCTCGCCGATATCCTGGCTGTTGCGTCCCAGGCCGTTGTTCGTGCCGGGAAAGTCGAAAGCGATCCGCGCCGGATTGGCGATGGTGAAGCTGCCCGGAGCGGCAGCGAGCGGACTCTTCAGCGTCACCCGGACCAGTACCTGTGCGCCCGACTGCGTCACACCGAGGTTTTCGATGCTGTTTTGCCCCCAGGCGAGCGGTGCAAGCGCAAGCGCACCGGACGCGCAAACCACCCGCCGCAGAAACCTTCGCACGAAAACGTTCCCCATCATCTGCCTCCTCCCGCTTCCAGCAATTGCAGGGTGCTCTGGCGTTCTGTCCAGTCGCCCACGGCATCCTGGATCAGCTCGCGCAACTGGATCTGGCTGTCGGTGATCGTGGTGATCACACCGAAATTCTGGCCCAGGTAGTTGCCGACTTTGACGCGGTACAGGCCGGTGTCGGCCTTCACCAGGGCGAAATTCGCTTTTTTCTGCTGCAGCACGCCGACCATCTTCAGCGACTCCAGCGGATAGGCTTCGAGCGGCTCCTTCGGACGATTGAGATCGGGCTTGAGTCCGCCACCTCCGCTGCTCGCCGATTTCGTGACCAGCTCGATTTTCGCGCTGCTGAAGGGATCGGTCTGATCGAAAGCCTTGTAGGGCACCGGCTCGTAGGGCTTCACCACCGGCAGCGGCTCGATCCTGCCGCGCAGGTCCTTGGTCTTGTCCTTGAGTTCGGACTTGAGGTCGCTAAACTCCTCACCGCCGCACGCGGCGAGTAGCAACGCGAGCACGACGACGGGAATCGCCTTCATTTCTTGCCTGCCTTGACGCCCTTTGCCGCCCTGCCCTGGGCCGCCACTTCCTCCTCGTCCAGATAGCGGAAAGTCTTCGCCGTCACGTCCATGACGAGCGAGCCTTCCTTCGCGGCCGTCAGCGCGATATCGTTCAGCGTGACGATGCGCGACAGCTGGCCGATGTCGCTTGCGAACTGCCCCATGTCGTGATAGCTGCCGTTGAGCTTCAGCGTCACCGGCAGCTCGGCGTAGAACTCGCGCTTGGTTTCCGCCGGAGCCGGCCTGAACAGCTCGAATTGCAGGCCGCGGCCGAGCCCCGCCTGGTTGATGTCCACGAGCAGCGCGTCCATCTGCGATCGGTTGGGAAGCTGCTTGAGCAGCGCGCCGAAGGAGCTGTCGATCTCGCGCAGCTGCTGGCGGTAGAGGTCGAGGTTGATCGCCTGTTGCTGCTTGGCGACGTATTCGTCCTTGAGCTTCGCCTCCTGCGCGCGGCCGGCCTCGAGCGAATCCATCTGCTCCTGCCAATCGAGGAAGTAGCCCAGAAATACGATGCCGACCAGCAGCCCGATCAGCAGCATCGCCTTGGGCAGCGGCGGCCAGGCGCCCGGATCGCGCGGATTGAGATTCTTGAACTGCTCGAGGAGCTCTTTCATCCGGGATTCTTGCCTTTGGCCGCCGCGGGATTGGGCGCGGCCTTGCCCGCCTTGCTCGCGTCCTCGGCCTGCAACTGCTTCAGGCTGACGTTCATGTTGAACTCTGACACGCGCTTGCTGCTCAAGGTCACCGCCTTGATCTCGACCAAGTCGGGGTTTTCAAGGTAAGGCGACGCGGCGAAGTTGCGCATGAGAGTGGACACGCGCGCGTTGGATTGCGCGTAGCCCACCATGTTGACTTTCAACCCAGTCTGCTTGATCGACCTGAGATACACGCCATCGGGCATCTGCTGCACCAGCTCCTGGAGCAGATAGACGGCCTGGGCTCGGTCCGCCTGCAGCCGCTCGATGACTTGCTTGCGCGCAAGCAGGGCCGCGATCTCGGTCTTGAGCTTCTTTATCTCCTCGATCTCCTTGTCGAGCCGGACGTTTTCCTTCTTCAGGAATTCGTTGCGACTGCTCTGCTCGGCAATGTACCCTGCGATAGTCAGGTGCACCGCGCCCACGATCAAAAGCCCGAGGAACGCCACCATCCCTCCCAGCACGCCGAGATGCTGGCGCTGGGCTTTGCGGCGCGCTTCGCGCCAAGGGAGCAGGTTGATGCGGTTCACGGATCAAATCTCCGCATCGCCAGCCCGCAGGCGACCATCAGCGAGGGCGCGTCCGCGACGAGCTTCTTCAGCTGCACGCGCGAGGAGATCGCCATGTTGGCGAAAGGATTGGCGACCAGGGTGTTGATCTGCGTGCGGCTCTGCACCATCTCATCGAGCCCTGGAATCACCGCCGAGCCGCCGGTGAGCAGGACGTGTTCCACCGAAGTGTATTGAGTCGAGGTGAAGAAGAACTGCATCGCCCGCTGCATTTCGAGCGCCGCGTTCTCCATGAAAGGTCGCAGCACGTCCGATTCGAAGTTCTCGGGCAGTCCCCCGGACCGTTTGGCCGCTTCGGCTTCCTCCTGACTCATCCCGTACTGCCGCATGATGTCCTGCGTGAGCTGGCTGCCGCCAAACGCCTGCTCGCGCGTGTAGACGGTCTGCTCGTTGCGCAGCACCGTGATGTTCATGACGTTTGCACCCAGGTCGACCAGGGCGATGTTTTGGTCTTTGCCGTGATCCGGGAATTGCTCTTGGATCAGCTCGAAAGAAGCCTGGATGGCATAGGACTCGACGTCCATGACGATCGCCTTGAGGCCCGAGGCCTCGGCCACGGCGACGCGGTCCTCGACTTTTTCCTTGCGTGACGCGGCGATGAGCACCTCGACCTCTTCCGGCCCCGAGGGGGAAGGGCCTATGACCTGGAAGTCGAGGTTGACCTCCTCGAGCGCAAACGGAATGTACTGATTGGCTTCGGTCTCGACCTGGATTTCCAGCTCCTCCTCGCGAAGCCCCGCGGGTACGATGATCTTCTTGGTGATCACCGCGGCGGTCGGCAGAGCGAGGGCCACGTTTTTCGTGCGCGTCGCCATTCTCTTCCAGCCGCGCTGCACGGAATCGACCACCGCATCGAGGTTCGCGATGTTGCCGTCCAGGACCGCGTCCTTGGGCAAGGCCTCGATGGCGTAGCGCTCGACCCGGGGATTTCCCTTTCCTGCGTCGGTGAGTTCCACCAGCTTCACCGATGACGAAGAGATATCCATGCCGAACAACGGCGGGTTTTTCGGTTTGAAAATATCCAGATCAAATGTGAGCTGCAACCCGGATTTCTCCTTCAGGTATGGCCGGTTAGGCGCGATTGGTATAATTTACGTTAAATGCTAGCAACAACTCCCCACCCTGTAAAGTAAATTTTTAACGCAGGATATTAGGTGCTTAGGGCGAACTTACCACCCTTTCACCTATCTATAATGGGCGACCTTTTCCCGGATATTCCCTGAATGTGGCTTCGATGGTTCGCCTTCCCGGTATTGGCGCTGGCCGGGCTGGGCGTAGTGAGTTTGGCGCTGGGTGGTTTCGTGATTCTGCTCGCCTACCCCAACCTGCCCTCCATCGAGGCGCTCACCGAGTACCAGCCGAAGATCCCGCTGCGCGTCTACACGTCTGACGGCGTCCTGATCGGGGAGTTCGGCGAAGAACGCCGCTCGGTCGTCCGCATGGAGGAGGTTCCCGCCCTGATGAAACAGGCCATCCTCGCGGCCGAGGACGAGCGTTTTTACCAGCACACCGGAGTCGACTATCAGGGGGTGCTGCGGGCAGCCTACTCCAATCTGGTGGCCGGCGGCAAGACTCAGGGGGCGTCGACGATCACCATGCAGGTCGCGCGGGACTTCTTCCTGTCCCGGGAAAAAACCCTCACCCGCAAGCTGTACGAGGCGCTGCTCGCCTTCAAAATCGAGAACAGCCTCACCAAAGACCAGATCCTGGAGATCTACATCAACCAGATTTACCTCGGTCAGCGGGCCTACGGCTTCGGCACGGCCGCGCAGGTCTACTTCGGCAAGACGCTCTCCCAGTTGAACGAGGCAGAGATCGCGATGCTCGCCGGGCTGCCCAAGGCGCCGTCCCTGTTCAATCCGGTGATCAATCCGAAGCGCGCCAAGCAGCGCCAGCTCTACGTTCTGCGGCGCATGCGCGAGCTCGCTCTGATCGACGACGAGCAGTACGAGCAGGCCCAGACAGCACCGATCAGCGTCAAGCGCGAAGCCGTCACCGAATACGAGATTCACGCGGAATTCGTCGCCGAGATGGTCCGTCAGCTGCTCTACGAACGCTATCCGGAGGACGTCTATTCGCGCGGGTTTCGCGTCTATACGACCATTAGGCGTTCGGACCAGGAAGCGGCCTACGCCGCCCTTCGCCAGGGACTGCTCGAATACGACCGGCGCCACGGCTACCGCGGCCCGGAGGGCTTCATCGATCTGAAGAATTCGCAGGAGGAGGATTACGAGGAGGTGCTGCAGGACTATCCCGACAGCGACGACATCCTCGCGGCGCTCGTGCTGGAAGCGACGCCCAAGCGCGTGAGGGCGTACCGCCGCGGAGGCGAAACCGTCACCCTATCGGGAGAGGGGCTCAAGTTCGCCGAGCGAATGCTCGATTCCCGCACGCCTCCGACCCGGAGAATCCGGCCCGGAGCCGTGATCCGCATCCAAAAAGACGAAGCCGACAACTGGCAAATCATCCAGCTTCCGGAGGCCGAGGGCGCCTTTATCTCCGCCAACCCGCAGGATGGCGCCGTTCGCTCCTTGGTCGGCGGTTTCGACTTCAATCGAAGCCAGTACAACCACGTCACCCAGGCCTGGCGCCAGCCGGGTTCCGGCTTCAAGCCCTTCATCTACTCCTCAGCTCTGGAAAAGGGTTTCACGCCGGCCACCGTGATCAACGACGCTCCGGTGGTGGTCGACGCGGCCCTCACCGGTGGGCAGGTATGGGAACCGAAAAACTACGACGGCAGATACGAAGGGCCCATCAGCATGCGCATGGCGCTCGCCAAGTCGAAGAACATGGTATCGATCCGGATCCTGCAGACGATCGGACCACAGTACGCGCAGGACTACATCACGCGTTTTGGCTTCGATGCCGAGCGGCATCCCCCGTACCTCACCATGGCGCTCGGGTCGGGCTCAGTCACGCCGTTGCAGATGGCGCGCGCCTTTTCGGTATTTGCCACCGGCGGCTACCGCACCGAGCCGTACGTGATTCAGAAAATCGTCGACGACCGCGGCAACCTGCTCGCGCAGGCACAGCCGGTGAAGGCAGGAGACGAGTCCCTGCGGGTGATCGACGTCCGCAACGCCTTCATCATGGACAGCATGATGCACGACGTAATGCGTTACGGGACCGGGGCGCGCGCCATGGTCCTAGGTCGCCAGGATCTTGCCGGCAAGAGCGGCACGACCAACGACTATGTGGACGCCTGGTTCAGCGGCTACCAACCCACCCTGGTCGGCGTCGCCTGGGTCGGTTTCGATCAACCCAAGAAGCTCGGCCCCGGGGAGACTGGGTCGGTCGCGGCGCTGCCGATCTGGATGAGCTACATGGGCAAAGCGCTCAAGGGCAAGCCGGAAATGTTTCAGCGCAATCCCGAGGGCGTCGTCATGGTCAAGGTGAATGAGAACGGGCTTCAGTCGCCCGACGGAAAACCGGAATTCTTCTTTCGTGAAAATCTGCCGCCTGAGCAGGCCCCGGGGGATCCGGGGGTGCGCACCGCGGAGGAAGTCAAGAACCAGCTCTTTTGATCGCGGAATCGTCACCGATGCTGAACGGGTTCTTGATCCGCTCTGATCGGCCGTCTAGCCGCCTCTTAGAACTACCGGGCTGCCCGAGTGCTGGCTCACCAGCTTGGAGAGCGCCGCAAACAGCTCGCGGCCATCACGGGTATCGACCCAATCCGAGCCGCTCCAGCGGAAATGGTAGCCTCCCGATTTCGCCGCCACCCAGATTTCCTGCGCCGCCGAATGGCGGTTAACGACGATGCGGCCGCCGTCGGAAAATTCGAGCTCGAGCACGCCTTCACCCTTGGTTTCGCAGTCGCAATCAGCCCCGCTTTCATCCAGCGCCTGCGCAATCCGCATCAGTACCGCGTCGGCCAGGCTGTCGAACTCGCTCGGTGTCATCGCCGTGATAAACTCGTTTGCAAGAAGCTAACTATCGGCATCGCTATGCGCCGCGCCGCCGCACTTATCCTCGTTTTCCTCGCTCTATCGGCTTGCGGCAACAAGGCGGCGCTCTATCTTCCCCCGCCGGAACAGAATCCCCAGCAGGATAACAAACCCGCACCGCGCCAGTGAATTTTTTTCCGTACCGGGACGGCGCGCTTTGCGCGGAAGACGTGCCGCTCGTCGCAGTCGCGGAGCGATTCGGCACGCCCTGCTACGTTTACTCGCGCGCCGCTCTGGAGTCCGCTTACCGGGAATTCGAGCGCGCGTGCGCCGGGCGCGACGCCCTGATCTGCTATTCGGTCAAGGCGAACTCCAATCTTGCGGTGCTGAACCTTCTCGCGCGTCTCGGCTCGGGCTTCGACATTGTTTCGGGCGGCGAGCTCGCGCGCGTCCTCGCCGCGGGCGGCAGCGCCGCCAAGACCGTTTTCTCCGGCGTCGGCAAAAGCGAAGCGGAGATGCGTGCGGCGCTTGGCGCCGGTGTCTTGTGTTTCAACGTCGAGTCCGAAGGAGAGCTGGATCGGCTTTCCGCCGTCGCAGCGAGCGTCGGCAAGACCGCCCCGGTGTCCTTGCGTATCAACCCCGACGTCGATCCCAAGACGCACCCCTACATCGCCACCGGCTTCCGGGAAAACAAATTCGGCGTCGCCTGCGACGCGGCGCTTGCGCTCTACCGAAAGGCGGCAAAGCTGCGGGCCCTGCGGATCGTAGGGATCGACGTCCACATCGGCTCGCAAATCACCGAGATCGAACCCTTCGTCGCGGCTCTTGAAAAAATGCTCGAGTTCGTCGACGCCCTGGATGCCGCGGGAGTGCATCTCGAGCATCTGGATCTCGGAGGCGGGCTCGGCATTCGCTATCGCGATGAAAAACCGCCGGCACTGAAGGACTATCTTGGACGCATGCTCCAGCGCCTCGGCGAGCGCAGGCTGCGAATTCTGTTCGAGCCCGGCCGTTCGCTGGTCGGCAACACGGGGATCCTCCTCACGCGGGTGGAATACCTCAAGCACGGCGCCCCCAAAAACTTCGCCGTCATCGACGCGGCGATGAACGATCTGCTGCGGCCGGCGCTCTACGATGCCTGGCACGAGGTGCTCCCGGTGACCCGGCGCGAGGGCCCGGCGACGCTTTACGACATCGTCGGTCCGGTCTGCGAGTCGGCCGATTTCATCGCGCGCGGGCGCTCGCTCGCGCTCGCGGCGGGCGACTTGCTTGCGGTCATGTCGGCGGGCGCCTACGGCATGACCATGAGCTCGAACTACAATTCGCGGCCGCGTTCCGCCGAGGTGATGGTCGACGGCGCAACGCCGCATCTGGTTCGGGACCGGGAACGCGCCGAGGACCTCTTTGCGTCGGAGCGCCTTTTGCCGTAGATTTGACCGCTTGCCGATGGGAACCAATCGACCCGCCCAAAATCGGTGACGGCGGGGAATATGCGGCTTTATTGAATCATTGGCGAAGCCATGGATTTCTTCCAGCTCTCGCGTACCACGCTGCCAACCGCCTCGAAACGTCTTTTCGTGTTCGGTGGTGTCGGCCTGCTTGTCGTCGCGGTGGTGCTGTTCGCTTACTTCGGCACCGAGATCAGTGCAAATGAGCGCAAAGGGTCCAAAGGACCGCCGGCAATTCCGGTGTCGGTGGCGCAGGTCGCGCAGGAAGTCGTGCCGTTCCGGCTGCAGGCGATCGGCAACGTCGAGCCCTATGCCACCGTGTCGGTCAAGGCGCGCGTCGACGGACAGATCGTGGAGGTCGGCTTCAAGGAAGGCGAGGAAGTCCCGCGGGGTCGCTTGCTCTTCAAGATTGACCCGCGTCCCTACCAGGCGGCATTGCGCCAGGCCGAAGCCAACTTCCTGCGCGACACGGCGCAAAAGGACCAAGCCCGCTCGCAGGAGCGCCGCTACCAGGAGCTGCTCGCCAAGAATTTCGTCTCCAAGGAAGCCTACGCGCAGATCCGCACCAACGCCGACACCGCCGAGGCCGTGGCCCAGGGGAGCCGTGCCGCGCTCGACAACGCAACTCTGAATCTGGAGTACTGCACGATCCGCTCTCCGATCGACGGCTACCCCGGAAAGATCCAGATTCAGATGGGAAACCTCGTCAAGGCGAACGATACCCTTGCCCTGGTGGTGATCAACCAAGTCCACCCGATCTACGTGAACTTCTCCGTGCCGGAGCAGCAACTGCGCGCCGTGCGCGGCTATATGTCCTCGGGTCCGCTCGCCGTCGAGGCGCTGGCGCCGGGCTCGGATCAACCCGCAGCTTCCGGAACCCTCGTCTTCGTCGACAACGCGGTCGATCCGAGCACGGGCACCATCAAGCTGCGCGCGCAGTTCCGGAACCGTGAAAACACGCTGTGGCCGGGCCAGTTCGTCAACGTGAGGATCAAGCTCTACGACCAGAAGGACGCCTTGATCGTGCCGTCCAGATCGGTGCAGACCGGTCCCAATGGCCAATACGTCTTCGTGGTCAAGCCCGATATGACCACCGAATTGCGCAAGGTCACCGTGGAGCGAACCGAAGGCGACCGCGCGATCATCGCGAACGGTCTGGAAAAAGGCGAACGGGTGGTCACCCAGGGCCAGCTGCGCCTCGGAGCCGGGGCGAAGGTCGAGGTCAAGTCGTAAATTCTCAACCGTGAATCTATCGGAACTCTTCGTCCGCCGTCCCGTCATGACCGTGCTGGTCATGGCCGGGATCCTGATCTTCGGGCTGGCGAGCTACCGCTTGCTTCCGGTTTCGTCGCTGCCCAACGTCGATTTCCCCACGATCCAGGTCTCGGCCCAGCTTCCCGGGGCGAGCCCGGAGACCATGGCGGCGGCGGTGGCGACGACGCTCGAAAAGCAGTTCTCGACGATCGCCGGAATCGACCAGATGACCTCGCTCTCGGGCCAGGGCATTTCCACCGTCACCATACAGTTTTCGCTCGACCGCGACATCGACGCCGCGGCACAGGACGTCAATTCGGCGATCGCGGCCGCTGCAAAGCAGTTGCCGCCGACCATGACGACGCCGCCCTCGTTCAGGAAGGTGAACCCGGCCGATGCGCCGATTTTTTTCCTGACCCTCACTTCGGACACCTTGCCGTTGTCCACGGTCAACGAGTACGCGGAAACCCTTCTCGCGCAGCGCATCTCGACGATTTCCGGGGTAGCCCAGGTTCAGGTGCAGGGGCAGCAGAAATATGCGGTGCGCGTGCAGGTCGACCCCAACGCGCTCGCCGCGCGCGGCGTCGGCATCAACGAGGTCGAGCAGGCGGTTGCCAACGCCAACGTCAATCTGCCCACCGGCACGCTGTACGGAAAGGACCGCATGTTCGCCGTGCAGGCGACCGGCCAGCTTTACGACGCCGCCGCCTTCCGGCCCGTCATCGTCACCTACCGCAACGGCGCGCCGATCCGCTTGAGCGAGCTCGGCCGTGTCATCGACAGCGTGGAAAACGACAAGCTCGCCGCGTGGTTCAAGGATCAGCGCGGCATCATCCTCGCGATCTATCGGCAGCCCGGCACCAATACCATAGAGGTCGTGGACGCCGTCAAGAAATTGCTGCCCACATTCCGCGTTGAAGTTCCGGCAGGGGTCGGCATCAACGTGATGTACGACCGGTCCACCTCCATCCGCCAGTCGGTCGAGGACGTTCGGTTTTCCCTGATTCTGGCGCTCGCCCTCGTGGTGATGGTGATCTTCATTTTCCTGCGCAACATTCCGGCCACCGTCATTCCGACGGTGGCGCTCCCGATGTCGATCATCGGCACCTTCTCGCTCATGTACCTGTTCGGCTACAGCCTCGACAACATCTCGCTGATGGCGCTGACTTTGTGCGTGGGCTTCGTGGTGGACGACGCGATCGTCATGCTGGAGAACATCTCACGCCACATCGAGATGGGGAAGAGCCCGCTGCAGGCGACGTTCGACGGGTCGAAGGAGGTCTCCTTCACCATTCTGTCTATGACGATTTCGCTCGCTGCCGTGTTCATCCCGGTCCTTTTCATGGGCGGTATTCTGGGACGGCTGCTGCACGAATTTGCCGTCACCATCATCGTCGCCGTGCTGATTTCGGGATTCGTCTCGCTCACGCTGACGCCGATGATGTGCAGCCGCATCCTCAAGCCGCACGCCGACGTCGAGCACGGCAGGCTGTTCCTCGCGAGCGAGCGGGCGTTCGATGCCGTGAGGGACGCCTACGGATCGAGCCTGGGATGGGTGCTTGGTCACCAGAGGTTCGTCATGGCGGTGTTCCTGGGGGTCGTCGTCGCCACCGGAGCGCTCTACGCGAAAATGCCCAAGGGCTTTCTGCCGAGCGAGGACTCGGGACAGCTGTTCTGCTTCATTGAAGCTCCCCAGGACATTTCGTTCGACGCCATGGTGACGTACCAGCGCTCCGTGCTGGAGATCCTCCGCGCCGATCCCAACATCGAAGCGGTGACCGGGTTCATGGGTGCAACTTCGTTCAACCCATCGCTCAACGTCGGCCGTGCCACCATGACTTTGAAGCCGCGCTCCGGGCGCAAGTCGGCGGACGAAGTGGTGCGGGGCCTGCGCCCGAAGCTCTCCAATATGATGGGCATCAAGGTCTTCGTCCAGAACGTACCGGCGATCCGAATCGGCGGCCAGCTCACCAAGAGTCAGTACCAGTATGTGGTTCAAGGCGCGAGCACGGAAGAGCTCTACCATTGGGTGCCGATCATCGAGGAGAAGCTCAAGACCCTGCCAGGACTGCTCGATGTCTCGAGCGATCTGCAGATCGCCCGGCCGCAAGTCAACGTCGAGATCGACCGCGAGAGGGCCTCCGCCCTCGGAGTCAACCCCCAGCAGATCGAAGCGGCGCTCGCCAATGCCTACGGCTCGCGCCAGGTCTCGAACATCTATACCGCGACCAACCAGTACTGGGTGATCCTCGAGCTCGAGCCGAGGTATCAGCGCGATCCCGCGGCACTGTCGATGCTCTACGTGCGCTCCTCGAGCGGGTCGCTGGTGCCGCTCAACGCGGTGGCGAAGCTCACTTACGGCGTGGGCCCCATGAGCGTGAGCCACCTCGGCCAGCTGCCCTCCGTCACGCTTTCGTTCGACCTGCAGCCGGACCTGGCGCTGTCCCAGGCGATCGACATGATCCAGAAGGCGGCGCTGGAGCTGCAGGTGCCGGCCACGTTGAACGCGAGATTCACGGGTACGGCGCAGGCGTTTCAGGCTTCGCTCCAAGGCATGGGCATCCTGCTGGTGCTTTCCATTCTTGTGATCTACCTGGTGCTCGGCATTCTGTACGAGAGTTTCATACACCCGCTAACGATTCTCTCCGGGCTGCCGACCGCGGGACTCGGAGCGCTGGTGACCTTGTGGGCGTTCAACATCGAGCTCAACATGTACGCCTTCGTCGGCATCATCATGCTCGTGGGCATCGTCAAGAAGAACGCCATCATGATGATCGATTTCGCGATCGAGGCGCAGCGCAAGGAAGGCAAGCCCGCCGCCGAGGCCATCTACCGGGCCTGCCTGGTCCGCTTCCGGCCGATCATGATGACTACGTTCGCCGCCCTCATGGGAAGCTTGCCGATTGCGCTTTCCTTCGGCGCCGGCGGAGACGCGCGCCGTCCGCTCGGCTTGGCGGTCGTCGGGGGACTCGTGCTCTCGCAGTTCCTCACCCTCTACATCACGCCCGTGATCTACGTCTACTTCGAGCGCTTCCAGCAGTGGCTCGCCGAGCGGCGCGGCACCCGCCACGTGGCGAAGCTGGGCGCGGCCGACTAGTACCCTCCTGACTTTCCCGAGCTGGCTGCAAGCGAAACGTCGAATTGACCGGCCGACTCGGTCCGGTCCAATTCGACGAGTTAGCAGGCCGTTGAAAAACGCTTCCCGCGTGAAAATCGAATTCCGCGCAAGTCGAGTTTCAGAGGGAAGCGTTTTTCTACGGCCTCCAATTTGGGGGATCCCAAGGGGGCGTAGCCCCCTTTTTCAACAACCTGTTAAACCGTATCGCGAACGCGATTACGGATTCAGCTGTTTGTAGACGACGTCGGCGACCTTGAGCAGCTGTTCCTTTCTCACCTCGCCGGAAAGCGCGTAGCCGAAATTGCCGTTGACCCAGTAGAACACCGACACGCGGTCCTCCTGGCTGAAGCGGAAGGCGGTGTCGCGCGGTTCTCCTCTTTGCCTGGACACGTACAGCGTAAGGCGCTGTCCGCGCGCGTCCTGGTACATGAAGTGCGCGACCGGTCCCTGCGGTCCGGCAAGCAGGCGACCTCCCACCAGCTCGTAGCCGAGCGGCGCAAGTTTCGGCGCTTTCAGGGCCGTGCCCAGACGCTTGGACAGCCAGCTCACGAGATGCTCTTCCTCGTCGGCGTTCACCTCGACGGGATGGCGAACCTCGGGCGAGTACACCACGTGCGCGATCGCAGCCTGGCGCGCCAGCGACACCGGCACCATCTGCGGGGTGATCAACGTCCCGCGAGCGGTCCAGCCCAACCCGAGTCCGAGCGCGAATATCGCCGCAGCCGCCGCGTAGCCCCGCCACGCGCGCGGGCGCACGGCGAGCAGCGCCGCCGGCAAGGGCTCGTCGAGCACCGGGTTGTAGAGCGAACGCAGGACCGCGTTCTGCTCGGCATACGCGCGCATCCGCTCCGCGTCCTCCGGGTGAGAAGCGAGCCACGCCTCGACCTCGGCTCGAGCGCCCTCGGAGAGCGCGCCGTCGATGTATGCGTGCAGTTCGGCCTCCGTGACAGGCTTCACTTGACGACCTTCAACGGCACTACGATCTGGCCGCCGAGCAACTGCCGCAAGCGCTCGCGCGCCCGCGACAGGCGCGACATGACCGTCCCGATCGGGATGTCGAGCGCTTGGCTGACCTCCTCGTAGGTCAGCTGCTCCACCGCGACGAGGAGCACCACTTCGCGCTGCTCCGTTGAGAGCGAGCGCAATACGCGGTCCACGTCCTCCAGCTCGAGCTGCTCGCCCTGGGTCGCGCGAACCGCGACCGCAGGCACTTCCTCCATCGCCTGCTCGATCTCGTAGCGGCGGCGCCTCGCCTGGTTTATGAATACGTTATGCATGATCGTAAACAGCCACGCTCTCAGGTCGCTCCCCGGGCGCCAGAGATAGAATTTGTTCCAGGCGCGCTCCAGCGTGTCCTGAACCAGGTCGTCCGCGACATAGCGGTCGCCGACGAGCGCGCGGGCGTAGCGCCGCAGACGGGGAATGTGCTCGATGATCGAACGGCGGTCCATTTGCTCGGTGTGCATTCTAACGCGCCGCAAGTTTTCACGGAAACGCTCCGCCCGCGGCCCAACCGCGGCGCGAGTCCGGGAAACGTCGCGATCATGCTGCACAGAACGTGAATTTTTCCCATTGCTTTCCTGCCAAAGAGCAAACCCGCGATACAAACGCGCAGACGGGCGCGTTTATTCCAGGAGAACCGGAACTGTCCCCGGCGCGCCCGTCCGTCGGGCGTGCGAACAGGGGCCGAACTGACGTTATTCCGTTGAGCCGCGGAGGCGGGACTGAAGGGACGGCGGAGAAAAAAAACGAGCGGCCTGCGCCGCCTCAAGGCCGAGCCTCGGAGAGCGCGAATTTCAGCGCAGGCCGGCTACGTAATCGGCGACCGCGCGGATCTCGGGATCGCCCATCCTCGCGGCGATCGCCTGCATCATCCTGTTCGCGTCGTTCCTGCGTTCGCCGGAACGGAACGCTTTCAATTGCGTCTCGGTGTACTCGGCGTATTGCCCCGCCAGACGCGGATACTGCGCGGGAAGGCCCGCTCCGTTCGCGCCGTGACAGGCGGCACACGCGGGGAGTCCCTTCGAGACGTCCCCGCCGCGCCAGATTTTTCTGCCGAGTTCGAGCGTGTCCTTGTCCTTCAACGCGCCCGGCTTGAGCTGTTGCGCGGCGTAATACGCGGCGACATCGCGCATGTCCTCGACGGAAAGCGTGGAAACCATGCCTCCCATGATCGGGTTTTCCCGATCCGCCTTTTTTCCGGCTGCCGGCTTGAAATTGGCGAGTTGCTTTTGCAGGTATTCCGGGATCTGACCGGCGAGTTTTGGATTGGCGGGGGTCGGACTGTTGCCGTCGGCGCCGTGGCACGCCGCGCAAACCTTGTTGGCGATGCTCTGGCCCTTGGCGGGATCTGCCTTGGCGGGGTCGGCGGCACCGACGGGAAAATGAGAGAAGCCGGCGCAAATCGCAAACCCCAGAAGCGCCAAAGCTCTTTTCATGCGGCTTTCCTCCCCTGAATCTTCGCTAAAAAGGCTGATATTCTAGCAAACCTGATTCCCCTGCCCATGTCGCTTTTCCGCAATGCGGCCTTTTTCAAGAGCGCAGCCGAGCTCGAGCATGTCCCGGCGAGCGCTGGTGAGATCGCTTTTGCCGGCCGGTCGAACTCGGGCAAATCAAGCGCCATCAACGCGCTCGCGGGCCGCAGAATCGCATTCGTGAGCAAGACCCCGGGACGCACCCGACTCATCAACTTCTACGCACTGGGAGCGGAGCGATTCCTCGCCGATCTTCCCGGCTACGGCTACGCCAAGGTGCCCGAGGCGATACGCGCGCCCTGGGAGAAATTGCTCGGCGAATATCTTCAGATGCGCGCACCCCTGCGCGGCCTCGCTGTCGTGATGGACGTGCGGCACCCGCTCACCGAGCTCGACCGGCGGCTGCTCGGGTGGTTTCGCCCCACCGGGAAACCCGTGCATATCCTTCTCACCAAAGCCGATAAACTGTCGCGGGCCGCCGCGCAGAAAGTCTTGCGCCGGGTCGAAGGAGAAATCGCGGCGCTCGGGCCGAATATTTCCGTCCAGCTTTTCTCGAGCCTCAAGAATTCCGGCCTCGAGGAGGCGGCAGCGGTATTCGGAACGTGGCTCGATGCGAGCGCGCCGGCGCCCTCCGCGCCGGCGATGAACCCCCGGCATGACCGGGGGTCGAGAAATAAAAATCCCCGGGCTATAAGGGGAAATCAGCCCGGGGCAAAATGCCTTAAGGTTTAAGGCATCCCGCTCAGGGAGGAGAAGCGGGAGACGACCGAAGTCGCCTAAAGCATAGGAGTGGCGGGGTAGTGGAAAGGTTCCCGCAGCGGAGCATCGCACAACTAAGCGACTGATCCGTTTTGAAAAAAGGAGTGATCATGCAGGTTTACGGCAGCTTTCCCGCAGTGCGCATGCGCCGCATGCGGCGCGACGAATTCTCGCGCCGGTTGATGCGCGAGCACGTGCTGACCCCCGACGACCTGATCTATCCGGTCTTCGTGATCGAGGGCAAGGGCCGAACCCAGTCCGTCCCTTCGATGCCGGGGGTGTCGCGCTACACGCCCGATAAGCTCTTGCCGGTGGCCGAGCGCTGCCTGAAGCTCGGCGTGCCGGCGATGGCGCTATTTCCGGCGATCGACCCTTCATTGAAGACCCCGGACGGCACAGAAGCGACCAACCCCGATGGCCTGATCCCGCGGGTGATCGGCGCGCTGAAAAAACGTTTTCCCGAGCTCGGCATCATGACCGACGTGGCGCTCGATCCGTATACGAGCCACGGCCAGGACGGGGTGATCGATTCGGGCGGTTACATTCTCAACGACGAGACGCTCGCCATTCTCGAGGAGCAGGCGCTCGTTCAGGCCGCCGCCGGCGTCGATATCGTCGCCCCCTCGGACATGATGGATGGGCGCATCGGCCGCATCCGCTCGGCGCTCGAGGCGAAGGAATTCATCCACACGCGCATCATGGCCTATTCGGCAAAATACGCCTCCGGGTTCTACGGCCCGTTCCGCGACGCGGTCGGCTCGGCCGCCAATCTTGGCAAGGGAAACAAATTCACCTACCAGATGGATCCCGCCAACAGCGACGAGGCGCTGTGGGAAGTCGGGCTCGACCTGCAGGAGGGGGCGGACATGGTGATGGTGAAGCCGGGCATGCCCTACCTCGACATCGTCCGGCGCGTCAAGGACGAGTTCAAGGCGCCGACTTACGTGTATCAGGTAAGCGGCGAATATGCAATGCTGAAGGCGGCGTTCAAGAACGGCTGGTTGAGCGAGAAGCAGTGCGTGATGGAGGCGCTGGTCGGATTCAAGCGCGCCGGCGCGGACGGCATCCTCACCTACTTCGCCCTCGACGCGGCGCAGTGGCTGAAGGAAAAACGCTGATCCCGTTCCGGCCGCGGTCGCAAGCGCTCACAAAGTCAGAGGCGCAAAACCAGGTCGAGCGACTTCATGAATTTCTCGGGCGACTGGTAACCGATCACGCGCACGCCCTCGATCTCCCGGCCGCTTGCGTCGAAGAAGACGATCCCCGGCGGCCCGAACAGGCGATAGCGCTTGAGCAGCGCCTTATCGTTGGCCGAGTTGGCTGTAACGTCCACCCGCAGTAGCGTCATCTCCGAGAGGCGCGCCTGAACCTGCGGGTCGCTGAAGGTGAAGCGCTCCATCTCCTTGCACGAGACGCACCAGTCGGCGTAGAAATCGAGCAACACCGGCTTGCCCGCAATCTTCAGGCGCGCGTCCAGATCGGCGAGCGTCCTGACCGTCTCGAAGGCGGGCGACTGCTGCGCTTCGGGCGAATCCGCAAAAACGCCGACTAGCGGCCTCAGGGGATCGCGCGCGCCCGAAAGCGCGCCGATGCCCTGCGCGAGGCCGGCGAGCAGGGCGAGGATGCCCACGGCCTTCCAAAGCCGCGTCCAGCCCGAAGCGCCCTGGGGCAAGGGCTCGAGCGCGCGCAGGAACACGCCCGAGCCGACCAGCAGCGCCGCCCAGAGCAGCATCTGCACCGCGACCGGGATCACCGGCGCGATGATCCAGACCGCCACGGCAAGTAGCAGCACGCCGAAGAACTGTTTGACCGCACGCATCCATTCGCCGGCCTTCGGCAGAAGCATGCCCCCGGAGACGCCCACCAAGACGAGCGGGGCGCCCATGCCGATCGCCATCGAAAACAGCGCCGCGCCGCCGAGGAGCGTATCGCGGGTCTGGCCGATATAGAGCAACGCACCCGCGAGCGGAGCGACGACGCAGGGAGACACTATGGCGGCCGATAGCACGCCCATCAGCCCGACGGCGCCCCAGCGGCCGCCCGAGAGCCGGTTGCTCGCGTCGGCAAGGCGCGCGTTCCAACTCGCCGGCAACTGCAGCTCGTAGAAGCCGAACATCGACAGCGCGAGCAGCACGAAAACCGCAGCGAACGCTCCCAGCACCCAGGCGTTCTGCAGCGCCGCCGAAAGGAGGCTTCCGGAGAGCGCCGCGCCGACCCCGATCGCCGTATAGGTCACCGCCATGCCGAGAACGTAAGCAAGCGACAAAAGGAACGCGCGGCGGCGCGTCACCTTGCGGCCTTCGCCCACGATGATTCCCGACAGGATCGGGATCATCGGCAGCACGCAGGGCGTGAACGTGAGCAGCAGCCCCGCGCCGAAGAACACCGCCATGACGGCCCACAGGCGGCCGGATTCGAGCACTCCGGCAAAGCGCATCTCGTCGCTCGCCACGCCATCGGCAATGCGCCCGGGCGAGGAGGCGAGGGGTTCGTCTTTCCCGAAGATCGAGGAACGCGTGCGTTCTGCCGATGCGAGGCGAAGCTCTGCGCTTTGCACCTGCGGTACATAGCACACGCCGACATCGGCGCAGCCCTGGGAAGTGACCAGGAGCTTTACGCGGTCCGCGCCCGAGGATTCGATCGGCAACCGGATGCGTACTTCCTTGCGGTAGGTCTCCTGCTTGCCGAAGAATCGGTCCTCGTGAATCTCGCCCTTCGGGAACTGCGGCTGTCCGAGTGTGACCGTGGCCGGTTCGGCGGCGAAGCGGAAGCGCTCGCGGTAGAGGTAATAGCCGTCGGCGATGGCGTAGCGGACTTCCGCCGTCCCCGCGTCGAGCGCCCGCGCGGAAAAGCGGAACGCCTTCTCCGGCTCGAGCAGCTCGTCCGCGCTCGCCCCGTGCGCAGGCGACAGTAGCACCGCGATAAGCAGCAGTCGGTGCATGAAATCTACGCGGAGCGCGTTTCCGATTCGACCCACTCGAGATAGGCGGGCAAACCTCCCGCCAATGGGACCGCGATGATCTCGGGAAGTTCGTAGGGATGACCGGCGCGGATCGCGGCCTCGAGCTCGGCGTAGCGATCACGCGTGGTTTTGATCAGCATCGGGAACTCGTCCGCGTCCTCGGTCTTGCCCTTCCACCGATAGACGGAGCGGCAGGGAGAAAGAATGTTGATGCAGGCGGCAAGGCGTTTCTCGATCAAGGCGTGGGCGAGCTTCGCCGCGCTGTCGCGGTCCGGCAGATTCGTGATGACGAGATAGGTATCCACGGCGCTCAGGCGGTCTGCACCATCGCCGGGACCCCGTCGGCGACGGTGGGATAGCGCAGCCGCACGCCGAGCTCGGCTTTCATGCGCCGGTTGACGAGGCGCCGCGATTCGCTCATGAAGGAAAGCAGCTCCGGGGGTAGCCGGCGCACGGCTTCCTCGCGCGAGACCCGCGGGGGAC
>WNFV01010445.1_pt1 | contig 18996 bp, 18 predicted proteins | sample 5400101 | NCBI WGS metagenome assembly WNFV01 (sample SAMN13153361, study PRJNA577476) | soil metagenome | isolation source: 115 cm soil or saprolite under grassland replicate 1 | place: USA:California | collected 2016-06-15 | reverse complement strand
GTCAGGTTCAGGCGGCTCATCGGTACTCCTCCAGTCGCTGCGAGACACCCAGCCAGGCGCACACCGCGGCCAGCAGGCCGGCGGCCAGCGTCAGCCAGCGCGCGAACGGCAGCGGCCCGCCGGCGTCGGACAGCTGCGACCGGGTCTGGTCGACGGTGTTGCTGAGCACCTGCGCCGACTTGCTGCCGAAGCTGCCGAACGCCTCGTTGGACGTGACGCCAGTCGTGTTGGGCGTGTTGTCCTCGGCGCCGATCGCCTGCGCGACAGCGCCGTCCCAGTCGCCGCCGTCGTCGTCCTTGCGGATCGCCTTGTGGATCCCGGTATAGCTGTTCCACTCGGCCGGCAGGGCGGCGGCCTCGTCGTACAGGCTGCCGGCCTGATTCAGCCGGTCGGTGACCCGTTGCGCGGCGGCCTGCCAGTTCTTCTCGAAGGCCTGGCCGGAGCCGCGTGAGATCAGCGTGAGGCTCTCGTTGGACTTCGCGTCGAACGCCGCGATCCGGGCCTGCGCGAGCGCCAGCGTGGCCTCGTACGGGCGGTGCCTGATGTCGTCCACCTTGGAGCCGGCGTTGGCCAGCGCGGTCGCGCCGCCGAACGTGGCGATCAGGATCGCGATGCCGCCGACCGCGAGCGGGACGTTGACGTAGCGGTGCGTGCTGCGGGCCAGCCAGAAGAGGGTGAAGCCGATCACCACCAGGGCGAGCAGCCCGGCGACCGACAGCCAGACGTAGCCGCGGCCGATCCCGTCGAACTCCAGCGTGACCCGGTCCTCGTTGGCCTTGACCAGGTTCTCCAGCAGCGGCAGGGCGTCCGCGCGCAGGCCGGAGCTGGCGTCGCGCAGGTACTGCGCGCCGACCGGGAGGCCCTGGCGGTTGTTGGTGCGGGCCTGCTCGACCAAGCCGGAGTACTCCAGGACCGCGGTGTTGAGCGCGGCCAGGGCGGCGTTGTCAGCGGGCTGGGAGCGGGCCGCGTCGGCGATCAGCCGGCTCGCCTCGTCCAGCGCGTTCTGGTAGTCCTGCCGCTGGGCCGGCGGCTCCAGGCCGCCGCGCAGGAACGCGTTGGTGGCGTCCGCGTCGGCGCGGACGAGGTTGGTGTGGATCGCCTGCAGCCGGACCAGCTGGGCGGTGTTCGCGTCGGCCCGGTCCAGCGCGCCGCCCGCCTCGGCGAAGCCCTGCGCGGCGGCCAGGCCGAACACGACCGAGACCGCCGCCGCGGCGGCGAGCAGCAGCCGCATCGTGCCGGGGGTGCCGGACACGCCGGACCGGATCGCGGCGACCAGCCGCGCGGCCGCGCCGGCCGGCGCCCGCCGTGACGGGGCCGGTGCCGCCGGCTGCGGGACCGGTTGCTGGGCGGGTTGTGGCGCGGGTTGTGGAGCCGTGCTGGTCGCGCTCACGGCGTACCCCCTTCGTCTGGTCCGTCGTCCCGCCGGGGACCGTCGGGTCCGGGCTGGTCGGGCGCGGGCTGGTCGGGCTGAGCCTGGCCGGGCTCGGCGGGTGTCGCTGGGTCGTCCTCCGGGCCGCCGTCCTCGGGGTCCTCGTCGAAGTCCTCGGGCAGCAGCTGGCGGAGCTGTTCGGTGCTGGGAGCTTGGACGTCGCGCAGCCGCCACGCGTGCCGTCCGATCGCCGCCTCCAGCGCGTTGCGCGCGAACCGGCCGTTCCCGAACGCGCTGCCTCGCGGTGTCGCCGCCAGGATCTCCCGGAACCGCGCCTCGGCCGGCGCGGTCACCTCGTAGTCGGCGTCGGCCGCCAGCCCGGTCAGGATCTCGGCCAGCTCGTCGTCGGTGTAGTCGTCGAAGTCGATCGTGGTCCGGAACCGGCTCGCCAACCCGGGGTTCTGCGCGATGAACGCGATCATCGGCAGCGGGTACCCGGCGACGATCACGACCAGGTCGTCGCGGCGGTCCTCCATCTCCTTGACGAGGGTGTCGACCGCCTCCTCGCCGTACTGGTCCCCGGTCAGGCTGTACGCCTCGTCGATGAACAGCACCCCGCCGACCGCGGACGCGACCACCTCGGCGGTCTTGGTCGCGGTCTGGCCGAGGTACCCGGCGACCAGCTCGGAACGGTCCACCTCGACCAGCTGGCCCTTGCTGAGCAGCCCGAGCGCGTTGTAGATCCCGCTCACCAGTCGTGCGACCGTCGTCTTGCCGGTGCCGGGGTTGCCGGTGAAGACCAGGTGCCGGGTGATCGTCGGGCTCTTCAGCCCGGCCTCGGTGCGCAGCTTCTCCACCTTGAGCAGCGCCACCTGCCGGTGCACCTCACGCTTGACCCGCTTCAGCCCGGTCAGCTCGTCCAGCTCCGCGAGCAGCTCGTCCAGCGACTTCTTCGGCTGCTCTGGCTGCGGCGCCGGTGGTGCCTGCTCGGCCGCCACCGCCGGCTGCGGCGCCGCGGGGGTCGGAGAGTGGGGTACGACGCTGAGCGGGCGCGCGCCTGCCGCCTGGAGCTGTGCCGCGGCGGCGACGGACGCGTTGCCGACGACGCGCATGGTCGGCTCGCCGAGACCGCACGCGGCGGACACCACCTCGGCCAGCGCCTCGGCGTACGCCGCCTTCTCGGGCGATCCCTGCGCGACCAGCTCGGTGAGGATCGCCGTGGGCGCGCCACGCCAGCGCCGGCCGCGCACGGCGGCGTCGAAGAAGTCCTGGATGCCGGTACCGGGGGTGACGGCCGCCCAGTCGTCGGCGGCGCCCGGTGCGGACTCGGCGACGGCCGCCGCCAGGGCGAGCGCCTCGGCCCGCGCGGCGTCGGTGGGTACGCCGGCCCGTCCGGCGACTGTCAGCAACACGTCCAGCGCGTCGCCCAGCGTCGTACCCGAGGTCATGCCGCACCTCCGCGGTCCGGCGGCTGCAGCGGGCCCGGCGGCTGCAGCCGGCCGGGCTGGTCGGATGGTTGCGCCGGGCGCGGACCGCCCTGCGGCTGGGACGGCGGGGTCGGGTTCGAGAGGCCGAGGACGCCGCCGGTGGAGGAGTGGCCGAACTTCTCCTCGAGGAAGCGGCCGTGGGCGATGAGTTCCGCGGCGTCGGCGCGGTTCACCGCGTCGTACACCTTGTCCATGGTCGCGGCGAGCAGGTCGAGCTGGTCGACGAGCAGCATCAGCGGGGTCTTGCCGCGGTCGACCGGGCGGCTGTCGGCCCACTGCCGGGGCAGCCGCAGGTAACCGCCGACCGCCTCGGGCAGGTAGTCGGTCGCGGTCGCCATCACGGAGTACGCCTGCGGGCTGCCGGCGCCGAGGTTCGCGAGCCGCGGAATGGTGTCGCGGACGGTGCGGGAGACGCGTTCGACCCGCGACGACACGACTGCGGGCACCGCGCCGGCCGTGACCATCTCCGCGACCCGGTCCAGCGACGCGAGCAGGTCGTCGCTCGTCGGCACCGTCGGCACGGTGAAGGCCGCCGGCTCCGGCTCCTCCTGACGGCCGGTCAGCTTCGACCAGAAACCCATCGGCGTACGTTCCCCGGGCCCGTGCGGGTTCAGCGACCGAGGTTGAGGTCGAGGGAGCCGTGCGCGACCTGCTGGTTCTGGTTCTGGACCCGGTCGAGATAGGCCCGGGACTTGGTCACCTCGGTCTCCAGCGTGCCGATCGTCGCGGCCATGTTGTCCAGCGCCTGGACCTTGAACGTGTCGATCGCGTCCATCGTCGCGTAGATGTTCTGGAACGCCGCCTGCAGCTGCGGCAGCCCGATCGTCGACGCCGCGGCCTGCTGCTGGATCGCGACCGAGTTGTCCTTCAGCATCTGCGACGTGCGCTCGATCATCCCGCTGGTCGTCGTGTTGAGCGCGCTGATCTGGTCCAGCACCAGCTTCTGGTTGCCGAGCGCCTGGGCCACGATGACCGCGGTACGCAGCGCGGACACGGTCGTGGTGGAGGCGCGGTCGACGCCCTTGATCAGCTCGATGTTGTTCTTGATGACGATGTCGATGGCCAGGTAGTTCTGGATCGACACCGCCAGCTGGGTGAGCAGGTCCTGGTGCTTCTGCCGGACGTAGAACAGCACGTCCTCGCGCAGCGCCTTCGCCTTCTCGGCGTCGCTCAGCTCGGTCTGCGCGACGGCAGCCGACAGCCGCGCGTCGAGCCGCTCCGCGACGTAGACGTACTGGTTGAGGCGGGTCATCGCCTCCCAGAGCTGCTGCTTCTCCAGGTTCAGCGCGGAGTTGTCCTTGCCGAGCTCGTCCTGGCCGTTGCGCAGCGCATGCAGGATCGCGTCCAGGTGGCTCTGCGCCGACTGGTACTTGCGGAAGTAGTCGTCGAGCTTGTCCCCGAACGGGATCATCCCGAGCAGCTTCTTGACCCCGGTCGCCTCCTTGGGGTCCAGGCCCTCGACCGTCCGGCGCAGCTCCAGCAGCGTGCCGCCGACCTTGCTGCCCTCCGCCAGCCCGCCCTCCTGCAGGGCACGGACCGGCGACTTGAGCAGCCGGTTCGAGGTCTCCGCGGCCCGGCGGATGTCCTCGTCACCCATGCTGCGCACGTCGGTCGCCTTGGCGGCGAACTCCGGCGAGCGCGGCGCGGTGGCGAGCAGCGAGGTCATGAACGTGTCGACCTTCGCGTCCAGCCCCGGCAGCGCGACAGCGTCCACGGCGGGCGCCATCGCCGGGGCGGCCGTGGTGGCCACCGCCTGGACCGGCTCGGGAGCGGTCAGAGTCAGCACCGGCTCGGTCGCTACCGGCGGCTGCAGCGGTGCCGGCTGACCCGGGTTCGCTTCGGTCATCGTCGTACTTCCCCTCGCACTCACACCGTGGACGGAGCCGCGAACAGCCCCCTCGCGACCCATCATCTGACGCGTCTGGTGACGCGCAGCCAATCTACGCGGTTCCAGGTCAGCCAGTCCCCGCCTGGGGTGCGAACAACGCGCGTCGCCGATCCCGAGTTCCGTACCGGTGCGGAGGTCGCGGACGGCCTAGCCCTAACGCGCGAAACCCGGCCGACTCACCGTCCGGAGAGCTGCTGGGCTCACTTCCGCGGGCTAGTGCCCTTGGCGTGCACCATGGTCGCAGCCGGTGTTGGTGAGATCAACATCGTTCTCGGGAAGGTGGGAGGAGTCGAGTCAGCGGTACGGCACGGGCCGGCGGGGACGTTCCAGACGAGTGTCGCCGGACTCGGTCGCCGTAGCACGTTCGTAGCCGGTGAGCACGTCGAAGACCCGGGCGCTCGGATGAGGACTCGGTTCGGACGGCAGCCGTCCCTGCGATCGCACCGGCCAGCCCGTGACGTCGGCGAGTCGGTCCACCTCGCCGACGGCGTCGAGCCACCAGGCGGCTGTAGGCGTCAAGGTGACGGTGACTTGGTGACCGCTCGCCAGCAGCGGCTCCACGAGCTTCGTGCGTATGACTTCGGCACCACCCGCGCCACTCGCCACCACCCCAACGGTCTGCGTCACTCGGCTGCCCTGGTCTGCTCGCGGGCGAGGACGCCGGTCAGGTGGACGGCCAGGGTCTCGCGGAGCATGTCGGAGAAGGCGAGGTGGGGGACCTCCAGGCCGAGCTCGGCGATCGCGGCCTGGACGGGTTCGGTCGGGTTGGCGAAGGGCCACAGGCCCGCGACGATCACGATGGACGCGGCGACGAAGTGCAGGGCACCTTCCTCGGACAGACCTGGGATCCGGTCGCGGATCGTGCGCGCCAGGGTGACGTCGAGGTCGGCGGTGCGCTGCTTGAAGCGCAGTGCGACGCCGGTCGAGATGTTGCGCTCCAGCACGCTCGTGGTAACGCTGACCAGCTCGCACAGCAGCGGTCGCTCGGCGAGCGACTCGGCGATGACCGCGGCCACGTCGTCCGGATCGGAAACACCGGCCAGCCGGACGTCGAGGTCGGCGATCCACTCGCGGGCGGCGCGGTCGAGGAGCTCGAGGAAGACCTCCTCGCGGGTCTCGAAGTAGCGCAGCACGTTCGACTTCGCCAGCCCGACGCGCTTGCTCAGCTCGCGAAGGCTGATGTCGTTCACCTTCGACTCGGCAAGCATCTCGGCGGCCGCGTCGAGGATCGCCTGCCTACGTGCCTCCCGCTGCTCGGGGCGGCGGGCGCGCTGGAACTCCCCGGTCACCACCCCCCGAGATTAGCAGACCGCTGGGCTCTTGTTAACGGACCGGTGGTCTGATAACGTCGCTGACACCCCACCCAGATCGACGGAGACGGACCATGAGAGACCTCGACCTACCGGACCTGAGCGGCAAACTCGTCGTGGTCACGGGCTCGAACAGCGGCATCGGCCTAGGCGCCGCGACCCGACTGGCCGGCGCCGGCGCGGAGCTGGTGCTCGCCGTGCGCAATGAGGCGAAGGGCGCCGACGCCGCGGCGGAGATCCGCGCGGCGCACCCGTCGGCCGAGCTCACGGTCGAGCGTCTCGACCTGGGCAGCCTGGCCTCGGTCGCCCACTTCGCGGCCCGGATGACCGAGCAAGACAGGGCCATCGACATCCTGGTCAACAACGCCGGCGTGATGATGCCGCCGGCCCGGCACACGACGTCCGACGGCTTCGAGCTCCAGTTCGGCACCAACCACCTCGGCCACTTCGCGCTGACCGGCCGGCTGCTGCCGCTGCTGCGAAAGGCCACGAGGCCTCGCGTCGTGACCCTGTCGAGCGGCGCGGCCCGTGTCGGCCGGATCCACTTCGACGACCTGCAGTTCGAGCGCGGCTACCGGTCGATCCCGGCGTACGGGCAGTCCAAGCTCGCCAACCTGCTGTTCATCCTGGAGCTCCAGCGGCGCAGCGACCGCAACGGCTGGGGCCTGGTCAGCACCGCCGCCCACCCCGGCGCGACCCACACGAACCTGCAGGTCACCGGCCCGCAGATGGGTACTGGACGCGAAGGTCTGACCATGCGGCTCAGCAAGCTGTTCCCGCTGTGGCAGGAAGTCCCGCAGGGCTGCCTGCCGACCTTGTACGCCGCGACCCGGCCGGACGCGACCGGCGGCACCTACTGGGGGCCGAACGGCCCGTTCGAGATGCGCGGCTTTCCGGCGCGCGCGAAGTTCCCGCGCCGCGCGCTCGACGAGCAGGCCGCTGCACGGCTGTGGCAGGTCTCGGAGGACCTCACGGGTGTGCGGTACGAGGTCGGTCAGCGCGCCGGTAGCTGACCCAGGCGAACCCGTCGCCGGTCTCGCGCGCGCGGTCTCCCGCCAGGCGGACCGGTCGATCTCGGGGAAGTACACGTCGCCGGCGCCGCCGCGACCTCGATCAGTTCGAGGCGGTCAGCTAACGCCGGCTCTCGCGCTGTCACGGTGGACCTCCCCAGGTCAAGGGCAAGTGACACGTTCTTGAGGAGACTGTCAGACAACGGCGAGTTGGCGGTGGGCACTTGCTCGGGTCAGGCAGGATGACTGCATGTTGCCCGGGGACACTGCCCAGTTGCGTAAGACACGCGGAGCGTTCTTCACACCTCCCTCGGTCGCAAGGTTCATCGCGGACTGGGCGATTCGCTCACCTGAGGACGATGTGCTTGAGCCCTCGTGTGGTGAGGCTGTCTTCCTCCACGAGGCCGGTCGTGGAGGTTGTCACCGGGGCCGCCTCGTGGGTGTCGAGCTGCATGCCGCGTCTGCCGCGGAGGCGGAGCGCACCCTGCGTGCTGAGGGAATCAGCGCTGACATTCGCGCTGCTGACTTCTTCGCTGTCGAGCCCGACGGCTCCTACGAGGTCGTGATTGGCAATCCGCCCTATGTGCGGTACCAGGACTTCGCCGGCGACGTTCGGGCAAGGGCGCGCATCGCTGCCATGCGCGCAGGAGTGTCCTTGACCGGACTAGCGTCATCATGGGCGGCTTTCACTGTGCACTCGGCGCTCTTCCTTAAGCCAGGTGGCCGGCTTGGGCTGGTGCTTCCCGCGGAGCTGCTCACGGTCAACTACGCAGCCGACGTCCGCAGATTCCTGATGCAGCACTTCCGGAGCGTTGGCCTTGTCATGTTCGTCCAGCGCGTGTTTCCGGGCGTGCTAGAGGAAGTAGTGCTGTTGATCGCCGACGGGTTCGACCCTGCAGGCTTGGACGGGACCGACCACTGCGACGTCTACCAGGTGCAGGATGTTGAAGCACTACAGCGCTTTGCCGTGCCGAGCAAGTGGAAGCCACGTCATCCCAGCGCCAAGTGGACCGCGTCGATCATGGCGCCCGAGGCGCTGGCGGCATATTCAGAAGCCAGCAACAGTGCTGGGTTCTCCCGCTTGGACGATTGGGGAGACACCACGCTCGGAATGGTAACCGGGAACAACAAGTACTTCGCGTTGAGCCCTCGGGACGTCGCCGAGCTCGAGCTCGAGGCCGGCGACCTCATACAGCTCTCTCCTCCCGGTTCTCGCCACCTGCGAGGCCTGACATTCAGCCAGGCACAGCTCAACCAACTAGGGAAGGATGGCTCATCGACCTGGCTGTTCCGACCGGCTGCCGACCCATCCACAGCGGCCAAGAGGTACATCAGGATCGGGGAAGGCGCTGGTGTCCACACCGCGTACAAGTGCCGAGTCCGTTCGCCGTGGTGGCGAGTTCCATACCTGCGCCCCGCGGACCTGTTCCTCACCTACATGAACGCCGACACCCCAAGGGTCACGACGAATCGCGCCCGCGCGCATCACTTGAACTCAGTGCACGGGATCTATCTTCGGGAGGACGTCCGTCGTGACGGCGTGGACCTGCTCCCCCTGGCAACACTCAACTCGGTAACCTTGCTAGGAGCCGAAACCGTCGGCCGTGCGTACGGTGGTGGCATGCTCAAGATCGAGCCCCGCGAGGCCGACCATCTGCCGGTGCCGTCCCTTCGTTTGGTCCAAGAGAGCCGTGCGGCGCTGATCGCGGTGCGCCCGAAGGTGAGCAGTCTCCTTCAGCGTGGCGAACTGCTGCAGGCAGTGGGACTGGTCGACGACGTGCTTCTGACCAACGGTCTGGGATTGTCCGAAAGGCTCAGGGCTGGGCAATCTTCGATCGGATTGTCGCCGCGGCAAGCAGGCGGGACCAGAACCCTTGGGTGCGTACCCAGCATGGCTTGGAGTTTCGCCCCGACTACGCAACCTTGTCGCGTCTGCTTGGCGTACCAGTGCTCTTGAACGCGACGTCCCAATCGGGGGTTCCCGCACTCGCTCTCGATGTTTGGACCGCGTACGAACTTCGGCGGGCTGGGTTCGATCCCGATCGCGTCTGGCCCCGAGCTGAGGCGCCAAGGGTCTTGCCTGCAGACGTGAGCTCTCTCATTGCGAGCCTGCCCACTGCCCTGCGGCATCAGATTCATGAGCGCTTGGCGCGAGGGCAAAGTGGCGGCACGGCGAGTGCGAGTGCCAATCTCCTGGGTAAGAACTACGTGAAGCAAGTCGACGTCGTCATGAGCGCGTGGCAGACAGGCCCCGAGCTCATGATCTCAACCAAGCGTATGGATTCTTCTTTCGGGAAGAACGCTGCTAACCGCGTCGAGGAGTCATACGGCGACGCAAAGAATCTCAGTCTGCGGTATCCTCAAGCGGCCCTCGGGTTCCTCTACGGACTGCGTTCAACGGCATTCACTGACGAACCGGACGCTGCCGCGTGGCTCACAGATCTGCTTGCCAAGCTTGGGCGCGAGGACGACGCCTACGATGCAGTTGGCCTGATCGTTCCCGAATGGACGGCGCCCGTGCCGACCGGCGACGACCTTGGCGTCAGCGACGATGCCGCTCCAATGACCATCGAGCCGATTATCGAGGCAACGCCCACACCTGCCCCACAGGACCAGGCCATGCTGGATGACGACCTGGTCCTCGGAGCACTCGCGCTCCCTCCAGTAGCCATCCGCCACGATCTTGTGCCCGACGAACTGTCGCCCGCGCGCTTCTTCGCCATCATGGTCAACACGGTTCTCGATAACTCGCCCATCAACATGCACACCGGGGCGAGGACGCGACGCCGAGCCGCCTAATGCCTCGCTGGGGCGTTCTCCTCGGTGGCCTGCGTGTCCTTCCATACTGCAGTTCCCTGAGCCGGGTGGCGCGGTCGCATCCACGCGGGGCGAATTCGGCTCATCGGTTACTCGGCCGGTGCCATTTTCAACTTCTATGGACTACGGCCTTAGGCGACGCTGGGTCTCATTGACTATCAGCTTGATATGGACGGCCCTTCACGCTCAGTCCTGATGTCCGGGCGCCCCAAGTCCAGGTTAGTTGCACAACCTGGACTTAGCGGTGACCGAGGTCCAGGTTCATCCGCTCGTAAGTGACCCAGGTGAATCCGTCACCGGCCTCACGGGCGGTCTCCCGCCAGGCGGACCGGTCGATCTCGGGGAAGTACACGTCGCCGTCCGGCGCGGCCTCGATCTCGGTCAGCTCGAGGCGGTCCGCGAACGGCAGCGCGAGGGCGTAGATCTCTCCGCCGCCGGCGACGTACACCTCGTTGCCCTCGGCAAGTTTCAGTGCCTCGTCGAGCGAGTGCGCGACTAGCACGCCGGGGGCGGACCAGTCCGGCTGCCGGGTGACGACGATCGTCGTACGTCCCGGCAGCGGGCGGCCGATCGAGTCGTACGTCTTGCGGCCCATCACGAGCACGTGGCCCATCGTCAGGCGCTTGAAGCGCTCCAGGTCGGCGGAGTCGCGCCAGGCCAGGTCGTTGCCGTTGCCGATCACGCCGTTGCTCCCGACGGCGGCGATGAGGGCCAAGCTCGTTCTGCGCTGCCTCATACCGCGATCGGGGCCTTGATGCCCGGGTGCGGGTCGTAGCCCTCCAGGACGACGTCGGCGATCTCGAACGCGTCGATCGTCGTACGAGGGGCCAGCCTGAGCGCCGGCAGCGGGTGGGGCTCACGGGCGAGCTGCAGCTTCGCCTGCTCCAGGTGATTCAGGTAGAGGTGCGCGTCGCCGAGGGTGTGCACGAAGTCGCCGACCTCGAGGCCGGTGACCGCGGCGACCATGTGGGTGAGCAGCGCGTACGACGCGATGTTGAACGGCACGCCGAGGAAGACGTCCGCCGAGCGCTGGTACAGCTGGCACGACAGCCGGCCGTCGGCGACGTAGAACTGGAACATCGTGTGGCACGGCGGCAGCGCCATCTTGTCGACGTCCGCGACGTTCCACGCGTTCACGATGTGCCGGCGCGAGTCCGGGTTGGTCCGGATCGACTCGATCACGGCCGCGATCTGGTCCACGTGCCGGCCGTCCGGCGTCGGCCAGGACCGCCACTGGTAGCCGTACACCGGGCCGAGCTCGCCGTCGGCGTCGGCCCAGTCGTCCCAGATCGTGATGCCGTTGTCCTGCAGCCACTTCACGTTCGTGTCGCCGCGCAGGAACCAGATCAGCTCGCCGACCACCGACTTCAGGTGGATCTTCTTGGTGGTCAGCACCGGGAACCCGGCGGTGAGGTCGAACCGCATCTGGTACCCGAACACGCTCAGCGTCCCGGTCCCGGTCCGGTCACCCTTCTCGGTGCCGTTCGTCAGGACATGGTCCAGGAGCTCCAGGTACTGCCGCACGCCGCCACCCTAACCCGGCCGCGTCCGGCGGCGTGGCAGCCCGCGCCGCCACGCCGCCGGACGCGCCGCTCAGCCGTCGTACCGGCCGATGACGGCCGTGCCGCCGCCTTCGAGCAGGCCGCCAACAAGTGGTCACCCGCCGGCGGCCGGATGCTGCGTGCCGCCGCCAACGGCCAGCCCGCCTTCGCCCTCTACGCCCTCGACGGCGAGGGCGGCTTCCGCGCCAACTCCCCTCCAGGTCCTCACCGTGTCCGGCGGCGAGGTCTCCCCACGTCGCCGCCTTCCACGACACCCCCTGTCCCACTCTTCGACCTGCCGCCGACCCTGCCCGCCTAGCCGGCACGAGGGCACCCACTCTCGATCTTCGAGACTCGCGCCTGCGAGATGCCGAGCCGGGTGGCGAGTTCGGACTGGGTCATGCCCGCGGCCTTGCGCATCTCGGCGAGCTGGTGCCCGCGCACATACGCCTCCCTGCGCTCCCGCGCAGCCTGCTTGCCGGCAGCCCGCTCGGCATCCGTGCGTGGGTCGGCGGCCTGCGCCTTGCGCGCGACGTCACCCTCGGCGGCACCGTCGACCTCGTTGCCACGCTCGGCGACCGCAACTCGTCTGCGCTATAACCAATTTGTCACCTGGAGGGTCGCGTAAGCGACTGAGAGGGTCCGATCGAGCGCTCAGATCGCGTCGAGGGCCTTCTCCACGACGGTCGTGAAGTTCACCGGTGCCTCGAACATCGGGTAGTGCCCGGCGTTCTCGACCACGTCGAGGCTGGCCTGCGGGTAGGTCACCAGCCAGGTGTTCTTCATGAACTCCGCGCTCAGCGCGGGGTCGTGGGCACCGACGATGAGGCTGACCTTGGCCTGCCCGGGATCCGGGAGGTCGGCCGCGAAATCCGCCTTGCCCCACGGAGCCAGGTAGGACCCGAACGCCTCGCGGGTCGAGTTCGCCAGGCTCGCGGCGACCATCTTGTTGACCCAGGTCGGGGTGTTGCGGTTGCCGGTGGTGAAGTCGATGATCCCGAAGCGGTTGCCGTCGGCCTGGGCGGCGTCGTCGAACAGCTTCCAGGAGTCGTCGTTCCACGGGAACGGCGTGCAGTGCACCGCCGCGATCCCGATCATCGCGGTCACCCGCTGCGGGGCGAGCTGGTAGACCTTCTGGATCGCCACGCCACCCATCGAGTGGCCGATCAGCGCGAACGTGTCCCAGCCCAGGCCGTCGGCGAGCTCGAGCGTGTCGGCCGCGATCTGCTCGATCGTGTACGGGCCCGGGTCGTCCTTGCGGTCGCCGTACCCGCGGTAGTCGAGGAAGGCGACCGAGTACTTCTCGCCGTCCACGAGGTCGCGGTAGCCGCCCCAGCCGGCCGCGGCACAGCCGAACCACCCGTGCAGGGCGACCACCCGGAGCGGACCGCTGCCGACGACGTTCTGCGGAACAGGCATGTGCTTCCCCCTGCGCGGTTGTGGAGCTGACACAGCGGAGGCTATCGCCGCACGGGTGCCGCGGCCAGTGCGCCTACACGGTCTCGAACGTGGGCGTCAGGTGAGGCGGCCGAGCGGGGCGACGCTGATGCCGGCGCGTTCGCAGACCCAGTGCGGGTCCGGGCCGAGCTCCGGTTCGATCCGCAGCTCGTGCTCGGTCAGGTGGTCGCACGCCGTGCACCGCGGCCAGCGCACCCGGCCGTCGACCAGCCGGTCCTGCACGTCCTGCGCGACCAGCCCGGCGATGTGCTCCGCGCCGTCCGGCCACTGGTCCAGCCACCACTGCCGCCCGGCGACCGCGTCCTCCAGCAGCGACACGATGTGCGCGTCGTCGAGCCCCCGCGCGGCCAGGTCGTGCAGGACCAGCGCGCGAGCTGCGAGCAGTACGTCAGCCGATGACATCGGCGCCAGCCTGACACATCCCACCGACGAACGTCTGCGCCAGTCGACGCCTTCGTGACGGCTGGCGCGATCCGGTGGTCGACGGCGCGTTGCGGCAGGCCGTCGAGCACCACGTCAGGTCAGCGGCACGGAAATGCGCGTACGGCCACGGATGGGGAGGTGTTGACACATGACGACGCCCGTCACCAGCGTTGCCGAGGGCAACTGGTTGCCGGTCGGCACGCCGGTGACCGGCGTCGTACTGCTGCGGGTCAGTTGGGCTGGGGCGCGCAGCGGGGGGTGGGGTCGAGACGGTCTGCGAGGCGGAGCTCGTGGTGGGCCGCGGTCCGCAGGGCCTCGCTCACGCGGAGGCGGAGGCTGGGCCGGTTGCCGGTACCAGGCTCGTCCGCGACGACGGGCGCGGTGGGCAGCGCGGACTGCGCCAGCCCGCGCGTGTTCTCGACCGCGGTGGTGGTGAGGAAGAACGACATGATGGGCTCCCTTCTGGTGTGAGGTGGGTGGCTACCGGCGGGGTGCCGGGCCGGTGCTGGACCGGACGACGAGTTCGGTCGGCAGCAGGATCTGGGGGTCGACGGTGTCCGGGGCGAGCAGTTGGCGTGCGGCCAGCCGGCCCTTCTCGGCGATCGGCTGGCGGATGGTGGTGAGACCGGCGGCCTCGGCGGCCGGGATGTCGTCGAAACCGCTGACGCTGAGGTCGCGGCCGGGCGTCAGGCCGCGAGTCCGCATGGCCTCGATCGCGCCGAGGGCGAGCACGTCGCTGAGCCCGGCGATCGCGCTCGGCCGGTCCTGAGCGTCGAGCACCATTCCGGCCGCGACCCGGCCGGACGCGACGGCGTTGTGGCCGCCACTGACGATCCGGACCTCGGCATCGGGCAACGCGCTCCGCAGGCCGTCGATCCGCAGGCCGCAATCGACACAGTCGACACCCGTCCTGGCCAGCGTCTGCGCCTGCGAGCCGGCCGGCGCGTTGGTGTCGACCAGCACGGCGATGTCACGGTGGCCGAGCCTCGCCAGGTGCTCGCCCATGGCCGCGCCCGCGGTCACCTCGTCGATCGCGACCCAGCGCGCGTCCGGGTCGTCGCTGCGATCGGTGCTGGCCAGCGGGATGCCCCGGGTGTGCAGGATCGCGAGCGCCGGGTGGCCGGGCTCGACACAGAACACGACGGCGGCGTCGATGGAGGCCTGCCGTACGGCGAGCGCGGCCGGCTCGTCGTCCGGCGTGCTGACCGGCATCAGCAGCAGGCTGGTCCCGGTTTGCTCGGCCTCGGCCGCGACACCGGCCAGGAAGCCGACCGCGAACGGGTCGGAGAACGCGTACGACAGCCGGTCGGTGAACAGCACGCCGATCGAGCCGGCCCGGCCGCTGCGCAGGGCGCGGGCGGACGCGTCGGGCCCGGCGTACCCGAGCTCGTCGGCGACCTGCAGGATGCGCTCGCGCAGGGCGGCGGACAGCTGGTCCGGCTTGTTGTAGGCGTTCGACACCGTGGACGGTGAGACGCCGACCGCCTGCGCGACGGTCTTGATCGTGACGGTGGGTGCCATCGTCGTACACCTCCTCCAAAGGGATTCTGTATCGATTTACTAGAACGATTTACTAGAACGATACAGAAGATCATCCCCGGACACAAGGGCGGGTTTCCGGGCCGCGGCCCACCCGACCCGTCATGATGGGCGCAGACATGAGCACACTGCTGGAAGTCATCGCCCTGCATCCCGCCGACGCCGAGGCCGCCCAGGCGGGCGGCGCTGACCGGCTCGAGGTCTGCGCGGCTATGAACGCCGACGGGCTCAGCCCCTCCGTCTCGACGGTGAGCGCGATGCGCCGCAGTACCGACCTCCCGCTGCGGGTGATGCTGCGGCTGTCCGACACGTTCACCGCGACGGGTGCGGACCTGACCCGGCTGCGGGGCATGGTCGCGTCGTACCTGGCGGCCGGAGCGTCCGGCTTCGTGCTCGGTTTCCTCACCCCGGACGCCGAGGTCGACGTGGAGGCGTGCGCGACGCTGGCCGCGGCGTTCCCCGGTACGCCGTGGACCTTCCACCGCGCGATCGACGCGACCCTGGAGGCCGGGCCGGCGTGGCGGGCGCTGCGCGAGCTACCCGGCCTGGACTGCGTGCTGACCGCGGGCTCGGTGCGCGGGGTGCCGGAGGGGCTCGACGACCTGTGCCGGCTGGCCGGCCGGGACCCGGTGGTCGCCCGGCTGGCGATGGCCGGCGGCGGCCTGCGGCCGGAGCACGTGCCGTGGCTCCTCGGCGCCGGGATCAGCCGGTTCCACGTGGGCGCGTCGGTGCGCAAGGACGGTTCCTGGACCAAGGCGTACGTCGACGAGCGCTTCGTGCGCGCCTGGCGGAACCTGCTCGACGCCGAGGGCGACCGGCTCGCCCGGACCGCGGCAGGCGCATGAGCAGCGCATGATTCTTATCGACCCGCCGGAGTGGCCCGGCTGGGGCCGGGTCTGGTCGCACCTGGTCAGCGACACGTCGCTGGACGAGCTGCACGAGTTCGCGCGGTCCTGCGGGATTCCGGCGCGCGGGTTCGACCGGGACCATTACGACGTTCCCTCGGAGCGGTACGACGCGTTGGTGGCCGCCGGCGCCGTGCCGGTGCCGAGCCGAGAGCTCGTACGACGCCTGATCGCGTCGGGCCTGCGGCACCGCAAGGAACCCGGCTGACCCCGTCCGGTCCTGGCCACAACGGCCCGACGAGTGACGACACGCCGCGCCACAAGGGCCCGACGAACGCAAAGGTTCTAGCGGAGGGCCACGAGTTGGGTGGGGGTGGTGAGGACGGGGTGGCCGGCGGCGACGGTTACGCGGGGTGCGTCGCAGGTGATGGAGGTGGGGGTCGTCAGGGGGTGGGGAGTGACGCCGGTGGTGCCGATCGTGGTGGGGGCGCAGTGGCCGGCGTCCATCAGCAGGGTGGCGACGCGGCCGTCGGGGAGGAGCGCGAAGCCCTCGGCCGGGAAGTCCGGGCTCTGCTGCGCGGCCGGGACGTCGACCAGGTGGTGCCACTGCGGGGTGCCGTCGGCGGGGTTCGCGGCCACCACGTCGTACACCTGAGGTTTGCCGGCCACCGCGCCGCGGCAGGCGACGACGACCAGGCTGGCGCGGCTGGTCAGCAGGCCCGGGAGGCAGCCCTGCGGGCCGAAGCCCGGCCGGGGTGAGCCGGGCAGCGGCGCGGACCAGACCACGGCGCCGTTGGTGATGTCCACCACCCACTCGTACAGCGTGCCGCCGGCGGTCGCGCTCCGGCCGAGACCGACGACCTGCCGGGTGCCGGGTATCGCGGCCAGTGCGCCGACCCGGTAGTCCGACGGGCTGCTCGCGTCGTACGCCGGGATCGCGTGGCCGCTGAGCTCGGTGTGCCAGCGCGACCGGCCGTCCGCGACGGCGAGCCCGCGCACGCTGTCCGAGGACGGCGATCCGCACGCGCTGACGAGGACGACGGTATCGCCGGCGATCGCGGCCTGCTGGGCGGGGCAGTCCTGCGGAGCCTGCCACGGGTCGGAGCCGGTGACGGAGTAGCCGGTGACCTCGTCGCCGTCGGCGACCACCAGGGTCTCGCGGTCGACCGCGAGCGCTGTGCCGTCGGCGTGCAGCTCGGCGAGCACCTGGCCGGTGACCGCGTCCAGCACGGCGTACGTCGGGAGCCGCACCCGGCGATCGGCCGGCAGGTGCACGGCGAGCACCGTGCCGTCGGCCGAGACCACCAGCCCGTGCCCGCCCGGCCCGACGGCTCCGGTGACGTCGGCCCGGCGGTAGGTCCAGCGCGGCTCACCCGTACCCGCGTCGAGCGTGACGACCCCGTCCGGTCGCAGCTCCGCGACCCCGCCGGCGGTGCCGACCGCGGCGCCCTTCCCGGTGACGTCGCGGGTCCAGGCCAGCTCGCCGTCGAGCCGGACCGGTGCCGCGGTGGCCGGCGGCGCGGTCGCCACCGCGCTGCTGGTGTTGGCCTCCGACAGCCGCGCCTCGACGAACGGCACCCCGGCGGCGAGCGCCACCCAGCCGAGCAGCAGGCCGGACACGGTGACGACCGCGATGCCGGCCGGCAGCGGCGGCCGGCCGGAGTACGGCGTCGTGGTGCGCAGCCGGCAGCCGATCGCGAGCAGCAGACCGCCGGCGAGTCCGGCGATCGAGGCCAGCAGCAGGTACGGCCAGCGCTCGCTCATCGCGGTACCGGCCGGTGGCCCGGGCCAGCGCGCCCAGCTGACGGCGATGCCGGCGGCACCCGCGAGCGCGATCGGCGCGCACAGCGAGAGCATCACCCGCGAGCTGGTCCGTCGTGCCCAGGCGGCCAGCGCGATGCCGGCTGCGGCCGCGCCGGCGACCGGGATCCACCAGGCGACCTCGTGCTCGCTGCCGGGTGGTGCCGGCCAGCTGGGAGCCGCCGCGAGGCCGCGGCCGAGCAGCAGCGCGGCGCCGGCCACCAGCCCGAGCGCGGCGCCCAGGTAGACCAGCGGGACCAGGCCGGCCCAGCGGTTGACGGTCTGCGGCCGCAGTTCGGCGAGCTCGCGTCCCAGGTTCTTGCGGGCCGGCAGGTCCCAGGCCTCGTGCGCGGGGTCCGTGGCGTAGATCCGGCCCCCGGCGATGCGCTCCAGGATCGCGGCCCGGCCGCGGGCGAAGTCCCGGTCCCCGACATGCGCGTACTCGCGCCGCACGTCGCGCGCGTACTCGTCGTACCGCTGCTCGCCGGCCGCCAGCACCCGCAGGTCGGCGTCACACATCACCGCGCCGTTGCGGTCGTCGCCGTCGCAGTGGTGCGCCGCGGTCAGCCGGACCAGCCGGCCCACCTCGGCGACCTGCCCGGCGGCCAGCCCGTACGCCGCGAGCTCGGCCTCGGCCAGCTGCGCCGACGCCTCCTCGTTCTCACCCGGACCCGCCTCGGGGTCGTAGACGGCGTCGTGGAACCAGGCCGCGAACCGGACGGTGTCGGCGTTCTCCGCCTCGTCCTCGAGGGCGTCGATGGTCTCCAGCACCTCGGTGAGATGCCGCTGGTCGTGGTACGCCCGGTGCGGTTCGGCATAACGCGCCAGCAGATCCTGGCCGAGCGGCTTCGCGTCCGGCAGCAGGTGATTCCACCGGTCACGCAGCTCCATGGCCGCGAGTCTGGCACCCGCGAAGGGGCTTCAACCAAGCCGTTTCCGGTGCGGGCTATGGTCGTGGCCAAAGCGATATCGCCCTGTCACCCGGAGGTCACACATGCGGTTCGGCCTGGTCGGAACCGGTCCCTGGGCCTCGATGGCGCACGGCCCCGGACTGCTCGCGGCGGACGGTGTCGAGCTGGTCGGCGTGTGGGGCCGGCACGGCGCGCGGGCGCACGCGCTGGCCGATCGGCTGGGGGTCGAGGGGTACGACGACTACGGCGCGCTGCTGGACGCGGTGGACGCCGTCGCCTTCGCGGTGCCGCCCGACGTCCAGGCGCCGATGGCGCTGCAGGCCGCGGCGATCGGGAAGCACCTGCTGCTGGACAAGCCGGTCGCGATCACGGTCGAGGACGCCCGCGAGCTGGCCGCCGAGGTCGAGGCGGAGGGTGTCGCGTCGGTGGTGTTCTTCACCGACCGCTTCACGCCCGAGGCGCGGGAGTGGTTCTCGTCGGTCGCCGGCGCGGGCGGCTGGCGGGGTGCCTGGGTGCGGATGATCGCGTCCCTCGACACGCCGGGGAACCCGTTCGGCGAATCGCCCTGGCGGCGCGAGCGCGGCGCGCTGTGGGACAT
>WNFV01010253.1_pt1 | contig 18998 bp, 18 predicted proteins | sample 5400101 | NCBI WGS metagenome assembly WNFV01 (sample SAMN13153361, study PRJNA577476) | soil metagenome | isolation source: 115 cm soil or saprolite under grassland replicate 1 | place: USA:California | collected 2016-06-15 | reverse complement strand
CCTCCGACCCGAGGCAGGCGCAGATCGCCCGGCTCAAGCCGAGGTCACGGCGCTGCGCGACCGCGACGAAACGATCGCAGAGTTGACCGCGTTCCGTACCACCGTGGTCGAGGGTTGACGTCAGTATCGAGCTCCATACCTGCTCGCAGGGAACGAGGCCCGCGATATGCACACGGGCCAGAACCCGGGGCGGCCCAAGGGACACATGTTCGTCGGCCTGCGAAACCAGCCGCCGCTGGCGTCCGAAGATCTTCGGTGACCAGTTGTCCACCTGCCAAGGCGTGCGGCGGAGAGAGTCGCGGCGGGCCGCGATCAGGAGCCCCGCAGGTCTTCCGGCGTGGACGGAGTACGGGGGGCTAACGTGAACGCCGGACCACGCCTTGCAGTCGGAAGGATTCGGACGTGCCAGTAGATGTCGGGACGCGGCTGCTTCGCGGGCGATATGAGTTGGCGGTCGGGCCACGCCCAGGTGCTGGCGACGCTGTGTCGTGGGAGGCGTTCACCGACTTCGGTGTCAGGTATCTGGTCAAGACCTGGGCCTACGCCGGCGACGAACCAGATCGAGTCCAGCGCGCCCTGTGGGACGCCGAGCTTCGGACGCTCTACAAGGTTGCCAGCAGCCCCGGCGCCAGTGAGGCCCTCGTCGTCATGCGCGATGCCGGCCTGGACCGCAATGCCCACTGCTTCGCGATGGTCCTAGAGGCCCCAGGCTACGTACCGCTCAGCGTGGCACTGGGACGCCGTCCCCAATACCCCTGGCTCTCGAACGTCAACGCCACAGCGAGACGCGAACTCTGGTCAGCTCTTGAACGCGTAGCAGCCGGCCTCGATCTGCTTCATGATCGGCTGGTGCTTCATCGTGATGTCAGCGTTGACGCGCTGTTCTTCTCCGATGAGGAGGGGTCGGAATCGCTACGCCTCGGCGGGTTCGAGTGGTCTGTCCGCCTAGGCAGGCCACTCGGCACTGACCCCCCGGTCGGTTGGTCTACGCCGCCGGAGCGTGCGCTGCAACCATCGACCGCGTGGAGGCCGGACGACGACTGGTTCGGGTTCGGCATGTTGTGCGCGCGCTTACTCCTTGACGTGGAGAGGTTCGCGCCCAACCTGCCGATCGAACGTCACATCCGGATGCTGAGAGCGGTTACCGCCGCGGCGAGCAAACTGACCGAGGGAGAGCGGGACCTCATCACGCGGCTCATAGCGGCCGACCCGCTTGAGCGCCTAGCACGGGCCGACGACATCAAGGGCCGGATTCGCGAGATCCTCCGAGTGTTGTCCACCCCGGCGGTGGCCAGGACGGAAGAGCGGCCCTACACGATCGTCGTCGACCTCAGGAACTCTTCGTTCGTCGACGATCTGCTGGGCGCTGGGCTGCGAGAGCACCTAGGACTCTCGGGTACGCAGACCTTCAGCCCCACAGATGCCGTCCACACCGCCGGTGCGTGCATCTTCATCCAGCGCGACTTCGACGAAGCCCTCCTCTACGCGGTACCCAACCAGCCCTACTACCTGCTCGTCGGACAGCGGCTCCTCCTGCGGGTTGTGCAGTACACGAACCCGCGTGACGGCTTGGCGACTTGGCAAATGGCGTTCTGCCGAAGCCGCGGAGAGCTTCGCAGCAGCGAGGGCGGGTCCGGTTGCGTGCCGATGCCGCACGGGCGCATCGCAGTCCGTACGGCCGAACACGCACTACGGGACAGGACCATCGCCCAAGGCTCCGCACCATGGGACGAGATCCTGCCCCGGATCGAGCGCGGCGCCGAACTCGCCCGCGACCTATCCCGCTTTCACGAGTTCATCAAGGCAACCAACCAGATCGAACTTCTGTTGCTTGACGCGCAGATCTTTCCCTACGAGATCGTCGCCGGTCCACAAGTAGCGGGTGGCAGGGAACGCATAACGATACGAGAAGTCCCGCGAGCCGACGCCAGGCGCGTCTTGCCTTTCTTTGAGATCGAGAAGGGCCTCATCGAGTTCCTTCAGCGCGAGCAAATGGCGGGCAAACCCGACAGCGGTAACGTGATCCTCTCAGGGCCAACACAGGATGCACTCGTACTCCCCACCGGCGGCAAGGACAACCAGTGGCAGGTCACATCCGCCGACCTTGAACAGGAAACCGCGAGCCTTGAGCGGACCGCGATCGACGAGGACCGCCCGCCACCGCCGTCCCCAGGCGTGCTACGAGGCGCAGGGATGCCAGGACAGACACAGCTGATCCGGCGCCGCAAGCAGGCAATAGACACACTCGACTCGCATAGCTATCTGTTGCGCTCGTTGGCAGCCACCGGCCAGGTATACATGGACACAGGCGCATCAGAACTCCCCGTGTCGCTCGACCCCGACGCCGTCGACTCCGCCAAGTGCGCGAACATCGAGAACATCCTCCGTGTTCGCCCTATCTATGCGCTACAAGGACCGCCTGGCACCGGCAAGACCACCATGGTCGCTTGGCTGCTACGGGAGATTCTCACCGATGATCCCGTCGCGCAGATCCTCGTCACGGCGCAAGCTCACGGCGCCGTCGACGTGCTGCGGGCCCGAGTGGCCGGCGAAGCCTTCGCCGGGGTCGCGCCCGAACGTCAACCACTCGCCATCCGGCTTGGAGCGCGTGGCGGCAACAACACCGATCTTGAGGACTCGGTCGAACACGTCGCGCTGAGGGTCTTGCACGGAAGCATCGAGGCTATAGGCGCCAGCAAAGATCGAACCGCGGTGCAGGACCGTTGGCTTGAAGACGCGCGCGCAATGGCGACCGAACTAACTCGACATGAGGCTCTCGGTACCCGCGCGGCTGACTTTGTCGAACTCGTCAAGCGCGGCGCGAACCTCACATACTGCACCACGAGTGCGGGCGAGCTGGAGGCCCTGACCGCGGACCAGTCGTTCGACTGGTCAATCGTCGAAGAGGCCGGCAAGGCGCACGGCTTCGACCTAGCGCTACCGCTGCAGGCAGGTCATCGCTGGCTACTCATCGGCGATCACGAGCAGCTCCCGCCCTACCGGTTCGAGGACTACCGGGCGGGGATCGACAACCTCGACCTCGTCGCCGAGTCGCTTCAACGCCTCCCCGAGAACGCCTCCGGACTCCTCGACTGGGAGTGGGTGGCCGCCTGGCGGGACCGACCACCGGCCGCTCGCCGCGAATTCCGTGACTACGCCCATGACTGGCTCAAGACCTTCAAGCAGGTGTTCGCACACTGCACCGTCGCGATCGGCGGTGGCGACGCAGGGGAAAAGATCGCCACGGAGCGATCGGATGGAGCCGCAGCGGGCATGCTCGTCGGCCAACACCGGATGCACCCGGACATCGGCGAACTCATCTCTCGCGCCTACTACGACGAGAAACTCATCAACTGCACGGCCGGCAAGGTCGGCATCCCCATCCCGCGCGTGCAACACGGCTTCTCCACCCCTAACGACATCGCCGGAAAGGCCATAGTCTGGGTCGACCTGCCCTGGTGCCGCAACGACTCCCGCGCACAGGAGCAGGGCCCGTACCAGGGAAAGCCCCGCTACATGAACGAAGCCGAAGCCGTCGCCCTGCGAGCCTTCTTGGAAGACCTCGGTCCCGACCAGCCGGGCACCCTTGAACTCGCCGTGCTGTCCCCGTACAACCAGCAGGTCTCGCTCCTCCGGCAGCGCCTCAGAGGCGTCACCCTCGCGTCCGGTCTAAAGCCCAACGAAGGGCTCAGCGGCAGACCGATCGCCGACGGCAGATTCGCAGGCGTCCACACCGTCGACTCGTTCCAGGGCAACCAGGCCGATGTGGTGGCGGTCAGCCTCGTACGCAACAACACGGACGGACCGGGCAGGGGCATGGGGTTCCTCGACGAATCGAGCCGGCTGAACGTCCTGCTATCCAGAGCGGAGCGGCTCCTCGTCCTCGTTGGCTCATGGGATTTCTTTCATCATCAGGTCTCGACGGTTGAGCTTGATGACCCAGCTCACCCGCTCTGGCACTGGAAGCAAATCATGACGCTGCTGGACGAGTGGTTTGCCTCCGGAAAGGCTCTTCGGACACGGGCGGACCTCCGGAGACTGACATGATCGTCTTGATACCCGTCAGCCGATTCCGGGTTCCCTACGAGATTGCCCGGGGTCGTCCGTACAGCAAGCTGGAACGTCGCGTACTCGAAGCGATCGCCGCTGGCGGGGCCACCCTGCGCAACCTGAGCGCCGCATTCCACGTGCACGAACGGCTCCTAGTGGAATCCGTGGTCACCCTCGTCAACGCCGGCTGGGTCGCGGTGGCCGGCGGCGCTGAGGCGACCTTCGTCCTGACCGCCGAGGGCAACGCCGCCGTCGATGCCGGCCAAGATCCCGTGTCCGTACTGGTATCCCAGGCCAAGCCACACACTGTCATCCTGGAACGTGTCGCAGGGCAACTCGCTCGCCACGCCGACGCGAGGTCGTATCACCGCGACGACCTCGCTGAAGTCTGGCAATCGGCCGCCCGTGTCGCCCCGAGGATCTTCCGTAACGTTCTTGACGAGGCGCAGGTCCAGAAGCTCCTACCCCGTGGCCCCGGGGAATGGATCCGTTGGGTCGGACCGATCACACTCGCAAGCAAGGACAGGCATTTCCTGCCCATAGACGTCAATCAAGAAACCGGCCAGACGCGCGGCCTCCCGCCCTCATGGCACGAGCCATTGATTTCACACGTGCTGGCCGCCGCTCAAGGACGCACCGCCCAGGACGAGCACGACGCGACATCGGCGGACCGCCAAGGCGTCGCAGCCGAACGCACGCCAACTCGAACCCCACCAGCGCCCCGACGACCAGTGCGGTTCGTATCCGTTCCGGACACGGCCGGATTGGAGCCATCTCAAGCAACAACCGTCAGTCTCGACCCAGATGACGTGTTCGTCGGAACGGATGCTCACAACAGCGCGTTGAGTACCGCACTGAGTTCCGCCTCACGGAACATGTTGATCGTCTCGCCCAGCGTTGACGCGGCCCGACTCACAGAATTCCTAGCCGAATCAGCCGACGCCGTACGACGTCGGGTCCGTGTCGACATCCTGCCAGGAACGACGCCGCATGGGCTCGATCAAGCGGGCGTCCTTGCCGCGGTAAACCGCGCCGGTTACCAGACGGCAGGCAACGACGGACGTTCCCTTCTGCGAACTGGTACGCAGCCCACCGGCAGTGGCGCCAGCCTCCTGCTCTACGACGACAACTCTGGACACCTCGTCGCCGTCATTGGCGACCACGACTGGCTGGGACCACCCGTCATAGTCACACCTGTGTCCGTCCGTTTGACACAGCCAACAATCGTGAGCACCCTCGCTCGTGCCGCCGCCTCGCTTTGGACATCAGCTCAGCCCGGCGGCGACCCAGGAGCCGCCGACCGATGGCGTCGCCTTGCCAGCGAAACCGAGGAAAGGGGGGCCGTGGAGGAGCTTCGTGCTGGAGCCTCCGACTCTCGCGTCCAGACGAGCATTGAAGTGATCGTCGATGACGAGCACGTCGCCGTGCGCGCAGAGCATCAAGGTGCCGAGTGGGTAGGCCGCTTTTACGGCGGGCCAGACGATGGGCCGGGCACACCTAAAGGCATCTCCGTGCAGCTCATTGGCCCCGGTGCAGCACTCATCACCGCTGCCCGCGCCAGCATGTGAAGGAACACCGACTCAACCGGTTTCGTCGTGGAAGATCCGCTTTCGCGGCGGCGGAGAGGACCTGCTGGCGCGTGGCATCGGAATACCGCGTGGCATCGGAATACACAGACACATGATCAACGCCATACCCATCGGCCGGATTGAGGACAAGCGACTACGAGCCGCCCACTTCTGCAACCTTCGCTACTGGCCGGCAGGGTAGGACACGCCCGCCGCGAGACACGGCGAGTGCGGCGACAACGGGGTGTCTTGGCCGGGCGAGACGTCCGACTTAAGCCTGATCCCGGTGGTGGCTCGCCGACCGGAACCGGCCCCAATTGGTACCCTGGTCGACATGACGAGCAGCGCCTCGGAGAGTGCGGCGGAGCGGCTGGCGGCCCACGTGGGCACCGAGCCGGTGGAGAAGGTGCTGCGCGAGAGTGGGATGGTGCCCACCGAGGCCGGTAAGGAGCGCTGGCGCGCGGCGCTGCGCCGACCGATTCCCGAGGAGGCGTTGGTCGAGGGGCGACGGCGGCTTGCCGAGGCCCGCGCCGAGGCGCACGGCGCCGCTGGGTGAACCCGATCGCTGTGGTGCTGGATACCTCGGCAGTCCTGGCGTACACGGATGGACAGGTGGCGGTCGGTGAGCTGCTGACGATGGTTGCCGAGGAGAGGCGGCTGGCGGCCGTCCCGGCGTCGTGTCTGGTGGCCGCCAGGGCGGCGGTGACCGACGACTTCGGTGTGCAGCAATTGGCTCGGCTGACGAGCGCGTCCGCGGTGGCGGTGTTGCCGTTGCTGCCGGACGAGGCGCTGGAGGTGGGTCGGCTGGCGCGGGCCGCTGGCGGCGATGCCGGCGCCGGCCATGCGACGCATACGGCGTTCGCGCACGAGGCGCACTATGCCACGACTCAGCCGAAGACGGTCGCGAGCTTTCTGCCGGCGCATTGGAGCATCCTCGACCTCAGCCCTGACAGTCGCTGAGATTATTCCGATATCCAATAACTGCAAGAATCCCCCCTTAGCGAGGTTTTGATCCCATTCGACCCCTGCGGATCGTGTGAGCCTGGCAACGTGTGAGCCTGGCAACGAGTGCGGTGGGTGGGGGACACCTGGGTTGGCGCCGTGCTCCCGTCGACGGGGCCCTTTTCAGGCGGCGTTGCCCAGCTCTCGGCCGACTCAGACGTACTCTGCCCGGACGTACTCTGCCCGTCGAAGCTCGGCGTCCGCTGTGGGTGCGAGGCTAGATCTCAGCTCTGTGGCGACTCGGCGAAGCCTGTCCGCCACGTCGATGAATTGTTCGATCAGCGGGCTTGCCGGCGGGAGCCAGGCTGTTCCCTCGTTCGCTACGTGACGTGCTGTGTCGCACAGGGCGTCGGCGATTGCGCGCAGGCCGTCGCCGAGGTCTCCGGCGTCGAAGGCTTCGGCCATCCGGTGCAGGGGGTCGCAGGGGTACGCCCCGTGCGGCAAAGGTGCGGCGGGTTCGGGTACGAGCCGGGCGCCTAGTTGGAGAGCGGGTGTCAGGGCGGTCCGTCCCGCCAGCGGGTCGGCGTAGGTGACTGCGGCTGGGTCCGCGATGACCACTTGGGGGTGGTGTTCCGGTGAGAGACCGGGAGCGCCCGCAGAACGGGATCGAGCGTCACGGGAGTCTGTGGTGGCAGGGCCGTGAGGATGGCGCCGAGGTCTTCGACGGTCCGGATGGCAAGGGCGGCGTCGGTGTTCGCGTCTGCGTGCCCGAGCGTGCCGGATACCGAGGTTGGGCTGTGTGTTGGCGAAGGGGCCATCGCTTGATCCTTGCCTCTAAACGCAGAAACCCGGCTGTCGTGGCGGACCGCCGGGCCGTCCCGCAACGCGGGGTTGCCGTTGAGCGTAGCGTGTGGCTGTGATGATCTGAAACATGTTGATGCTCGTCGTAAGCCGTGGCGCGGGAGGTCGGACGGCCTTCTGTGGGCCAGCGGGACGTCGGCAGCGATCGGCGTCGCTGCCCGTACTGCACTCGGCGGCCGTTTCGCCGCTCGGGCCAGGCATGTCAGCCGACTCGCAGGAGGTCGCCGAGCAGTTCGTGGATAGCTGCGTAGGTGTCTGTCGACAGGTCTTCGGGTACCTCCACCTCGCGGGTTCGTACGAGGTCGTCGAGCAGGGCGCGGAGTTCTGCGGCTCGGCCGTCGGCGCGGGCGACCCGCATGGCGTCGATCCACGGGTGGTCGTCGAGGCGTGCGGGGTCGGCAAGCCAGGCACGCTCGACGGCCCATCGGGCGCCGACGGTGTCTGCGGCGGCCAGGTAGAGGTCGACGAGTTGGTGGGCGGTGTCGACGACGGCTGAGGCCAGGTTGTGTGGTTGGATGTCGCTGCCCGGCAGCCAGGTGTAGGGGTTGCGGTAGCCGGAGGAGTACGGCAGTTCGGCACCGGCGAGGGGTTCGCCGCGGACGAGCTCGAGCGCGCGACGCAGGTCCGCGGCGCCGGCAGCTCCGCGAGCTTCGCCGCGGGTGCGGAGCCGGCGGAACAGGTGCCAGTCCAGCAGGACGCCGGGGATGAGCCGGTACTTGCGGTCGGATCCGACGTTGAACGGTAGCCACTGCTGTCCGTCGGCGTTCTCGCCGAGCCAGCGGCGTACTTTGCTGATGGCGACGCGGCGGCTGCGCGCGTTGACACCGCGTTCGGGCCACACGGCGTCGTCGATTTGTTCGCCGGTGGCGCCGACCCGGCCGCGTTGGGCCAGGTAGACGACGAGTTCGGAGTAGAAGCGGACGCGTTCGTCGGGCGCTTCGCCGGGTGCTTCGACGTGCACCGGGCCGAGGACGGCGATGCGGGGTCGGTGCGGGTCGGGTCGGTACCAAGCGTCGATGTCGGCGTCGAGATCCGGGTCGTGCGGCGCGCGTCGACGGCGGGGCGATGTCGGCGTCATCGGACGGGGTTTTCCGGTTGCGATCGGGTCGAAGGCGGCGACGTCGACCGGTTGCGTGGCGGTGACGGGTTCGGCGGGCACGGGGGCGCGGCGGATGGGTTCTGGCACGGCCGGGCCCCTCTCCTGCTCGGGTGACGTGGTGTCTGCTGGGCCGGTGGCGACGGGGTCGCCGTGTGCTGGCTGGTTGTCTTGCTCGGCGCCGGCGAGGTCCAGTTCGCGGGCTTCCTCGTCGGGGTCGAGGAGGTGGCCGTGGGCGTCGGTTAGCCAGTCGATGGCCAGAGTGCCGTCGGAGGTGATGTCGATGCGCCAGGTGGTCGGGGCGGACGTGATGACCGCGGCGGCCACGGCGCATCGGCCGGCGAGGCGCAGCTCGGTTTCCAGCCCGCGGAGGTGTTCGTCGGCGTCGCCGATGTCGGCGATGAGGAGGACGTGTGGCATCCAGGCGTCGGCGACGATGTCGCCGACGCGGCCGGCGAAGGTGGAGGTGATGTCGCTGTCGGCTATGGCCGCAACATTGGCGGCGGCTCGGCGGCGGGCGCGGACGATGGCGGCCGCTGGGGAGGTGGCCGCGGTGACGCGGTCTCCGCCGATCGCGATGAGGTTTTCCGCGTCGAGGCTGTCGAAGCCGGCGAGGATGATCTCGACGTCGTCGCTCCATTGGCTGGTTGCCAGCTCGGCGGCGAGGTATCGCATGAGGTCGGCGGTGCGTTCCGGGTCACCGCCGATGCCGAGGAGGCCGGCACGCTCCAGGTCGATGAGGAGGTGGTCACCGCCGGGTTTGGATGCCACGGTGACCAACGCGGGCAGTGGCGCCAGGATCTCATCGACGTCGGGCAGGCCGGCCGTGGCGGGCAGTGTCCAGGTCATGGCTTTGTCGTCGGCCTCAAACGGCGGCGGTGGGTCAGCGTTGGGTTGGGTGAGCATCACGTGGACCTCGCCGCGGGACAGCCAGGCGGCGGCGATGTCGGGCAGGCCGGCTGGGTCCCGGTCACGCAGCCCGGCGGCCATTGCCCGGAGGGCGTGGTCGAGCCGGTTGACGTCGACGGGTTGGGCGGCTGCCCGGACCTGCCGCTCAATGCCTGGGTTGGGTGTTTGCGGGATCCGGCGGCCAGGTCGCCGGTACCGGCGTTGGCGTCGACGTCGTTGGATGAGCCGAAACAGCAGCAGGGCGGCGAGCATCCCGGCGGTGGCCATGGCGGCTGTGATCGGCAGGACAGCGTCCAGGCCGTTGTCGTCGGAGTCTGAGTCGGTCTGCTGACCGGCGTCGGATGACGCCTGCGCCGTGGGCGGCTGCTGAGACGGTTGCGCCTGGGGCGAGGCGGATGCGGTGGCGGTGGGTGACGGTGTTGGCGTGGGCGAGGCGGTCGGTTCTGTGGACGGCGCGGGTGTCGACGGTGCTGTGGTCGGTGGTGCCGGTGCGGTACCGGGCGACCCCGGCGAGGCTGGAGCGGGGACCGGCAGGTGCAATGTTCCGGTGGCGTGAGGGCGGGCTCCCCGGTCGCGCGCGTCGGCGGGGAGCCGGACCCGTTGACCGGGTTCGATGTGGTCCGGGAACCGAGGGTCGGCCCGTTCCAGGTTCGGGTTGAGGGCGGCGATCTGCGGGTAGCGGTCGCCGTTGCCGAGAAACCGCTCGGCGATGTAGTACAGCCAGTCACGGCGGGCCACCTCGTAGATCGGCTCGCCGTTCGCGGGGGCGGCAGTCGTGGCGGCCGGCGCGGGGCCGGCGAGCATGTCATAGATGGCGTGCCGGCCTTCCTGTGGTGGGGTCCAGGTCTGCGACGGTGCGGCAACGGCGGGCGCAGGTGCGATGGTGACGGCGCTGGCGCTGGCGACCGCAGGTGTGGCTCCGATGGACAGCGCGGCGGCGACGAGCGCGGCGGCACGTCGCTGCTGCCAGGCCAGGCCGAGGATGCGTGGTGGGCGGCGGCGGGCGAGTTGGAACGGGATCTCCACCAGGAGTGGCAGTGCGAACGACGCCCAGCCGATCCAGCCGACCCAGGTGATGGCGCCGAGGAACAGGCTGCCATCATCTCGGGTCGTGAGCAGCTCGCCCAGGTGTGACCAGTCCGGAACGTGATCCGGCAGCGGATTGCCCGCCAGCGCGTACAGCGCGTACGGGACGCCGACCAGCATCGCCAGGATGGCGACCAGCGCGGCCACGCCGCCAGCGAGCCGCCGGATGCGTGAGCCGGTTGGCCGGGTGCGGTGGCGCCTTGTGGTGGCCATGGTCTACCCGACCAGCAGGGACGCGGTGACGGTGGCGGTCGCGCGAATCGTTGAGACGCCGGGGACGATGTCCACCATGAGGGGGTCGTAGTCCACGGTGACGGTCACCGTCAGGCGCTGGCCGTCGTCGGAGATGTTTGCCTGCCACTGGGTGATCCCGGCGGTGCTGAGGTAGTCCCGGACGGCGTCGATGGCTTTACTTGGATCGACCACCTTCGTTTCACCGTTGATGGCTTCGGGTAGGCGGATCGCTTGGCCGCCGGCTCGGGCCGCTTCGGCGGCGATGTTGTCGGCGCGTTGGCTGGTGCGGATGTACCCGGCGCTGTCCCCGGCCAGGCCGATCATCATGATCAGGCCGGGCAAAACGATGGCGTAGAACAGCCCGATCCGGCCGGCGTCGCGGTCGGCTCGTCGGATGCGCAGGTGGCGGCTCATCCGGCTCTGCTCCGGAACTGGTCAAGCGGGGAGCTGTATTGGGCGCTGACCCACCGCGATGTCGGCATGCCCGGCATGGCGAAGTCCGTCAGTGAGACGCGGCATTCGATGGACACGGTGACGCTTGCCGGTTCGCCGACGTCTCTTCCGAACTGCGAGGTGTCGACGTTGACACGCAGGTCCAGGCAGTGCAGATCCTGCGCCGCCATGGTGCTTTGGATGGACGTCTCGGCCCGCCGTTTAGCGGTGTCCGGGTCACGGGCGAGCGACGCGGCCCGCGCCGCCGAGTAGGCGGTGGCGTCGACCGCAGCGCCGGCAAGGGAGATCCGGCCGACGATCATGGCGAGGCTCGCGACCAGCAGCAGGCTGGGCGCCAGGATCGCCAGCTCGATCGTGACCGAACCGCGTTGCCTCGTCGGTGTCATGGGTCGCTCTCTGTGGTGAACCGCTCCAGTGGGGCGTATGCGGTTTGGCTGACCCGAAACCGCAGACCGAGCCATCCGAGGGTGGTGCCGGTGACGGTGACCCGCACGGCGGTGGGCTCCGCGCCGCCTTCCGCCACGGGCGTCACGGCCACGTCCCAGTCGTTGAGGACGTCGCCCATCTTGGTCAGGTAGGCGCGGGCGCGGGCGTCGCCGGCGCCGGCCGGCGCGCCGTAGGCGGATTCGGCGTTGGCACCCTTCTGCGCTGCGGCCAGTGCGACGTTGCGCCCATAGAAGATCAACGCACCTTGCACGCCGACAAGGATCAGCAACACGAAGACCGGGAACAGGATCGCCAGCTCGATGGTCACCGAGCCTCGGTCACCGGCCAGGCCCCTGCGCGGCCGGGGGTACCGTCGCAGGGGCCTGGCCCCAGGGAGGGTCACGGCGCTGGCGGGGCCGGGGCCGCTGCATCGGGCCACAGCCCGATCCAGCCGAACACGTAGTCCGACGCGGCGGTGAGCAGGGCCAGGGCGATAACGGCGGCGACGGCGTAGATGATCGCGGTCGGCACCACTTCGCCCCGGTCGTTGCGGTTCGGGTCGGCCAGGAGCCGCAGCACCTGGCTGAACCAAACGGTCGGTTGGGTCATCACGGCCTTCCTTGGATAGGGATCAGTTGACGCCGGGCGCGGCGAGCAGCCGCGCCGCGAACGGGTACAGCGCCGCCAGCATCAGCACGATGAGCAGCAACGCGCCGGGGATCTCCAGTTGGGAGGTGCGCAGTTCGGCCCGGGCCAGCTCGTCGGTGCGGATCTGGCCGCGCAGGGAGGTGGCTCGGGCACGCAATGTCCGGTAGACCTGTGCGCCGGTCACGCCGGCGGCCTGCATGATGTCGCCCAGGTCGCCGAGTTCGGGTACGCCGAGGTCTGCGCCGAGTTGCTTGAGCCCGTCCCAGGGGGCGGTCACTTCGAGTTCTGCTCGCAGCAGGGTCTGCCTGATGCGGGCGAAGACCCAGCCGTTGCCCTTACTCGCCGCCCGGGTGAGGGATTCCTCGGTGCCGCGGCCGGCGGCGCGTTGCAGGGCGACCAGGTCGATGAAGGTGCAGATGGCGCGGCGGCACTCACGCCGCGCGGTGACGGCCTTGCGGCCGACGTCGCGGTAGACGATGAGCAGCAGGAACGCGGCGAAGCCAACCGTGGCGACGACGGGTATCCCGATGCCGTAGCTGCGTCCCGCGAGCGCCATGAGGCCGAGCAGGACGGACGGGAGCAGCAGCCCGATCAGCGCGGTGACGAGCAGGCTGGTGACGAACTCCTCGGGTGTGCGACCGAGCAGCCGCAAATCGGTGGCGGGGATGATGCGGTGCAGCCGGGCGGCGAGGCGGCCGACAGTCTTGGATCCTCCGGTGAGGCTGTCGGCGCCGGGCGGGGGTTGCAGTCGGGCCAGGGCCGGACCGAGTGCCGGGCTGGCCGGGCGCAGTTCGTGGGCGACGAGGAAAAGCGCGAGGCCGAAGCCGGCGCCGAGCACGGCGCTGATGCCGATCCAGGTGGGCGTCATGACAGGTACCGCTCTGCCGGGTTGGGAGTGCTCGTCAGGAAGCGGGCATCGACCGGGGGCAGGCTCAGCGAGCGCGCCCACCACAGGCAGCCGACGAAGGCGCACGCCAGGACCGCGAGGACGACCTGGCCGCGCAGCTCGGCGTATGGGGCGGTGTACTGGCGGCTGGCCAGTCCGATACCGACCAGCGCCATCGACCCGATGGTGAGGAACCGGATCTGGAACCGGGCCCTGGCGCGTTTGGAGGATGTTTCCCGGCGCATGGCGACGTCTTCGGCCGCCGCTTCGGCGATGCCGGTCAGCGCGTCGGTCAGCCTGGCTCCCCGGTCGCTCAGGTGCAGCGCGAGAGCGGCGACGACCTGGTCGCTGACCGGGTCCTTGAGCGCGTCGGCGAATTCGTACAGCGCGGCTTCGGCGTCCCAGCCGGCGTGGATGCGCGCGGCGAGGAGTTGCACCTCCCCGCCGATCGCGGCCGGCGCGGTCTGTGCGGTGTCCACGATCGCCTCCTGCAACCCGACCCCGGCGTCTTCGACGTCGCGCAGCCGCCGGGTCCAGGCTTCGACGGCTTCCACACGGGTGATTCCGCGCTGTTCGGCCTTGCCGGCCGACAGCAGCCATGGCACCCCCGGGACCGCGATGGCGACCAGCGGCGCGGCCACGGGTACGCCGCTGGCTACCCAGGTGAGAATCCCAGCAGCGACGGCGGCGAGCACCCACCGTTGGTGGCGGCGCTGCTCCTGCCGGGTGGTCCCCGACCCATACCACAGCCAGCGGGCCCGCATCGCCCACCGGGACGCGGGACGGGCCGGCCTGGTAGAGCCGACCAGCGCGCTGATACCCAGGGCGAGGCTCCCAACGAGCCCGGCACCGATGACGGCGGCGGCGACGATCGGGTTCATGGCCGGTTCCCCAGACGAGGCAGCGGACGCGGCCAGGCGCCGCGGTTGCGGTGGGCGGTCAGGACCGTGGGGTCGTATCCGGCGAGGAGGAACTGTTGCTTGAGCCGGTCGGGTTGGTGCATCGGCACGGCGCGTCCGTCCGGGCCGGGGCCGAAGATCTGGGTTGTGCGCGGCCGCCCGTCCTCCACGAGGCCACCGACCTCCACGACGTGTGAGACGAAGCGGTGCTTGCGTCCGCCGATGGCGCTTTCGTCAATGAGGGTGACGTAGACGATCAGGTCGAGTGCGTTAGCGACCTGAAGGTAGGCCCGGCGGTCGGATCGCTCGTCGCGGTGGCTGAGCGCCAGTTCGACGATGCGGTCGAACACCAGGCCCGGTTCGCGGGCGTGGATGGTGCACAGCGACCCGCTGGTGGTGCCCATCGCCTGGAGCATCGCGACGATCTCGCGGGAGCGGACCTCGCCGACGATGATGCGGCGGGCGTTGAGCTGCAAGCCGACCGGGATGAGGTCATCAAGGGTGATCTCCCCGGCCGGTCTGCCGTCGTGACCTCGTTCGCCGTGGCCTTCCCGGGTCTCCATGGACACCGCCCACGGGTGGCGGCCCGTCTTGTGCAGGCCGAGTTCGCGGGCTTCCTCCATGACGACGAACCACTCGTCGGCGGGAATCTCGCTGGTCAGGGCGCGCAGCAGCGAGGTCTTCCCGCTGCCCGGGACCCCGGCGACCATGATGTTGAGTCCGGCGCGCATGGCGGCGCGGAGGAAGTCGCGCAGCAACGGGTCGAGCATCGCGCTCTTGTTCGGGTCCACCCGGTCGAGGTCGACGAGTTCGTCGAGGTCGACGCTGAGGATCTGGTGGTTACGGATGACGGCGACCGGCCGCGGCGTCACCAGGTAGATCGCGGCGAGGCGTTGCCCGCCCGGCATCTCCATGCTCAGCGTGGGCTTGTCCTTGGTCAGCGCCCGCTCGGTCCCCCCGGCCCGACGGGCGAGCGCCTGAAGCATCAGCACCAGCTCTTCGTCGCTGTCGGCCACGGGCGCGGCCCGCTCGATGCGCCCATCGGGCCGCTCGACCCGCACTTGGTCGGCGCCCAGGATCGTGATGGTGTCGAACGGCTCACGCAGCAGGCGGTCCAGCCGGCCCAGACCCAGCAGCGCGGCCAGGACGGCATCGAGCAGGTGCTGCTCATGGTCGGCGGTCAGCGGGGTGCCGGCCATGCGGCGCTGGTCGATGTACTCGCGAACCCGCCGCGAGGCGATGCGCTGACCTTCGGCCTGCCGGTCCGCGGCCGTGATGTACTCGCGCTTGGCCAACACCCGCGACAGCTCGTCGCTGACGGCCACCTGCAGGGTCCGCACGACCCCGTAGTCGGGTTCGCGGACCTCGGTGGGCAGGGTACGGGCCGGTGGGGCGACCAGCGCTGCCGCGCGCCCGTTGGCCCGGTCGTTGCCGGGCCGGAACACCGGCGGCGGTGGGACCGGCGCGGCGGCGCTGGGGTCTCGCCAAATCGGCTGCTCAAAGGCTGACACGTGCGGCCTCCCGTCGGCCGGGCCCGTGCAGTCGCTCCCGACGGTGGGCGATCGTCTTGACGATCGCTGTCTCGGTAGCGGCGGCCGCGCGCAGCAGCGGCCGCCGGGTGCGTACGGTGCCGCCGTGGGCCAGCACCCTCGCCGACCGGTCGTCGCGGGGAAGGTGACCGACCACTGGTGCGCCCAGGTGCCGGGCGACGGCTCGGTCGTCGTAGTCGCCGTCGCCAATGACGAGCAGCCCAAGTCGGCCGTCGGCGACGGGGCCGGTCGCCGCGACGATCGCCTCCACGCCGGCCCGCGCCGGCACCAGCGAGGCCAGTGTCGGACGAACCACCAGCAGGACAAGGTCGGCGCGGCTCAGCAGCGGCCATGGGGCGTGCGGTGCGATCAGTCGACCGCAGTCGACGATGACGTCGAAGCCCGGGTTGCCGTGTTCCAGGGAGGCGAAGAACGACCCGAGTTGGTGCCAACTGGGGTCGAGGCTGGCCGCCTGGGCGGGCGTTGCGATGCCGGGTAGCAGCAGCCGCCGCGCGGCGGGCGGGTTCAGGTCGACCAGTTGCGCCCAGAACTGTGTGCTGGCCTGGCCGCGCAGCTCAGCGACGACGAGGTGCATCAGTCCGTGACCGCCGTCGAGCTCCAGGTGGCGCAGGTAGCCGGCCGCGATGTCCCCACCGGCTGGGTCGCACTCGGCGAGCACGACTGGACGTGACCAGGTCAGTGTGAACGCAAGTCCCGTCGTGGTGACGCCATTGGAGCCCTTGGCGTAGGTCAACGCGATGACCGCCATGGTCAGTTCCCGGGGGTTAGCGTCAGCACCAGCCGCCCCTGAGCGGCCAGCCGGGCAACGAGCGGTCCGTCGCTGTCGCGCACGGCGACCGACACTGTGGCGGTACCGTCACGCGCCCCCGCGATGACGTGCACCACCGTGCCGCGCACCGAGGGTGCTGGGCCGGTGGGTTTACCCGAGGTCGACTCCTCCGCGGTGGATACCAGCAGCACCGACGCTCCCGGGCGCAACGGCGTGGATGGCATCTGACCGGCCTTTAGCGACAGACCCACCACCTGCTCGCCGGGTGCCGGGAACGGCTTGTCGACCAGGGCGCCCTCGGTCAGCAGCATGCCGGACAGCAGGGCGATGGAGGTGTACTTGCCGACGACCGCCTGCGCTCGGCTGCTCGGTACGGGCTTGAGTCCGGGGTCCGGGTTGAGATGAACGGTGACGAGGTCAGCCGTGGTGAGCTGGGCGCCCACGGGCACGTCGCGGGCGAGCGCAAGGTACGGCTGAGCCTTGCTGACGTACCCGAACAGCGCCACGGCGCCGAGCGCGAACACTGCTGCCAACGCGAGGGCTGCGCCGAGTCGGCCCCGTCGCACGCTGCGCTCGCGCACCACCCGCGGTTGCTGGATGGCTGTTGCCGGGCTGGATGCCACCGACGTGGTCGAGCGAGTCACCCGGTCACCACCTGAAGTTCGTCGATCCTGATTGATGTCGTGGCCTCGCGAGTTACCGTCTCGCTACCGGTCGCGCCGCCGCCGACCACCCACCAGTCGACGTGCCACGTCGTGGTGGCCGTGATGGTGTACCGGCCGCCGGGCTGAGTGCGGCTCGATTCCTCGTAGCGGTCGTAGCCGCAGGTCGGTGACTTCGAGGCGCCGTGCTTGACCTTGTCGTAGGGCGTTCCTGGGTTGGCGCAGGTGACGGAGTGGTGGTCGCCCATATCCCAGGTGATCTTGGTGGCCTGGGCGCGGGCAGTGACGGAAAGGCCCGGCACTGATGCGGTCGCGGTGATCGGGCCCCAGGTCTGGGGCGTGACTGCGGTCCACATCCATACGGGAAGCCCCACAAGCCCGACCCCGGCGGGATTGGGGCTGATGCCGATCTGCGCGGGCCGCATCGGCAGCGCTTTGATGGCTCGTGCTGCCAACTGCGCGGGTGTTAGCCCACCCGGTGTTCCCGGCGGCGGATCAGCGCGCCACACCAGGAAGCCGACAATGTCGCCGAAGCACCGCTGCCGGTACACCGCGCCGTCGCCGGGCTGGTGTCCGTCCCACGCCGGGTCACCAGCGGCCGGCTGTGGCGACTCCAGGATGTAGTAGCAGCCATCGGCCGGGTTGAGGTACCCCCAACCGGCTTGCCAGCAGGGCACGACAACACCATTCGAGGTGCACTCCGGGCTGCCGCCGCCTCCTCCGCCGGGCGGCTTGTCGCCGCCGTCCTTGGGTGGCTTCTCCACCACGAGGTAGCAGTCGCCGACCGGCGGGCAGACCCAGTAGTCGGCTTGGGCGGGCGCGACGGCGGTTCCCACCGCGGCGGTGACGACCGCTGCGACCACCGCCGCGTACCGCAGGGTCCGACCTAACATGTAGCACTCCGTTGGGCTGTCGATTCGTACACGTACCACTTGCCGTTGACCCGCTTGGCCTTCACGACCACGGGGTACTTCTTCGCCTGCGTCGTCGGCTGGGCCTTGCCACCGACCGCGTTCCAGTTCGTGGAGTCGAAGCAGTCCTGAATGACCGCCTGGCCGGCGTCGAGGCGCAGCTCAGTTACGGTCGGGTTCCAGGTCGGCCGGCCCTCGTTGTGCACGTTGCTGCGCGACATGTTCTGCAGGTTGTTGAGCAACTGTCCGAGCAGCGGCTCGCCCACGAACTGGGCCAGCTCCTGGGTGCGGTAGTCCGCCGTGGCCGACGCCTTGATGTACGCCTCCAGGTAACCGTTGTAGGTGGCGAGGATCTCGCGGCGCGCCTGCTCCTCGGCTTGGCTGGTCGTGGCGGTGGCGCTGGCCGCTGTGGTCGGGTTCGCCGGCGCCGTAGGCTCGGCCTTCGGTTTGGAACCGCACGCAGCGCCGAGCAGGCCCAGCGTCAATCCCAGTGCCGTGGCCAACATCGAACGTCGCATGATCCGCGAAGTCACGTCATGCCTCCCTGCCTCGGTCGCCGTGCGGCGACGCACCAACTGGTGACGAGGGACGGGTATCGCCCCACTCCAGCTTGGTTGCCGAGGCCGGTTCGCATCGCCCCCGTTTGGTATGCCGGCGGAGGTGCTGTCGTCGGGCAGCCCGCTAGCCTGCGTATCGATCGACTGCACACCGCTGCACCTCCCCCATGTATGGGCGCCATCAACGTCTATACAGCAGGTCAAACCCGTGCCGCAACGCACCGTGGAGCACGGACTTACTGTGCGTATATGGCAGTACGCGCTCGGAACCGCGCACACCGGCGTGCGTACCGGCGGGTCCGCCCCGGTAGGTCCCAGTCGATGCCCCACGCGCTAGGTGACGGCTTTGCGGGGCGCTCCTCTTGTCCTGCCCCGCCGCACGAGGTCACACTGTCGCCAACAAGACGCAGCCGACGCCTTGTGACACCACTCATGGGGGAGCCACGATGGGGACGGCCGAGGATCACGACGATCTGCAATCTGCGATTGAC
>WNFV01007435.1_pt1 | contig 19002 bp, 20 predicted proteins | sample 5400101 | NCBI WGS metagenome assembly WNFV01 (sample SAMN13153361, study PRJNA577476) | soil metagenome | isolation source: 115 cm soil or saprolite under grassland replicate 1 | place: USA:California | collected 2016-06-15 | reverse complement strand
CTGCGTCGCCCGCAAATACATGCCCACAGAAGTAGCAGCAACGCCGGACGAAACCATGGCCAGAGCCCGCTAGCCATGTGCCCACGTTTCCGAGGCTGAGCCGAGACGAACTCCGCTCTACGAAGCCAAAAACGACCCCAGACCAGCCTCAAATGCCTACGAGCTGCGGAACTCCGGCTCCGGCGCGTTGCCGAATACCCGCTCTTCTCGACAAACATCCGATCGGAAGCGCCTGCTACGCGCATCGCTCGCGGACGAGGCGCTACCGAAGGGCGGGGTCGGTGCCGCCGCGGAACAGGGCGACTGCCGCCCAGCAGTAGCGGGCGACGATGGAGCGGTAGGGCCGAAAGCGGTCGCCGAGCGGATCGAGCTCCTTCGCGATCGGCGGTGGCTGGAGCGTCCACGCCAGGCCGTAGCCCTGACGCACGCCGAGGTCGTCGACGGGCCACACGTCGAGGCGGCGCAGCTCGAACATCAGGTACATCTCCGCGGTCCAGCGGCCGATGCCGCGCACGGTGACGAGCGCTGCAATCAGCTCGTCGTCTTTGAGTCTCGACGACCGATTCAGGTCGACGCTGCCGTCCAGGATCTTGGCCGATAAGTCACGCAGCGACGCCAGCTTGTTGGCAGACAGCCCAGCGGTTCGCAGCGCGAGATCGGGTACTGCGCTCAGCGTCTCGGGTGTCAAGGTGTCGCCGACCGTCGCGCGGACCCGCTGGTGGATCGCCTGCGCGGCTCGCCCGGCAAGCTGCTGATAGACGATCGACCGGACGAGTGCGCCGAAGTGCCCATCAGGGTCGCGCGGGCGGTGCCTGATTGGCCCGGCGAGCGCGACGAGGTGCGCCAAAACGGGATCACGAGTCGCCGCCTCCTCGATCGCCGCAGGCAGCGAAGTGCGGGTCACGAGATCCTCGACTTCAGCCCAGGGCCCGGCACCAGTTCGACCTCGCCGACGCGCAGGACCTCGGCGCCCTTTGGCACGAGGGCGGCGACGACCGGCTTCTTGTCGGTCTTGCGGCGCAGGATGCGGGGCGGCTTCTCGCTCAGGTACTTGTCGCCCCACTGTCGTAGACCCGTGAGCGCGAGGTTGAGCTCGCGGCCTTTCCGGGTGAGCCGGTACTCGTAGCGCTCGGGCCGCTCGCTGTAGATCGAACCGGCGTAGGCCGAGAAACGCGTCACGGATGATCAGGAGCGTCCAGCGCTCGCCGACCACCTCGAGCGCCCGCGCGATCGAGCAGTTCTGGCCTTCGTAGTCACGCTTCAGCATGCTGCACCTCCGGTGTGAGTATGCCATTCAAAGTTGCGTGAAGCCACTTACATATCTCGGAGGCATGGGACGGCGGCGCAGGTCTGCCGCCGGTTTCGAACAGCCGAAACGGGGGCACGCTCACCGGAGACGTCCGCGTGAGCAACCGCCTGACGTACGAGATCGTCACCGTCACCAGGGCGGGAGCATCCCGTCCGCATGCCTATTCTCCCGAGACCGAGCTGCGTCCGGGAGACATTGTCGTGCTCGGCGGACGATTCTGGCTGATCGCCGAGATCGGTGACGGGAAGGCGACGGCGACACCGGCCCGCTATCGCCTCGTCCTCCGCCACCCGGAGGGGCGCGAGGAGGCGGGCGCGTTCCGGCGGTTCATGCCCGGCGCGCCCAGGCTCGGCCACCTCTTCACCACGGCGCCGGAGGGAAAGCTTGTGGCGTGGGTCGTCGTCGACGAGCGGCCGGTGCGGGACGAGCAGGGCGAGCCGTACCTCGAGCTCGTCGCCGAGCGCGACTTCTCCGAGGTCGAAGAGCTTCCCGACCACGAGCTCGAGCATGCGCTGGCCGCGAGGGGCGCGGAGATTCCCGAGGCTGCGCGGGAGACGCTCGCCCGGGCGGAGGAGGCCGGGCTCGCGGTCGAGCTCGTCGCGCTCGAGCCGGGCGAGGCGCCTGACTGGTCAGCGGCCAAGCGGCTGATCGACGCGCTGATCCTCGAAGAGCTCGAAGACGACGTGATCGAGATGTGCGGCGTCCATCCCGGCCGCGACCCGCGGGAGACGTGGCTCGCGACCGTGCAGGAGCGGCTGCGCTCCGACCTCCGCCGGTTCCGCGACGACATCGAGGGCGACCACGACGAGATCGAGGAGTGGGACTTCCTGATGGGCCGCGTCTTGGCCGCGATCGGGAGCTTCGAGGACGAGTCCGATCCCGATCGCGGGTACGGCTGGATGTGCCGGCTCGTCGACGCTGAAGCCCTCGGCGCAGCCGGGTTCGACCGCGTGCGCAAGGCCGAGCTCGCCGCGTAGACAATGCGCCCATGACGGACGCTCGGACTCGGCGCCGCACGCTCGAGCGGCTTCGTGGGCTCTGTCTCGCGCTGCCCGCGACGAGCGAGCGGTTCAGCCACGGAGCGCCGACCTTCTTCGTCCGGGAGAAGCGCGCGTTCCTGATGGTGCTGACGAGCCACCACGGCGACGGCCGCTTCGCGATCTGGTGTGCGGCGGCGCCGGGGATGCAGCAGATGCTCGTCGAGGCCGACGCGGAGAGGTTCTTCCGGCCGCCGTACCTGGGCCACCGCGGCTGGCTCGGCGTCCGGCTCGACCGCGGGCTCGACTGGGACGAGCTCGCAGGGATCGTCGAGGACGCCTACGCCGAGGTTGCCCCGCCGAAGCTGGTCGAGTCGGCGCGGCTCGCCGAGCCTTGAGGTCGAGCCGCAGCTACCTCTACGCGCCCGGCCACGATCCGGAGCGGCTCGAGACCGCCTTCGATCACGGCGCGGACGTCGTCGTGTTCGACCTCGAGGACGGTGTCCCACCCGACCGGAAGGACGACGCGCGCGAGCTCGTCGCCGCCGCGCTACGCGTCAGGTCTGCCTGGGTTCGAGTCAACCCGGCCGGCAGCCTCGCCGCGGAGGCGGATGTCGATGCCGTGCGCGGCCTCGCAGCCGGACTGCGCCTGCCGAAGACGGGCTCGCCGGATGACGCCCGCTGGCTGCTCGATCGTGTCCCCGGGGTGCCGGTGATCTGCTCGATCGAAAGCGGGTCGGGCGTGGCGGCAGCGCCGGCGATCGCCGCCGTGCCCGGCGTCGGGACGCTCTCGCTCGGCGGCCGCGACCTGACAGCCGACCTCGGCTGCGCCGACTCCTGGGGCGGTCTGCTGGCGATCCGCTCCGCGCTCGTGGCCGCGTGCCGTTCGGCCGGGCTGGTCGGCCCCGTGGACAGCGTCTACTACGCGGCCGCCGACCTGGAGGGCCTGCGCGCGGCAGCGGAAGCGGCGCGCGCGCTCGGCTTCTCCGGCAAGTCCACTCTCTGGCCCGCGCAGGTGGCCGCGATCAACGAAGCGCTTTCCTAACCCGCTGCGAGCGTCAACGCACGCTTTTTCGCCGCTTCGATCTTCTGTGCGGTGGCGGCGTCGTGCGACCACTGCGGCCATGAGTACTCCGACGACGCTTGCAGCTCGCACCCCTTGACGCACGCGAGCTTCACGCCCCGCGCCGTCGCGCTGAACAGGCCCGCCCCGGCGAGTATCGCGCGAACCGCGGAGAGCCCTCGCCTGCGCCGGACGGCGTCGAGCACGTCCCAGTCCTCGATCCCGTCGCGGATCTGCTCGAGGCGCGCGCTGGCTATCGGCCCCCTCGGCCCCGGGTAGAGGAGCACGTACTCGCCGTTCGAGCGAACGCTGTCGAACGGGTTTCCCTTGTAGTACGAGGTGATTCCTTGCGCGTAAAGGGTGCCCTTGATCCCCTCGAGCGCGTTCCAGAGCAGGAACATGCGCGGGTTCGAGAGAGGCTCGGCGGCGGTGTACCCGGGTGTCCCGGACACACCCGTGTAGGTCGAGGACCAGATCTGCTTGCCTACGGCGACGGCCTTTGCGACCAGGTCGAACTTCTCCCGCGGGCGGAACGACTGCCCGTAGTAGCGACGTGAGAGCACGGCCCAGATGTCCGCATCGTCCCCCTCGCGGTCGTCCCAGAGGAACCGGTTGGCCTGGATCGGGTTGCCCGTAACGAGCATCCTGGAGCCGGGAAAGCAGCGATGTGCGACGGCGGCCTGTTCCGCGACGAGTTTCATCCCCTCAGGGCCCGGCTCGTCCAGCGTGTAGAGGTAGGGAACGCGGCCGTCCAGCCAGCCATGCTCATCCCAGAAGCTCCGCACCGACTCGAGATAGCTGCACCACGTGTCGGGCGCGAACGGCGAGATTCCCGCGATGCGGCCGCCGACGCTCGTCCGCTGGTTCGAGATCGGGATCCGCATCGTTGCGAAGGGGGTCCGATTCTGTCTGATCATGTTTCCGGCGGCGTCGAGCCACCACTTGTGCGAGGCCGTGTATCCCGCCGCCACTCTCGGCTCGCCGAAGCCCCAGCCCGCCGGCGAGATCCGATACGAGGCGAGAAACGCGAACAGGGACACGTTCGCGGACGATCGGGCCGGGTTCGAGCCGAGCTGAAACAGCTCGTCGGCCTTGCTCACGTACGACTCCGGAACGACGTGGAATGCTGTCAGCAGGTTCCCCTGCGTCACGTTCGGCGCCGGCAGCCTCACGTTGTAGACCTTGATCGCGACGGGCACGGCCGTCGTCCTTCCGTCGGTGACCACGTTCAGGGTCGCCCGGTAGCCGCCCGGCCTCGCGTCTTGCGGGACGAAGACCTGGAGGTAGAGCGGCTGGTTCGGCTTCTCGAGCGGTCGCTCTGCCCCGTCCCACGGCAGGAGTGCGTCCGGCACGAAGCGACCGCTGAAATTGACGAAGTGGCCGAAGAAGAGTGCCGCCTTCACCGGCCCCAGGCCGAAGCCGTCGATCGAAGCGCTGACGCTCTGCGCACCGTTGACGACGATCCACGCGCCTTCGCGCTCCCCGATCGCAGCGTTCATCGTCACAGCTCGGGCGCTCTCCTGGGGGAGGGGCCCCGAGCCGGGAATCGTCTGGGAGGAGGGATAGGCGAAGACGTCCGCGCCCGCCCTGGGGGCGAATGCGAGCATCAGCGCCAGTGCTGCGACCCCAAGCAGCACACGGGGCGCGTACCCCCGGGCGCTGCGTCGCAATCCTGTGCTAACGGCCACGTGGGCGATGGTACGCATCGGCATCTTCGTCCTCATGTTCCTCATCGGCACGGCCGGTAGACCGCTGAACCCGCCTGGTCAGCTTGAAGTGGGGGGATGATCCGCGCTCTCGAGCCGGAGCCTCAGACGCTGTCGCGCCAGGCCAGCGCCCGCCGCAGCGGCTCGAGGTCCCAGTCGGGGCCCTGGATGCTGACGACGAAGTCGGTGAAGCCGAGCTCGAGGTAGGCGCGTGGGTCTGTGGCCTCCCCGGTCATTCGGTTGATCGTGGTCGAGCGCTGGATCTCTGCGGGGTCGCGTCCGACCTGGGCGCACCAGTCGTCGAGGACCGCCGACTTGTGCTTCATCGTCTCCGGGTCGCCGAAGGAGTGCCAGATGTCCGCATGCTCGGCGACGATCCGCAGCGTTACCTTCTCGCCGCCGCCGCCGATCAGGATCGGGATGCGCCGGACCGGGGGAGGGTTCAGCTTCTCCCAGCGGTCCTTGATGATCGGCAGGTCGCGGGCGAGGGCGCGCAGGCGGCTGCCGGCCGTGCCGAACTCGTAGCCGTACTCGTCGTAGTCCTTCTCGAACCAGCCGGACCCGATCCCGAGGATGAACCGGCCACCCGAGATGTGGTCGATCGTCCGTGCCATGTCGGCGAGCAGGTTCGGGTTGCGGTAGGAGTTGCAGATCACGAGCGACGAGATCTCCGCCTTGCTCGTCAGCGCCGCCATCGCCGCCTGGATCGTCAGCGACTCGAAGTGCTTGCCGTTCCGGTCGCCGGAGAGTGGATAGAAGTGGTCCCAGTTGTAGATCCGGTCGACTCCGAGCTCGTCGGCCTCGACCCATGCGCGCTTCATCTGGTCGTAGTTGCCGTGCTGGGGAATGACCTGGAGGCCGATCGTCACCGACATGCGCCCCAACCCTAGCTATGCGAAGTAGGTGTCCTCGTGGCGGTACGGGGGCGCGCAGCAGCACAGGAACCGGAGCCGCCCTTCGTCGCCGGCGCGGATCTGGTGCCACGCGCCGGGCGCGACCAGCACGGCGTCGCCGACGCCGACCGTGCGGCGCTCCCCGTCCAGCTCCATCTCTCCGCCGCCCTCGACGACGTAGTAGATCTCCTCCGCCTCGGCGTGGTAGTGCCGCTCGGTCGCCTGCCCGCGCTCGAGGGTCGCCTCGGCGAGGCTCTGGTTGCGCACGGGCGCGGTCGGCAGGCCGAGGAGCTCGCGGATCGTGCTTCCGTCTGCGGTGGTGAACGCCTCCGCCTCTTGAAGCGACCGCACGATCACCCCCGCACGCTACTTGACGACCACGATCGACGGGGGCTTCTTGAAGGGCCGGTAGGACGGCTTGGGCGTGTGATCTGTCCAGAGCAGGCCCGACTGCCAGCCGGCGAGGCTTGGCTCGTCGGCAAGCTCGAAGTTGAAGAACGCCGCGACGGCGGGCTGGCAGTAGGCGACGTTCAGCGCATCGGTGAGCTGGGTCGCCTGGTCGGGAGCCGGGCCGTCCGGGATGTCGGCGAGCGTGCCGAGCCACGCCGGCAGCGCCCGGCGGTCGGTCTCGGTGCCGTGGTAGAAGCCTGCCTTCGCGCGATCGACCTCAGTCTGGAAGCCCTGCTCCATGTACCAGATGCTCACCCGGCCCTGGCCGGGCAGGGGCTGGCCTGTGCCGCCGAAGGCGTCCTCGAGCACGCTCATCAGCTTCTCGTAGTCGCCCTGGCCGATCGCCTTCGAGCTCGTGTGGCGCACCCAGGGCCGCTCGGTGCTCGACGCGGGATAGGGGTTGTGGCCGACGGTGTCGAGGATCGGGCGGCTGCGCCCGCTCGCACGGTAGCTCTCTCCTACCATGCGATAGAAGTTGACGGGCGAGTGAGAAGCGTTGCCGACCGCCGGGTTGTCATTGCCTCGCGCAGACGAGGCCGAGATCACGTTCGCGCTCGGCCGCACAGCGTGCAGCAGGTCCCAGCACCGGGCGAGCAGGGCCTCGTACGCGGCCGGCACGACACTCCGTCCGTCCGCATCGAACTGCGGCCGCCAGAAGCGGTTCGTGTTCGGTTCGTTCCAGATCACGATGTCGTTCACTCCGGGGTAGCGCCGCAGCAGACTGGCCGCGAACATGCAGTAGGCGGTGCGCCCGGCGTCGGTCCGCGGAGCGTCGTCCGGGCGGCCGTAGACGGCGAGCACGACGCGCAGGCCGCCGCCCCAGGTGGCGAGGATCATGCGGTCGACCGGCGGGCGCTGCGCGACGGGGAGGTGCGTCTGGCCGGGCCGCCAGGGCACAGTCACCCGCACGGCACGGATGCCGAGATCGCGCGTGTAGCCGAGCGCCCGGAGCGCATGCGGCTTGTCACCCCACTTGAGGCCGTCGTCGGCGACCCCGACGAGCAGGCCCGGCGCCGCGTGGGCCGTGCCCACCAGCGCGCAGACAACGACCGCGCAGGCTGTGAGTGTCCGACCGGTGCGTCGCACGGTCTCTCCATCGGCGCTCCGGCGTCCCAGCCTGAGGTCCTGGATGAGTGAGACGTACCCCTGGGCCTGGTACACCGACGCCGACCGGCTACGGGCCGAGCAGGAGCGGATCTTCCGTCCCGCCTGGCACTACGCCGGCCACCTCGGGCGTCTGCCGGCGCCGTCGAGCTACTTCGCGTCCGTCTCCGGCGGGATCCCGGTCGTCGTCGGCCGCGACCGCGACGGGGAGGTGCGCGCCTTCCTCAACGTCTGCCGGCACCGCGGCTCGGAGGTCGCCTCCGGAGAGGGCCGGCGGGAGTCGCTGCAGTGCCCGTACCACGCCTGGACGTACAACCTCGACGGCACGCTGCGCGCGGCGCCGCGCGCCGACCGGGAGCCTGGGTTCGACGGCGGCGACCTGTCGCTTGTTCCACTCAGGCTGGAGACCTGGGGCCCGTTCCTGTTCGTCAATGCGGACGCGGCTGCGCGCCCGCTCGCCGACGTGCTGGGGTCGCTCGCGCTCGTCGTCGATCCGTCGACGCTCGTCTTCCGGGAGCGGATCGAGTATGCGCTGGCCGCGAACTGGAAGATCGCCGTCGAGAACTACCTGGAGTGCTACCACTGCCCCGTCGCGCACCCCGGGTTCAGCCGTCTGGTGGACGTCGACCCCGACTCGTGGGTGCTAGCAGGCGAGGGGCCGGTCTGGAGTCAGCACGGGCGCGCGCGCGAGGATGACGGCGGCTGCGAGTTCCACCTCGTCTGGCCGGCCCTGAAGGTGAACGTCTACCCGGGCCTCGCCAACCTCTCGATCGGCCCGGTGTGGCCGGAGTCGCCCGAGCGCACAGTCGGCTTCCTCGACTACTTCTTCGGCGCCGACGTCGACGACGCCGCTGCCCGGGAGCTGATCGCGTTCGACGACCAGGTCGGACGCGAGGACACGGCGCTCGTCGAGTCCGTTCAGCGCGGCGTCCGCGCGGGCCTCGTCGAACGAGGCCGCCTGCTTCCGGAAAGCGAGCGCTTGATCGCAGGGTTCCAGCGGAAGGTGGCCGAGGCGCTCACCTAGGCGACACCACGACGTCCGGGGTGGTTGTTAGGTTGTCACGGCAAGCGCAAAGCTAGACGGCTGAGCGGGCCGCGGCGTGCCCTACTGTCGACCGGAGACAGCGGCACGCGACCCCCACGTGGTAGTCCGCTTTTCGGTCGTCGCCCGCAAGACGATGGAGACGACCGGTTGAGATACGCCTGCCTGCTCGCCGTGCTTGGAGCGCTCGCCGTGGCCCTCGTGCCCCGCGCAACCGCGAAGGAGCACTCCAGAAGCCGGGTCAAAGCGGCCGACCATGCGCTGATGGCCCGCCTCCTCGGCCGTATCGCCACACACCGCGACGAGACGTGGCGCTGGCAGCGCGTGATGCACCGGGCGCCCACGCCGTACCGGGACAGCGCGCGGCGCATTCGCAGCGTGGCCTATCGGAAATGGGTCCTGGACCTCTGGCATCAGCGCGCTGTCGCCGCCAAGCAACAGGCTCTCAACCCGCCCCACCGGAGCGAATGGCTCTGCATCCACGGCTACGAGGGGTCGTGGACGGACCCCGATGCCCCCTACTACGGCGGCCTCCAGATGGACCGCGAGTTCCAGGCCACGTACGCACTGGAGCTCTTGCGCACCAAGGGAACCGCCGACCACTGGACGCCGCTGGAGCAGATGTGGGTGGCGGAGCGAGCTTATCGGACGCGTGGTTTCTGGCCATGGCCAAACACGGCGAGGTACTGTGGCCTTCTCGGTTAGGGTAGGAACCGACCGGGCACTCACTCTCGGGAGTCCGTGATGGACCGACTGACAGCGCTGATCGACCGGGCCGAGGAGCAGGGCTGCGTCAACCTCTCGCAGTTCAGCGAGCTCGTCCAGGAGCTCGAGCTCGACGGGGACGACCTGGCCAAGCTCTACGAGCAGCTCGAGGAGCGAGGAATCGAGCTCAGCGACGACTGCGGGCATGTGCACGAGGACGAGGCGACCTTCGTCAACGGCGATCTCGCGACCGCAACCACGGACGCGCTCCAGCTGTTCCTGAACGAGGCGGGCCGCTACAAGCTGCTGACCGCCGAGGAGGAGGTCGAGCTGGCCAAGCGGATCGAGCGCGGCGACCGCGCGGCCAAGGACCTCATGATCAACTCGAACTTGAGACTGGTCGTCTCGATCGCGAAGCGCTACCAGGGGCACGGGCTCTCGCTGCTCGACCTGATCCAGGAGGGGATCATCGGGCTGATCCGCGCGGTCGAGAAGTTCGACCATCGCAAGGGCTTCAAGTTCTCCACGTACGCGACCTGGTGGATCCGGCAGGCCGTCCAGCGCGGCGTCGCGAACAAGTCCCGCACGATCCGGATCCCGGTGCACATCATCGAGCGGGAGCAGAAGATCGCCCGCGCAGAGCGCGAGCTGGTGGTGAAGCTCGGCCGGCAGCCCACCGATCAGGAGCTGGCGAAGGCCGCGAAGCTGCCCGTCAAGCAGGTGCGCGAGGTCAAGTCGGCCGCGCGGGCGGTGACAAGCCTCGACCGCCCGATCGGCGACGACGACTCGGCCGCATACGGCGATCTCTTTGCGGCCGATCAGGTTCACACGGAAGAGGTAGTCGAGATCAGCCTGCGCGAAGAGACGCTGCGTAAGGCGCTCGACGTGCTGCCGGACAGGGAGCAGACCGTGTTGAAGCTCCGCTACGGGCTCGACGGCCATGACCAGCCGCTCTCGCTCGAGGCGATCGGCAAGCGGCTCGGGATCACGCGCGAGCGGGTCCGGCAGATCGAGGCGAACGCACTCGAGACGCTGTCGATGCTGCGCGAGGTCGAGTCGCTGCGCGACGCGGCCTAGATAACCCCGAGACCCTCGGCGATTACGAAGAAGGCGCGACCGAACGGCGAGGACTCGGTGCGCCGGCGGACGTCCTTCCAGTCGATCTGCTCGCGCAGGGCGCGCGCGATCTCGAGGCAGCTGCGGTAGTTCAGCGTGTGCTCGGTCATCGCCATCAGCTTCGTCACGAGCAGGTCCTCGGGCCGCATCACGCGCATCGTCATCGCCTCGACCTCGAGCGCCTCGCCGCGCTCGAGCACCTCGTCGGTCATCTCGAGTCCGGCCGGGTTGAAGATCAGGTCGACCATCACGTCACCGTCGAAGGCCTTGAAGAGCCATTCCTCGGGTGGGCGCTCGGGGCGGAGCCCGGCGTCGGTGAGCACGGCGAGCGCCCGCTCGGCATCCTCGGGCTTGATCAGGAAGTCGAGGTCGTGGTCGGTCGGCGGGCCGCCCCGCACCCACGACGCGACGCCGCCCGCGACGAGGAACGGGACGCCCGCGTCGCGCAACGCCGCCGCGGAGCGCTTCAGGGTCGTCATCATCCCGTTGAGGTCGTTCGGCTCGGGGGTCACGGGATTCTGGTACCCGGCCCCGGCGGCATGTAACCGCGGCGGTTCAGGCACGATCCCGTCGTGAACACGATCCGGATCGCGGCCGCCGGCGATATTCACGCCTCGGACGCCGAGCGCGAGCGGGTCGAGGCCGCGTTCTCGTCACTCGAGAGCGGGACCGATCTCGTCCTCCTCGCCGGCGACCTGACAACGTGCGGGGACCCGGCGGAGGCCGGCGTCCTCGCCGAGGCCCGCCGTCACCTCGACATCCCGGTCGTGGCCGTGCTCGGCAACCACGACTGGCACCTGAACCGCACGCACGAGCTCGTTGCCGTCCTGACCGACGCGGGCGTCCGCGTCCTGGAGCGGAGCTCGACGCGCTTCGACGTCCGGGGTACCGAGGTCGGCATCGTCGGGCTGAAGGGTTTCGTCGGCGGCTTCCCCGATTACGTCCTGCCCGACTTCGGCGAGCCGCTGCTTCGCCAGGTGTACGGGGAGACGACCGAGGACGTGGTTGCGCTCGACCGTGAGCTCGAGGAGGTCGCCGGTTGTGACGTGCGGATCGTGCTGCTGCACTACGCGCCCACCACGACGACGCTCGAGGGCGAGCCGCGCGGGATCTGGGCGTTCCTCGGCAGCGACCGCCTCGCCGGTCCGATCGCCGAGCATCGCCCCGATCTCGTCCTGCACGGGCACGCTCATGCAGGGACGTTCGAGGGGTTCATCGGCCGGGTTCCCGTCTACAACGTCGCGATTCCGGTCACCGGCCGCGACTTCTGGTCCTTCGAGCTCGGCGGCGACGAGCGCCCGCAGGCCGACGTCGAACGTCCCGTGGAGGCAAGGGCCGAATGAGACCCCTGTGGACAAGAAGTCGCACTCTTGTTCCAACCCCAGTCTCAGAGACTGGGTGGCAAACGTCACGCGGATAGACACGGCCCGAACGCCGAGCCCGCAGAAGCGGGCGGAGCTCAGCGGGCGAGGCTCGGCGCTAGTGCCCGACGACCTGAACGATCCAGCGGCGGTCGCGCTCGCGATCCAGCTCCATGAACATCACGCGCTGCCAGGTGCCGAGCATCAGCTCGCCGTCGCGGATCGGGATCGACTCGCCGGCGGTGCCGAGCAGCATCGCCATGCAGTGCGAGTGACCGTTCCCGAAGTCCATGTCCTCCGGGCAGATGTTCTCGGTGCGGCGGTCCCAGTCGTCGTGCGCGTAGTACGTCTCGCGTGGGACGAGACGGAGCAGCAGGCCGGCGAAGTCCTCGAGGAAACCCTGCTCGAACTCGTTCACCCGCACGCAACACGTCGTGTGCGGCGAGTAGACGCAGGCGATCCCGTCCTGGACGCCGCTCTCCCTGACGGCCTCCTGAACGTCCTCGGTGATGTCCCGGACGGTCAGGCCGCCGGCCGTTCGTAGCTGCTGCTCGATCTGGAAGACCTTCATCCGCTCCAACACCCCCGAGTCCGGTTTTCTGGTCGAGGCGTATTCTGAGGCATCCGCGTGCGTCGTGCCACGTTACGCTGGTCCCCGCGGGCCCGTAGCTCAGCTGGTCAGAGCAGCGGACTCATAATCCGTTGGTCCCTGGTTCGAGTCCAGGCGGGCCCAAGAAGGAACCCCCCGCACGCTGGGGGGTTTCTCTTTCCGAGTGCTGCGGGGTCGGGCGGGGTGGGCCACCAGGTCGAGATCGACTGCTCGCTCGCCTCCCCCGGCTGGCAGCCTCCGCCATCGACATCTCCCCACTGATGACTGCAAGGACGAGCCGGACCTTGTCTTCAACAGAGAAAACAGAAGGACGTGACACCGGTAGCTCCCTTCACGAAGAGCCCGACACTAACCGCCCTGCCAGATTTCGTGAAGCGGGACATACACGCTCGAGGCAATAACTCCCGGCGGCGGACGGGGACATGTCGAGCTCGTGCGCGAGCAGGGCGACGGGACGATCATCGCAACCGCCTGATCACAGCGCTGCTCGTCGGGCTCGACCTGTCGGCCACGTGACGACCTGCTCAGAGGGCAAGGAGGAAGGACGCTTGGCCAGCTCGACGTGAACGGGCTTCCGGTCGTGCGCGTGTCCAGATCCCCATCCGGTCGAACCACGGCTTGAGCAGATGCTCGAAGGGCACCTCCGCTCGAGCCCCATAGACCAGCGGATAAAGGCGCTTCTTGAGTGGCGAGAGGTCTGACGCGCGGCTGTGCTCCGGCAGGCGCGCGAACAAGTCTGGGTGCGCACTGCGCATCGCTGCGTACAGGTGGGCGTGCCGCGCCCGGGCCTCGTGGTTCAGCCGGCGGCCGTGCAGGCGACGACGATAGCCGGGGCCGCCCAGATGGACGATCCGCTCGCCGCGCTCGGCCAATCCCATCCAGAGATTCCAGTCGTCATAGCCCTGATGGTCGCCGAGTCGACGCCAACCGCCCACGGCCTCGATCGCCGAGCGCCGGAAGAGGGCAGTAATCGGGTAATCGTTGGTGTAAGCGATGCGATAGGGATCGAGCCACGCGGGGGTCTCCCGAATCAGGTCGTGCTCGCCGAACTCCACGATGTCGCCGACGCAGGCCGCTGCCTCCGGTTCGCGCTCGAGCCTGTCGGCCATGCGGGCAAGGACACCCGGCAGCGCGTGGTCGTCGGCGTCCAATGGGTAGACGAACGGTGCCGAGGTCAATTGAAGCCCCGTCATGCGTGCGGCAGCGACACCCGAATTGGTCTTCTGCCGCAAGACGCGCACACCCTCGGGCTCCAGCATCTCCAAGGTCTGGTGGGTCGCGGCGTCCGGCGAGGCGTCGTCGACCACGACTAATTCGATCGGCTCTTCCTCCCTGATCGAATGCACCGCCTCAGCGAGCAGGCCACCCTCGCTGTGGCAGGTGATGATCACGGAGATCCTCGGCAGCGCATTCACCATGATTGCAAAGGTTAGTTCTCTATCGGCGGGCGCTTGGCTGCTCCGATCTAGCCCACTGGTTGTGCGACCCCTCGCGCCTGACGTGACGCCACGCGACCAACATGACCGACACAGAAACGAATAGGCAAACCGACGCTGCGGCCAACAAGATCATCAAAAACACTTCGCGCTCTCCCCGTTTGTGGCTGCCCGGAACCGGACAGCAGACCCCTTAGACTCCCAACTCAGCCGACCCCTAGATTCCCAACTCGAATGAGTTATGAACCCCGAACGCATCATGGGCGGTCCAAGGACAACTGGCAAGCGCCTCTCCGAATTCGCCATTGGCCGGCCTGGCGTGGAGAGGAGCGGGCTCGGTGCCTCTGCCGGGCACTTTTTAGGCATCGTCAAGAGTCGCTGTCGGCCAGCAGCTCGTTCCGCAACTCCCACACACCCGCCGGCAACCCGTCCACCGTCTCCTGACCGAGCCATGCCTCGACGACCTGGAGCAGCACACGTTTCCCGGCTGGCTCCAGACGGATAGGCCGAGTCGTGCCGGCCGCCTCGAAGGCGATTACGACCAGCGGCGCCTTTACCGCTTCGGAGAGAAGGCCCTGCGGATGGCAGCGGCGACCCGCTGAAGGGGCGACGGAGATTCCAGCCTCGGTTCGTCGATGAGGCCGTGCTCGCGCCCGTATTCGGTCTGAGCGGGAGTGAGAGGCGACGGCACCGCGCGGGCCGCGTGTCGACGTGCCCTCTCGATAGCCGGCATCAGCGCCTCGCGCACGTCTTCAGGCGTCTCCTGCCACTCGGCGAGGGCCTTCATCTGGTCGATGCTGAGACGTCCGCCTTCTCGATGCCAGAGCTCTAGGAATCGCCGCAGTTGGTCAGGGTCATAGGTGACCACTCGCCGGGCACTCTGGCAGATAGCGCCATCGCGAACAAGCCACGGCTACATCCGCGCTCTGATCGCGAATCCGCCGCGAGAGTGGGAGCCTTACTCAAGCCGTCCCCAGCCGATCCAGGGTGCGACGACATTCGCGGCATCGCGTGGACGTGGGCGACCGCTGCGCGTCAGAACGTCCGGCGCAGGGGAGGCTGCGGGGTGCGGCCTCCCCTGCGCGGAGTGGTTTCAGATGCAGGCCGGACTTCTGTGCTAGCCGATCACCGCGAGGTAGAAGGGATGGTCCCCGGCCGTTTGGTCACCCGCGTGGCGCGTGATCACGCGCACGTGGCTTGTGTCGTTTCCGCTCGGACAGGTGCTGCCTTCAGTCGTGCCGCCGCACATGCCTGCGCTGACGGTCCCGCGATCACCAAGATCGGCGGTGTTCGCGGAGGAGGCGATTATGAGCTTGCCGGCGACGGTGCTGCCGAAGTCGAGGATGTACGCACCAACCGAGGGCTTGGCTGTCGGCGTGATGCCGCCGGACTGCGCGATGATGGTTCCGTCGGCCCGGACGAGCGCCCAGCGGGCACCAGGCCCCGCCGCGCCCGCCGGCCCGGCAGGTCCTCTCGCGCCTGCCGGTAGCTGCCCCGGTCTGAAGTCCTGACGCACGAGCGAGAAGTTCTTCACCTTCGCCGCCGTAACGGCGTTGTTTTTCAGCTGCACTGCGCCGACGCTGTTCCGAGGTATCGCGACCGCTGCATACCCGGTGCCGCCGAGAGCGACGACCAGGGCGAGGCAGGCGATGACCATCGATGGCGTCGGTTGATAGCGATGTAAGCGCGCCATTGAAACCCCCCTATTTCGCGGGCAGCGTCGCTTGGGCAAGCGACGCTAGCCCTGCTCAACACGAAGCCCTCCCTTTCGCCCACCGACCCGAGAACCCTGCCCGCGGCCGCGAGCAGGAGGAGCGACGAAATCGGCTCGTCTTCTTGGCGGCCGCGAAGATCGACCAGGGCCGTGATTCTCTTCTAGCAGGCGGGGCGGCACACGATTGCAGGGCAGAAAGGCCCTGCAATCCGGCCAGAGGCGTTGCCGAGGAGGGTAACCGTCCGACCGGGGACCCACAATCCGGACCGTTCGGATGGAATGGGCGCTCCCGCAACCGGTGTCGACGAGGGTCTTGACTGAGCCTATGGCTTGGTACGAGTATCCCCCCGTCGGCGTACTGGGACGGGAGGAAGCAGGCATGCGAGCTCAGGGACCGCGAGCTGCCTCGGACCACCGAAGGCTCGATCGGTCGACACGACGGGTTTCGCACTCCTCCTACCCATCCGCCTCTCAGTACTCGTCGAGGGGCGAGCAATCCCTCTCACCCTTCGCTCGGGAGGCCGGCCGGTCTCCACTCGGTGGCCGGCCGCATCGTGTCGTAGACCAAGGGAGAAAGGAGCTCTTGTGCTAGAGCTGTCATTGGTGGTGTGGGGCCTCGCGGCCGCAACGCTCGGCTGGTACTGGGCGGGCGTGTCCGAGGGTCGCACCAGCTGGGTGCCGCTCGCCGGCGCGAGTCTGGTCCTTACGGGGATCACGGTATTCGCGGCGGGCGATACTCCGATCTCGGTTTGGGGATTCGCTGCAGTCGCTGCCGCGGGGGCGGGCCTCGCGGCGGCCGAGACCGGTTGGGGTGTCGTCTCCGACCGGACGTTCGGGTTCTTCTCGCTGGCCGCGGCGGGCGCATTCGCGCTCTCGTGCGCGAGCTGGGCGAAGGACACGGGCCCCGGCGGTCACTTCGACATCCTCGCTCTCGGCCTGTTGATCGCTGCGATCGCCGCTGTTCTGGCGTTCGTGGCGGCGGCGCTCGTTCCGCCGTCGGCGGTCTTCCGGCGAGTGCTCGGCTGGGCGCTCGTTCTCGCAGGGTTCGGCGTCGGCTTCATGGGGTACGCTCCGTCCCTCGGCACGAACTTCTAAGCGAGGCTGGCGGAATTCCGAGCGTCGAACAGACCTAGATCGTGAGGAGAGGGCCGGCCTCAGGTGGTCGGCCCTCTCCTGGTTTGACCCCTGGGAGGTGCCGATGGACCTGAGCGCAATGATGAAGGGCATTCAGCAGGACGCGCGCGAGCTCTCGCGCGAGGTGTCCTTCGAGACCTATCTGGACATGGTGCGGCGTGACCGGCGACTGACCCGGATGGCGCACGAGCTGATCCACGACATGATCGTCGGCGGCGGGGTGACACCCGGCCCCGGCGGCGAAGCGCAGTACGAGCTCTTCCGTGACCGCCTCTTCGGGGTCGACGATGCGATCTCGCAGGTCGTCGAGTATTTCGCCGGCGCGGCGCGCCGGCTGGAGGTCCGGAAGCGAATCCTCCTTCTGATCGGCCCGCCGGGCTCCGGCAAGTCGACGCTCGTCAACACGATCAAGGAGGGGCTCGAGGACTACACGCGGACGGCCTCCGGGGCCGTGTACGCGATCAAGGGCTGCCCCGTCTACGAGAGCCCGCTGCACCTGATCCCGCGGCAGCGCCGCGGGGCGCTTCGGGGGATCTACGTCGAGGGCGAGCTCTGCCCCTATTGCGGCTGGCTGGTCCGGAACGTCTACAAGCACGACGTCACCCGCGTCCCGGTGCAGCGCTTCTCGTTCAGCGTCTCGCAGGGGATCGGGATCGGGACGTACGTCGCCACCGACCCCGGCTCCGAGGACCTCCGCCGGCTGGTCGGCTCCGTCGATCTCTCCCAGCTGCGCGCCAGCACCGATCGCCAGGCTGCCCGGCAGGCATACCGCCTCGACGGCGAGCTGAACGCGGCTAACCGGGGCCTCGTCGACCTGATCGAGATCCTGAAGATGGACGAGCGCTTCCTCGCCGTCCTGCTCGCGCTGAGCCAGGAACAGGTGGTCAAGCTCAGCGGCCGCGGGACGATGTACGCCGACGAGGCGATCATCGCCCACAGCAACCTTGCCGAGTACGAGGCGCTGGTCGAAGACCCGAAGGCCGCGGCGCTGCTCGACCGGCTCGTCGTGGTGCGAATGGGCTACCCGCTCGCGGTCCGGGACGAGGTTCGCGTCTACGAGAGGATGATCGCGGACTCGGGGCTCAAGAAGACCCAGCTATCTCCGCTGGCGTTGCCGGCTGCGGCGACGTTCGCCGTCCTCACCCGCCTGGCACCTTCGCCCGGCGGCTGGACTCTGGCGAAGAAGCTGCACTTCTACGACGGCCGCTTCGCGCAGGGCGTTCGCCCCGGCGACATCGACGCCCTCCGCGAGGGTGCGCAGGAGGACGGCACCTTCGGCTTCTCCCCGCGCTACGTGATGAATCAGCTCTCGGGCGAGCTCTCAAGCAGCAGAGGATGCCTGACCGGCGGAGCGATCCTCGAGGCGCTCTGGGAGGGCCTGACCCAGCGGGCAGGCTTCGGCGGGGATGACCGCGAGGGCGCCGCGGAGGTCTTCGCCGCCGCGAGGGCCGAGTACGACGAGCTCGTGAAGCGCGCGATCCGCCGCGCGCTCGTTCCCGGCTTCCTCCGGCAGGCGCAGACCCGCGCCCGCAACACGCTGCGCGAGCTCGAGAGCTGGAGCAAGTCCGGAGGCGGTAACCTCGATGCGTTCCGGCCGCTGGAGCGCGCCCTCGACGTGCCCTACTTCCGGCGCGACGACCTGCGCCGGGAGCTGCTCGTACAGCTGCGCGCGGCAGCCGACAGCGACCAGCTCTACCGTGCCGACCCGCGTATAGAGGAGGCGATCGAGCGCGCGCTCCTGCCGAGCTGGTCGGAGGCGGCCTCGACGATCGTCTCGGAGAAGTCCGGCGTGCGGACCAAGCTCCGCAACACGCTCGTCGCCGACTGGGGCTTCCCGGAGCCCTGCGCCGAAGACGTCATCGAGCACGCGGTCCGGCTCGGGGGCCCCGAGGGCGAGCGCCGCGGGATCCTCTCCCGCCGCGGCGGGGATTGAGGCGGATCTAGAGCCCGACGCGGACGCCGCAAATTGCGCAAAGTTTCGTCCGGAGACCCCCTTGCGGGAACGGACCTGGCCGCGTAGGTTTCCGCTTGCGCCGAGCACGGAGCGTGACTAGGTCGAAGCCCCGCCGGGGGACGGTACGCGGAAGCGGAACGTCGGCCGGTTGGGTGGACGAAAGCGCCACCGGCTCGGCGAATTTTTTTGGACCGACGCGGACCGCCCGTCCGCGATGTAGGACCGCTGGAGGGGGCTCAAGCTCCGTCCGGCTCTCTCTCTAGTCTCACGCGCGTGCAGGGCGACTACCTGAGACGCGGCACAGCCGAGTTCATCGGGGCGTTCGCGCTGACGTTCTTCGGCGCCGGTGCGATCATGGTCGGCTCGGCCGGCCTGCTCGGGGTCGCGCTCGCCCACGGGCTCGCTATCGGCCTGATGGTGACGGCGCT
>WNFV01004794.1_pt1 | contig 19012 bp, 18 predicted proteins | sample 5400101 | NCBI WGS metagenome assembly WNFV01 (sample SAMN13153361, study PRJNA577476) | soil metagenome | isolation source: 115 cm soil or saprolite under grassland replicate 1 | place: USA:California | collected 2016-06-15 | reverse complement strand
GGGGATGGGGAACAGCGTGGTGATCGGCCGGCTCTGGACGATCTGGAAGCCGTCGTCGACCAGGCACCATTCGATGTCCTGGGGGCGGCCGAAGTGCGCTTCGATCCGCCGGCCGAGCTGCGCGAGCCGTACGACCTGCGCATCCGTCAGCGCCGGCTGGTCCTGCCGCTCCGCGTCGATCGCCTGTTCCTGCGTCCCGCCCGCCGGCGAGGCGTAGATGGCGAGCTGCTTGGCGCCGACCGCCTTGGCGACGACCTCGCCGTCGCGCACCTTGTAGACGTCCGGGTTCACCAGGCCGGAGACCAGGGCCTCGCCGAGGCCGAAGCTGGCCTCTATGGAGGCGACCCTCCGGTTGGACGTGACGGGGTCGGCTGTGAACAGGATGCCGGCCGCCTGCGGGAAGACCATCTGCTGCACGACCACGGCCATGTGGACCGTACGGTGGTCGATGCCGTTCCGCTGGCGGTAGGTCACGGCCCGCTCGGTGAACAGCGAGGCCCAGCACCGGCTGACGTGCTGGAGGATCGCGGCCGGGCCCACGACGTTCAGGTACGTGTCCTGCTGGCCGGCGAAGGAGGCCGTCGGCAAGTCCTCTGCCGTCGCGCTGGATCGGACGGCATAGGCGGCTTGCTCGCCGAGCTGGGCGAGAGCGCGGGTGATCGCCGCCGCGAGATCGCCCGGGATGGCGATCCCTTCGAGGGTCCGGCGGATCTCCGCGCTGCGCGTGCGGATCGCTTCCCGGTCGTCCGGGTTCAGGCGCGACAGCTGATCGAGCCGACTGTCGATCGACGGCGCTTCCGCCATGATCCGCCGGAAGGCGTCCGTCGTCAGGCAAAAGCCAGCCGGCACGCGGATGCCGTCGATCCGCGATAGCCCGCCCAGGTGCGCGCCCTTGCCGCCAACGACCGCGACCTGCATCTCGTCAACCTCTTGAAGACCCAACACGTACTGCTCGATCATCGCGATACCTTCGAGGCAGCCGTGCTCCGTTGCCCTGCACTGGCCGGTCGAATCACCGGCGTCTCGAGCTCTGTCGAACCTCTTGTTGGGCACGTCCTCATCTCTCGTTGCCTTCCCTCTGACGAGTCGGCCGGCCGCTCCGCCCATTCGGGCGGCGCGCACACCCGCACCTCCGCGCCGAGCGCCCGCAACCGCACCGCCAGTCCCACCAGCGGTCCGACGTCACCGCGTCCCCATAGGTCGATAACAACACACGCACGTCGTGCCCCCACGTCTTCGTCCGTTCTGGGTCCGGCCGACGATTCTGCAGCACGACTCGGGTCTTGCGGCAAGCCCCCCAGTCCGCTATACGTTAAGACTGGCAAGGAGTGAGATCTCCTTGCCTTGCCTTTTGGCCGTCCGTTGCGGACTGACACCCTTCTCGTGAAGCGGCGGCCTGGCCGCGTACGGCGGTACACGTCGTTGACCCAGGAGGATGTCCCATCGGCCTGCGGGTGCAGCCGCGGCACGAGAAGTTCTTCTCTTCGTCGGCAAGGCCCGAACGTCGTCGAGCGCGCCGCCGTTCTCCCGGACGTCGTCGCGCAACGCGAGCGCTGGGCGAAGCTCGCCAACGGACGACCGCCGAGCTTGACGGTCGCCCTAGCTCAAAGTCGGCCGGCACCCAAGCGAACAGCCCCACGTCTGGCGACGCCGCTGGAGGGTCAACCCGCCAGCTCATGACGCAGGTGGAATCAATTCGGCAGGGCAGCGCGACTCGCGGCGTGAGCGGATGTTCGCGCCGATCGCCGCTAGATTCGTGCTCGTGGACACCGAGGGGTGGTTCTGGATCAGGACCGTTGGCGCGCCGCGGGACTGCGACCCTCGTGATGGCGAACTGCACCAGTCGACTCGCGAAGGTGCCACGTTCGCGGCCACTCAGTCGAGACAGAACTCGTTGCCCTCGATGTCCTGCATCACGAGGCACGACTCGTTGTCCTCATCGGCAAGCAGTAGTCGCACACGTACCGCGCCGAGCGCGACCAGTCGTGCGCATTCGGCCTCAAGTGCGGCCACGCGCTCTTCACCCACGAGCCCGGTGCCGACCCGCACGTCAAGATGCAGCCGATTCTTGACGACCTTGCCTTCGGGAACGCGCTGGAAGAACAGTCGCGGGCCCACACCTGAGGGATCAATGCAGGCGAACGCCGAACCCTGACGCTCAGGCGGCAGCGCGCGATCGAAATCGTCCCAAGTGGCAAACCCCTCCGGTGGCGGCGGTACGACGTACCCCAACACCTCGCACCAGAAACGAGCGACGCGCTGAGGTTCTGCGCAGTCGAAGGTGACTTGGATCTGCTTGACCGACGCCATCGGTCCACCATAGAGGCCGGGTCTTTCGTCGTCTCCACGGGCCCGCCCTGGCTAGGTTGTGGCGCATGCGGCCGACTCCCTGGCTAGGTTGTGGCGCATGCGGCCGACTCTTGAAGATGAGTGGGACCTTGAGCCGTGGGATGACGATCCTGACGGTGTCGATGCCCACTACATTCGGGAGTCCAGTGAGCCCGAGATCGACGACGAGGGTCGAGAGATCTGGCTTTACGTATACAGCCCACGCAGTTAGTACGATGACCCGGCGGGTAGTGCCCGGCATCATCTTGACGTCCGCTCATCGGCAGATCCGAACGGTTGGCCGCCATCGATGGTCGGCAGACTTCTAGACGTGTCGCAGATCAGCTGGCGGACACATGTCGCGGATCTGTTGGCGGATCAGGAGCGCGAGAACGGCTGCCACGCACTGCGGCACTTCTACACGAGCACGCTGCTCGAGGCAGGGGAGACGATCAAGGCACTCAGCGAGTACCTCGGCCACTCCGACCCGGGATTCACGCTTCGCACGTACACCCATCTCATGGCGAGCAGTCATGACCGGACCCGCAAGGCGATTGACGCGGTGCTCGGGCAGGCTAGCAAGGACCAGGGAGCTGCGGGCCAGGGCGTCTGAGGTGTGTAACAGATGTGTAATCGGGTCGCCCTGACGGGCCGATTACACCCTCAGAGCGGTCACATGATTCTTAGTGCACGCGAAGGGCCCCGGGTCCGGCTCCCGACCGCACGAAGGCCCGAGCTGAGACGTCCCCTCAGCCTCGAACGCGCATGGCCAGCTTGGAAGTCCGCCCAGACTGCGCCTGGACACAGCAACAAGCGGTCCCGGAGGAACCCCTTTCTTCAGATACACCGTGCCGCTGCCGGCACGTGTGTCGATCGCCGCGCCGACCCGCCGCATCAGGCGGGGGATCAGAACGCTGGCGAGTGAGTCTCTGGCGTAGAACGCGTACTCAGAGAGTTCGTCTTTCTGGAGCTCAGCCAAGCTTGCGGAAACGCCTTGGCATCGGTAGCCTTTTGTATTTGTCTGTACATAAAAAAGATGCCCTCAAAAGGAGCATCTGTTTAAAGAATAACGCAGTGAACCGCACATGTCAATGGGCGGCAACGAGACAGGGGGACGGATGACGGACGGTGTGCTGAAGCACGAGATCGCCGAAGAACAAGGGCATGTGACGCGGTTGTACGACCGCCTCGACGTACTGCGCGAACGCGCGGCGGCGGATCTTCGCCGGGTCCACGGCGAGGAAACCACCGGCACCGATCAGGCCTGGTCGGAACGGGAATCGCTGTCCTCGCTCTATTCCGGCCGGCACGCCCAGTTGTCGTCGGTCGAGCGCGGACTGTGTTTCGGGCGGATCGACAATCTCGACGAGACGCGCTTCCACATCGGGCGGATCGGGCTGTTCGACGACGACTACGAGCCGATCCTGGTCGACTGGCGTGCGCCGGTCGCGCAGGCCTTCTACCGGGCGACCCCGGCCAACCCGCTCGGCGTCACCCGGCGGAGGCACATCCGGCTGCACGGGCGAACCGTCGTCGCCGTCGACGACGATGTGCTCGACCTGGCCGCACTCAGCGATCCCGACCGGACGACCCTAACCGGCGAGGCCGCGCTGCTCGCGTCGCTGGCCGCGGGCCGCACCGGGCGGATGAACGAGATCGTCGCGACCATCCAGGCCGAGCAGGACGAGATCATCCGGTCCGGGCTGCCCGGAGTCCTTGTCGTCCAGGGCGGACCGGGAACGGGCAAGACGGTCGTCGCGCTCCACCGAGCGGCGTACCTGCTCTACACGTACCGCGAGCAGCTGTCCGAGAAGGGCGTGCTCGTCGTCGGGCCCAACGCCACCTTCCTGCGGTACATCGACCAGGTACTGCCGTCGCTGGGCGAGACCGAGGTGATGCTCTCGACGGTCGGCGAGCTGTACACCGGCGTCGTCGGGGTGGCGCCGGAGTCCACGACCGCGGCGCGGCTCAAAGGTGACCTCGCCATGGTGGACGTGGTGGCCAAGGCCGTGCGGGACTTCCAGGCGGTGCCGAAGGAACCGGTCCAGATCAAGATCGACGGGCATCGGCTGCGGCTCACTCCAGCGGCCGTCCGCCGGCTCGGTGACCGGGCGCGGAGCCGGGACGACCGCCACAACCACGCTCGCCGGTACTTCGTCCGCGGCGTCGTCGACGAGCTCACCGGCCAGATCGTGGGTCAGTTCGGCCGCGGTGTTGTCGGCGCCGAGGATCTGGCCGACTTGCGCAAGGAGGTGGGTGAGGACGACACGGTCCGGGCGGTCATCGACCAGCTCTGGCCCGAGCTGACGCCGCAGCCCTTCGTCGCGCTACTGCTGTCGTCGCCGGGACGGCTCGCGTCGGCGGCGCCCGACCTCGCCGACGACGAGCGTGCGGTGCTGCTCCGCGCACTGGATGCCGAGTGGACGCAGGCCGACGTCCCGTTGCTCGACGAGGCGGCCGAACTGCTGGGGGAGACCGAGGCTACGGTCCAGTCGCGGAAGGTGGCCTCGGCGGCCGAGGCAGCCGCGGCCAAGGAGAACCTCGAGTACATGCGCGAGGTCATCTCGATCGAGACCGAGATGAGCTCGGACCGGATCACGCTGATGCCGTGGGAGGTCACCCAGTTCACCGAGCAGGCTGCCAATCGCAACCGCGTTCGGGACACCTCGCAGACCATTGCCGAGCGGGCCGCGGGGGACCGGACCTGGCAGTTCGGTCACGTCATCGTCGACGAGGCGCAGGAGTTGTCCGCGATGGAGTGGCGGATGCTCATGCGCCGGTGCCCACGCCGGTCGATGACGCTGGTCGGAGACGTCGCGCAGACCGGCTCCGAAGCCGGTGCCGGCTCGTGGGCCGAGGTGCTGGACAGGTATGCGCCGAAGCGCTGGCGGACCGAGGAGCTGACCCTGAACTACCGGACGCCGACGGAGATCATGGCGGTCGCCGGTGGGGTGCTCGCGGCGATCGACCCGGCCCTCGTTCCGCCGACGTCGGTTCGCGACACCGGGATCAAGCCGTGGATCCAGTCGGTTCCGGCGGACAGTTTCGCCCGCGCACTCGTCGACGCGGTCAGCGCCGCCCAGACGGCGGTGGGTGACGGCCGCCTCGCCGTGATCGTGCCGACGTCCCGCTACACCGAACTGACCACCCTGCTGGCCCGCGAGGTGCCAGAAGTTGCCTATGGCAATAATCCGTCGGTCCTCGACGCCACCACCGTCGTACTCGACGTCGGTCAGTCGAAGGGGTTGGAGTTCGACTCGGTGTTGATCGCTGATCCCTCGACCATCGTGTCCGACTCCACCCGGGGCCTGTCGGATCTTTATGTGGCAATCACCCGCGCGACCAGCCGCCTCGGCGTACTCGGATCCGATCGGCTGCCGGACGTCCTGGTCAGCTGACCACGCGACCGCTGCGGAAGACGGTGCGAATCCGTGCTGACGTCGTCTCAGGCGAGGTCGGTGCCACTTGATCAACTTCTGAGACGCGGTCTAGATCCGTTTGATTGTCGCGAACCAGGCCGGTGCGCCGTCGTCGTGGTATCTCGTCTGAACCCGGTCCGGTTCGATGGCGGCGACATTCCATCCATTGCCGGGGTTGAAGGCCGCTCTCAGCTCTTCCTGACTGATGGGGTGCGGGCCGGTATCGGGACCGTCGTCACTGAAGCACAACACGTACAGGGTTCCGTCATGCTCGGTCACCGACGCCAGGCTCGCCACGTATCCTGGTCGCTCGTCGCCGTCGAAGGTGTGGAACAGTCCGCAGTCCAGCACTGTCTTGAACCTGCGCCCCAAACGCTCCAGCTGGAGCGCGTCAGCCGCAGCGAACTCGACCTCGATCCCACGGTCGTCGGCCTTCGCTCGGGCGATCGCCAGCGCCGTCTCAGCGACCTCAACGCCCAGAACCGACAATCCCAGCGAGGCGACGTGAAGAGCGTTCTCGCCGGTCCCGCAGCCCGCGTCCAGCACCGCTCCGGCGAATCCGCCCTCGGATGCCAAACGCACAATTGCCGGCTGCGGCCGGCCGATATCCCAAGGCGCGGGGCCGTCGTGGTACGACGCATCCCAGGGCAGTCCCGTCAGCCGTTCGTGACTGGTCGGCTGCCGACCACTGAACGGATCGTCAGCGAGGGTTCCTGATCGCTCCGACAACTTCGTCCCTTCCTGCAACTGATCCTGCCACCTCATCGTGGCACGCCAATCCACTGGCGAAGCCATGACCGGACAGACCGCTAGGGTCGTGTCACGCCGCTGACACGTGCCGCGCGAGACAATGCGCCGGTTCGCTGAGCATCGGAAAGGCACCGGCATGACGAACCAGTACGGCGGGTATCCGGGCCCGGGGACGTTCTCCCGGCCCGGCGGCTACCAGCAGTCCGGCGGCCATCCGCAGCAGGGCGTTCCGTCGTACGGCGAGCACGACCCCACCAGGCAGTTCCCGCAGGGCGGCGGCCGGTTCGGGCAGCCGCCCGCCGTACAGCCACCGGCCGGCCCGCCGCAGCCGCCGAAGAACAATGCCGGGCCCATCCTCGGGATCATCGCGGCGGTGGTCGCGATCCTGGCCACGCTCGGGATCACCGCGTTCGTCACGCCCGGCTTCCTGGTGAGCCACCACGACGACGAGGCGGGCTCGCCGTCCGGCGGATCGACGACCGTGCCGACCGAGCCGCAGGGCTCGGTACCGGGCCAGACGCTGCCGACACTGCCGCCCGGATCGGTGCCGCCGCTGCCGACGGAGCTGCCGTCCTCCGGTGGTCCGGTGGTCACCGCGACCACCGGCAGGGCGGCGATCACCGCGTTCCTGGCGAAGGTGAACGCCGGCGACAAGGCCGGCGCCCTCAGCCGCGCCTGCCTCACCTCACGGGGCCTGCTCGACTCGACCGTCGGTGACGCGATCGAGAACCACGCGAAGGTCCAGGCCACCGGCGTGGACGAGAACGACGTGCTGGTGATCGGGGAGCTCACCGGCACGGTCGCCGGCCGGCAGGCCACCGGCACGGTCAGCGCGACCAACTTCGACCACACGGGCTTCTGCGTCAGCACCTTCATCGCCTTCTGACGCCGGCCGACCTGCCCGTACGACGCTCGTCTGCGAAGGTGGTCGTATGACTGCGCAGGTTGACGTCGTGGTGGTGGGGCTCGGAGTCGGCGGGGAGGAGGTGGCCGGCCGGCTCGCGGAGGCGGGTCTGGAGGTGGTCGGCGTCGACGACGGCCTGGTCGGCGGCGAGTGCCCGTACTGGGGCTGCGTGCCGAGCAAGATGATGATCCGCGCCGCCAACCTGATCGCGGAGACGCGGCGGGTCGGCGGTATGGCCGGGGCTTCGACCGTGACGCCGGACTGGGCGCCGGTCGCGCGCCGGATCCGCGAGGAGGCCACCGACGACTGGGACGACAAGGTCGCGGTCGAGCGGCTGGTCGGCAAGGGCGCGACGTTCCTGCGCGAGCGCGGCCGGCTCATCGGCCCGCACCGGGTCGTTGCCGGCGGCAAGGAGTTCGAGACCCGGCGCGGTGTGGTGATCGCCACCGGCACCGTGGCGTCGGTCCCTCCGATCGACGGCCTCGCCCACACGCCGTACTGGACGAACCGGCAGGCGATCGAGACCGAGACGCTCCCGGACAGCCTGCTGCTGCTCGGCGGCGGCGCGATCGGGCTCGAGCTCGCGCAGGTGTTCGCGCGGTTCGGCGTGCGGGTGACCGTGGTGGAGGCCGCGGACCGGATCCTGTCGATGGAGGAGCCGGAGTCGAGCGACGTCGCCCAGCAGGCGCTGGAGCGCGACGGCATCACCTTCCACGTCGGCACGCAGGCGAAGCGGGTCGAGCACCGCCACCACGGGTTCACGATCTCGCTCGACACCGGCGAGACGATCAGCGGCGACAAGTTGCTCGTCGCCACCGGCCGCCGGGTCGACATCGCGGGTCTCGGACTGGACGCGGCGGGTCTCGATCCGGGCGCGCGGTCGATCGAGACCGACGAGCGGATGCGCGCCGCGGACGGGTTGTGGGCCGTCGGCGACGTCACCGGGCACGGCGCGTTCACGCACATGGCGATGTACCAGGCGAACATCGCCGTGCACGACATCCTCGGCAGCGAGAACGCGCCGGCGGCCGACTACCGCGCGGTGCCGCGGGTGACCTTCACCGATCCGGAGATCGGCGCGGTCGGGATGACCGAGCAGCAGGCCCGCGACGCCGGAATCGAGGTGCGGATCGGCTCGGCGAAGCTGCCGGAGTCGGCGCGCGGGTGGATCCACAAGGCGGGCAACGACGGCTTCGTCAAGCTCGTCGTGGACGGGCGCCGCGACGTCCTGGTCGGCGCCACGACGACCGGGCCGACCGGGGGCGAGATGCTCGGCGCGCTCGCCGTCGCGGTCAGGGCCGAGGTGCCGGTCCCGGTGCTGCGCGAGACGATCTACGCGTACCCGACGTTCCACCGGGCCATCGGTGACGCGCTGCGGACGCTATGAGCACTTCCGCACCTCGGCGCACGGAATGAGCCCGTCGCGCGCCAGCACCGGCCGGCTGCGCTCGGACAGCAGGTAGTCCAGGAACACCTGCTGTAACGAGTCCTTCTCGGGTGCGCGGAAGGTGTAGGCGTACTCGATCTCCCAGAACTTGTACGTCCCGGACGCGACGTGCGCGGCGTCCGGTGTGATGCCGTCCAGGGTGACCACCGTCATCCCGGTGTACTTCCGCGCGCCACCGAGGTCGGCGTACCCGATCGCACCGTCGATGGTGTTGACCCGGGCGAGCAGTTCGTCGGTGGTGTTCACCTCGCACCGGTAGTAGGTCGCCGTACGGTCCTTGTTCTTGCAGTCCTCCGAGGAGATGCCGAGCTCCTGCCCGCCACCGAGCACCCGCTCCCGGAACGCCCGCCGCGACCCGGAGTCCGGGCCGACCCGGCTCACCATCCTGATCGGCATGTCGTGACCGCCGAGCCGGCTCCAGTTCGTCACCTTGCCCGCGTAGATGTCCCGGACCTGCGAGGTGGTCAGCGACGTGACGCCCGCGGCACGGTTCACCGCGACCGTGAAGACCACCACCGCGACCGGTTTGCCGTATAGGTCCGGCTCGCCCTCCGCGCGGCCGTCCGACATCGCGATCAGCTCGGTGGCGGCGCGAGGGTCCGACCGGCCGGTCTCCTCGAGCAGCCGGGTGCCGGCCTTGCTGCCGCCGGCCGCGACGTCGATGCCGGCCCGCGTGCAGTCCGAGACGTACGCCGTGCGGATCTCCTTGACCACGGGTTCGACGGCGGTCGAGCCGACCACCCGCAGGTGCCCCGCGACGCAGTCGTCCGGTGGCCGCGCCACGTCGACGAGCACCAGCGCGACCAGCGCGCCGACGAACAGCAGGGACAGCGCGCCGAAGATCAGTGACTGCCGGCTCGGACCGCGCGGCCGCGGCTCCTGCGACACCCTCCCGCCCCGCAGGTAGGCCGAGTGGTGCACACCCCGGCCCGTGCCGCTCAGCACCAGCAGGAACTTGAAGCCGTCGCCGTGGTTGATCGCGAACTTCGGCACGATCAGCTGGTTGCCGTCGATCGCGTTCTTGACCTGCTCCTCGGTGCCGAGCTTCGCCTTGACCGCCCGGACCACGTCGTCGGAGTTGGCCCGCGTCACCTCCAGACCGACGATCTCGCGGTCGGGGAAGTCGAACCGAAACTCGTTCTCGAAGTGCTCGGGCTCGATGTCGACGCCTGGGTTGTCGATCCGGATCAGCACGATGCTCGGGTCCGCGACCTCCTGCGTCCGGTAGGTCACCGCGACCTGGACTTTGTCCTTGTGCGCCTGCGGGTGCACCCCGATCGGCGTATCCACCTGCACCCGGTAGACCAGCCGGCGCCGCCGCAGCAGGAACCGGTCGACCAGCCAGGCGCCGACCGTGGCCAGCAGCGCCACGGCGGCGATCAGCGTGTCGAGACTGACCGTCGACACGTCGATGATCAGGCTGCCCCACCCCGGCATGTCGCCCCCTCGCTGGATACTGTCCGCCGCGTAGAGCCTACGGAACGTAGAGGTCGGGGGAGTGCCCTGTTGCCCGGCTGTCCTCGTGAATTTCTCACTGAGGTCTTGAGTTGTTACTGAGTGCTCCGCCATGGTTACCCCAAGTGCACCAGTCGTCCCAATCACCACACGTGCAAAGAGCGGTCGAGCATGAGCAGAAACCCTGAACGACGGTCGTTCCACAGCGCAGCGGCCGTGCTCGTCGGTCTGGCGGTCACCACCGCCGGCGTCATCCTCGGAACCGGTACGGCGAACGCGGCCGGCGGGGACTACATCGCCCTCGGCGACTCGTACGCGTCGGGTGTCGGCACCCGGACCTACATCTCCGACAGCGGTAGCTGCTACCGCTCGACGTACGCGTACCCGTACATCGACGCCGGCCGGGTCGGCGCCAACCTGAACTTCCAGGCGTGCTCCGGCGCCAAGGTCGCGGACGTCTCGAACAACCAGCTCGGCCCGCTCACCAGCGCGATCGAGTTCGTCACCGTCCAGGTCGGCGGCAACGACGCCGGCTTCTCGAACGTCATCACCGAGTGCGCAAAGCCCTGGTGGGCCGCCAACTGCGACGCCGCCATCGACAACGCGCAGAACATCATCAAGAACACCCTGCCGGCCCGCCTCGACGGTCTGTACAACACGATCCGCAGCAGGGCGCCGTACGCGCGCGTCACGGTCGTCGGCTACCCGCGGCTGTTCAACGGCGAGGACTGCAACGCCGGCACCTGGTTCAGCCCGGCCGAGGAGACTCGGCTCAACCAGACCGCCGACCTGCTGAACTCGGTCACGTCCGGCCGGGCCGGCGCCCACGCGTTCGACTTCGTGAACCCGACGTCGTCGTTCGTCGGCCACGCCGTCTGCGACGACGTCGAGTGGATCAACGGCCTGTCGAACCCGCTGATGGAGTCCTACCACCCGAACCGCTCCGGCCAGGTCGGCTACGCGAACCTCGTGGACGACCACCTGAGCTGAACCCGCACTGTCCGCGCGGCGGGATAGTGTCCCGCCGCATGGACGTGCTCACCGACGCGCAGGTCCGCCGTACCCGGGCGGTGGCGAACGGTCTCGACCGGCCGGTCCGCGATCCCGGTCCGGCCGGCGTCACCGAGGTGGTACGACGCACCGGCGGCCTGCAGGCGCAGACCTGGACCGCTGCAGCCCTCGCGGTACGGTCCCGCAGCACGGCCACGCTCTGGCGAGACGTCGACAGCGCCCGGATCGACGACCGGTCGGTGGTGCGGAGCTGGTTCCACCGCGGCACGATTCACCTGGTCGCGACCGAGGATCTCGGCTGGTTGCGGGTGGCGCTGCAGCCGATGGTGGACGCGCTGTCACGGCGGCAGCGCTACACCGACCTCGGCCTGGATCGGAGCACCCGCGAGAGGGCCCGGCGGCTGCTGGTCCGGACGCTGACCGCGCGGGGGCCGATGACCCGCGCCGAGATCTCTGAAACGCTTGCCGGGCTCGTCGCGGACCCGGCGGGCCAGGCGGTTCCGCACGTGATCCGCGACGCGGCGCTGCATCACGAGGTGTGCTTCGGCCCGGATCGCGGCAGCAAGCCGACCTGGGTGACGACCACGGACTGGTTGCCCGGCTCGGTCGAGCCGGTGAGTCGAGAGGTGGCGCTCGCCGAGTTGTGCGGGCGGTATCTCGCGGCGTACGGCCCGGCCGGACCGGCGGATCTGGCCGCGTGGTCGGGGCTGTCGCTGCCGGACGCGCGGGCCGCGTTCGCCACCCGCCGCGACCTGGTCGAGGTCAGCGTCGCCGGGCAGCCGGCCGCCAGGCTCGCGTCGCAGGCGATCGTCGACGAGCCCGGTGCGGCGCGGCTGCTCGGCGAGTTCGACACCTACCTGCTCGGTCACACCGACCGCGGGCTGGTGCTCGGCGACGCGCACCGCCGGCGGATCCACCCGGGCGGAGGCATCCTGCGGCCGGCGGTGGCCAGACCGGACGGAGCGATCGCCGGGACGTGGCGCTTCGTCCGCCGCACGGGCTCCGCCGATGTCGAGCTGTTCGACGCCGGGACGATCGACCAGCGGCAGCTGGCGTCGGAGGTCGCCGACGTCGCGCGGTTCAGTGCGTGACCCGGCTCCGGACATCAGCCAGCAGCCGCTGCAGCTGGCTGCCGAGCACCGCGCGCTGCCTGGGGGAGAGGGAGTCGAGCAGCTCGGACTCGCGGGTCAGCACGGCGTCGACGGTGGATTCCACGAGGTCGTGACCGGTGCCGGTCAGGCTGACCACGACCGCGCGGCTGCCGTCGCGCTGGGGCCTGCGGGTGACCAGTCCGGCGGCCTCCGCCCTGGCGACGCGCTGCGAGATCGCGCCCGCGGTGACGAGCGTCCGGCGGGTGAGCTCGCGGGTGGTCAGCTCGTACGGCGTTCCGCTGCGCCGCAGCACGCTGAGCAGGTCGAGCGTCGCGCCGTCGACACCGGCTTCGGCGAGCAGCCGGCGGCGGTCGTCGGCGAACAGCTTGGCCAGCCGCCACAGGGTAGTGACCACGCCGATCGAGTCGACCGGTGTGCCCGGACGCTCGCGCTCCCAGGCGGCGGCGATCTCGCTCACCGGGTAGTCGGACGGCTCGTCCAGCGGATACCGGTCGTCTGTCGTCGGCATCGTCCACCTCCTGGGTGACGATGATACGTTTAGACCTGAACGTTTAGGGCTAAACATCCTGAGGAGTCGCAGTGCGCAGGACGGTTGTGGTCACGGGTGGTTCGGTCGGGATCGGCCGCGCGATCGCGGAGCGGTTCGTCGCCGACGGCGCGGAGGTCGTCATCACGGGCCGGCGCGCCGACGTGCTGAAGGCGACGGCGGGGGAGATCGGCGCCAGGGGAGTGGTGTGCGACGCGTCGGACCCTGACGCGGTCGAGCTCGCGGTCGCCGAACTGCCCGGGCGGATCGACGTACTGGTCAACAACGCGGGCGGGAACACCGACCTCGGCCGGCCGGACGACGACTCGCTGGTCGAGGTCGCCGCGAGCTGGCAGGCCAACATCGCGGCGAACGTGCTCAGCGCGGTGCTCACCACGACCGCGCTTGCGGACCGGATCGCGCTCGGCGGCACCGTCGTACTGCTCGGGTCCATCGCCGCCGACCGCGGCTCCCGGGGTGGCTCGTACGGTGCGGCCAAGGCGGCGCTCGCGGCCTGGAACGTCGACCTGTCCGCCGAGCTCGGCGCCCGCGGCATCACCTCGAACGTGATCTCGCCGGGCTTCATCGCCGAGACCGACTTCTTCCGCGGCCGGATGACCGACGAGCGTCGTACGACGTTGCACGAGGCAACGAGGAACAAGCGCGAGGGTGTGCCGGCCGACGTCGCCGAGGCGGCCTTCTTCCTGGCCTCACCGGGAGCCCGCCACATCACCGGTCAGGTCCTGAACGTCAACGGCGGCGCATTCACGACCCGGTAGGGTCGGCCGGATGGAGCTGACCGACCGGACTGCCGAGTTGCTGGAGTACGTCAGCAGGCCGCACCGGCCGGCTGTCGAGCGGCTGTGGGCCGCCTAGGCGCTCCTCCGCGGGTTTCCCGGCCCGTGGGAGATCCCGTTCCAGGAGGAGAATCCGCGCGCGGCGCGCTTCTGGCGGCGGGTCGCGGCGGACACCGGGACCGATGTGCGGGAGGAGCGCAGGCCGATTCCGGGCAAACCGGATCTCCCGCCGGACACCTGGCTGACGTTGACCATCTGAGAGCCTGTAGTCGTGTCGTCGTCTCTCGCCGAACCGGTGATCGTCAGCAGGTTGCGTGCGGCCGGTTGTGTGTTCGCGGAGGACGAGGCGCGGCTGTTGTTGTCGACGGCAACGACTGCCGAGGAGCTGGCGTCGATGGTCGACCGGCGGGTCGGCGGCGAACCCCTCGAGCACGTGCTGGGCTGGGCGGAGTTCCACGGCCTGCGCCTGGTCGTCGAGCCTCAGGTGTTCGTGCCGCGGCGTCGTACCGAGTTCCTGGTCGACCAGGCGGCGCTGCTCGTGCGGTCCGGCTCGGTCGTGGTCGACCTGTGCTGCGGTTGTGGCGCGCTGGGTGCGGCTGTGGCCGCCACGGTCGGCGGGGTCGAGCTGTACGCCGCCGACATCCATCCCGCGTCCGTGCGCTGCGCCCGGCGCAACGTCGAGCCGTACGGCGGTCAGGTGTTCGAGGGTGATCTGTTCGAGGCCTTGCCGGACACGCTGCGCGGGCGCATCGACGTACTGCTGGCCAATGTTCCGTACGTGCCCACGGACGACGTCGCGCTGATGCCACCGGAGGCGCGGGAGCACGAGGTTCGGGTCGCACTGGACGGCGGCGCCGACGGCCTCGACGTACTGCGGCGCGTCACCGCGGCCGCACCGGACTGGCTCGCACGCGGTGGCCATCTGCTCGTCGAGACGAGCGACCGCCAGGTCCCCACCGCCGTCGAGGCGTTCGCCGGCCTCGCCGCGCGCGTCGTCACCGACGCCGACGACGACGCGACGGTCGTCATCGGCCGGCGGGGCCTCAGCCGTCCACGATGACCGGCGCGGCCGGCACTCATTCTGGTCAGATGTCGCTGAGGACGGCTTCGACGAATCTGATCCCGCGCTGGGCGAAGGCGGGAATCGTGTTGCGGTAGTACGGGATGCCGATCGCGCCGAGGGAGATCGCCCAGCCGCGTCCGCGCTCCCAGGCCGCGTCGTCGCAACCGAGGGCGTCACGGAAGAGTGTCCGCGACGGGCCGTCCAGCAACAGCCAGACCGCGGCCAGTTCGCAGGCGGGATCGCCGGCGCCGAACGGGCCCCAATCAAGTACGGCGCTGAGGCGGCCGTCGCGGACCAGCAGATTGCCCTCGGTGAGGTCGCCGTGGAACCACGTGGGCGGACCGGCCCAGGCGGGCGCCGCCTGCGCCGACTCCCAGACGGCCAGCGCGGCCGGCGCGTCGATCAGGTCCGCCACGGCGGCGAGCGCCTCGCGGGTGTTGCGGTCGCGTTGCTCCTGGTCGAGCGGATGCCCTCTGGAGCCGAACAAGGTCGCGCCGGCGGCATCGCATCCCTGGAGCTCCCGGATGAACTCCGCCAGGTCGACGGCGAGCTGCTTCAGGTCGACGCGCGCCGGGTCCAGCTGCTCTCCGGGAAGCCACGGATTGACCGACCAGCCGAACGGGTAGTCGTCGTCCGGCTCGCCCAGCGCCACGGGGATCGACAACGCCAGCGGAAGCCGTGGCGCCAGCCGCGGCAGCCACTCGGCCTCGAGCGCCGACTGCCCGTCGGCCCAGGCGATCCGCGGCAGCCGGGCGACGAGGTCGTCCCCGAGCCGGAACAGCGCGTGGTCCGTGCCGGACTCCGCGACCCGGGTGACGGGCAGGTCCGCCCACTGCGGGAACTGTGCGGCAAGGAGCCTGTGCAGCACCGGCTCGTCGACCTCGATCTCGTCCTCATGCATCTTGCTCATCGCGCACGCACGCTACGGGTACCCGACCGCCCGCTCCACCGGTTTTCGGGGCCGGACCCTGTTGTCCCGGTGGGCGTGGCCACCCTTCGCCAGCTCGTCGGCCGTGAGGGGCGGTTCCGGACGACCCTGCTCATCGAATTCGGTCACGGGCCGCGAGTCTACTGACGCGCATCACTCCGAGCTGGTGGCGTTGGTGCGTGGGAGAATGCGGGGCGTCTAGATCCAGGAGGACTGATGACCACGCTCGTCGACCGACCGAACACTGCCCTGCTCGTCGTCGACGTGCAGAACGGGGTGGTGGGGGAGGCGTACGACCGGGACAACGTCGTCGCCAACATCGGCACCCTGGTCGACAAAGCGCGCGCCGCCGGCGTCGACGTGGTCTGGGTCGCGCACAACAGCGACGAGATGCCCCGGGACAGCGAGAGCTGGCAGTACGTGCCGGAGCTGGTGCGGCGCGACTCCGAGCCGTTGGTGCACAAGACCTACCCCGACTCCTTCGAAGAGACCGACCTCGAGTCGGTTCTCGCCGCGCACGGCATCGGCCGGCTCTTCGTCGCCGGCGCGCAGACCGACGAGTGCATCCGCTCGACGATCCACGGCGCGATCACCCGCGGCTACGACGCCACGCTGGTCGGCGACGCCCACACGACCGAGGACCTCACGCCGTACGGCGCACCGCCACCCGACAAGGTCATCGCCCACACGAACCTGTACTGGAAGTACCACATGGCTCCCGGCCGTACCGCGGGCACGGTCGACACCGCCGAGGTCGACTTCGCCGCGAACTCTCCCGCCTGACCCGAAGCTCGAGGCGGCGTTCTCTGCACGGAACCCGTCAGGTGACAGCCCTCATTGACTTATGCAGGTATTTACCTGCATAATGGTGGAGTGAACGATGAGGCGAGGGGGATGGACTCGGTCTTCAAGGCACTGGCCGACCCCACCCGAAGGCTGCTGCTCGATCGTCTACGGGCGCACAACGGCCAGACGCTGCGAGAGCTTTGTGAGCGTCTCGACATGGCGCGCCAGTCGGCGACACAGCATCTCGACATCCTTCAGCGGGCCAACCTCGTCACCGTCGTACGCCGCGGACGGGAGCGGCTTCACTACCTCAACCCGGCGCCGATCCACGAGATCGAGGAGCGCTGGATCTCCGGGTTCGAGAAGTCCCGTCTGCGAACGATCAGCGCCATCAAGAACCAGGCAGAGGAGTACGCCATGACCAACGGAAGCACGTCCGTGCCGACCTATGTCTATGTCACGTACATCCGCGCAAGCGCGGAGCACGTGTGGCACGCCCTGACGGACGCAGACCTGACCGCGCGCTACTGGGGGCACTCCAACGTCTCGGACTGGCAGCCGGGCTCGACCTGGGAGCACCAGCGCACCGACGGATCAGGCGTCGCCGACGCTGGTGGTCGAGTGATCGAGACCGAGCCGCCGACGCGCCTTGTCATCACCTTCGAGGAGACCGGTGAGGAACCACCGGAACCGTCGGTCGTCACGTTCCTCGTCGAGCCGCACGAGGACATCGTCCGCCTGACCGTGACGCACGAGAATCTCGCCAACCAGGCGATGCTCAGCGACGTCGCGCACGGGTGGCCCGCCGTACTCGCGAACCTCAAGTCATTGCTCGAGACCGGAGACGTCCTCCCGTCGGCGCCATGGGAGATGGAGCGGGCGCACGCCTGACATCGCGAACGGGAATTCGCGAGCGGGGAGTCGCTGCCCGACATAGCCTGAGTCCATGTCGCCTGAGCTGGTCATTCGGTTGCTGAGCGCGGGCGACGAGTCGGCGATCAGTGATGCGTTCGCGGCGGTCGGCTGGCAGAAGCCGGTGACGACGTTCGAGCGATACCTGGTTGAACAGCTCAGGGGCGAGCGGACGGTCTACCTGGCACTCGTGGGTGGACACGTCGCTGGGTACGTCACTGTGCGGTGGAGGTCAGGCTATGCGCCGTTCGCGGACGCCGGCGTTCCCGAGGTTTCAGACTTCAACGTTCTACCTGGCAACCAGTCGCGCCGGGGTCGTCGGTGCGGATCGGTGACGATGCGTGCCTCATGTTCACCAAGCAGCTCCGCTGACTTGTGGACTGCTGACGAGACGCGTTGACGTGGGACGCCAGCGGCGCCAGGCGACTCCGGCGCGACGTACGATCTCGTACATGACCAGCAGTCCCGCCGCGGCGCAGCACCTGCGCGACCTCGCGCGGCTGCGCCGCGTTCGCGACCGGATCGACCGGGAGTACGCGCAGCCGCTGGACGTCGAGGCGCTCGCCCGCGGCGTGAACATGTCGGCCGGGCACCTCAGCCGCCAGTTCCGGCTCGCCTACGGCGAGTCGCCGTACGCCTATCTGATGACGCGGCGCATCGAGCGCGCGATGGCTCTGCTGCGTCGTGGCGACCTGACTGTCACCGAGGTCTGCTTCGAGGTCGGCTGCTCGTCGCTGGGCACCTTCAGCACTCGCTTCACCGAGCTGGTCGGTGTATCGCCCAGCGTCTATCGGCGCGAGGGGGCCCGTGTGACGGCAGGGATGCCACCGTGCCTGGCGAAACAGGTGACAAGACCGATCAGGAATCGAGAAGCGCCGGCCCCCGAGCCGCAACTAGCCTGATCGCCATGGACCTCACCATTCACACGAGCTTCCTCCCGCACGACGACCCGGACGCTTCCCTGGCCTTCTATCGCGACACCCTCGGCTTCGAGGTCCGCACCGACGTCGGAAGCGGCAAGATGCGCTGGATCACGGTCGGCCCGGCCGGCCAGCCCGACACGTCCATCCTCCTCGCGCCACCGACCGCCGACCCCGGCATCACCGACGACGAGCGCCGCATGATCGTCGAGATGATGGCCAAGGGCACCTACGGCTGGATCCTGCTAGCCACCAAAGACCTCGACGGCACCTTCGAGCGGGTGCAGGCCAGCGACGCCGAGGTCGTCCAGGAGCCGACCGACCAGCCGTACGGCGTCCGCGACTGCGCCTTCCGCGACCCCGCGGGCAATATGGTTCGCATCCAGGAGCTGCCCTGAGCCGTCCGGCGATCGCAGGCCCGACTGACAGCTGAGGCGAGACCTCAGGTGCATCTTCACCAGGGGCCCTCGGTGCTCCGAGGCCTCGTCCCTTCCGCCTACCGGCCGGTGCTGGCCAACCGGGTGTTCCGGCGACTGATCCTCGGCTTCGCGGTCTCGTACCTCGGGGACGGGATGAGCTTCGTCGCGGTGGCGTGGCTCGCCATCGAGCTCGCGCCGCAGGCGACCGCGGGGCTGTGGGTCGGCGGCGCGGTGG
>WNFV01003828.1_pt1 | contig 19015 bp, 15 predicted proteins | sample 5400101 | NCBI WGS metagenome assembly WNFV01 (sample SAMN13153361, study PRJNA577476) | soil metagenome | isolation source: 115 cm soil or saprolite under grassland replicate 1 | place: USA:California | collected 2016-06-15 | reverse complement strand
GAAACGGCAACGTCTGCGACCGGGCCAGCGCGTCCAGCACCTCGCGTTGCCCGTCGGATACTTCCAACGCGTCAGCGGCACGACCCATGAACCACAGGCTACCAATGTGCAACATTATTTGCGAGACACCACACTAGGCTCTCACAAAGTCCAACAGCCGGCGCCACGCATCGGCTGCGGCGTCCTCGCGGCCGTCCACGCCCATGTCGCGGAGTTCGAAGAAGCCATGCGGCTGACTGGGATAAATGACGATCTCATGCGGCACGCCGGCTCGCTGGAGATGATCGGTGAACGATCGGGGGACGGCTTCGCTGATTACTTGGTCTGCACCGCCGAAGAGCCCAAGTACGGGACATCGGATGCCGGCGACGAAGTCGTCTGGCAGGGCCTCATCCCTGCCCAGCTCACCAGTCCAGGCGTAGAACCCGATGACACCGGCAAGCCCCATGTCGGTGGTACCCGCCAGGAGTGCAGTACCACCGCCCATGCAGAAGCCGGCGACGAAGACTGGGCCTGCACCGTCGGCCTCCAGATAGGCGACTGCCGCCCGAACGTCACGAATCATGTTCTCTCGCCGCAACTCCTCGAGGTGCGGCTCGATATCGAAGGCCGCATCCCGAGGGCCGCTACCCGCGGTCCGGCCGTAGAAGTCGATCGCCAAGCTCGTCATGCCAGCCTCAGCAAACCGATTAGCCATCTCCCGATAAAACGCATTGAGTCCGTGGGCATCGGGCAGCACAACAACCCTCGGTCCAGTCGAGCCCTCCGGCCGGGCAAGATACGCAGTGAGCCGGTTGCCGTCACCAGCGGTCAGCTCCACGTCCACGCCGACGGCTTTCGCCGTGGTACCGGGGGGGACAGGCGGACGAGCGTCTTCGCCGTAACACACAAGAGGTCACTGTACGACCGCCACTCCGCCGTAACAATGCGGCCCAGCAGTCGGGCACATTGCCGAGCCGCTGCCGGCTGTGGATCACACTGTCGATCGTGGCCACGGTGGCGCTGTGCGCGATCGCCATCCCGATCCGGCTGCTCGTGTTCCCGCTGATCGCCGGAACCGCCGACCATGGCGAACCATCGCCCACCGCCGCGCTGTTCGCGTTCGTGCTCACCTTCGACGACCCACCACAGAGCATCGGCGTCGACCGGCTGATCGTCCCGCAGCGGCGGGCCAAACTCGGCCGGCAGCGCCACGACTACCTCCACGCCCATGGAGGCCGACCGCAACGCCACGGGCTGGGTCGGCCGCTTCGAACACGCCAGCCAACCCACCGCCACCACCACCATCAACGGCGACCACGCCACCGTCATCGACAGCTACGGCGTGCGGTGGACCCCGCCAGCCACCTCCCAGGCCACACCCGGAGGCGGAGCGCTGTTCTACCGAGGACAGCCACGAGCCTGGCACGCCGCAGCCCGCCGGGACCGCACCGGCTGGCGGCTCTGGTCGGTCACCATCCCGCCCTGGTGCGGCAGCTACTCCCGCTGCGGCGCCGCCCCGCCTCGCCGGAGCCGGTGCCCGAGTTCACGCCGGTCGTGACCCAGGGCACCGGCGGCCAGGGCTGCCGTCCAACCACGCCCATTCTGGCTCCGGCTCCGCGCACGACCGCCAGTCAGCTCCAGCGAGCGATCGGAACGCGAGGCTGACTCTGAACCAGAGTTCGGCTCGAAGAGAGATAACCATTGATGTCGAGCGCCTTGAACAAGAAGGACCTCTCCGAGACGTCCGACTAAAAATCGTCATTGCCGGCGGATTCGGGGCCGGGAAGACCACCGCAGTCGGCGCGATCTCGGAGATCCCGGTGCTCACCACCGAGGCGGCCATGACCGAGGTCGCCGCCCAGATCGACCGCACCAGGTACGTTCCGGCGAAGACCACCACCACCGTCGCGCTGGACTTCGGCTGCATCAGCATCGACGACGAGATCAAGCTGTACCTGTTTGGCACGCCGGGTCAGGACCGGTTCGGATTCATGTGGGCCGAACTCACCGAGGGTGCCATGGGCGCGCTGGTGATCGTGGACACCCGGCGGCTTGACGACTGCTACGCCGCGGTGGACTACTTCGAGCAGACGAACGTGCCATTCGTCGTGGCGATCAACTTGTTCGACGGCCAGCTCGTGCACGACCTCGACAACGTGCGGTGGGCACTGGCGATAGACGACGGCACTCCACTGGTCACCTCGACGCCAGAGCCCGCGAGTCGGTCCGGGACGCCCTCCTCGCGGTGCTGCACCGCGCACTGTCCGCCGCTCGCGCCCCTAACGCAGCGGTCGACCTGCGGTGACCCCGTCGACCGCTTCCGCTAGTGGCTGCGCGGGTTCTAGCCGCACGATCCTCGGTCGTTCCGATGCACTGAACGTCCTCACACCGGCAATTGAGGCGGCGCCGACGAGCGGGTGGGGAGGAGCGGCGAGGGTGAAAGCGACTGGCCACCGGTGCGCGCTGCCGGTGCGCGGCTTGGTGCCGATCCATCCGTGTCGGCACCAAGCCGCTGCCGGTCCTAGCCGGTGAAGCCGGCGGTGATCTGAGTGAATGCCCAGTCGGACTGGGCGATGCCGGAACACGCCTCCTGGACGCCGCCACCGGCACACCCGCGGTCCCGGTTGACCGACCAGAATGCGAGCCGGGCGATGTGGTTCGCGTTCGCCCAGTTGCGGATGTTGGTCCAGATCGCCGTCGTGGTGACCTCGGACTGGTCGGACAGGCCGTTCATGCCGGAGATGCCGACGTGGGCGTAGGCCTGCGCGTCGCTCCAGCCGAAGGCCGACCGTAGCTGGTTCTTCAGGCCGTTGGCGGCGTTGACCGTATTGCCGAACATGTCGGCGCCGCCGCCGAAGTCGAACGGCATGATGGTGAACACGTCGATGTTCGCCCCGAGCGCGGCGGCCTGGTTGATCAGTCGGGTACCCCAGAAGCTCGGACCCGTCGTCGACGTACCGAAGGTCACGATCGTCTTGATACCGGGGTTGTTCTGCTTGACGATCCTCAGGGCGCCGAGGATCCGGTCCTGCACCGTGGCGTTCTCGAACTCGTCGGTGTTCTCGATGTCGATGTCGATGAACTTCAGGCCGTACGCGTTGATCACCTGCTGGTACGCACCGGCGAGCGCGCTCGCCGACGAGCAGTTCGGGCCGAGCTTGTTGCCGCTCCACCCACCGAAGGAGATCTCCACATCGCCGCCGTTGGCCCGAACCGTGTTGATGGTGGCCTGGTCGACGCCGCCGAACAACGGGCGGGAGCTGTCCCACATCGGTACACAGCCGCCGCCGGAGTTCATGAACGCCATGGTGATCTGCTTGACCCCGGTCGCGTTCATCACCGTGGCGATGTTCGGCGGGTTACCCCAGCCGTTGTAGTAGTACGGGGCGGCCATCTTGCCGCCACCGCCACCGCCGCCGCCGCTGGGGACCGTCCATTTCTGGTTGGCGCCGCCGGTGCAGTCCCAGATCTGCAGGGGTGTGCCGTCGGCCGAGCTCACGCCGGTGGCGTCCAGGCACTTGTTCGCCTGCGGGTTGACGATGTCGTGGGCGGCGTTGGCGATCCACTGCTGGGCCCCGGTGCCGTTGCAGTCCCAGATCTGCACTCTGGCTCCGTTGGCGGTGGAGCCGCCGGAGACGTCGAGGCACTTGCCGAGGGCTCGGATCGTGCCGTCAGTGCCCAGGGTCCAGCTCTGCGCGTTGGTGCCGTTGCACGTCCACAGCTGCACCCGGGTGCCGTTGGCGCTGTTGGCCCCCGAGACATCGACGCATTTGCCGCCAAAGCCGGTGATCGCGCCCGTAGCCGCTAACGCCGAGGTGCGCGGGTTGAAGACAACGATGCCGAGTACGGCGGCACCGAGGACGACAGTGGCCGCCACGATGAGCAACCGGCGCGGGTACGCCGATCGTCGACCGTCCATGGTGGACCCTCCTAACACATAGATCAAGCCTAATTTACGACTTAATTCATAGCGCAACCTTTCGAAACTGTAAAGAGGTCTTACTACTACGGCTGGACTCATGAGCGTTGGACCAACCTGAAGGCTCGTGCCGTGCTGCCGTTGCAGGTGTTCTGCCACAGTCGCACGCCGTTCGCGGTCGACCCGCCGGGGACTTCCAGGCACAGGCCGCTGTCGCGGGCGACGAACCGGTAGTAGCCGTTGCCGACCGCGATCGGCTGCCACTGCTGTTGGTGCTGCCGCCGAAGGACCAGGTCTGGATCCCCCGGGACCGCCACCGAGCTGGTCACGACCGGATCAGATCGAACGATTCCCAGGATCGGATCCAATCGCGGTTGGCGATCAGTGGTCTCCGTCCCGGTCAGCCGGTGATGAGGTCGAACTGTTCCCAGGAGCCGATGGCGGTGCGGTTGGCGACCAGCCAGCTGGTGCCGGCGTTCTCGGCGCAGACGTAGTTGTTGTTGACCAGCGCCTTGAGGCTGACGCTGCCGTCGGGGTTGCGGATGAGCTGGAAGGTCTCCCACAGCCCGATGGCGGTGCGGTTGGCGATCAGCGGCTGGGTGCCCCAGTTCTCGGCGCACACGTACCGGCCGTTGGCGTGCGAGCGCAGCGCCACGTTGCCGCCGGAAAGGTCGATGAGGTCGAACTGTTCCCAGCTGCCGATGGCGGTGCGGTTGGCGATCAGCGGCTGGGTGCCGGCGCTTTCGGCGCAGACGTACCTGCCGTTGGCGTGCGAGCGCAGGCTGACCACGCTGCTGGCCGGGATGACCGGTTGTGTGGGTCGGGTCGAGGTCAGCGGGATCTGGCCTTTGAGCATGCGGCCACCGTCGGCGGTCAGCCGCAGGTAGTAGTCCGAGGAGCAGGCGGTGCCGTCCTCGTCCAGCGCCAGCAGGCCGGAGCCGGCCGGCACCATGGCCTGCGTCTCGGCGGTCTTGGCGATCTGGTTGCCCTCGCCGTACTCGTCGAACATCGAGATGTAGATGCCCTGCGCGCCGACCCGGACCATGTTGTAGAACTGCCGCCACATGAAGTCGCCGTGGGCGCGCTGCCGGGCGGACACGTCCCCGGGGAGCACGCAGGGCTGGTAGTCGATGCCGTGGGCGGTGCAGTCGGCCACGTCGGGGAGGTTGATGTTCTGGTACATCCAATCCGAGTCGGCGGCGGTGCTGATCGCGCCGACCATCCACGGGGAGAGCATGTGGAAGGCGTGGTAGACGTCGCTGAAGCCGGCCCGGGAGCCGCCGACGCCGGTGCGCCATTCCCGGGGAACCCCGCCGATCACGTAGCAGCCCTGGCCCTTGAACCAGTTGACGACATCGAGGCAGGTGTTGGCGTCCCACGGGTGGTTGTTGTCGTTGAAGCCGAAGCCCCAGATGCACACCACCGGCTTGCCGTTCTGCCGGGCGTAGGCGCCCGACCCGACGTGCGCGGACATCTTCGAGGTCCAGTCGGTCTTGATCTCCGACTGCATGCTGGCCCAACCGGTCACGTCGTACATGATGTAGAACTTGCACCCGAACGTCTCCGCCGCGCTGCGCACCTTGACCGCCATCGCGTCGCGGGTCGGCCCCTCGCTGCTGTTCGGGTTGAACCGCTGCAGCGCCGCGGTGTCGCAGCCGTGCTGCTGCATCCACCGGAAATGCGTGTCAATCGTCTGCTGATCGAACGAGGAGAACAACGTCGCCGGCCCGCCGCCATTGAGGTTCTGGTACGCGGTCTGGTAGCCCCGGGCGTACTCCCGCATGTCCGGCCACGCCAGGATCACGTTGTTGCTCGGCGACGGCGGCTGCGACCAGTTGTTGCTCCAGTGCCACCAGGCGTTGATCGGCGCCCCGTCACCGGGGCACGCGAACCAGCCCTGATACCCGACCGTGATCTTACCGACCACATCCCCGACCGGACTCGCCGACGAGGCACGGGCCCGGGCCAGCTCGCCGGCAGCCAAGGCGGCGAAAGCGGACCCCGCCACGGCCGAGGTAAGGACGGTTCGCCGGGTGACTCCCATGTTCGTGCTCCTATCCGGCTCCAGAGTTGAACGCTCGGCCCGCGGGATTCGTTGAGGTGGGGCGTCGGCACGTCGGGTAAGTCGCTCTCCCAGATGAGCCGGACGACAGGTCGCTTGTGCCTAGGAGGTGAACGCGCTGCCATCTCGGGCATGTTTCTACGCTCTTTGCGGTACACACGTCAAGATTTTTCGACGATGACATTCACTTATGACTGGATACGATCGGATAGTTGCGACCACGCCACCATCAGTGAGGCTGCCGTCGATGTCTTGACGCTGGCTCACCCGGTGTCTGCCGGTCCTGTCGGCTCTGGCCACGAGCCGGACAGCCGCCGCGGAGACCCGTACCACGGCGTGGCGCGGCAGCACGTTCGTTAACGCGAACGCTCGACCCCCTCGGACCGCCGCCACAGCGGTGGACTGCCCCATCCCTAATGAACGAGGAGAACCGCGATGTTCGACAACGAGAAGATCATCCGCAACGCCTACCAGGTTGCCGAGGACAAGGACGTCGCCGGCTGGATCGCGCTCTCACCGAGGACGGGACCTTCACCGACGAGTCGATCCCGTACACCTACCGCGGCCCGGACGAGCTCGGCCTGACGGTCGAGGTCTACGCCAAGGCGTTCCCGGACATGCACCGCGAGCTCCACAAGTTCTACCTCGCCGGCGACGTCGTCATCGTGCAGCTCTCCCTGCAGGGCACGCATCTCGGCCCGCTGGAGCTGCCCTCGGGCACCGTCCCGCCGACCGGCAAACGGATGGACGCGCCCTGCTGCGACGTGTTTGAGCTCGTCGGCGGCAAGATCAAGCGCTTCGACTGCTACCCCGAGGGCACGGTCATCGCCAAGCAGCTCGGTCTGGCCTGACACGACCACCCGCGGCTTCGACGAGCACGACGATTCTGCGGACGGCGCTCTGCGCTGTTGGACGGCCACGCCTTCCAAGCGGACCCGCACAGCCTGCTGCGGCAGCTGACCGCTGCGGCGTACGCGCACCGCTAGGAGCCGGCCGGAGCGCCGCCGCAACGGCTGGTCACGGGCTACCAGGCGGCCCGAGAGGTGCTGGCGGATCCTCGCCCCGCCCCACCTACCAATTCGGTCGTGACTGTGGTTCAGGCGTCTGTCGTGAGTGGACAGTTTAGGCGTTGCTGCGCCAGCCCCCGTCCCATCTCGGTAGGCCGCGCGTTACCGGTCGGGCTACTGGTTCCAGATCTGGAAGCTGGAGATTTGGCCGGCGGGCCAGCCGGTGTTGGCGGTGATGGTGACCCGCCAGTAGCGGTGCGAGGTGGCCGGGAAGGTGATCGTGACGGTGTTGTTGCTCGACGGGGAGAACGTGTACGTGGCCGAAGCCTTCACACTCGTAAAATTCGTTCCGTCCGTGGAGGCGAGCAACGACAGGGTCTGGTCACGCGCCCCCCACGAGGCGGGCAGCTGCAGCACGACCCGGCTGGCCGACTGCGACGACCCGAGGTCGACCTGCAGCCATTGCGGGAAGGCGTTGTTGGCGCTCTCCCAGTAGGTGTTCTGGTCGGCGTCGGTGGCGTTGGAGCTGACGTAGGTCTGGTTGTGGCTGGACTCGCTGGTGGGTTTGCCGGCCGCGAGGTTGGTCGCGCCACCGCTGGTGGTGAACTGCAGGCTGTTGATGTTCCAGCCGCCGGTGTCCTGGGCCAGGGTGAGGACCTGCTGCCCGGCGGGCAGGGTTATCTGTACGGTGACCGTGGTCCAGGTCTGCCAGCCGCCGGTGGCGGGGATGTTGACGGTGCCGGTCAGATTGGTGCCGGACCCGTTGGCCAGGTGCAGCGCCCCGGTCACCGCGTTGGGCGCGGCCACCCGCAGACTGAGCGTGTATGTGCCGGCCGAGGCCGCGTTCACCGTGTACCGGAACCACTGCCCACCCGAGGTCCAGCCCAGGTTGTAGCCGCCACCGGCATCCGAGGTGGCCTCCAGATCGAACCCGTCCGGGCGGTAGCCGTTGGCCGTCCCGTTAACCGAGTTCACGCTGTAGCCCACACCCTGCCCGCCGGTGTCGTAGTTCTCCGCCTGTACCAGGCCCGGCACCGCGGCGGGGGTGCCGCCGTAGGGTCCTTCGGCGGTGGTGAATTGCAGGCTGTTGATGTTCCAGCCGCCGGTGTCCTGGGCCAGGGTGAGGACCTGCTGCCCGGCGGGCAGGGTTATCGGCGTGGTGACGGTGGTCCAGGTCTGCCAGCCGCCGGTGGCGGGGATGTTCACCGGGCCGGTGAGGTTGCTGCCCGATGAGTTGGCCAGGTGCAGCGCCCCGCTCACCGCGCTGGGTGCGGCCACCCGCATGCTCAACGTGTATGTGCCCGCCGACGCCGCGTTCACCGTGTACCGGAACCACTGCCCACCCGAGGTCCAGCCCAGGTTGTAACCGCCACCGGCATCCGAGGTGGCCTCCAGATCGACCCCGTCCGGGCGGTAGCCGTTGGCCGTCCCGTTAACCGAGTTCACGCTGTAGCCCACACCCTGCCCACCGGTGTCGTAGTTCTCCGCCTGCACCACACCAGGAACCGCCGCGGGGACGCCGCCATAGGGTCCTCCCGCACCTCCGCCCTGCCAGCTGTTGTTGCTGACGGTCGCGGTGAAGCCGCTGGAGTTATTGATGAACGGAGACATCCCGGAGCGCAGGCCGGTGACGGTGTTGCCGGTGATGTTCGCCGATCCGCTCGGCGCCGGGTAGTACGGCGGGGCGATGACGATGCCGTTGCGCCACGGAGAGGACACCGTGTTGTTCTGCAGGAGCGTGTTCGTCGAGGTGGAGAAGCCGATACCGTCGTAGACGGCGTTGCTGACGGTGTTGTTGGTGACGGTGACGTGGTCCACGACGCCGACGTTCTGGCCGTCGCCGCCGTTGCCGATGTGCAGCGCGGGCTGACCCTGGTTGTAGGCGTTGCCGCCGGATCTGACCACGACGTTGCCGTTGACGGTGGCGGTAAGCAGGTCGTTGCCGTTGACGCCGAAGCGGCCGGCGCCCAGGCCGATGTAGCGGGCGGTGTCTGCGATGTAGTTGTATTCGACGTCCTGGTTGCTGCCGCCGTAGATGCCGATGCCTTTGCCACCCCACGGGGCGATGACGGTGTTGTGCGTCATCGTGATGTACGACATGGGCGTGTAGTAGGTCCTGTTGCCGTTGGAGTCGGTGTTGTAGTTGACCGAGTTGATCGCCATGCCGTCGTCGCCGGTGCCGCGGACGAAGTTGTTCGTCGCGGTCAGGTTGTTGCCGACCGAGCTGTTCAGCGACACATTGTTGAGGTTGATGCCGTCGGCCCAGATCGTGGTGAGCCGGCTGTTACGCACCGTCCCGCCGGTACCCGAGGCCCAGAACCCGGACAGCGTGTGCTGCGTCCAGATGTCGTCAGCCACCCAGTTGGTGCCGGTGGTGTCCATCGCGCCGCCCATCCCGTCGGTCACAGACCGACTGGTGGCGTTGGAGTCCAGATGGAAGTCCTTCACCGTGCAGGACGTCACCGAAAAGATCGCGCCCAGCGGCGTGCTGTTCGGCAGCGGCACGGCGCGATAGATAGTGCTGTACCACGGTCCCGCCCCGGCGATCGTAATGCCCTGCGCGTGCAGACCCGCCGTACCCTTCAGATAGAACGTACCCGCCGGGATCCACAGAACCTTCCCCTGGGACTGGGCCTGGTTGATGCAGTTCTGGATGGCCGCGGTACTGTCCACCGCCTGGCTGTCGGCCGACCCGTTGGTCGGGTTGTTGTCGGCCACCGCCCCGCAGCTGGTGATGGAGATGGAGTTGGCCGGCTGGGCCAGCGGCGCCGGCGGGTTCTCCACGTCGACCACGTCGATGTAGTAGAACTGCGCCGTGTTCGCCGCGTCCTTCTGCAACGAGAACGTGCTACCGGCAGCGATCGCCGCGCCGGTGACGAAGGTACGAACCTCGTCGAAGAAGACCCGCGGATTACCGTCGGCGGGGTTCTGGTCGCTGCTGTCGTTGTAGTGGTTGTTGCCCTCGTAGACCCAGGTCTGCTTGGAGTTCAGGTTCAGGGCCTGGCGGAAGGTACCGTCGACGTACAGGTCCAGCGTGGCGGTGATGCCGCCGCCCGACGCCGAGTCCGGGATGCTCTCCCGTACGGTGAGCGCGGTGATGGGCTGACCGGTGTTGTTCGTCCACCGCACGCTCTGCCCGATGGTTGTGAGCTGGACGTACGCGTGCCCGGACGCCTCCAGGACCGGACTCGAGTACTGCGTCGTCGGCGCCGAGGTCAGCGAAACGGCGCTCGCTCCGCCGCCCAGCGTCCCGGCCTCAGCCTCGTAGCTCGTGAACGGCAGCGTGGCCCCGGCGACGGTGTCGGCGGCGGCTGGCACCAGCGCGGCCGCGGTCAGCGCCGCGCCGGCCAGGACGGCCACGACGAGCCCGCCCAACAAGCGGCGTCGGCCGATCTTGCGTATGTGTCGCATCGAGTCCCTCCTCAGACCCGGGTACGGAAGGGGTCAGCCCGCCGCGGTCCGTGAGCGGCATCCCGACCTCCGGACGTGGTGGCACCGTTCGTGCGCGAACTGCGCGCGGACGCGGCGGCTCGGAGTGTGTCGGAGATTTTCGGAAGCGAGTAAGAAATCTACGTCGATCTGTCAAAGGGATGAAACGCTATCGTCATCGAACCGTCAAGTCCCTGCCTCCGAATGCCTGCAGGCGCGCCGTCGGCGGGGTCACCGGCACCGGGCATCGGCGGGCCGCCATGCAGCTCGGTCGCTCAGCCGGTCGTACAGCTGTTCGGTGTCCTGGACCACGGCGAGCGCCTCGTCGGGCTGCCCGGCCTGCAACAGTCTCATGGCCAGCAGCTCGTTAAGGCGGGCCAGCCCGGCCACCGCGCTCGGGTCGTCCTCGCCCATCGCGCGCAGCACGCCGGCCGCCTCCCGGAGCAGCGCGACGCCGCGAGCCGGCTGCGAGTGGGTCAGGTACAGGCTGCCGAGCCTGGTCAGGGCGGTGGCATACGGGAAACGCTGCGCCGGGTCCCCCGCGGCGGTCTCCCGGTAGAGGCGTACCGCTTCTTCCGGGTGCGCCAGGGCCTCGGCCTCCCGGTCCGCCCGGGTAGCGGCCCAGCTCAGCCTCTCGTGCAGCCGCGCCTGTTCGAGGCCCGGTTCGGCGCGCGCCAGCCGGACCGTGGACAGTCGCGCGATCACGTCGGCGGCCCCCGTGTGCAGCCGCACGTCGTCGGTCGGCAGTTCGGCTTCGATGCCTTCCAGCACGTCCAGGTCGATGGAGTCGAGCGCGGCGAGCGATGACAGCACGGGGCTGGCGGCCCGTACCGCCAACGCCGGGTCGCGGCGCAGCAGCGGGTATAACAGCCGCGGCCCGACATGCGGCCAGCGCTCGGCGGCAGCCGTGAGGAAGTGAGCGCACGTGGCGTGTACGGCGGCGCAGCGCCGTCCTGGCGTTCCAGGATGCGGTTGGCCGCGGTCACTGTCCACAGGTCGGTCGGGTAGCCGGTCACCGGGCTGCCGGGCAGCGTCAGCGCCAGGTAGTCCTCGGCCAGCCGGTCCGGTAGCAGCGGTTCCAGTAGGTGCGCGCCGGCCGCATCGGTGGGCGGGTAGCACACCGCGTGGTCGGTGAGGAGGCGCCCGGCGTCCGAGTCCGGCAGCAGCCGGTGCAGCAGCGGTTCGTGCCGCCGTCGCCGATGTAGTGCTTGGCGGTCGCCATCACCGACCCCGAGGCGTTCAGCGCACTACCCTGCAGCCCGGTGATGTACGTGGCCATCATGGTGGGCACCTCCGGCTTCTCGCCGAAGGACTCGTAGGTGCGGCCCCAGCGGTCGTTGCGCGCGACGCACAGGCAGGGGGAGAAGTCCCAGTCGATGCCGGTACCCGAGACCTCCTCGGCGGTGGCCCGGCCGATCTGCTGCACCAGGGCGGGGTCGCGGGTGGCGCCCAGACCGATGTTGTGCGGGAAGATGGTCGCGCTGACCACGTTGTTGTGGCCGTGCACGGCGTCGACGCCGTAGATGATCGGGATGCCCAGCCGGCTGGCGAGCGCCGCGTTCTGGTAACCGTCGTACATGTCCGCCCAGGAGGTCGCGGTGTTAGGCGACGGTGCGGAGCCGCCGCCGGACAGCAGCGAGCCGAGCGCGTAGTTGGTGATGTCGGCGTTGCTCACGGCGCTGCGCTCGGCCTGTGTCATCTGGCCGATCTTCTCGTCCAGCGTCATGTTCGCCATCAGCTAGCTGACCCGGGTCGCGACGGGCAGCGACGGGTCCGGGTAGGGCAGGTGGGCGGAGACGGGCTTGGGCGCCACCAGCACGCCGACCGCCGCCGCCATCAGTACCCCGAGCCCGAAGCCTCCCACGCGCCGAACGCGACGTACCACGGTGGACACCCACCCTCTCTACGACCGCCTGGGAGGGAAGGGCGCGCGCAACCGCCTGAATCGCCGCCGGATTACCCAAGTAACATCCCGGACTTATTTTCGGGGCTTGATTGAACCCCCAGAATCGGATGCTCGTCAATACACGTCCGAGGGAGGCCGGGTGAGCGACCCCCCTGCCCCTCCGCCGCCGACCCGAAACGCACCCGGCACCGCCCCGGTGACGCCTGGCGGCAGCGCACCGTCGCGCCGATCCTGGCCAACCCGCGCTACCCCGGCCGGCAGGTCTGGAACCGGCAACGCAGTGACCGCCAGCGCACCCAGGACCGGCTGCCCGGCCTGCTGCAGCTGCGGGGCTAACCGCCGCCACCCAGTGGGCCATCTCGGCGAAGCCTTCCCACCCGGCCCTGGTCAGCGACCATGACTTCATTGCCGCGCTAGCCGTCAGTACCCGGCCCGCAGCCACGGACGGCAGCAAGCGCAAGGGCTGCTGCGCTGCCGCTTGTGCGGACGCAGCCTGGAGTCGCAATGGAGTCACGGCAACCCCTGCTACCGCTGCCGCCACGGGCACACCACCACGCACCTGCCAACCGCACGCCGGGCCCCGAACCTGCGCCTGCGCGAGGACGTCATCCTCGCTCACGCCTTCGTACATCTTCGGCAGATCAGCAACCGCGACCCGCAGATCCGGCACCACCTCATGGCCGTCCAGCGCAGCAAGGAACCAGCCGATCTTGTCAGGTTCTGCGCGCCTACGAGATCACGATCGTCCGCGACCGGCGGCGTCACGTTCGAGATCAAACGATATTGACGTATGTGAATCATCGCTCGTGGCCGATAAACGTCGGTGAACACCTGTTGCACGACGTCCTCGGCGATCACCTGGCTGGCCGTCGTGACATATGCCAGACGGACCAACCCTTGGTCTTCAGCCGGGTAGACGCGCGCGACGGACTCCTCGGCCTGGACCACGGTCACATATATCTGGCGCGCAAACCGGTCCCCGGGTTCCCTCTTGATGAGAAACAACGGCACGCGAGTGCTCGACGAGCAGAGCTGGAATGCCGCACTCGAGGCCCAGTATGCCGCGTTGTGGGTAAGCAGCCCTGAGGTTTGTTGATCGTCAGATGCGGGCAACGGCGGGCACGTTCGTATCGCCATGGTGTCCACATTGTTGTGTGCGCAGCAAGATCCTCAACCGCGCTGATTCTTTACAACGCGCATCATCCTCGATATGTTGTAGGGCACAACAATCACCAATGCACCAGTCTCGCTTTGGGAACAGTATGTGCTCGATGGACGGTATCGCCCTCCACCGCTCTCATCGACCATCACCCACGACCGTTCGCTAAAGGAGCCACGCGATGCGACACCCGTCCCACGGTCTGCCTGTCGCACTGATCGCTCTGTTCACCACGGTGGCCGCCACCCTGGTGATGCGGGCATCACCGGTGTCGGCGGCCACCTATACGCCGCCCCCACTGCGTCAGCATGTCGATCTCAACCTCGGCTGGAACTTCTACAAGGGCGACGTCTCCGGCGCCCAGGCACCCGCGTTCGACGACTCGTCCTGGTCGTCGGTCAACACCCCGCACACCTGGAACGCCATCGATGGCGCCGACGGCGGAGACAACTACTACCGCGGTGTCGGGTGGTACCGCCGCCACTACACCGTGCCCGCGGGCCTGGCAGGCAAGACGCTGTTCCTGGAGTTCGCCGGGGCCAACCAGGTGGCCGACGTGTGGGTCAACGGTACGTACCTCGGCCAGCACAGGGGCGGGTACTCCCGCTTCCGGTTCGGCGCCACGGCGGCGCTGCGCGTCGGGCAGGACAACGTCATCGCGGTCAAGGTGAACAACGCCTACGACGCCGACATCGCGCCGTTGAACGCCGACTACACCTTCGCGGGTGGCATCTACCGCAACGTCAGCCTGTGGGCGGTTGACCCATTGCAGGTCCGGATGCTCGACTACGCCGGGCCAGGCGTCTACTTGCGCCAGCGCAGCGTGACCGGTCCCGCCGCGACCGTCGACGTCACCACGAAGGTGTTCAACGACGGCAGCTCGAGTCGCTCCATCGCGGTGCGGACCATCGTCACCGACGCCACCGGTACCGTCGCGGCCGACCAGACGAGCGCGGCTCAGAACATCGGCGCGAACAGTGGCGTCGATGTTGTGCAGAGCGTCACGATCGCCAACCCGCGCCGGTGGGACGGGCTGGCCGATCCGTACCTGTACCAGGCGCATGTGGAGGTCATCGATGTCGCGGCGTCCCTGGCCACCGACGTCGTGACCGAGCCGCTGGGGCTGCGCACGTTCGCTGTCGCCAACACCGGCTTCTGGCTCAATGGCCGGCAGTTCGGCCTGCACGGGGTCAACCTGCACCAAGACCGGGCAGGCGCCGGTTGGGCGGTCAGCGACGCCGACCACGTCCAAGACCTCAACCTCATCAAAGAGATCGGCGCGACCACCATCCGGATGGCGCATTACCAGCATGACCAGAAGGACTACGATCTCGCCGACGCCATGGGTTTCGTCGTCTGGGCGGAAATCCCGCTCATCAACAACATCACTAAATCGGCGGCGTTCACGGCCAACGTCGAGCAACAGCTACGCGAGCTCATCCGGCAGAACTACAACCACCCGTCGATCGTGTTTTGGGGTATCGGCAACGAACAGCGCGTCAACAGCGGGCCCACCAACACGCTGCTCAGCCGGCTCGCCGGCGTCGTGGACAGCGAGGATCCCGACCGGCTTTCCACCTACGCCAGCTGCTGCGTCTCCGACACCAGCGCGGTGAATAATCACGCTGAGACCTCCGGCTACAACAAGTACTTCGGCTGGTACTACGGCTCATACAACGACCTCGGTGGCTGGGCCGACAACCTCCACGCCACCAACCCGAGCCGAAGGATCGCGCTGTCGGAGTACGGCGCAGGCGCGAACATCGACCAGCACCAGCTCAACCCGCCGAAACCCTCGACAACCGGCCAATGGCACCCGGAGGAGTATCAGTCACTGTTCCACGAGGCATCGTGGACGCAGCTGCAGTCCCGCCCGTACATCTGGGGCACGTTCGTGTGGAACATGTTTGACTTCGCCTCGGATGGGCGCAACGAGGGAAGCCAACCCGGCATCAACGACAAGGGCCTGGTGACTCGCGACCGGGCGGTACGCAAGGACGCGTTCTACTGGTACAAGGCAAACTGGGCCGCCACACCGACGCTGTACATCACCAGCCGGCGCTGGACCCAGCGCACCGACGCATCCACCGAGATCAAGGTCTACTCGAACGCTGCCACGGTGACGGCCACCCTCAACGGCATGTCGGTCGGCAGCCGGAGCAGCACCGATCGCATCTTCAAGTGGAGCGCTGTGACCCTCCAACCGGGCACCAACACCATCTCAGTGACCGCCACCATCGACGGCACCACGCACATCGACACGGTCACCTGGACGCTCGGCTAAGGGACTGTAAAAAGATCGGTGTAACTCCTGATCAAGGGAGACACCGCAGTGAATGACACGATGACCGCCGTGACGGAGAAGTCGAGGGCCGCGGGCGGCGCGGCGGAAAGCGTTGTAGGTAAGCAGCTGGCGCGCGAGTTGGTGGGGCAGGCCCGCGCGCAGGGCCTGGACCTGGCCGGCCCCGATGGGCTGCGCCGGGTGACGAAGCTGGTCCTGGAGGGTGCGCTGGAGGGCGAGCTGACCCGACCACCTCGGCTACGACAGGCACGACCCGGCCGGCAAGGACGGCGGGAACTGCCGTAACGGCAAGCGGACCAAGACGGTGCTCACCGACGTCGGCCCCGTCCAGATCGACGTGCCGCGGGACCGCGACGGCAGCTTCACCCCGAGGATCGTGCGCAAGCGGCAGCGGCGGCTGACTGGCGTGGAGGACATGGTCATCTCGCTGGTGGCCAAGGGCCTCACGACGGGAGAGGTGCAGGCGCACTGGCCGAGGTCTTCGGCGCCGAGGTGTCGAGGCAGACCATCTCCACCATCACCGACAAGGTCCTCGATGGACTGTCGGAGTGGCAGAACCAGCCGCTGGACCCGGTTTACCCGGTCATCTTCGTGGACTGCATCCATGGGAAGATCCGCGATGGGCAGGTGGCCAACCGGCCGATCTACGTGGTGCTCGGGGTCAATGTGGACGGTGAACGCGACATCCTTGGGCTGTGGGCCGGTGACGGCGGTGAGGGCGCGAAGTACTCATAGTAGGTCCCAGGTTCGGGACCGCTCCTTTGGGAGAGTGAGCTGGACCGTTGTCTCTCGCAGAGGAGGTTGATGTGACGAGCTTCGCCGGTGGTGCGGCTCAGGCAGGCTATGTGGCTCGTATCCGCGATTTGGTACCGCAGCGGTGCCTGGTCGTCCCGGTCGATGTCGGCAAGCACAGCGCAATGGCTTTGGTGGCCGACCACTATGGACAGATCGTGGGAGAGCCGTTCGAGTTCAGCCTCACCGTCTCCGGCGTGGACCGGTTCCTGGCTGCGGTCGCCGCTGTGGAACGGCAGACAGCAGCGGCGAGCGTTGCGAGTGCCGAGAATCATTTCCGCCCCGCTCGCGGCCCGGTTTGCCACCACGACGAGTTTCCCGTTGACGTGCCAGGCTGGTCGAACCGCTGACGACCAGTGGACGATGATGCAATGTCGTGCTGCTTCGGCTGGCCTACCTGGGCGTCACCAACGCGCTGGCGATGCTGCGGCTTCTGCCCATGAGTGACCGGGCCAAGGACGCCGAGATCCTCGCCCTCCGACACCAGATCACCATCCTCGAACGACACCTGTACGGCCAGAAGATACGGTTTACCCGCGCCGACCGGGCGTTGCTCGCCCCCCTGCTGCACCGACTTCCCCGAGACGTACTGCGCCGGATCCGACTCCTGGTGCGTCCCGAGACTGTGCTGCGCTGGCATCGCGACCTGATCGCCGCACGTCACGCGCGCATCTCGCGCCCGAAGCGCATCGGCCGGCCGCCAACGGTGCGGTCCATCCGCGCGCTGGTGCTGCGCCTGGCCAGGGAGAACAGCGGCTGGGGCTACCGGCGCATTCACGGTGAGCTGCTGGTCCTCGGTGTCAAGGTCGCCGCGTCTACGGTCTGGGAAATCCTCAAGGATGCCGGAATCGACCCGGCACCCGAGCGAATATCAGGTAGCTGGGCGGCGTTCCTGCGCTCTCAGGCCAAGGCCATCCTCGCCGCGGACTTTGTCGAAACGGTGACCTTGACCGGCACGCGAATGTACATCCTCGCGGTCATCGAGCACGCCACCCGGCGCGTTCGGATCCTGGGTGCCACAGCACATCTCACCACCGCGTGGGTCACCCAAGCCGCCCGCAACCTCGCGATGGACCTGCACGACGCCGGCTGCCAGGCCCGCTTCCTCATCCGCGATCGGGACGGCAAGTACCCAGCCCTATTCGACCCCATCCTCGGCGACACCGGGATCACCATCGTGCTTAGCGGCATCCAAGTCCCCCGCATGAACGCGATCATGGAACGGTGGATCCAAAGCTGCCGCCGCGAACTTCTGGACCGCACATTGATCTGGAACCAGGCGCATCTGCTCCAGGCCTTGCGCGAGTACGAGCGGCACCACAACGCTCATCGACCTCACCGAGGAATCTCCAACGCCCGGCCCCTGCACCCGCTACCGAAACCGATCACCGATCGGGACCGGCTTGCTCACCTCGACATTCACCGACGCGATCGCCTCGGCGGCATCATCCGCGAATATGAACAGGCCGCTTGACCTGCACGGACGGAGTTTCGGCACCCACAACGACGTCCGTGCTCGACCCGAGGGGTGGTCGGCGGCGGATCGATTACATGCGAAGGGACGCGCGGGTGGCGTCGATGGTGTCCAGCAGTTCCTCGTGGCAGTCGGGGCCTCGGCCGATGCAGTCCATGTCGACGCCGCATTCCCGCTGCCGTGCCCGCAGCAACGGCCGCTGCGAGATGGACACCGGAAAGGCGAAGGGGTCGAGGTCGGGAGCCCGTTCCAGGAGCACGTCGAACGGGTCGTGGACGTCGTCGCCGACATGAAGCCACTTGTCGCGGTCTGTGTAGAAGACCACGCCGGCGCCGATCCCTTTGGTCCATTCAGTGAACAGAGCCGCAAGGCTGGTGGCGGCACGCACCGAGCCCCAGGTGTCGGGATCGTATTCGTAGCGCCAGATCTCGCCCTCGTGGGCGCCCGCGAGCACGAACATGTACACGACGTTGTCGAAGAAGAACAGCGGCAGCTGATGCCGCCAGGGGAAGGGGGTGCCGATCGAGAAGGCCAGGTAGTCGAGTGACTCGCCCGCGTCGGTCGGCCACGGCAGAAGGAATCCGCCGTTGGGGAAGAACCGTTGAGACTCCCATCCCTGGGACTCTAACCAGATCAGTTGTTCGGCAACGTGGTCCACATCGAACAGCCGGTGGACCAAGTCGGGAGGCTGCCCGCCGGGCGAGCCGGCATGATCGGGCCAGGCGATGCCCGCCGTTGTCGCCGCCGCGCGATACGCCTCAGCCGCATCCTGCAGAGCGGTCGTGTCATCGAGCATTACAGGCCTCCGGGCGTGGACAGCTACTTATTAGGCACCATGCACAGGCTAGGAGCGTGGGTCAGTAAGACGTCGACTGGGGGTCTGTGATAGATGATCAGTCGTGGTCGGTGGGAAGACGTTTCGGCGGTTCGATCCGCAACAGGTTCTGCTGTTACCGCCGTCGTTGGATGACTGGCTGCCGGAG
>WNFV01005523.1_pt1 | contig 19017 bp, 14 predicted proteins | sample 5400101 | NCBI WGS metagenome assembly WNFV01 (sample SAMN13153361, study PRJNA577476) | soil metagenome | isolation source: 115 cm soil or saprolite under grassland replicate 1 | place: USA:California | collected 2016-06-15 | reverse complement strand
GGAGCTCAGGTTCCGCCTTTGCACGCTGGCCGGCTTTGACGAGCTGCTCGGCGGCTCGCAGGCGGGCATCCGCTTCACCGGGAACCGTGCCCATCTCGGCGTAGAGGTCGGCGGCCTGCGAGAACTCGCCCGAGACGTACGCGACACCCGCGCGAAGCCAGGCCTCACCTCCAGTGCTCACCGCGGCCGCGTCGATGAACTCCTGCTCGCGACCGAGATTGAGCGCGACCGCGGCCGTGTCGGGAGCGGTGGTTGGTGGGCCGTGGACCATGTTCCCGAGGCGTCGCCGATGAACTTCTCGACCGTTCCACCGTAGCGCTCGAGCTCGCCGCGCAGGCGCGCGTGATAGGGCTCGAGCACAGCACGCACGTGCCTCCGGGTCCATCCGCTCGGCCCTGCTCGTGAACCCGACAAGGTCGGCGAAGAGGACGGTCACGACCTTGCGTTCCTCGCGCGACGAACCCTTCTCTGGAGCCAGAACCGCCCCGCATGAATCGCAGAAGCGAGCCTCTTCCCGATTCTCCGTACCGCACTGAGGACAGACGATCATTCAGGCACTCGCGGCAAGCAGGACTTCGCCTTCGCGGACGTAGGCCGTGGCGCCCACCGAGCGCCAGAATCGGAGCGCGCGGGCGAGCTCGGCGTCGGCCTCCGCGCGGCGACCGTCCCGAACAAAGGCCTCCGCCCCGCTCAAACGCACGTATGCCTCCTCGGGCAGAGCTCCTATCCCCGCATACACATCCGCGGCGCGTCGGAAGTCGCGCGAAACGTACGCGATCGCGGCCGTGAGCCAGGGGGTCACCATCGACGTGCGCGCCGCGGCTTCGAGAAACTCTCCTTCGCGGCCGATGAGTGAGGCGACGACGGCGAGATTGAGGGCCCAGTCGCTCTGTTGGGAGCCGGTAAAGCCCCGGGCTTGCTCGGACAGAAGCTCGCCGGCGAGATCTCCGGCTCGGCGCTCGTCAGTGGCAGCGAAAGCGCGGGCGCCGAAGGCAAGCGAGGGCCACACGACCTGGGGGTCCTTCCCGATCCGTGCGCGCTCGATCGCCCGCTCAGCGTCCGCTTGCGCTCCTTTCACGTCTCCACGCGCCAGACGCATACGGCCACGTAGACACCGGCTGGAAGCCTCCATCCAGAACTCGGTCTCCTCGAAGTCGGCGATCAGCTCGTCGAGCTGCTGAAAAGCCTCGCGCCATTGCCCGCGGAAGTAGAGCGGCCAAGCCGCGTCGGCCGTCAGCCAGCGAATCGGCTCCCAGAGACCGAAGCGCTCCGCCAGTTTGAGTCCCTGGGAGACCATCTCAGACGAGCGCTCGAGCTGGCCCAGATCCGCCAGCAGGGAGGCGAGGTTTCCGTACGAGCGGGTGCTTTCCGGAGAGTTGATCGCAACCGCGATTGCGACGCTTTGCTCGAGGTCTACGAGCCCTCCGTCGTCGCCACTCCGCGTGCGGGCGGAGCCGATGTTGTTGAGCGCGTGCGCGCGAAGCTCATCGAGACCAAGTTGCTCCGCCATCTCGAGCGCTTCCTTGCCGATTCGGATCGCCTTGGCGTCCTCGCCGGCGAGCATCCAATACCGCGAGAGGTTGCTGAGGACATAGGCCTTCGACTCCGAGCTCGCCTCGTCAGCGATGAGGCTCTCCGCTGCTCCTATCCGCTCGAACGCGCGGTCTCGCTGGCCCTGTAGCCAAAAGGCTTCGGCGAGCAGCGCTTCTGCTTCGGCTGCCCTCTCGATGTCACCGACCGCGAAGAGTGCGTCCCGCGCTTCAATGAGGACCTCGACCCCGCTCATGGGCTCGGTCAGCGTCAGGACCCGGCCGTACTTGAAGAGGAGCTGCGGACGATCCGCGTCCTCGGGCGGCCAGAGCTCGATCGCCGCCTCATAGAACCGACGCGCAGCCGGATATGCGCTGAGCGCATACGCCCGGTCTCCGGCCTCGCGCAGCGCCAGCCGGGCCCGCTCAGAGAGGACCGCGGTCTCGGCTCCGGCCGCGGAGGCGAACTCGAGCGCGGTCAGGTAGTGATGCGCGAGCATCTCCGCGTGATCGTGGGACCGACCCAGCGCCTCGATCCACCCCGCGGCGGCCTGGTGCTTCTCTGCGCGGCTCACCCGCGGGATCTGCGCGTACGCGACGTCGCGGACGAGTAAGTGTTGGAAGGCGTACTCGGTCTCGGCCCCGACGGAGGAGCGGCGCTCGCGACGGACGAACTCCTTCCGCTCGAGCCGGTGCAGCAGGTCCTCGGCAGCAAATGACCGCAGCGCCGAGCCAGAAGACCTTGCCGATGACAGCCATGTCCTGGAGGAGCGCCTTCTCCTGGTCGGGAAGCGCATCCAGCCGGGCAGCGACGATCCCCTGTACGGATTCGGGCAGCGGCAGCTCTTCGCCCACCGAGATTAGATCGCGGTCGGCAACCATCCGGACGAATTCCTCTGCGTACAGGGGGTTGCCGCCCGCGCGCTGGAGCAGGGCGGACTGGGTCTCGGCCGGCAGCACGGACCGCTCCAGCAGCGCTGCAAGGAGACGAGCCGTTTGCTCGTCGTCGAGCGGCGAGAGGGAGAGCGTGACGGCGTTCGGCTTCCCGCCGCCCCAGCCCGGGCGCCGCGTGAGCAGCTCCGGGCGAGCGGTGCAGACGACGAGGATCGGCACGCCGCTAGCCCACTCGACCAAATGGTCGACAAAGTCCAATAGGCCCTCGTCCGCCCAGTGAAGATCCTCGAACACGAGGACGAGCGGACGATCCTCGGCGATCGCCTCGAAGAACCGCCGCCACGCCGCAAACGCCTCGACACGATGGTCGCCATGTGCCTCCTGATCGGTTCCGAGCCCCAGGAGGGGGCGCAGGTGTCCCTGGACCCAGTTCGCGTCTCCATCGGCGAGGAGGTCGCCGACGCTTCGCTCCAGCTTGCTTCCGGCCTCGTCGGGCGAATCGGTCTCCAAGATCCCCACGTGAGCCTTCACCATCTCGCCCAGGGCCCAGAAAGAGACGCCCTCGCCGTAGGGGAGCGAGCGGCCCTGGCGCCAATGGATGAGATCCGGATCGGCTGCGACGTGGTTGAAAAGCTCGAAGACGAGGCGGCTTTTCCCGATGCCCGGGACGCCCACGATCGTGACGAGCTGCGGCGAGCGGTCCGCACGTGCCCGCGCGAGCGAGCCAGCGAGACCTTCGAGCTCGCGCTCGCGGCCGATCATCAGGGCTCGAGGCGCCTGCACCGTGTCGACCCCGAAGCGAGAGCGCGCCTCCCTGGCTTCCCACACGGGGACCGGCTCCGCCTTCCCCTTGGCGGAGACCGGAGCATGCTCCTCGTAGACGATCGCAGGCTCGGTTGCGCGGTAGGTGGGCTCGTCCACGAGGATCCCGTTCACCGGCGCCGCTCCTTGCAAGCGGGCGGCGGTATTGACGACGTCGCCGGACGCCATCCCCTCACCTTCGCTCGGTCGCGCGCTGAGGTGGATGAGCGCCTCGCCGGTCGCGACGGCCACCCTCAGCTCGAGTTCTCCTTCTTCAATGATCCAGTCCCGGATCGCCAGGGCGGCGCGCAGAGCCCTTTCCGGGTCGTCTTCGTGAGCCGAGGGCGCCCCGAAGAGGGCCATCACGGCATCGCCGATGAACTTCTCGACCGTGCCGCCGTAGGACTCGAGCTCGGTACGGAGCCTTGCGTGGTACGGAGCGAGCACGGCCCGCACGTCTTCGGGGTCCATGGCCTCGGCGCGAGCGGTGAAGCCCACGCCGCAGTTCGAGCAGAAGCGCGCGTCGTCCTGGTTCTCGTGACCGCACTTGGCACAGGTCTGCATCGGGCTAATGGAGCCGGTCGACGGTGTAACCGCGCGAGCGCATCGCCTCGAGGATCGCCGCGCAGTGCTCCTGGTCGCGCGTCAGCAGCGTCGCCTCGACCTCAGTTTCGGTCACCGGCATGTCCATGCCTTCGCGGTGATGCTCGATCGAGACGACGTTCGCGCGCTCCTCGGCGAAGAGGGACAGGAGCTTGATCAGCTCTCCCGGCCGGTCTGCAAGCCGAGTGCGCACGACGAGGTAGCGGCCGGCGAGCGTGAGCCCGTGGCGCATCACCTGGATCAGCAGCGTCGGGTCGATGTTGCCGCCGGAGAGGATCGCGACCGCCGGGCCGTCGCCCTCGACGCGACCGGCCACGAGCGCGGCGACTGCCGCCGCTCCCGCTCCCTCGACGACGAGCTTCGCGCGCTCCATGAGAAGCACGATCGCCTCGCTGATCTCATCGTCCGTGACGGTGACGATGCCTGCCAGCAGATCCCCGAGCAGGCTCGAGGTCAGCTTCCCGGGATGCTTGACGGCGATTCCCTCGGCGATCGTGTAGCCGAGGTCGGTGCCTCCGGCCAGAGGCGCGCACGCGGCCGCCTGGACGCCCACGATCTTCACCTCGAGCCGCGCCGCTTGCAGAGCGAGCGCGATCCCCGACGCGAGCCCCCCTCCGCCGACCGGGACGACGACCGTCTCCACCTCGGGCAGCTGCTCGGCGAGCTCGAGCCCGATCGTCCCTTGGCCGGCGATCACTTCTGGGTCCTCGAACGGATGGACGAAGGTGCCTCCGGACTCCTCGACGTGGGCGAGCGCGGCGGCGAGCGCGTCCTCGAACGTCGCTCCTGTGAGCTCCGCGTGCGCGCCGTAGTTTCGCGTCGGCTCGACCTTCGCCATCGGGGTCTCGGCCGGCATGAAGATCGTCGCCGCAATCCCAGCCTCGCGCGCGGCCCAGGCGACGGCCTGTCCGTGGTTCCCCGCGCTGGCGGCGACCACGCCGGCGGTGCGCTCCGTGTCGCTCAACCCTTCGATCTTGTTGACGGCGCCGCGGATCTTGAACGAGCCCGTCCGCTGGAGCGTCTCCGCCTTGAAGTGGATCGGGCGTCCGATCAGGCGCGTGAACGTCTCCGAGCCGTAGACCGGTGTGACGCGAACGCCTTTGCCTGCGAGCCGCCCACGGGCCGCCTCGACGTCAGCGAGTGTGGGTGCTGTCTCCGTCGCCATCCGATTGTTCTCCGGAGCCAGGCTGAAGCCTGCCAGCGGAAGGTACGTGGAACACCTTGTCCATGATCTCCTGTACCGCTGTCAAGGGGTCCACTTCACGCTTCTGAACCTCGTCGAGAACGCGCTGCAGTTCCGGATCTCCCTGCACGGCGCGTTCGAGATGAGCCTTCGCACGCGCCGAGGCGACTGCGAACACCTCGCCGGCGAGATTCCTCCGGCGCCGTTCGTCGAGCAGCCCGTCCTCGTCGAGGTACGCCCGGTGGGCCTGGACTTTGTCCCAAAGCTCGGCGACGCCTTCGTCCTGCACGGCTTCGGTGAGGACGATCGGCGGCTTCCACGCACTGTCGTGGTCGAGTGTCAGGATCGAGCGCACCTCGTTCAGCATGGTCTTCGCGGCGGGGTGATCCTTCTTGTTGATCGCGATCACGTCGGGGATCTCCATGATCCCGGCCTTGAGCGCCTGGATCGAGTCGCCGGAGCCCGGCATGAGCACGAGCAGCACCGTGTCGGCCACGCGGATCACCTCGACCTCGCTCTGGCCGGTGCCGACGGTCTCGACGAAGATGACGTCCTTTCCGGCCGCGTCCAGGACGAGCAGCGCCTGAAGCGTCGCCTCGGCGAGCCCGCCCAGATGTCCGCGCGTGCCCATCGAGCGGATGAAGACCCCGGGGTCGAGGAAGTGCTCGGAGAGCCTGATGCGGTCGCCGAGGAGGGCTCCCTGCGAGAACGGGCTCGAGGGGTCGACCGAGATGACGCCAAGGGTCCGCCCCGCCTCGCGGACCCGGCGGACGATCGCGGCGATCAGAGTCGACTTGCCGACGCCGGGCGGGCCGGTGACGCCGACGACGTAGGCCGAGCCGGTGTCCGGGTAGACCTCGCGGACGAGCTCGTACGCGAGCGGGTCGCCGTTCTCGACGAGCGTGATCGCGCGCGCCAGGGCGCGGTGGTCACCCTCCCGGACGCCGGCCGCGAGCGTCTCGCCGGTCCACTCTCGGCGCTTCGCCAATTCAGAGCGCCCGTTCCGGCTGCGGCTCTGGCTCGGAAACGGAAGGCGTCTCGGGAGTCACGGGCCGTACGTGGCCGATCTGGCGCGCGAGCCCGTAGCCGACGAGCGCGGCGAGTGCGGTGAGGCACGCCGAGCCGCCCCAGACCCACCGCGCGCCGAATTCGTTCGTTAGCGGTCCGGCCGCGACCATTCCGAGGCCGAGGACGGCGTAGTTCGAGCTCATCAGCACCGTGAAGACGCGGCCGCGGAGCCGGTCAGGGGCGCCGCGCTGAACGAGCAGCACGTTGCAAACGAGTGCGATCCCGTTCCCGGCGCCCGAAACGAGGACGCACACCGACGCCACCCAGACGTCGGGCGAGATCGCAGCCGCACCGACGCCGAGCGCCATCATCCCGATGCCCGACCCGTAGACGCCTGCGATCGGCCGCCGCTCGACCCAGGAGCCGGCCGACAGGCTGCCGAAAGTGATACCGAACCCCGCGCTCGCGAGCAGGAGCCCGAACCCGAAGTCGCCCGCGTCGAACGACACCTTCGCCAGCGCGACCTCGGCCACGTTCACGCCCGCGTTCCCCACCATGCCTACGTTCCAGGCGATGAGCACTGTGAGGAGCGCGCGTGACCCTCGGATGAGCGCCAGGCCCTCGGCCACGTCGCGCCAGTGCCCCTCCGTCGTCGCCTGGGCGACCTGAAGCAGATGCTTCGGGATGCGGACGATGAGTGCGGCCGAGACCAGGAAGGTGACCGAATTGATCCAGTAGGCCGAGTCCGGGCTCGATGCGGCGACGAGAACGCCGCCGGCGAGCGGGCCGAGGACGGTCGTCATCGCCTCGGCCGCCTGGAGCAGCGCGTTCGCGCTCGGCAGCTCTGCGTCCTTGACGAGGTTGGGCAGCCCCGCATACACGGCCGGCCGGAAGAAGCCCGTTGCGAGCCCCGCCACCGCGGCGAGGGCCACGATCTGGGTCGCGCTCCCCGCGAACGGGAGCACGCAGAAGACCCCGAAGCGGACGAGGTCGGCGGCGATCATGACCCGGCGGCGGGAGAGCCGGTCGACGAGCGGTCCGACCGTGAGGCCGATCGCGATCGCCGGCAGGAAATCGGCGATGAGCAGCGCGCCGACCCAGGTTCCCGACTGGGTTCGGTCCCAGACGTCGACCGTCAGCGCGACGAATGCGAGCCACGTACCGAGGCCCGAGCCGAAAGCGGCGAAGAAGAGGAGCCGAAGGCCGCGGATGCGGTGAAGCAAGTCGAGCTGCCTGCCGAGCAGGCGGTGCATGACTCCCGAGAACACCCCGAGCACGTCCGGCGCAGGTTAGTAGACCCCGAAGGCGAAGCGTCGTTTTGCGGGAGAAATGCGCGCGCCTCGTTACACTCAAACCGCGATGTCCGTCTCTGCCCGGCCCGCCGTCGCCGGGTCGCGGTTGCGGGTCCTCCTCGTCCACGCGAACCCGTTCCAGCGGGTGACTCCGGTCCCCGCGTACGGTCTCGAGCGCCTGCGCACCGCAGCCGAGCCGACCGGGGCCGAGATCGAGCTCCTCGACCCCTACCTCGTCTCCGAAGACCCGGTGGGAACGGCGCGCGCGAAGGCGGAGCAGTTTCGCCCGAACGTGATCGGGCTAGGAGTCCGAATCATCGACGACTGCATCGTCGTCGACCGGCTCGATGCGCCCGGGGACGAGCCGATCGACGTCAGCTTCCTCCTGCCGGAGGTGCTCGAGCTGCGCCGCGCGCTCGGCGAGGCGGCGCCGGGAGCGACCTTCGTGCTCGGGGGCGCCGGCTTCTCCGCCTGCCCGCAGGAGTGCCTGGAGTACCTCGACGTCGAGTACGGCGTCGTCGGCGCGGGCGAGGAGACGTTCGCCGCGATCTGCGAGGGCGCACCGCTCGACGGCATCGCCGGCCTCGTCCGTCGCGGCGAGGAGCGCGGCATCGGCGCCTACGTGCTCGGCTTTGGCGGGCCGACGCGGCGCGACCCCCTCTACGCGCCCACGAACTCGTTCCCGGTGCGGACGCGGATCGGCTGCGCAATGCAGTGCGTCTACTGCACCGCGGCGAACCTCGGCCGGCGGCATGCGAGCGGCGAGCTGGAGGTGGTCCTCGACGAGATCGAGGAGACGGTGGCAACGGGGCGCGACCGCGGCGTCGGCCGGGTCTCGCTCTTCTTCGCCGACGACGAGTTCAACCTCCCGGACGAGCGCCACCCGATCATGCTCCTCCAGGGGATCGTCGCGCGCGGGCTCGCGAAGCACCTCACCTGGCGCGCCTACTTCAACCCGACCCCGTTCTCGGACGAGCTCGCCGACCTCGTTCGCGAGACGAACGGCCACATCTCGATCACCGTCGACAGCGCGGCCGACCGGCTGCTCGCGACGGCGCAGAAGCCCTTCCGGCGTCGGCACCTGGACGCGCTGATATCACTCCTCGTCGAGCGCGGCGTCTCGGCTGACCTCGGGCTCATCTTCGGCCTGCCGGGCGAGACGGACGAGACTATCGCGGAGACGATCGACTTCGTCCGCGCGCTGCCGACCTCGATCGAGGTCGTCTACTCGGCCGGCGCGCGGGTCTACCCGAACACGCCGCTCTCCCGGATCGCCGCCCAGGAGCCGGAGCGGCTGGTCGGCGCCACCGACCCGACCTTCCTCACGCCTGTCGCCTACTCGAGCCCCAGGCCGCCGCGCGAGCTCGCCCGCCGGCTCGACGAAGCCTTCGCGGGCCTCGAGAACGTGGCGCCGGTCGGGGTCGCGTACCGCAGCGGCCAGACCACGCTCGCAGAGGCATACCGCGTGGCCCTCTCGCAGGACGGCAAGCGCAGCTGGGCGGGAATCCTCGAGCGGGCCGCGCGGGAGCAGGACGCACAGCGCAAGCCGGCGGAGTCGCTCGCCGCGTGCCTCCAGGTCGCGCTCTGGCACGGCCGCTTCGACCTCGCAGGCGCCGCGGCGGCACGCCTACTGCGCGAGAACGTGCCGCCGGAGATGTCGCGCGCGCAGCTGCGTTTCGCCCGGCTCGCCTACGGCGGGTTGGCCTTGGCCGATCGAGCTAAGGCTGCGTTGCACCGCTGAGCACTCTTCCGAGTGCCTCGCCGAAGAGCTCGTTCTCCTCCGGCGTGCCGACGGTGACCCGGATCGCTCCGGGCGCGCCGAAGCCGCCGGCCGGACGCACGATCACTCCCTCGCGCAGGAGCTGCTCGAAGACCGGTCGCGAGTCCGCGCCGACCTCTGCGAAGAGGAAGTTCGCAACCGACGGCCCCGCCGGCTCGAGCCCGTGCTCGCGCATGATCCGATCGAGCTGCTCAAGGCCCTCCGCGTTCACGCGCCGGCGCCGCTCTAGCTCCTGCGCCCCGTGAAGGCTGGCGAGCGCCGCCGCCTGCGCCGCCGAGTTGACGTCGAAGGCTCGGCGCACCTTGCCGATCGCCGTCACCACCTCCGCCGGCCCTACCGCGTAGCCGACGCGCAGCCCGGCCAGCCCGTAGATCTTCGAGAACGTCCGCAGGACGACGATCCTCCGGCCCGCTTTCAAGTAGTCCTCGATCCCGTCCGCATAGTCGGGGTCATCGATGTACTCGAAGTAGGCCTGGTCGAGGACCGTCACCACATGATCGGGGACTGCGTCGAAGAACGCGTCGAGCTCGGCGCGAGTGTTCATCGTGCCGGTCGGATTGTTCGGGTGGCAGACGTAGACGAGCTTCGTTCGCGGCCCGATCGGCTCGAGCATCGCCTCGAGGTCGTAGCGGTGGTCGCGCAGCGGCACCTGTCGGGGCACGGCGCCGAGCTTCACGGCGTCGATGACGTAGCTCGGGAACGAGGGCCAGCCGCAGACGATCTCGTCGCCGGGGTCGAGTGCGAGCTGCGAGAGGTAGTCGACGATGCCGTCCGAGCCTGCGCCGGGCGCGATCTCCTCGAAACGGACATCGAGCCGCTCAGCGAGCGCGGCCCGCAGCCGGTAGGCGCCGCCGTCCGGGTAACGGTTCAGCTCTTCGGCCCCCCGGGCGAGCGCCTCGAGCGCCTCGGGGAAGGGGCCGAACGGGCCCTCGTTCGACGCGAGCTTCACGACCCGCTCCAGGCCGAGCTCGCGCTGTACCTCCTCGACCGGCTTGCCGGGCTCGTAGGGGACGATGTCCCGGACCGCGGGCTTGAAGAACGAGTCCGCGATCTCCGCCAGCCGACTCACAGCGCAACCCTACTGAACGTCCAGCGCCATCAAGACGGCGTCCACGTACTCCTCGCCGCGGCGGTAATGCCGGCGCCGGTAGCCCTCCTTGCGGAAGCCGAGCTTCTCGTAGAGCTCGAGCGCCGGCTCGTTGTGCGGGAAGACGTGCAGCTCCAGCTTCGTCACGCCCGCACTGCGCGCCCACTTGACGGCCTCCTCGATCAGCGCCGTGCCGATTCCGCGGCGCCGGTGGCCCTCGCCGACCATGAGTCCGAACTCGGCGACGTGGTGACTCGCCGGGTGCGAGTCGCGGGAGACCGAGAGGCGTCCCACAACGCCCTCCTCCGTTTCGGCTACGAAGACCGCGGCGTGCGGGTCGCGGCGGAGCGCGCGAAGGTTGCGGCGCTCGTCGGTCGCGCGACGGCCGTAGGTCATCCAGCCTTCCGGCTCGGAGGCGACGGCCCGACCGAGCTCGACGAGGACCGCCGCGTCGGCAGGAGTCGCCGGCCGGATGAGGAGCCACTCACTCACGCGCGCCCCTCGCCGGCGTCGGCTCCTGCCGGGCCAAGGGAGCGCGAGTTCATCTCGCGCGACCGCTCTTTCCCTGCTTCCGCGGCTCCGCCGCCGCCTGACGCCGCCCGAGGAACCCGCGGGCAACGCATTGACACGGGACGTCTCATCCTCCGACGACGATGCCGTGGCCGCCGCGCCGCAGGTCGCCGGCAGCGGCGAGGCTGCCGTCAGCGCGCACCTCGACCGCGGCCGCGCCGCCGAAGTAGAGGTTGGGCCGACGCCAGCGAACGAGGTCGTAGCCGATGCGCTCGAGCCGGTCGAGCTCGCCCTGGTCGCAGCCTCCTTCGCAGTGGACGTGCCCGTTCTCAACGTGGACGCGTGGGGCCGAGATCGCCTCTTCGACTCCCAGTCCGTGCCGGACGACGTTCACGACTACCTGGAGGATCGCACCGCGCAGCCGCAGAGAGCCCGCGCTCCCGACGACCAGCCGGGGCCGGCCTTCCTTCAGGACGAGGGAGGGCGCCATCATGCTCGTCAGGCGCAGCCCGGGCCTGGTCTCGCCCCAGGCAGGACCGAGGTCGAACTCCCCGAGCATGTTGTTGAGCTGGATGCCGGTGCCAGGAACGATCACGCCGGATCCGGAGCCCGTCGACACGGTCAGCGCAGCCGCGTTGCCGCGCTCGTCCATCACCGAGATGTGGGTGGTGCCGCGCTGCGGCCCGGGCTCGGCGCGCCCCGTTTCGGCGCGCCGCATCCGCCGGGCGGCCTCGCGCACGGTCTTCTCTGCGTAAAGCCGCCGAGCGAGACCCCCGCGGAACAGATCCCTCCCGAAGCGGTCGTCCCGCACCCGCGCTTGCTCGCGCATGACCTCGACGAGCGCTGCGAGCGCCTCGACGCTCCCGGGCTTCCCGTTGGCACCGAGCCCGTCGAGCAGCCGCAGGCCGTATCCGATCAGCACGCCACCGGACGAGGGCGGCGGATTCGAGTCGAACTCGTGCCCGGAGAACGCGGCGCGGACGGGGCGACGCCTGATGACCCGGTACTCCGCAAGGTCGCGGGCGGTGATCGCGCCTCCGTGCTCGCGCGTGTGGAGACAGAGTGCGCGGGCAAGGCTGCCTCGGTAGAGCTCACGCGCCCCGCGCTCCGCGAGCAGCTCCAGGGTGCCGGCGAGGTCGCTCATCACGAGCCGGTCGCCGGCCATGAGGCCGGTGCCGCGGCGCTCGTAGATCGCCCTGCCCTCGTCTGTATGTCGCAAGATTAGATCGAGGATCGCGTGCAGGTACGCCTGTGTGGGGTTCAGCTCGACTCCGGTGCGGGCGAGCCGGATGGCGGGCTCGAGCAGGCGTGGCCAAGGAATCGACCCGTATGAGCTGTGAGCCGCCTCGAGACCGGCCGCCGCTCCGGGCACGGCGCACGAGGCGACTCCGATGCGGAAGGCCTGCGACGACTCGGGCGTGAAGTCCACGTCGACCGACTCCATCTCCACCGTCCGACGTCTTCCGAGACCGAGACCCGGGATCGCGACGTAGAAATCGAGCACTCGCGTCGTTCGGTCCCGCGCGCGGTGGATGAGCATGAAGCCGCCTCCGCCGGGCCCGGTCAGCGGGCTCTCCGTGACCCACGAGGCGAAAGCAGCGGCGAGACAGGCGTCGACGGCGTTTCCACCCTCAGCCAGGATCTCGGCGCCGGCTTCGGCGGTGAGCCGGTGCCCGGCAGCGATCGCCCCTCTCATCGGGCGAAGCGTACTCGGCCGTATGAAAGGAGCCGCCCCGCCGGTTAGGCTTCCGCGGACGTGCAGCGTGCGCACCCCCTCCTCCGCGAGGCGATGCTCGCGGCCGGGGCGGCCGCCTCGCTCGCGGCCCTCCTCGCCTGGCTAGGACCGCCCGGAAACGACCTGGCGGCCCACATGTATCAGCGAACCGTCTTCCTCAACGACGGCTTCGAGTTCTGGAACAACTTCTGGTACGGCGGCCGCTACGGCTTCGTCACCTACAGCGTCCTTTACTACCCGCTGGCGGGCCTGTTCGGGATCCAGCCGCTCGCCGTCGCCTCGATCGCGACCGCAGCACTCGCGTTCGCTGTCGTCGTCGGACGCCAGTGGGGCCCGCTCGCCCGCTGGTCGAGCCGGACCTTCGCGGTCGTCTGGGCCGGTCTCGTCATCTCGGCCGCCTTCCCCTTCGCGCTCGGCGTCGCCCTCGGCCTGCTCGCTCTCTGGGCGGTCCAGGCCGGCAAGCGCTGGCGCTTCGGGGTCCTCGCCGTGCTAACGGCCGCCGCGAGCCCGCTCGCCTTCCTCCTGCTCGCGATCTTCCTCGCCGGGATCGGGCTCGGCATGCGAGAGCGGGGACGGCGCATCGTTGCGCCGGCGCTCGTCGTCGGCGCCGTCGGCGCCATCGAGTTCCTTCTGACCCGCGCCTTCTCGGACGGCGGCCACTACCCGTTCTCGAAGTTCGAGCTCATCTCCATCCTCGTCTTCTGCGGGCTGGGCGGGTCGCTCACCTGGCGTGTCGAGGGGGCGAGGACTATCCGCTGGTTCTTCGTCGTCTACGCCGTGGTCACTCTCGCCTCGTACGCCGTCACGTCGCCGCTCGGCGAGAACATCGCGCGAGTCCGGTTCGCTGCGCTCCCGATCGCCGTGCTCGTCCTCTCACTGCGAGGCTGGCGGCCGATGCCGGTCGCGGCGGTCGCCCTCCTGCTCGCCGCGTCGTGGAACCTCAGCCCGCACGCCTGGAGCTATTCGCGTGCGCGTGGGGAGCCCGCCGCCCAGGAGGCCTACTGGCAACCGGCCGTCGATTTCCTCCACCAGCACCTCACCCCCTCCTACCGCGTCGAGGCCGTCGACACCGCAGGGCATTGGGCGGCCGTCCACCTGCCGCGCGCGGGCATCCCGCTTACCCGGGGCTGGTTCCGTCAGGACGACTTCCCGCAGAACGAGGTGCTCTACGACCGGCTCGACCGGGCGACGTACCTGTACTGGCTGCGAAGCCTCGGCACGCGCTACGTCGTGCTCACCGATGCGCCGACCGACTACAGCGCGAAGCAGGAGGCCCTCCTCATCCAGAGCGGCAACTCGGGCCTCGTCCCCGTCCTGCGCGCGACGCACATGACGATCTACGGCGTGCCCCGGCCCCGGAGGATCGTCACGGGGCCAGCGCCTGCGAGGGTGGTCGAGCTGGCGCAGACCCGGATCGTGGTCCGCGTCGGAGAGCCCGGCCTCTACCGGCTCGCCGTCCGGTACTCGCCGTACTGGAAGTCGAAGGGCGCCTGCCTCACTTCCGGCGAGGACGGAATGCTCCGAATTGCCGCAGGCCGCCGCGGGGCAATCGCACTTCACTTCAGGGTCAATGCGGGGCGCGCCCTCGCCGCGGTCGTCGGCGCCGCTGGGCCCGGCGACTGCGCTCCGCCCTCCTAATCCGTCAGGAACGCGGGCGGCTCGAGCGGGTCGAGCTCCCGCCGCGTGCGGGTGGCGGCGCTAGGGGCAAGGACGCCCCCGAGGCCTGTCGCGATCACCGTCACCCAGACCTGGCCGGTCAACCGTTCGTCGATCGTCGCACCGAAGATGATGTTCGTGTCGTCGCGTGAGCCGCGGCGGACGACCTCGGCCGCATCGTTCACCTCGAAGAGCGAGAGGTCGTCGCCGCCGGCGATCGACAGCAGGATCCCGCGCGCGCCGATGAGCTCCGTGTCGATGAGCGGCGAGCGCAGCGCCCGCTCCGCTGCCTCGACTGCCCGGTTCTCGCCGGTGGCGAAGCCGATCCCCATCAGAGCAGAGCCGGCGTCGCTCATGATCGTCTTCACGTCTGCGAAGTCGAGGTTGATGAGGCCGGGCATCGTGATCAGGTCGCAGATTCCCTGGACGCCTTGGCGGAGAACGTCGTCGGCGATCCGGAACGCATCGAGCATCGACGTCTTCCGGTCGAGAACCTCGAGCAGACGGTCGTTCGGGATGACGATCACGGTGTCGCAGCTCTCGCGCAGCAACTCGATGCCGCTGTCGGCCTGCGAGCGACGCTTCGTGCCCTCGAAGTGGAAGGGGAGCGTCACGATTCCGACCGTGAGGGCGCCCACCTCGCGGGAGATGCGCGCCACGACAGGCGCGCCGCCCGAGCCGGTGCCGCCGCCCTCGCCGGCAGTGACGAAGACCATGTCCGAGCCCCGCAGGGCGCGTTTGATCTGGTCGTAGGCCTCCTCCGCCGCCTGCCGGCCCAGCTCGGCCGAGGCACCCGAGCCGAGGCCCTGGGTCAGCTCGCGCCCGATGTGGATCTTGACCGGAGCGTCCGAGAGCGTCAGCTGCTGGATGTCGGTGTTGACGGCGACGAACTCGACGTCTGCGATGCCCGCGTCGATCATCCGGTTGACGGCGTTCAGCCCGGCGCCGCCGACGCCGACGACGCGGATGACCGCGAGGTAGGCGCCCGGCTCGGCGCGTGGTGCACGATGGAGCCGAGGCGCGGGCTCGGGCAACGCCTCGAGCCGCGGGAGCTCCTCGACAGGCCGTAGGTCGGGCCGCGGCGCAGGCTCGGGCTCGGGCTCGGGCGTTACCTCCTCGAACGGCGGCGCGTGCTCGACCGTCTCCTCCATCGGCTCGGCCTCCGAGGCGCTCGCCTCTGGACCGGTGTCCGCGGCCGTCTCACCAGGAGCAGCATCGTGCTCGCGCTGGGCCTGGCGCTGCGCGGCCTCGGTCGCCCTGAAGAGCTCGGCTAGCGGGCCCTCACGCATGCTGGCGCGCTTTCGAGCCATTCAGAACCTCCTTCGCAAGGTCGCGGTACGCATCCGCGGCGTTCCCGGTCGGGTCGTACTTCAGCACCGACGTGCCCTTCACCGGCGCCTCGGCATAGCGAATCGTCTTCTTGATCCGCGTCTTGAAGACGAGCTCGCCGAAGTTCTCCTCGAGGATCTCGACCGCCTCGCGCGCGTGCAGCGTTCGGCGGTCGAACATCGTCGGCAGGATGCCCATGATCTCGACGTTCGGGTTCAGGTTCTCGCGGATCATCGCGAGCGTGTTCTCGAGCTGGACGAGCCCGCGGAGGGAGAGGTACTCGCACTGCACCGGCACGATCACGTGGTCGGCGGCTACGAGCGCGTTGATCGTCAGGAGGCCGAGCGACGGCGGGGTGTCGATGAGGACGTAGTCGTACTCGCCCTTCAGCGGGACGAGCGCCTTCTCGAGCGCGCGCTCACGGCCGATCATGCTCGAGAGCGCCAGTTCCGCTCCCGCGAGGTCGATCGAGGACACGGCCAGGTCGATCTCGGCGTTGTGGATCACCTGGTCGATCGGCAGCCGGTGGACGAGAACGTCGAACATCGACCGCTCGATCGAGTCCGGATTCAAGCCCTGGCTCATCGTCAGGTTGCCCTGCGGGTCCATGTCCACGCAGAGGACGCGGAAATCCTTCTCCTTCAGCGCGGCCGCGAGATTCAGCGTCGAGGTCGTTTTTGCGACGCCGCCCTTCTGATTCGCGAATGCAATCACCCTCGCGAGGCTCGGCTTCTCGTCCTCAGACTCCTGCGCCCGCGTATGCGGGCGCGAAAGTAGGCGTGTCAGCCCCATTACGGCTCCCGAGTTCGACCGGTGTCGGCGCAGTCCTGCACGCCTCCATTGTGCAGGAAAATCCCAGCTGGGAATAGGAATCGCACGATTTTGCGGCCTTTTCCCCCGCGAGCCCTAGAGTGCCGGGGTGGCCGGGGCGCTCCAGCTCGTCATTTTCGATTGCGACGGAGTGCTGGTGGACAGCGACCGCATCTCGGTGCGGATCGACGTCGGCGTGTTCGCACAGCTCGGTTGGCCGATCAGCGAGGCGGAGTTGATCGAGCGCTTCGTGGGCCGATCTGACGAGTTCATGGTCGGAGAGATCGAAGCCCAGCTCGGACGCCGTCTCGCCGAGAATTGGGAGGACGAGTTCGAGCATCTCTACCGGGAGGCCTTCGAGGCCGAGCTCACTCCGGTCGACGGCATCGTCGAGGCCCTCGACCGGATCAGCACGCCCACCTGCGTGGCGTCGAGCGGCAGCCACGACAAGATGCGGCACACGCTCGGGCTCACAGGCCTGTACCCGCGCTTCGAGGGTCGCATCTTCAGCGTCAGCGAGGTGACCGAGGGGAAGCCTGCTCCCGACCTCTTTCTCCACGCGGCCGAGCGGATGGGCGCCGAGCCCGCCGGGTGCGCGGTCGTCGAGGACAGCCGCTTCGGCGTAGAAGCAGCGCGCGCCGCCGGCATGAGGGCGTTCGGCTACGCGGGCGGGTTGACTCCCGCCGAGCGGCTCGAAGGTCCCGGGACGGTCGTCTTCGACGACATGCGCGACCTGCCTCGGCTGCTGGGCGAGCCTGGAGCCTAGCCTGGGATCAGCACGCCGCGAGCATGGCCCCCGGCGCGCCCCTCACCGGCCGCGAGCGCCTCGCGGCAGCGCTGGAGTGCACCGATCGCCTGCTGATCCGCACCGGGCTCGGCGCGCACCCACTCCTCGGCCTCGGAGAGCAGTGAGCGCACCTCGTTCAGAAGCACCGACGCCGGCGCATCCTCCCGCCGCAAGGCGTCGATCATGTCGAGCCGTTCGAGCACTGCGCGCGCCTGATCCACAGCTCCAGGGTATGCCCCGAGGCGTAACTCGCGTGTTTCGTCTTTGCGCCGAGATTCAAGCTTCCTAGACTCTCTCTTGTGCACACCTGCAAGAACTGCGGCGAGGAGAATGAAGAGCGCGCCCGCTTTTGCTGGTCGTGCGGCGCAGCGATCGGCGAGGAACAACCGGCCGGCGAGGAGCGGAAGGTCGTGTCGGTCCTCTTCGTCGATCTCGTCGGATTCACCGATCGTTCCGACCGCGCCGACCCGGAGGACGTTCGGGCCACGTTGCGGCCGTACCACGCGCGACTGAAGCAGGAGATCGAGCGTTTCGGCGGCACCGTCGAAAAGTTCGTCGGGGATGCAGTCATGGCCGTCTTCGGCGCTCCGGTCGCTCACGAAGACGACCCCGAGCGGGCCGTACGCGCGGCGCTCGGCATCCTCGACCGGATCGAGGAGCTCAACGACGAGCGTCCGGGGCTCGACCTGGCTGTACGGGCGGCGGTGAACACGGGCGAGGCTGTCGTCTCGCTTGCGGCTCGGCCGGAGCAGGGCGAGGGCATGGTCGCCGGGGACGTGGTCAACACGACCTCCCGCCTTCAGGAAGTGGCGCCCGTGGGCGGCGTCGTCGTCGGAGAGATCACGCACCGAGCCACGGAGCACATCATCGAGTACGCACCCCTCGATCCCGTCGCAGTCAAAGGCAAGGCCGAGCCGGTTCCGACCTGGCGGGCGAAGGGAGCCCTCGGTCCAGTGCGGGCCGAGCTCGAGCCGCGGACCCCGCTCATCGGGCGGGACGACGAGCTCGCACTCCTCAGGCAGACCTTTGCGAGGACGAGTCGGGAGTCCTCGGTTCAGCTCGTCACGGTGACTGGCGAGCCCGGAGTCGGCAAGAGTCGCGTGTTGGTCGAGTTTCATGCATTCCTCGGGAAGGAGACGAACGGTTCAGTCTGGCGTCGCGGACGGTGCCTGCCCTACGGCGAGGGGATCACGTTCTGGGCGCTGGGTGAGGTGATCAAGGACGAGGCTGGGATCCTCGAGTCGGATAGCCCGGGCGAGGCGACCGCGAAGCTCGCGGCGGCCGTCGAGCGGATCGTTCCAGAGCAGTCGGAGCGCGACTGGTTCACGGCGAGGCTCGCGCTGCTCGTGGGGGCACGCGTCGCCGACGCGGCTGAGACAACCGAGCGCACCGAGTCGTTCACAGCGTGGCGGCGCTTCGTCGAGGCGATCGCCGCCCAGAGACCATTTGTCCTCGCCTTCGAGGACCTGCACTGGGCCGACCCGGCGCTGCTCGAGTTCGTCGGGCACCTGGTCGATCGATCGACCGGCGTGCCGCTCTTGGTCCTCTGCACCGCGCGGCCTGAGCTGTACGAGCGCGAGCCGGCCTGGGGAGGCGGCAAGCGCAACTCGACGACGATCTCCCTCGCACCTCTGACCAGCGACGAGACTTCCCGACTCCTCTCTCACCTTCTCGCCCAGGCCGTCCTCCCCGCCGAGACGCAGGCGGCGCTCCTCGAACGTGCGGGCGGCAATCCGCTCTACGCCGAGGAGTTCGTCCGGATGCTCGTCGATCGAGGCATCCTCGAGCGGCGCGGGCAGGTCGCTCTCATCGCCCCCGATGCCGAGATCGACGTTCCCGAAACGGTTCAGAGCTTGATCATGGCGCGCCTCGACACGCTTGCGCCCGAGCGGAAAGCGCTCCTCCACGACGCGGCAGTCGTCGGCAGGGTGTTCTGGCCGGGGGCGCTGGCCGCGATGGGCGCAATCCACGAAGCCAAGACCGGAGAAGGCCTGCACGAACTCGTCCAAAAGG
>WNFV01006040.1_pt1 | contig 19027 bp, 19 predicted proteins | sample 5400101 | NCBI WGS metagenome assembly WNFV01 (sample SAMN13153361, study PRJNA577476) | soil metagenome | isolation source: 115 cm soil or saprolite under grassland replicate 1 | place: USA:California | collected 2016-06-15 | reverse complement strand
AAATCGTTGGCTGCCATATACCCTTGACATATGTAGCCTCTGATTCGCCTGGCCAAGGCGGCATGGTGATGCAAATGAACTTCAATTCTACGTTTGAAACATTTCGGTATTGAAATGCTGTTCCTACTGGAATATCGATTGATGTGCCTGGAACAAGAACGGTGATGTTGCTCTCTTTGCCGTCATCTCTCCAAATCTCACCATGTCCCTCCAGCACCTACCAGAATTCACTCACTGTTGCGTGAACAGTCGCTTTATTTATTTGGTGCGGAAGGACTGTACTATGGATCATGTCGCCCGTTTTGCCATCCATAAGGAAGCGAATATCCGCACCTGCTGGCGGATTTTGCATCGGATTCCTCTGGAAGCATTGTTGTCTTCATATTTCTCTCCTCAAAGTTCATTCTTCTTGTTTTGAAGTATCAGTTCAACACGTTCAAGGCACACGGGTAAACGAAACACTGACTCACGAGGGGATGATGACACACTCGCATGCCCGAGTGTGCTCCCGCTTGAGCGGAGGGTAGCCATAGCATGTTGTCGAAACGACAACAAAAGTGGAGGCGGCGGGAATCGAACCCGCGTCCGCGGCCGCACCGGACAGAGCCTCTACAGGTATAGCTCACCATTTGATCTCGCCCGGGCGGCCGGTGGGTGAGCGACCTACCGCCGGGCCAGCCATCCTGTGGTCTCACCCCTCCGGCGATTGGCTCTCCTTCGGGGCCAGCCCGTTTATGACGCCGCTACCCGAACCACGGGCCGAATCCGGAGCGACGCGTCACCTAACTAGGTTAGGCGGCGAGTGCGAGATCAGTATCCGCACTTACGTTGGTTCCCGGTTGTTTTACGAGGCCGACCGGGGACCTCGACCTGCAGCTCAGCCGGAGAACCGACCACGTCGAGACCTGGTCGCCCCCGTATGTTCGTAAGCGAATTGTAGCCGCGTTGCCTACGGGCCGGACCAGTCGAAGGGGAAGTGCTTGCTCGAGCGACCCGCCCAATCGAACTTGAAGCCGAATGCGTCTGTACTGCGGCTCGCAGTCGCCTTCCCCCAGGTCGCAACCTGCCCAGGGCCGACCTCGGCGCCGGGAGCGTTGTGCACCTGGACGCGGGCACCGGCGGACGGTGAAGTCGGCCCGCTCAGGGCCTCGGCGCGAGCTTCCACCCTGCCCGGGATCTCGGCCCGCCAGAAAGGCCAGGTCGTCGGCGATCTCGAACTCGATCGGCGCGTACTCGATCCCGCGTACCTCGCCGATCATGCTGGCGAACTCACCCGGCCAGCCGCCCGTCTGCCCGCCGAAGATCATCTGCAGCGCCCCACGCTGCGCCTCGTCGGCCCGCTCGTCGAGGAAGATGCCCATCGTCGCCTTCGTCTCGCCCTCCCAGATGTTCCCGTCGAACGCCCCCACGGCGAGGACGTTCAAACCGTCGAGCCGGACGTCGCCGTAGTTCCCCTCGCGGATGTGCCAGGCGAGAATGCCTTCGCAATCGCCTTCGCTCGGCGCCTGGGCAAACGTGCACGGGCAGGGAATGGTGCACTTGCAGACGTCGAACCAGTCACCGGTGGTACGCCACTTTGGGGCGTCAACCATCGCACCTCCTTTTTCTGCGACCGGAGGCTAGTAGAGGAAGCCTTCGACCGCCAGGGAGTCAGCGCCGCGACTTGAGCGCACGCTGGATCGCGCGATCCGCCTCGCGCTTCGCGATGTCGCGCCGCTTGTCGATCGTCTGCTTGCCGCGGGCGAGGGCGAGCTCCACCTTGGCGCGGCCGTCCTTCCAGTACATCCGTGTCGGCACGAGCGTCAGACCCTTCTCGCGCACCTTCCCGTACAGCGAGGCCAGCTCGCTGCGGTGCAGGAGCAGCTTCCGGTCGCGCGCCGGCTCGTGGTTGGCGATGTTGCCCTGGTCGTAGGTGGCGATCTCGGCACCGACGAGCCAGAGCTCGCCGTCCCGCAGGTCGGCAAACGCCTGCCCGAGCGAGACACGCCCTTGCCGGAGCGACTTGACCTCGGTGCCGGTCAGGACGAGACCAGCCTCGAAGCGCTCGAGCAGCTCGTAGTCGTAGCGCGCGCGGCGGTTGTCGACGATCAGTTTCTCTCCGGTCATTCCGGAGAGAAGCCTACGCGTGCGCCGGGCGAACGCCCGACCCTGGGAGCGACAGCTCGACCTTGCCTTCCCAGCGGCGGATCTCCTCGACGGCGACCTCGATCGGGTTGCCGAGCCTGAAGACCCGGCCGGAGCGGCGGCCGGCGAGGGCGGTGCCGAGGGTGTTCAGCTCGAAGTAGTCGCCCGGCAGGCGCCGGGCCGGCAGGTAGCCCTCGAACACATCGCCGAAGCGCACGAACAGGCCCGACGGGATCACGCCGGTGATCTCCCCCGTCCACGGCGTCTCCCAGCCGCGCTCGAACAGCTCCCGCTCGAGGAGCCACGCGAGGCAGATGTCATCGGCCTGGTACTCGATCTCCGCCGCCTCGCGTTCTCGGCCGGACGTGTGCTCGGCGAGCTCCCCGAGGTCGGCCGGAGGCGGGTCGTCGCCGGCGCCCAGGTCCCGTAGCAGCGCGCGGTGGACGACGAGGTCGGGGTAGCGGCGGATCGGGCTCGTGAAGTGGCAGTAGGCGGGGCTGGCGAGGCCTGAGTGGCCGAGGTTGCGCGGGTCGTAGCGCGCCTGCTTCAGCGAGCGGAGGACGAGGGCGGGGAATGCCTCCCGCCCGCGGCCGGACTTCTCGACGTACTCCGTGACGCGCTCGCTGACCTCCGCGGCGATGCGCGCGGCGTCGGCCGGCGAGGGGTCGTCCGGAGCGGGCGGCGTCGGCACGTCGAGGTCGGCGAGCTTCGCGAGCAGCAGTGAGACCGCCTGTGGGTCGGGACGCTCGTGAACGCGGTAGAGCGCCTCACGTCTGCGCCCCGCAAGCAGCCCGGCGACCGCCTCGTTCGCGAGGATCATCAGCTCCTCGACGAGCGCGTGCGACTCCGGCTCGCCCTCGCGCCAGGCCCGCGCCACGCCTCCCTCGCCGTCGAACTCGAAGGAGATCTCCGGCGACTCGACCCGCAGGGCGCCGCGGGCGAAGCGCCGCCGCCGCAGATCAGCCGAGTACGCGCCGGCGAGCTCGAGCTCGCCGGCGACCTTGCGTGGCACGTCCCGCCGCTGCGCCTGCCCGTAGGTGAGCCGCGCGTCGCTGCGGATCACCGAGCGGTAGAAGCTGGGCGCGCCGTCGGGCGCGAACTCGACCGTGACGCACAGGCGCTCGACGTCCTGGCGGAGCGAGCAGAGGTCGTTCGACAGCTCGGGCGGCAGCATCGGCGCGACGAGACCCGGGACGTACGTGGAGAGCGCGCGCTCGGCCGCGCCCCGGTCGAGCGGCGACTCCGCCGGGACAAAGAGCGAGACATCGGCGATGTGCACCCAGGCACGCGTCCGATCGCCCTCGCGAACGACCGAGATCGCGTCGTCGAAGTCCTTCGCCGTGTCCGGGTCGATCGTGAACGTGACGAGATCGCGCAGGTCGGTGCGGCCCTCCGTCGTCGGCGCCGGCGGCTCGTACGGCTCGAAGCCCGTGCGCGCGCCCCTCTCGACGAGCAGCCCCTCGAGCACGGCCTCGACCCGGCTGGACGGCCCGAGCACGCGCTCGACCTTCGCGCGCCCCCTGCCCGTCGTCACCACCGCGAGCTCACCGCGCTCGGCGCCGCGCAGGGACTTGCGGTCGAGGACGACCGGCACCCCGGGCGCGAAGTACGGCTCGCCGACGACGAGCTTCCCGCGCGTCGCCACCTCGACGACGACGCGGTGGGGGTCTACACCTTCAGGAATCGCCGCAGCGTCAGCCCGGTCCCGAAGACACCGAGGCTCAACCCGATGCCGATCAGGATGAGCGCGTTCAGCTCGAAGGCCAGCGCGTGCGCGTCCTTGCTGTGACTCAGGCCGATCAGGGGCAGCACGACCTCTTTGCCGACGAGCAGCAGGATGATGGCCGCCAGCGAGCCGCCTAACCCGCAGATCAGGCCCTCGATCATGAACGGTCCTCGCACGAACCAGTTCGTCGCGCCGACGAGCTTCATCACCTCGATCTCACGACGCCTCGAGAAGATCGAGAGCCGGATCGTGTTCGCGATCAGCATCGTCGACGCGATCAGCAGCAGGATGACCCCGATCAGGAAGACGACCGAGATGACGCCGCCGACCTTCAGGACCCGGTGGGACGTCTTTCCGCCGTCGTTGATCTCGCCGACTCCAGCCGGCGGCGGCCTCAGCTGGGTGCGAAGCTCATCCAGGTACTCGGCTTTCTTGGGCCGGATCTCGTAGGCATCCGGGAGTGGGTTGTACGCAAGCCCGCCTTTGAAGAGCTCCGGGGTCCGGCGCTTCATGATCCTCAGGGCTTCCGCCTTCGGGACGAACTTGAGGTTGCTGACAAGCGGGTTGACCTTCGGGTCGAACGTCGCGCCCACCGTGTTGATCTGCTTCGGCGTCACGTCAGACTTGAAGTAGACCTTGATCAGCAGCTGCCTCTTGATGTGGTCGCTGTACGACAGCACCCATGTGCCGAGCCCGATCGTCGTCCCGAGGACGAGCATCGCGACGAGGACCGTCATCGTCGCCGCAACCGTGGTCGACATGCTCGCGCGGACGGAGTGGGCCGCCTCGGCGACGATCATCCTGAAGCGGTTCATTCGGTCGAGTACCCGCCGCGCCGCTCGTCGCGTGCCAGCCGGCCCTCCTCGAGCGCGATCACGCGCTTGCGCATCTTGTCCACCATCTCGCGGTCGTGCGTGACCATCAGCACGGTCGTGCCGGCTCTATTGATGCGATAGAGGAGCTGCATGATCCCGACAGACGTGTCGGGGTCGAGGTTCCCGGTCGGCTCGTCGCAGATCAGAAGCGGCGGGTGGTTGACGACGGCGCGCGCGATCGACACGCGCTGCTGCTCGCCGCCCGAGAGCTCGTCGGGCAGTGACGTCGCCTTGTGTGAAAGGCCGACGAGGGAGAGCACCTCGGGTACCTTCTTGCGGATCGACTCGGGTCGCTCGCCCTGCACTTTCAGTGCGTAAGCGACGTTCTCGGCCGCGGTGCGGTTCGGGAGCAGCTTGAAGTCCTGAAAGACGCAGCCGAGGTTGCGGCGCAGCAGCGGCACGCTCGAGTGCTTCAGGCGGTTGAGATCCCGCCCGCCGACGAGGATGCGGCCGCGGGTCGGCTCGAGCTCCTTCAGCAGCAGGCGGATGATCGTGGACTTCCCCGAGCCGGACGCGCCGACGACGAAGACGAAGTCGCCCTTCTCGATCACGAACGAGACGTCGCGGAGCGCGACCACGTCGGGGTCGTAGACCTTCGTCACCGACTCGAACACGATCATCGCCCCGGCGGCGGAGGCCTGGGACGAAGCAGTGAGGTCAGGGGCAGCTACCGCCACGGGGGTTTCGATCTTGGAGTCTGGCTCCTGCACCGCGTCACGGACAAGAGCGACCGGCTCCGGGGCCGCTCCGGTCGCGGGTTCGGCCAGTTTACCCGACTGGGGCACTAGACGACCTTCCCTGCGGCCTTGGCGAGGAGGTAGGCGTGGACGAACCCGTCGAGATCGCCGTCGAGAACGCCCTGGGCATTTCCCATCTCGTAGTCGGTCCGGTGGTCCTTGACGAGCTGGTACGGATGCAGCACATAGCTCCGAATTTGACTTCCGAAGTCGGCCTCCTGCACGGCGCCTCGCTCTTTCGCGAGCTCCGCCTCCCGCTGCTCGGCCTCAAGCTCGGCCAGACGTGAGCGGAGGATGCGGAGCGCGGTCTGCCTGTTCGAGATCTGGGAGCGCTCGTTCTGGCACTGGACGACGATCCCGGTCGGAATGTGCGTGATCCGCACGGCCGAGTCCGTCTTGTTCACGTGCTGCCCGCCGGCGCCGCTGGCGCGGTAAGTGTCGATACGGAGGTCGGCCTCGTCGATCTCGAGCTGGGCGTCGTCCGGAAGGAGCGGAGAGACGATCACCTGCGCGAAGGAGGTGTGCCGCCGGTGCGCCTGGTCGAACGGGGACAGGCGGACGAGCCGGTGCACGCCCCGCTCGGCCTTGAAGACACCGTAGGCGTTCTCGCCGCGCGCGGTGAACGTCGCGGACTTCAGGCCTGCCTCCTCCCCCGGGCTCGCCTCGATCAGCTCCGTCTCGAAGCCGCGCTGCTGGGCCCAGCGCAGGTACATGCGGAGCATGATCTCGGCCCAGTCCTGCGCGTCCGTGCCGCCGGTTCCGGCGTGGATCGTGACGACGGCGTCGCCGGCGTCGTACTCGCCGTTGAAGAGCGCGTCCTCCTCGAGCCGGGCGAGCTCACCGCGGAGCGGCGCGAGGCTGCGGGCGATCTCGCCGGCCATCTCCCCGTCCATCGCGGCGAGCTCAGCGGCGTCCTCGTACTCCTGCGAGAGCCGGCGGTATCGCTCGAGACGCTTCGTAACGCGCGAGTGCTCAGTCGAGACGGCTGCGGCGTGCTGCTGGTCGTCCCAGAAGCCGGGCTCGCCCATCTCGGCCTCGAGCTCCGCGCTACGCGTTGCTAGGCGATCGGGGTCAAAGGTAATCACGGACCCAGGCGAGCTGGGCCCTGATCTCCTCGAGCTGCTGGTCGAGCGGCTGGTCGGCCTCGGACACAGATCTAGGTTAGCCGAGCGGGAAGCCGGACAATCGACACGCTTCCGGGTGGGGTAGCGCCGGCCTCAGGGCAGTTCCCCGGCGACCAACGAGTAGACCACGACGTCGCTGCGTACGTCCTCCTTCAGGTGTAGCGAGCGGAGGACGCCCTCGCGGACGAAGCCGAGGCGCTCGGCGACGCGCAGCGACGGCCCGTTGTCGGAGCTGATCCGCAGCTCGACCCGCTCAAGCCCGAGCGGCCCGAGCGCCCACGCCGAGATGAGGCGAAGGGCGCGGCCGGCGACGCCTCGACCGCGGGCGGCCGGCGCGACCATGTAGCCGATCTCACCCTGGCGGCCGGCCAGGTCGAGCTCGACGATCGCGACCATGCCCAGAAACTCACCGTCCGGGGAGAGGATCGCGAACCCCGCGCGCGAGCCGTCGTCCCACCCGGAGACATAGCGGCCGACCCAGGCGGCGGCGAAGCCGGCTCCCGGCACCGACGGGACGCGGGTGAAGCGGACGATGTCGGGATCGTCCGCAAGCCACTCGAAGTCGGGAACGAAGCCATCGTGGAGCGGCTCCAGCCCGATTGCCTCGTCAGCGAGGGGCGGTTCGGGGCGTTCTAGCGCATGGCCGCCTTTGCCGGCTATGCGCCGTGGCACTTCTTGAACTTCTTGCCGGAGCCGCACCAGCACGGTTCGTTGCGGCCGAGCTTCTCGTGCTCGCCGACGACCCGCTGCTGCGGCCTCGTCACCGTCTGCACCACCGCGCCTTCGTCCGCGCCCATCCCGGCGGCGGCGATCGCGTCGGCGCCGGCGATCGACTCGTGCTCGTACGAAAGGCCGCCGCCGTTTCCGGCCAGCGCCGGTGTCTCCTGCGCCCTGCGCAGCTCCTCCGCGTCCTCCGGGGCGAGCTGCGCGTGGAACAGGAGCGCCAGCACCTCCTCGCGGATCTCCCCGTTCAGCTCCTGGAACATCGCATGCCCTTCGGCCGTGTACTCGACCAGCGGGTCCTTCTGGGCCATGGCCCGCAGGTGCACGCCCTCGCGCAGGTAGTCCATGTTCTCGAGGTGCTCACGCCAGCGCGTGTCGACGACCTGGAGGATCACGAAGCGTTCGAGCTCGCGCATCAGGTCCGAGCCGAGCTCCTCTTCCTTCCCCGCGTACTCGTCGCGCCCGTCCTCGATGAACTCCTCGACCAGGGCGGCGCGCTCGGTAACGTTGTCCTCGCGTAGCTCGGCCGGCGTGATCTCGCTGCCGTAGAGCTGCTGCATGTGCGCGGTCAGCGCGTCGAGGTCGAGGTCGCTCGTCTCGGGGTCGACGAACGCGTCCACCGCCCGCTCGACGACCTCCTCGATCCAGCCTTTGACCTCCTCGGAGAGATCGGCGCCCTCGAGCACCTGGCGGCGCTGCTCGTAGATGACGACGCGCTGCTTGTTCATCACGTCGTCGTACTTGAGGACGTTCTTGCGCGAGACGAAGTTCTGCTCCTCGACCTTCTTCTGCGCAGTCTCGATCTGCCGGGAGAGGATCTTCGCCTCCATCGGCTGGTCCTCCGGGATCTTGAAGCGGTCGATGATCCGGTAGATCCGGTCGCCCGCGAACAGGCGCACGAGGTTGTCCTGCGCGGAGAGGTAGAAGCGCGACTCGCCTGGGTCGCCCTGGCGACCGGCACGGCCGCGCAGCTGGTTGTCGATGCGGCGCGCCTCGTGGCGCTCGGTGCCGAGCACGTAGAGACCGCCGAAGCCGACGACGCCCTCGCCGAGCTTGATGTCGACGCCGCGGCCGGCCATGTTGGTCGCGATGGTGACCGCGCCGGGCTGGCCCGCGTCGATGATGATCTGCGCCTCGCGCTCGTGCTGCTTGGCGTTGAGCACGTTGTGCTTGATCCCGGCGCGCGTCAACAGCTCGGACAGGTACTCGGAGGTCTCGACCGCGATCGTGCCGACGAGGACGGGCTGCCCCTTCTCGTGGCGCTCCTTGATGTCCTCGACGACGGCCTGGAACTTGGCCTCGGTCGTCTTGTAGATGTAGTCGTTCTTGTCGTCGCGCACGACCGGCTCGTTCGTCGGGATCTCGACGACGTGCGTGCCGTAGATCTCGACGAACTCCTTCTCCTCGGTCTTCGCGGTGCCGGTCATGCCGGCGAGCTTCTCGTAGAGGCGGAAGTAATTCTGGAGCGTGATCGTGGCGAGGGTGATGTGCTCCTCCTGGATTTGCACGCCCTCCTTGGCCTCGACCGCCTGGTGCAAGCCCTCTGACCAGCGGCGCCCCTCCATGATCCGGCCCGTGAACTCGTCGACGATCTTGACCTCGTCGTCCTGGATGACATAGTCGACGTCGCGCTGGTAGAGCGACTGCGCCTTCAGCGCCTGGTTCAAGTGGTTGACGAGCTGGACGTTGCGCGCGTCGTAGAGGTTCTCCAGGCCGAGTGCGCGCTCGACCTTCTCGATCGCCGACTCCATCGGCGCGACGGTCTTGAACTTCTCGTCGTAGGTGAAGTCGACGCCCGGCGGGATCTCCTCGGCGCCGCCGGGCTTGGCCTTCGGCGTCGGGATCCCGTTCAGCGTGCGGGCAACGCGCGCGAAGTCGTGGTAGACCTGCGCGGCGGTCTCCGGCTCGCCCGAGATGATCAGCGGCGTACGCGCCTCGTCGACGAGGATCGAGTCGACCTCGTCCACGATCGCGTACGTGTGGCTGCGCTGGACGCACTGCTCGAGCGAGACGGCCATGTTGTCGCGGAGGTAGTCGAAGCCGAACTCGGAGTTCGTCCCATAGGTGATGTCGCAGTCGTAGGCGGCCTTCCGCTCGGTGAACGGCATCATGTTCTCGATGTGCGAGACGGTCATCCCCAGCCGCTCGAAGACGCCGCGGTTCCACTCCGCGTCGCGCTTGGCCAGGTAGTCGTTGACCGTGACGAGGTGGACGCCGGTGGCGGGAAGCGCGTTCAGGTAAAGCGGCATCGTCGCAACGAACGTCTTGCCCTCGCCGGTCTTCATCTCGGCGATGTCGCCCTCGTGGAGCACGATCCCGCCCATCAGCTGGACGTCGAAGATCCGCTGGTCCGACTCACGCTTGCGCGCTTCTCGGACGGCCGCGTAGGCCTCGAAGAGCAGTTCCTCGAGGGGCTCGTCGCGCTCGAGCCGCTGCCGGAACTCGACCGTCTTCGCCTTCAGCTCGTCGTCGGAGAGCTTGGCGAAATCGGGCTCGAGCGTGGTGATGTAGGCCGCCTGCTCGGCGAGCCGCTTGAGGCGCCGGCCCTCGCCGACGCGGAGTACTTTCTCGAGACTGCCGAGCTCCTGGGCCATGCTTCGCTTCTAGGGTAGCGGTTGCAGGGCGGAAGGCTAATGTCCCGCCATGAGGCTTCTGCCACTGCTCGCGGCGCTGCTGGCGAGTGCAGCGACGGCCTCGGCCGCGGGCGCGGACCGCACGGTAACGAGTCCCGGCCCGGTGATCGGACTCGCGCGCAGCGGCTACTCCGTCGCCTTCCTCTCGGGGCCGTACAAGGGCCATTGCGGGCCGCACGTCGAGCTTTGGAGCCTCGTCTCCGGCGGCGTCTTCCGGCTGGGCCGGCACACAGACGACATCTGCAAAGAGGGCCCCTCGGGCGGCAGCGGCGTCACCGATCTCGCGGTCGCGGGCAGGCGCGTGCTCTGGCTCGCGCACGCGGGCGGAAACCTCACGGACTAGCGTCTCTACACCTGGCAGGCGCCCGGGCGGGTGACGAACACGACCGCATACAACCGCCAGGTTGCCGCCTTCGTCGCCGGCGGCCGCAGCTTCGTGCTTTCGCCCGGCGGCGCCGTCCAGCAGACCTACAGATTCGCGCCGGGGGCGGTCCAGGAGTTCGCCCTGGCGGGCGCCGGGTTGGTCGTACAGCTCACAGGCGGGAGGATCGAGATCCGCAAGGGCGCCACTGTCAAGAGGCTGACTCTCCCGGCGGGCGCGACGATGCTCGACTTCGCGGAGAGCATCGTCCTCTACAAGCTCGGCGACCAGATCCGGGCCCGGCGCGTGGCAAGCGGGAAGGACGCGCGCCTCCGGAGCGGCTCGCTCGCGCAGCTCGAGCACAACGGCCTCACGTACGCCGAGGCGAAGCAGGTGTTCTCGGTGGCGATGGTCAACGTGAACGCCGTGCTCAACCGTTAGAGCGGGACGACCGTGACCTCCCAGAGGTCGTCCGCGAGGCGCTGCCCCTGGACGACATACGACTCGCCACGCGCTTCGCCGAGCTCCTCGAGCGCGGGAAGCGAGCCGAAGACCGGCGCCCCGTCGACGAGCAGGGTGCGTCCGCCGTCACGGACGGTCAGCGTCAGCTCCTGCCCCTCGGGCGCGTCGGGGAGCGCGACGACGTCGATCCGGCGGATGCCGACCGCCCACTGGCTCTCGCCGCGCCGCACCGCCTCCGCACGGTACGGCGGAGGGACGCCGTCGAGCGCATCGGCCAGGGCTTCCACGTTCTCTCCCTCCTCGACCAGAAGCGTCTGGTCGGCGAGCGCGACGAAGCGCGCACTATCGCCCTCCACGCCCTCGGCCTCGACCGTGACGACGGCGTCCCATTCCCGAGGCCGCTGGACGCCGTGGATGCCCGTCTCCATCCAGCCGGGCGGCCCGGCCTCGGGCAGCGGCTGTGGGCCCAGGCCGCCCTCCCGGGCAAGTCGTTCGTGCAGCGGCTCGCGCCGCCGGAACAGGCCCACTCGACGCTACTAGCCGGGTTCGATCAGGCCGTAGCCGCCGTCCCGGCGCCGGTAGACGACGTTGATCTCGGCCGTCTCGACCTCGCGGAAGAGGAAGAAGTCGTGCCCGACCAGCTCGAGCTCGAGCACCGCCTCCTCTGCAGTCATCGGCCTGAGCGGGAACTGTTTCGTCTTCACGATCAGCGGCCCGTTCTCGTCGTCGAGTGTGACCGGCACGCTCGGCTCCGTCATCTGGCCGTTGCCCCGCTGGCGCGGCCGCCGGCGCTTTTCCCGGTAGCGGGTCACCTGGCGCTCCAGCTTGTCGGCGAGCAGGTCGATCGACGCCCGCATGTCGGTCGACGACTCCTTGGCCCGCAGCACCGGGCCCTTCGTCCAGATCGTCGCCTCAGCGACGTGGTTGTCGGCGATCGACGGGTTCTTCTCGACCGCCAGCTCCAGCTCGACCCTGGTCGGGTCGGCGAGCTGCCGGTCGAGACGGCCGAGCTTCTCCTCGGCGTAGGTCCGGATCGCGTCGCTTACCTCGACGTTCTTGCCCTTCACCTGCAAGCGCATCTCGGTCCCCCTTTGCTCCGGTGCCACCAATCTAGTCGATTTCAGCGCCGCACCGCGCGCGCGAAGGTGACGACGTCGACGCGCGTCGCCCCGGCTGTGCGCAGCGCCGACGACGCGGTCGCGACTGTCGCCCCGGTCGTGTAGACGTCGTCGACGAGCACGATGCGGCCGTGGGCCTCGCCGGAACGGAACGCCCCGCGGACGTTGCGGCGACGCTCGTCACGTGCCAGCCCGCGCTGGGGTCTCAGCGGCCTCGTCCGACCGAGGAGCGGCTCCACCGGGAGTCCCCAGCGATCGCCGAGCTCTCGCGCGAGCCGCGCCGCCGGGTGGTGGCCACGCTTGACGCTGCGGTCGCCGTCGGGCGGGACGAACGTGATCAGTTGTGTGGAAGGCGGCGGCACGACCTCCTCGACGACCGAGCCGGCGAGCGTGGCGAGCCCCCGAAGCCCACGCTCCTTCCAGGCGGAGACGAGAGCGCGAACGGCTGCGTCGTACTCGACGCCCGACCGGGCGGAGGCGAACGCGAGCCGCCGGCCGGCGCACTCACGGCAACGCTCCACCGGCCAGGCGACGGGCGCGCCGCAGCGGGCACAGAGAGTCCCCCCGAGCCTCGGCAGCGATGCCGTGCACCGCACGCATACGGCGGCCCCCGGGTAGCCGCAGACGACGCAACGGCGAGGCAAGAGGAGGTCGAGGAGCACACACCGATACGGTAGGCACCGGCGGCGCACGTGTCTGTGCCGAAACCGTGCCGGATGGGTGACCGCGGCTAGCTCAAGGTCGTGTACGTGTCCCGCGGAGGCAGACCGATATTTCCGCGCCAGCGGTTGTCGGCCTCGAGCAGCTGCTCCGCGTTCCCGACGTCGTACCAGGAGCCCGCGAAGCGGTAGCCGTACACCGGCTCACGCTCGTGCAGCCAGGCCACCAGCCGGCCGGGCTGGTCGGGCGGGTTGCCTCCGGCAAGGTACCGCTCGACCAGGGGCACGTGGTCGCGGTGGTAGAGGTAGCAGGCGGTCGCAGCCAGCGTGCTGCGCGGCTCCGACGGCTTCTCCTCGAAGGAGACTACCCGGTCGTCCTCCCCCACCTCGACAACGCCGTAGTGGGTCGCCAGCTCGAGGTCTCGGCAGTCGTAGACCGCCAACGCGCTCGCCGTACCCTTCCCGCGCCAGAAGTCCGCGAAGTCGACGAGGCTGAAGTCGAAGAGGTTGTCGCCCGCGACCACGAGCAGGTCGTCGCCACCGCCGGCCCGTTCGAGCACGAACGCGATGTCGCCGATCGCGCCGAGCCGGTCGTCGTTCGACGTGGTGCCGTCGTCGTGCACGCTGACCCCCTCGCGGCCGCTCGCCCAGCGCTCGAAGTCCTCGGCGAAGCGCGAGTTCGTGACGACGTGGATCTCGTCGGTGACCTCCTCTACCTTGTCGCAGACCCAGTCCATCATCGGTCGGCCGCCGATCGGCAGCAGCTGCTTCGCGATCGAGTCGGTGAGCGGCCGAAGGCGCGTCGCATAGCCCGCCCCAAGGATGATCGCCTTCATCGATTCAGAGCGTAGAGAGCGCAGCCCGTCTTTGCCGGGCTGCGCTCATTGCCGCTGGTTTCACATCGGCTCGGGGAACCCCCAGGTTCCCCGGCGAAAGGAAGCAGGGAGCCAACGAGGGAACCGTGGGTTCCCTCGTTTAAGTGCCCTCGTCCCAGCTGGCCAGATACCTGGCCTGCTCTTCGGTGAGTTGGTCGATGTCGATGCCCATCGTCGCGAGCTTCAGTCTGGCGATCTCGCGGTCGATCTCGTCCGGCACCGGGTAGACCTTGCGCTCGAGCGTCGCCGCGTTCTTCACCGCGTACTCGGCTCCCAGCGCCTGGTTCGCGAATGACATGTCCATCACGAGGGCGGGATGCCCCTCGGCGGCGCTGAGGTTGACGAGCCGCCCCTCGGCGATCAGGTACAGCCGCCGTCCGTCCTCGAGGGTGAACTCCTCGACGAACTCGCGCGCCTGCCGCGTCTCGACCGCCAGTGCCCGCAGCGCCGGCTTGTCGATCTCGACGTCGAAGTGCCCCGTGTTGGCGAGGATCGAGCCGTCCTTCATCCGCACCAGGTGCTCGGCGGTGATCACGCCCTTGTCGCCGGTCGCGGTGCAGAAGATGTCGCCGATCTCGGCGGCGCGCGCCATCGTCAGCACCTCGAAGCCGTCCATCGCGGCCTCGAGCGCCCGCATCGGGTCGACCTCTGTGACGATCACGTGCGCGCCCATCCCCCGCGCCCGGCTCGCCACGCCGCGCCCGACCCAGCCGTAGCCGCCGACGACGAACCGCTTGCCGGCGAGCAGCACGTTCGTCGCCCGGATGATCCCGTCGATCGTCGACTGGCCGGTGCCGTACCGATTGTCGAACAGGTGCTTCGTCTTCGCCTCGTTGACGGCGATGATCGGGGATCGGGAAGCCGAGCTTGCCGTCGGCCTCGAGCGCCTTCAGGCGGATCACGCCGGTCGTCGTCTCCTCGGTGCCCGCGATGATGTCGCCGAGCTGCTCGCGCCGGGCGGAATGCAGCACGCCGATCACGTCGGCGCCGTCGTCCATCGTCAGCTGCGGCTTGTGGTCGACGGCCGCCTCGATGTGCGAGTAGTACGTGTCATTGTCCTCGCCCTTGATCGCGAAGACCGCGATGTCGTACTCGTCGACGAGCGCGGCGGCGACGTCGTCCTGGGTCGAGAGCGGGTTGGACGCACACAGGACCACGTCCGCACCGCCCGCCTTCAGCGTCCGCGCCAGGTTGGCCGTCTCTGTCGTCACGTGCAGGCACGCCGAGATCCGGTAGCCGTTGAGCGGCTGCTCACGCTCGAAGCGCTCGCGGATCGCGGCCAGTACCGGCATCTGCCGGTCGGCCCACTGGATGCGGCGGACGCCCTCGGGCGCCAGCGCCAGGTCCTTCACGTCGTATCGCTTCGTCGTCGCCATCGAGTCCTCTCAGTCGGTTAGGCGGCCAGCAGCCGCTCGTGCTTGCGCTGCTCCCACTCGAGCGCGCTCTCGATGCCCGCCAGCCAGGTGTGCACGGCGTCTCTCAGCCCCGGTTCGCGCCGCAGCCTAGCCGCAAACGCGATCTCGGAAAGCTCGACCCCGAAGCAGGCCCGCAGCTCGCGGAGGGAGCGAAGCTGGTTCAGCTCGCGGAGACCGTAAACCCGGTAGCCGCTCGGCCGCCGCCCGGGGACGACGAGACCGGCGTCCTCGAGGTAGCGGAGCATCCGGGCTGACCAGCCCGTCTGCCGTGCCGCTGCGCCCACGGTCAGCTCCATCGAGCCAACCTTACCACAAATGTGTCAGGGTTCGGTCGTGCCTTTGCGCCCGTAACTGTCCTCGAGCCGGACGACGTCGTCGAGCTGCGGCGTGGAGACCTCGAGGATCCGCGTGTCCTCCAGCGCCGTGACGCGGTGCACCGTGCCCGGCGGGAAGCGGAAGGCCTCACCTGCGGCGATCACCACCTCGCTGAGCATCGCTTCACCGGCCCGGCCGAGCTCGAGTTTCGCCCGTCCCTCGAGCACGTACCACGACTCGTCCTTGACGTTGTGAAACTGGAGGCTGAGCGACTCGCCGGCGACGACGAACAGGATCTTTCCCGCATAGACGTCGGTCAGCGCCCAGATCAGCTCCGAGCCCCAGGGCTTCTCGACTCTGTGGGGGTCGAAGGCGAAGTGATCGATTCCGCGCAAGTTCGGCGAAGACAGGTCTGGGGGCACTGCCCGGCGATCCTACGCCCGCAGCCACTCCGGATGTGAGGAGACGTGATCGTGCGCGCGGCGCAGCTCTTTCGGCGTGTTCACCGTCAGCCAGAGGCCCTCGTGGCGGTGGGCGCGGAGGCGCCCCTCGGCGGCGAGCTCGGGGAACGTCGTCGACTCGTGGTCGCCCTGGTCGGGGAAGCGCTCGATCGCCTCCGCCGAGAGAACGTAGACTCCGCAGTTCACCCAGTACGGGATCCGGCCGCCTTCGCTGAAACCCGTGATGACGTCGTTCTCGTCCAGCTCGACGACGCCGAACGGGGAAGCCGGTTGGGCGACGGTGACGGTCGCTGCCGCGCCGCTCTCTCGGTGCTGCGCAAAGAGTGCAGCGAAGTCGACGTCGACCAGCTCGTCGCCGTTCATCGCGAAGACGTCGCCGTCCTCCCGCCGCTCCCGCGCGGCGAACTTGATCCCACCGCCGCGGCCGAGGCGCTTCGGCTCCTCGGCGCAGACGATTTCCGGGCCAAGCCCCGCGAGCTCCTCCGCGAACGCCCGCCCTTGCCCCGCCGCGCACGAGACGATCACGCGCTCCACTCCGGCACTCGCGAGGCGCCCGACCTGGTAGGCGGCCAGCGGCCTGCCGGCGATCTCGACCAGGGACTTCGGGCGGCCGCCGGCGGCGTCGCCGAGGCGCTCCGCCTTCCCGCCGGCCAGGATGATCGCCTCCACTACTCGCTGAGAAGCTTGCGTTCCGGCTGCTGCGTCTCCGGCAGCGACCCGAACGGGGAGGCGGCCCGGCCCATCCCCTCGTAGGCGAAGCCCGCGGTGCGCAACGCGTCGGCGTCGAGGTGGTTGCGTCCGTCGATCACGAGCGGGGTCCGCATCGTGTCGCGCAGCTCCCCCCACGGCAGCTCGCGCAGCTCTGGCCACTCGGTGACGACGACCGCGGCGTCGGCACCGCTGAGAGCCTCCGCTGCCGTGTCCACGATCTCTGCGCCGCGGAGGATTCCGCGGGCATCCGCGATCGGGTCCCACGCGACCACCTCCGCGCCCTCGGCCAAGAAGCGCGCCGCCAGGACGATGCTCGGAGCTTCTCGCATGTCGTCCGTGTTCGGCTTAAAGGCGAGCCCGAGGAGCGCGATGCGCTTCCCGCGCAACGACCCGAGGTGCTTCTGCACCTTGGTCACGGGCCGACGCATTTGGAGGTCGTTGACCTCGATGACGGAGGAGACGAGATGGAAGTGGTAGCCCGAGTTGCCGGCGAGCAGCTTCAAAAAGGACATGTCTTTCGGATAGCAGGAACCACCGAACCCAAGTCCCGCGCGCAGGTAGTGCGTCCCGATCCTGTTGTCGAGCCCCATGCCACGTGCGACGTCCTCAACATCCGCGCCGACCAGCTCGCACACGTTCGCGATCTCGTTGATGAAGCTGATCCGGGTCGCGAGGTAGGCGTTTGCGGCCAGCTTGACCATCTCCGCAGAGGGGACGTCCATGCGTACGACGGGGGCGCCGAGCGGCCCGTGGAGCGCCTCGACTCGGTCGCCGTCCGCGTCTTCGAACGAGCCGACCACGACACGGTCGGAGTCCATGAAGTCCCGCACGGCGCTGCCCTCGGCGAGGAACTCCGGGCAGGACGCGTAGCCGAGGTGACCGAGCCCGCGCGCGTCGAGGGCGGCGCGGACCTTCTCCCCGGTCCCGACAGGCACGGTGCTCTTCATCACGAGCACGGCCGGGCCGAGGTCCTGCGGCAGCGACTCGATCACCGACCAGACGTTGGAGAGGTCGGCGTCGCCCGAGGGGGTCGGCGGTGTGCCCACGCACACGAATAAGAACTCGCTGCCGGCGACCGCCTCCTCCATCGACAGCGTGAAGCTGAGCCGCTCGGCGTTCTTCGCGACCAACTCACCGAGGCCGGGCTCGTGGAAAGGCATTTTGCCCGCCTGCAGCGCCGCTATCCGCTCCGGCACGACGTCACGGACCACGACCGTGTGCCCGAGCTCGGCCAGGCAGGCTCCGCTGACGAGGCCGGCGTATCCCGCGCCGAAAAAGGCGATGTGTGCCATCGGGGGAAGCCTACTTTTTCGCCGCCAGGGGTCTCAGCCCCTTGGCGATCGCGATCATCGTCTCGTTGGAGACGTTGTCGAGCAGCGAATTGACGACCCAGTACGAGACGCCGCCCTGGCGGAGGACGATCATGTGCAGCTTCGGGCCGTTGTAGTAGAAGTCGTACGCCCGGCCGGAGAGGATGTGGTGGACGCTGCGGTCGCGCAGGAGGGGCGCGTCCGTGAAATCGGTCTCCTGGATGCCCCAGTAGGCACCGCCGGCCGTCCGGAAGACGAGCCGCACTGCTTTGTTGTGCTTGGTGATCCGGTAGGCATAGAGCGGCTTGACCCGGTCTGGGAACGAAGAGCTCTCCATCACGGTCGGCGTCATCAGCTTGAACGGCACCTTCTTCTGCGCCGCCTCGAGGAGGGTCCTCGTGTCGTAAGGGTTCGAGACGACGTGCGCCGGCTCACGCGTCGTCGGGGTGCGCGCCGGAGGCGCTGGGGTGATCGTGCCGTGGAACGGCGTGCCGACCACGACCGTGAGCATCGTGTTTCGTTGGAGCGGCACGATCACGGGCGGGATCTGCTCGACGTCGGCCGGCGCGAACAGCTTGGCGACCGCCTTCGCCGCAGCCTCCGACCGCGCCACCCGCGGGTTCCAGTACACCTTCGACGGGAAGTAATCCTGGCGCGGAGCGTTGCCGGTCGCGTTCTCCGGCGGCGAGAGGATCTGATACCCACGCTGGGCGAGCAGGTCGCCCGCGGTGCCGGCCGCGCCCGGCACCCCATTGCCGTTCAGCACCGTGATCGTGGTCCGGGCGGGGGTCGGCGCGGTCGTCTTCACCTTGCGGCCCAGCGCGACGCTCGTGGCGGTGCTGGCCGCCTCGACGTCCGGGTTCAACCAGTCCTGCACGGCTGCTTGGATGTTCGAGGGATCCGTGCGCAGGTCGGCATAGCCGGTCAGGCCCTGGATTTGCGTCTGGAAGAAATGCCCGGACGGTAGGCGGTAGGCGAACAGCGCGTAGCTCAGCACCGTCTTCCCTGACAGGTCGCCGCCGCCGCCCACGCCGACCTCGATGTTCTTCGTCAGCGCGCCGACGATCTTCGGCACGTCGATAACCGAGGCGCTATGCGCGAGCTGGTACTTCATCGCCTTCACGAACTGCTGTTGCCGCGCGACGCGGAAGAGGTCGGAGTCAGTGTGCCGGTAGCGGACGTAGTCGAGCGCGCTGCCGCCCGTCAGCAGCTGGTAGCCCGGCTGGAGGTTGATCGTCGCGTACCCAAAGGTCGCGCTGACGCCGGCGTTGCTGTTGAAATAGCGGCGGTCGACGTCGATCCAGACGCCCCCGAGCCGGTTGACGATCTGCTTGAAGCCGCGGAAGTTGACCGTGATGAGGTAGTTGATCGGCAGCCCGACCAGGTCGCGAATGGTCT
>WNFV01006699.1_pt1 | contig 19036 bp, 22 predicted proteins | sample 5400101 | NCBI WGS metagenome assembly WNFV01 (sample SAMN13153361, study PRJNA577476) | soil metagenome | isolation source: 115 cm soil or saprolite under grassland replicate 1 | place: USA:California | collected 2016-06-15 | reverse complement strand
CCCAGCCGCAGCCGGCTTATGACGCTGATGCGCTGAAGCAAGCAGCAAGAAGTTCAACCGCAGATTACGCGGATTTCACTGATCGAAAGAGATTCAGATTCCGACGTAGCCCAGCGTCTTAACGCTGGGTAAATATGTCGTCGATGCTTTGAGTCCCGTGAGGGACGGAAGAATGAATTAAATCAGGAACCAAGCAAAACAGGAATCTCAGAAACTCTATTTCTGTCTCAACCATTAGCGTCAGCGCGCGCAAGACCGCTGTTTGCAATCGGCAATCGCAAATCTAAAATCGAAAATATCGTTGTTCCCGTAGTTCAACGGATAGAACGGAGGTTTCCTAAACCTTAAATGTGGGTTCGATTCCCGCCGGGAACGTTTACCCAGTGAAAAGCGCCGAAAAGCTCAAAAAGTCAGAACGGAATCGGAACAGAACGTAATGTCACTGCACTGCCTCGCTGATTTCAGTCCATGGGCTTCGATAGCCTTGAGCTTCGCTTCTGCCTGCTTCTGGTTTGCGGCCAGCATCACAAAGGCCATCAAGGAAGACGACAGTATTGGTATCGAATCGCACTACAAAGATAAAAAAGGGCGCGATATTTACATTAACGCAACCGCGAAGAAGCAAACCAAACTCAATGCGATCGCAGCCGCCCTTCTGGGATTATCACTGCTCTTTCAGATCGTGGCGTTAATCATTGCCCGATGCAGCGAATATTGATCCAACCTCGCAACTTTTTTTGAGCCTCGCTAGGGTGATAGCCCCATAGGGAGAGATTGGTTGCCGTTGCTATTTTGTTGCTATTTTCGTCCGTACGAATGAAAAGAATTTTCCTTGCACACCTCGGCGTCAACCGCGCGTTCAACGAACGGTGGGGCGACTAGCCGAATGGCGAAAAATTTACTGCGGCCGTTCGGGAGAGCCGTACCCCTTGTTTCAAACGAATAATCTTTGGGGGAAGCGACTGCGTGGGACCCCGCGGTGCGGAGAGGCGGTAAAACGAGCCGTTCTAATCTTCATAGACCGGTCGGGTTAGTCTCCGTTTAATTCCCGGCACCCGCCAGTCATTTGACCTTCCCATACCACCAGACGTCGCCACACGAGTCGAAAGTGTTTTTACGATGCAGCTGGCAACGTGATCGAGACGTTTGTTGAAGCCGTGCCGCTCGAAAACATCTTCATGCTTCATCCATACGTGTTTCCTCCGTCGCGCCGATCCCGCTGCACGACGCGATTGAGGAATACGTCGCCATCCGAAAGCGCAAAAGGGTAACCGAAAAGAAGGTAACGGAGATAGTCGATGAACTTCTAAGGATGTGTTTTTTACGAGGGAAAGACGAATTTGCCAGGTGTTCGCCTTAAATGTGGGTTCGATTCCCGCCGGGAACGGTTTGTTTGATCTTCCGTTTCTGAGACTTTCTGGAACACACGTACATCTGCGCTTCGATTGATTCGCTCGCTCACCCTGCGGGCTTCGTCTATGTCGCTCGACTCCCGTCGGCTCCATTCCCGCCCGGGAACGGTTTGTATGAGCGTCTGGGTTTTGATTGATTCGCTCGCTCCGCCCTGCTCCCTCACGGTGTGAGCTTCGTCTATGTCTCTCGACCCAGTCGGCTCCAATCCGCCGGGAACGTTGGAGCCATGAGATTAGGCTTCCGGTCCTACACTGAGATGATTACCTCTTGTGAATGACGGCAAGCCAAGTTGAGGCCACGGCAGGAAGTCGCAGATCTCCTTGGTGGCGGTACTTAATCGACATCGTCGTGCTCGTGGCGGTGACGTTTCTTCTCGACGCTGTTCTCGGTGCTTTTGTTCCTGTGACGATCAATTTGGAGAGGGGATTTGTGTTCGACGCGATTGGGAAAATGCTGCTGGTCGGAGTTGCGTGGGGATTGATTCGGCTGCGCGGCGAGACATTGGCCGACATCGGACTGAAGCGGCCGGCGAGTTGGATGCGCACGTTCTTCATCGGTATTGGACTTGCTGCAATTGTTTTCATCGCCATGTATGTTTCGGAAAAGGCGGGGTTTCGCCGCGACCTCAGCAAGTTCAAGGATGTGCAGGGAAATATGGAACTCGCACTTCTTGGCGTTTTCTATGCATTTATCGGGGCGGGCTTCTACGAAGAATTCATGTTTCGCGGATTCCTTATGCAGGGCCTGGCCATGTTTTTCGGTGCAGGCCGCGGCGCGTGGATCGTCGCATCTGCGGCGCACTTGGCGTTTTGATGGGACTTCTGGTTCTCGCGTTAGGGCGCAATCTTTGGCCGGTGATCATAGGACACGGACTCTTCAACGCGAGTCGTTTCGTTTTGTTTTATTTCCAAGGCCCGCCGCTGGGCTGAGTCCTTATCAGCGATTCAACAGACGGGGCTCGAAGCGATATTCGATCGGCTCGCCAATCTTGATTTTATTAAAATCCGTATGCCTAGGATTTAACAAGAAGTTCTTCTCGCTAGTGCTTAGCGCGCTGGGAACCGCGAGGGCGACAGATTTTCCCTGGCGGACCCATTCGTCGCCGATTTGCATCGTTTCGAACGTCGGTGGTTCTGCATTCCAATGCGGCGGCAGATTCTGAACCCGAAAATACTCGGTGAGCTTGTCCTCCCAATCGAGTCGGAAAGATACGTATCGCTCGATAGGAGACAGCGGGATTGTGTGGACGAATAATTCCAGCGCTGCGAGGGATTCGTGCTCGCTTACGTAAACTACTGCCGTGCCTCGCGAGTTCCATCGACCGCCGTACACGCGACCGCCTTCGCCTGTAAATGCGCTGTTAACACGCGCCGCGCGAACAATTCGCCACGCTGACGGCATCAGGTATAAACGCTGTATTCAATGCGCCCTAACAGGTTCTCAACCTCGCGTGCGCCTGTCTCGGTGCTCGCATAATCGAGCGGAATTGCGCCACCGAGACCGATCTGTGGGTGTTTTAGCCATGCCCGTGCTCTTTCGACATCGCCGAAAATTCTCGTCGCGTGTCTGAGCAATCGCGAAAAACGAATCACCTTATCCGATTCATCCGGCGACAGCCGCCCTGCCGCTTTGCGCCGCTGCAGAGTGGAGCGTGAAATGCAAAGCTTCGCCGCGAGCTGCTCAAATGGCAGGTCGATGCTGTCTTGCAAACTCTTCAGCTCAGAAAAGCGTAATCCCTTTTGAATCCGGTGAATCAGTTCGGTCGGGTGCATCCCTTTTCCAGTTGCCATCTTCTTTTCGAGAGTTGCTGTTTTCATAAGTCGCGTTGTCTGATTCAATTGAAACAATCTACTGAATCAATTGAACCAAGTCAACCTTGTAGGGCAGGCGCTCCGCCTGCCAGGCCGCTCCGGCAAGCGACGCGCTTGCCCTACAATTCGTTCCGTCGCGCGTAGAGCGCCTCCGGTTAATTCGTTCGTGTTTTCAGGCAGCGATCTGGCCGAGAACGCTGCGCAGTTCGTGGAAGTCCACCGGTTTTGTAAGGTGGAAATCGAAGCCGGCTTGTTTTCCGCGTTGAATGTCTTCGGTTGCGCCAAAGCCGGTGAGCGCTACAGCTTTGACAGGTCGTTTTCGCTTTGCCTCGGAAACAACATCGTAGCCGTTGCCGTCCGGCAGAGCGATATCGCACAGCACGACGTCGAATTCTTTCGAGTCGATGATGTTCAGCGCATTTTGCGCGGTGTCGGCCACGGAAATTTCGTGTCCGAAACGACTGAGAAGACGCGATAACGCTTGCAATGTGTCGCTGTGATCCTCAACCACTAGGATACGCAAACTCTTGCCCGAATTGTATGAAGCCCTCGTTCGCTCGTCAGTCATGCTCGCCCGTCCCGCGAAGCCTATAACCCGATTTTGCGTCGCGTCCACATGGAATTCGCGCGAGACGAAAACGAAGGGTTCAGAGCTGGAAAAAAACCCGCAGCCGATGCAAGAACGTGGCGGTGTATTGGCGTTGCTTCGACTCGTGTTCGCCGGTGCGGGTGACTTCTTTCAGGATTCCTTCCGTCTCCATTTTTCGTTGGGCAAGCAGCTCGCTCAATTGCACGAGGCACTCTGGTGCGCCGCGGAGCACTTCCGCCATGACGGATTTCCCAATTTCCATGACGTAGCAATCGCCATCGGCTCGCACGGTTGCGCTGCGCGGTTCGCCAGTCAGCAGCGACATCTCCCCAAAGCAATCGCCGGCGCCGAGCGTCGCTACTTGAATTGTCGATCCATTTTTGGAGATAGAAACGTTCGCCGCGCCGCGCAACAGCACGAACATCGAGTCACCCGGCGAGCCTTCCTGGATCACCGGCTCGCCGCGACCGAAAATGTTGAGGCGGGCCTGCTTGACCAGGTGACTGAGTTGTTCGTCGGAAAGACACTCGAATAGTGGTTCCCCGCGCAGGATGGACAATGCCTCGGCATGGTCTTCCTGTACGGGGCGCGCTGCTTTGCGCTCCACTTGCAATGTGCGAATCGGAAAAGGAATAGTGATGCCTCGGCGTTTGAGCTCGTACCAAACGTTCGTACGAATCGCGTCGTTGATCTCGTTGATCCTGGAATGATTTCCCATGTAGTACTTGATCTCGTAGATCACAGCGAAATCAGCGAAATCGACCAGAAAGATTCTTACTTTCGGCTGTGCCAAAACGCCTTCGGCGGTAGAGGCTGCTCGAAACAGGGCGTCCTTCACCAGATTGGGTGGGTTCTTATATTCAACGCCAACCCGAATCCGCATTGCATGGACTTCAGTGGGGTAGTGGAGATTGACGATCTCGTGGCTCACCATCTCGTTGTTCGGAATGTCGAGATAAATGCCGTCATTGGTACGTAGTCGCGTCGAACGCCAGTTGATTTCCATTACCTCGGCAAAGCGCTCGCCGACCTGTAACCAGTCGCCGACCTTGTAGGGCTTGTTAATTTGAATCGAAACGCCCCCGATAATCCCGGCAAAGAGATTCTGTCCGGCGAAGCCCACGATGATTGCGACCACGCCGGAGCCGGCCAGCAGTCCTTTGAGTTGTGCTTCGGCATGGTAGCCGTAGCTCAATATGAAAAGCAGTACGATTAGGAAAATGATGCCGCCGACGACCTCACGCAGAAAATGCGGAATCGGTGTCTGTCGTCTCTTTTCGAAGTAGAAATCCCAGACGTAGCGATTAACCAGGGCGACAATCAATGCAGTGCTCAACAAAATTGCTGCTGCGCCTACATGATAGCGCCACGACGCATGAACTCCGTAAACGCTGATAGCGGCGTAGAAGGCGAGGATTAAACAGAAAAGCCGAAAGAACAGGCCGAGCTGAACCCCGGCGCGACGTTTTAAAAACCGGCCAATGCCCAGCGCGACAAAAAACGTCGCGATAAAAACGATCACCGTGATCGCGTCTCGCTCTGCTTCGGGAAGTGCGTTGAACATTAAAGCCGAAGTATATCAGAAAGCAGTTCGGTTGAAAAAATTTATCTCGGGTTGTTGTAGGGTGTTTATGTCAAACGCCGCGTCACAACGTGGATCGGCTTTTAAGGGGGTAATTGCTCCAAGCCATCGCAGATTTGTCAGCGCCATCACATATAAGCTTCCGCTGAAGAGGAGAATCCCGGCAAGGAGCAGCCACCACGCGCCGCGATTCACCGTGCCGTAAAGAGCGAGAACGAGCAGCGCGATCGCGTGAATGAAATGGTAAAGGACGGCCTTATTCCAGACATCCAACATGCCGTGCAGCTCGAGACTCGATCGCAGGCTGTGCGCTCCAAACGCTCCCAGAGCTACGGCGAGGAAACAAAGCACAGCTGCAATCCGGAATAACGAAACCGCCATTCTGTTATTTCCAGCGAGTTTGACGCATCTCCAACTGCTTTTTTAGATCACTCAAGGCTGATTGTCGGCTCTGACGAATCGTTCTTACATAAAAAACCGTTCCCGCCACTCCGAGAGCCGCTGCTCCGACAAAATTCAGCCCCGGTCCGAGTTTCCACAGATAGGCGCCAACAATTGCGCCCGCGCTGACTATCAAATCGCGAACAAGATAGTACGCCCCGATCACCTGGCCGCGTCGGTCAGAGTCGCTGTATCCGATGATGAGCGCCTTGCGCGACGGATCTCCGAATTCTTTCAAGCCACGAATCACAAACGCGACGACCAGCGCCGGGAAACTTCGCGCCACCAGCAAGCTGATCGGAAAAAGCGTAAACATGATGAAGGTCGCAATCACGAACGGCTCGCGGCCATGCCGATCCGCGTAATGTGAGGCGGGAATGATGCATAACATCGCAGCTACCATTTCAACGGCAATGAGGATTCCAACTTGTGCTCCACTCACGCCAATGTAATCCATCGCGAAAATCACGACCCACGCATAGGGAATGCGTTCGCAAAAGCGAACCAGAATGTCGCTTAACAATAAGCGCCTCATGGGCGAATTGAATTCCCGCATGCTCCGCCAAAAGCTCCACCGCTCCGGCCGCAGCGTGGTCGCCGCGGCGACTCCCAACTCATCATTGGGTTCTTCGCGCAATTTCCTTTGCACTAGAATTGTGACTGTGGAGAGAAAAATCGAGATGAGAAGCGCGATGCGCACGCCGCCGATGATTCCGAATCGATCGATCAACATTCCGCCGAAAAATGGCGCGATCATGATCGGTAATCGTTTGATTACCGATTGAACGCCTACACCCATGGAGTGGCGATTTGCTTCGAGCGCCGCTCCGACCAGGGAGAAGGTCGCTGGCAACGAAAAACAAGTCCATGAAAGGAACAGAAACATTCCAGCAATCACCGCGCCCCAATGCGGAACAAGCAACACCAGCGCGTAGCCGATGATTGAGACTATGTTGAAAATTATGAACGCCCGGCGATGTCCCCAACGATCCACAAACACTCCGCCGGGATAGGCGTAGATCGCACCGATCAAGGTGCGCAGCGCGTCGTAGAGCCCGATAACAAAAACAGTCGCGCCGACTGCTTGCAGGTACTTCGGCACAAAGCGCATCCAAAGTTCCTCGCCTGCGCCAATGACAAAGATGGCGATGAGCAGGATGACCAGATTGCGCTTGAGCCCGAAGAAATCCGCGAACCGCCGCTTCCGATTTACGCTTTGCTCACCTGGCGTTTGCATTCTGCGTAAAGCGCGTCGTATACGATGAATTCGCGTTCAAGGATTTCGTGATCGCTAAACCCGAGCGCGCCGAACCCGCTGGCAATCCAGCGCAAACCTTCTCCAGCTGAATGCGGATTATGCGGGTGGGAGTCGGCTGCTCGAACGATTTCGCCGAGCAAAATGAGTGCTGGCTCGGTGAGGTTATATTTTTTCGAAATCGAATTGAACGATACATCTTCGCCGTGATGACCGAGTTCGCAGTTCGGAACATCGAATACGATTCCGTTATCGATCTTTGTCCAATCGGTGTCGCGCGGCAGGAAGACAAACTCCGCATCTTGGTCGATGAATTTTTTGATAAGCCATGGGCAGGCCACGCGATCCACTTTAATTTTCTCGCGAGTGATCCACCTCATCGTCTAGATTCGCACGTTGTGGCGCCTTGGTTCTGGTATGCAGTTGTCGCTGCGGTTCTCTACGGAGCGCACCAAATCTTTACTCGTCTTGCCGCCGAGCGCATCGGTGAAGGACTTGGCGGTTTTGTTGTCGAAGCCAGTGCTGCGCTATCGATTCTCCTTTATCTTGTGTTTCTGTGGCTTAACGGAAGATGGAATCAGAAATTCAGCGCGTCTGGATTTAATTATTCACTTCTTACAGGAATCTGCGTGGGAGCGGGCACAATCGCCTTCTTTCTTCTTTTCCAACGCGGGGGTCCGCTCTCAGCTGTTCCTGGAATCTTAGCTGGCGGCGCGGCGATCATGGCAATCGCAGGCATTGTATTCTTTCACGAACAACCATCGTGGCAGCGGCTACTTGGGGTAATTCTCGCGATCGCCGGCCTGTTTTTGCTGCGCAAGTAATGCTGCGAAGGAACGGGCGGTGGTCGAACTACGGAGTTCGCTTTGTAAGAAGCTGCAATCCGATATAACCCATCGCGGTCGTATCGCCGACAATGTATCGCACACCTTAACTATGCGACACGGCCATCGCGCAACTGGCACACTCTTGACGCCAGCATGTCTGCTTCGCTGCGGTCATGCGTCACGTAGATTAATGTAAAGCCAAACTGGCTCTGTAGGCCTAACAAGTCAGAGGCGATCGTGCGCTTGCGTTCGTCATCGAGACTGGAGAGCGGTTCGTCCATGAGAAGGATTGACGGTCGTGAGACCAAGGCGCGCGCCAGCGCGACTCGCTGTTGCTCACCTCCGGAAAGCTGATGAGGCTTGGCGTCGACTCGGTGCTCGAGGCCAACGCGCTGTAGCATCTCGCGGACGCGAGCCTCAGCCTCACGTTTTTGAACTCTTCGAGCATTGAGACCGAACATCAGGTTTTGCTGCACGGTCATATGAGGCCAGAGGGCAAGATCTTGAAACACCATTCCCAGATCCCGTCTCTCCGGGGGAACGAGGTTCTTTCCTGCGCTTGCAACGACTCGACCATCGATTCGGATTGATCCTTGCTCTGGAACTTCCAATCCGGCGAGAAGGCGCAGAATTGTCGTCTTTCCGCAGCCCGATGGCCCGAATAGCACGAGACGCTCTGGTCTCTCTATGTGAAGCGATAGTTGATTAATTGCGACGCGTGTGCCGAAACTCTTCGATACGCGATCAACGTCGATGTAGCTCACTCTGTTATGCCTCGGGACGGAATCACTCGTGCCAGGATCGCGAGCGGAATTAGCGATGCAATCGCCATGATCAGGCAGAGACTTGCGATCATGGGTGGGGCGCCATTGGCCATAAGGGTCAGAATACGCGCGGACAGTGGATCAGCGCCGGGTGGCGCTGTCATGAGAGCAATGGGAACATCACGCAGACACAAAATGTATGCGGCAAGCCACGCGCAGATGAGCGTCCTGGCTGAGAGCGGAATTGAAATCCGAAATAATCTCCGCGCCCACATCGCACCACTGAGTCGCCCCGCTTCATCCAGCGATTTGGGAATCAGCATTAGTCCCGCCAGCGATAACCTCGTTGTCACGGCGCAGAATTGTGCGGTGTACCCGAGAATCAACAGAGCTGGTGTCGCATAGATGAACCATGTGCTCGGAGTGTTCCAAAGACGGACCAGTCCGATTGATAGCACGGTTCCCGGAATTGCAAACAACGCGAGCGTTAGGAAGTTCAGGATTCGTTGCCGGGCTTGCCGCAGCATCACATCGCCGAGCAGAAATCCGAGAGCCATCAGGATCGTTGCGGCTACAGCCGAATAGATCACACTTCTGACGAGGCTCGCCCCGGCGCGTTGCATCGCTTGGTGCATTGCGGCCGGCGAAAATGCGTCGGCGAACAGAGCACTCAAAGGAAGAATGACGAGCGCGAAACAAAACGCCGCCATGAGAGCCGCCAACGGATTCTTCCAATGCCGCAGTGAGATGAACAGAGTTTGGCCAGTGCTTTGAAACCTGTAGTCGCGGTCGCGGAGGAAGGCGGACTCCACAAGAACTCCTACGAACGCAATGGCAGCGAGTGGAACAGCCGCTGCGGTGGCTGCACCAAAGTTATACGAAGCCGTAAATTGAGTGAAGCTCAACACCGGCAATACCGGGTAGCGCAGAAAGCTCGGAACGCTCAGCTCACCCATCGCAAGGAGAAACACGAGCACGAGGGAAAACGCGATCCCCGGAGCGCTGAGTGGTAGCGTGACTCGCCGAAGAACTCCCGGCCATCCCGATAAGAGACGAGCCGCCTCCTCCAGACGGCGATCGACATTGGACGACGACGCAAACGTCAAGAGCAAGGTGATGGGAAGGAAGACCGACGAAAGCACGAGGACGCAGCCGCCGAATCCAAACAGCCAGTCGGATGCGCTTTGTCCGATGCGTGCGACGACGCGAGCCCAACCGAGCGCAACGAAATACGGCGGCAACACGAATGGCACTGTGAGCAGCCACATAAATCCGGAACGCAGTGGCAGGTCGGACTTCGCGAACAGGATTCCAGCAGGGACACCGATCAATCCACAAACTGCCGTGGTTGCCAGCGCTAACCGAATGCTATTGCCAAGCAACGGCCAGAAGCGGGCCGCGGAGATCAACTCGCGATAGTAATTGAGACTGAAGTGCCCGTTGTGCCGAAAACTTTCGACAGCGATCGCCGCAATGGGCGCCAAGCCAGCAATCGCAACAAGTGCGACACACAACCAGAGAACAATGGTTTCGGCTTTTACTGGGCGGCCCATTCTTTGAGGAATGGCTGGATTTCCTCCATCTTGCGCGTCAAGTCAGCGTAGCCGACGCGCATTGGTTTGATGTCTTCGATACGCCGGACCTCTGGAGGTGTGTCGACACCAGCATGCAGCGGGATCTGGGCGCAGTCGGCAAACGCGAGCTTGCGTTCGGTCGATTTACTGAGCAGGTAATCGATGAGTTGTTTGCCGTTCTCCGGATGAGGCCCTCCTTTGATCAGTGCGGCCGCGTTCGGCAAAATCAGGACGCCGATCCCATTGGGCTCTTGATCCGGGTAGACTATCTCGACCGGCTTGCCTTGTTTCTTCCTGTTCACCGCGTCGTCGCTATCGACGAGAGAGAAGTCCACTTGTCCGGTCGCGACGAAGTCCGCGCTTTCGCCGTTGCTCGTGGTCGTCTTCACGCCATTGTTTTTCATATCGTTCATGAAAGTCCGAGCCCGTTCGTCGCCCCATATCGCGAACAAAGCAGCAACATGATCGGTGGTCGTTCCAAACAACGGATTGGCGATAGCCGCGCGCCCTTTCGCTGAAGGTGCCGTGTAGGCCGTCACGCTCGCAGGCTTGATTGTCGATCTTGAATTCACCAACAGCAATCGAGCGCGCGCAGAGAAGCCGGTCCAGTAATGATCCGGGTCTTTGAACTGGTCAAGAATTCCTTCCGCGGAAGGGGAAACGTACGGGGTGGACACAGCGCGTTGCTTTAGTGCGTCCGCTCGCACCGGCTCGTTCGCCCAGTAAACATCTGCCTGTGGATTGTCCTTCTCGGCGATGAGGCGGTTCATCACGCCGGTGCTCTTGGACTCTTCGGTGTCGAAGACAGATTTCACCGTGATCCCAGTCTCGCGCTCGAAGTCCTTCAGGATCGGCTCCGAAAAAACCTGGTCCTCGCTCACGTACACGACAACAGCTTTTGAACTCGCACTTCGGCAGGAGTTCAAGGCTACCGCGAGCAATAGAATCAAAACCACATGAATCTGCTTAGGCATATTCATCATTCACGTCCGACCCTGGGTTCTCGTGCAAGAGCAAGGGAATTCTCCCGTCTCCCCACACCTTCAAGTTATTTACCAGCGAAGGTAAAATCGTCGAATAACGTCACGCTATCGGCCTTTGTCCACACACCTACTTTTCCAGCATTCGCAAAGCTCGCATCAGTTGCCTCGATTACTTTGGTGCTGTCAAACGTGACGGTGAATTTGTTTCCCTCGAAGTCCACCCGGAGCGTATGCCAGGCGCCGGAGGTCACCTTCGTATTGATGTTCTTAAACGCCACACGCTTGCCGTTAATCGTGTGATAGATCGTGACGTTGTCTTCGAGCGCGTTGGCGCGTGCGATGTAATAGTTGTTTGCGTCCTGCACCCGCCAGATCACGCCGCCCGCCTGATCTTCCTGCCCAGCCACGGGTTTGAACTTCACTTCAAGAAAGCCGTCTTTGATGTTCGTGTTGTTTTTGAAGCAAACGGAGAACGTCGCCTGACCCGATTGTTTCAACACGTTCGGTTTACTTGGCGCTGAATCATCTTTTTCGATTGCCCATTTCGCCGTCCCGCTGCCAGTTTGCGTCGCGGTCCAGCCGGCTGGCGCAGCGCCGGTTTTGATATCGTCGAAATTGACTGTCTCGGCGGTGGCCAGTGCTGTTGCCATGCCCATCGCGATTATCGTTAAGCTCAATGTTTTCATAGTTTGCCTTCTGATCTAAGAATTACGGCAACGGTGAACTGACCTTGAGCAGTCCACCAACCACAAAGCCGCCTTTGACAGCCTGGGCCAAGTCTTTGGCAGCGCCGCGTCCCCAATAATGGAAAAACATCATACGCGGTTCCTCGTGCGTCATGTGCTGATGGATGGCGACGATGTTGATCTTGTCCTTGAGTAACGACTTCAGAACAGGTTGCAGTTCATCTTCGGTGACCGCGAAGTCTCCATCAACGACCGCATTGTCATCGCTGCCAGCGAAAGCCGCCCATGTGTTCACGCCCATGTCTTTGTCGATGTTGACGCCGTGCATCTTCGCCGGACGACCGATGGTGAATTTGACCATTCCGTCCTTCGCTTCCCCCTGCATATCGAAGATGTCGTTAAGAGGTGCGGCCGTAATCGAATTCCTTTCCGGCAACGATGGTTGGCCTGCAGCGGAGAACGATTCCGCCGGTTTCGCGTTCGCCCCGCGGATTGCTTGGGTCGTGTCATAAACTTTTTTAACCGCGCTTGCTAACTTCTCGACCGTGCCTTCGCCTTCGATATGCATGAAATAGACCTTGGGATGATCGAAGAAGAAATGGTTGTGGAGCGCGGTCACGTTGAGCCCGTTGTCCAGCGCGGCTGACATCGCAGCCTTCACTTCATCTTCAAAAAGGACGGTATCGCCCATCACCATGGCTTCAGTGTGCGCGCCTTTGGTGAATGCCGCCCAAGTACCAAGCCCCATGAACGGCGGCATCGTCCATCCGTCCACAATAACTTTTACGTCGCTGCGCGGGAAGGTGATCTTATACACACCTTCCTTCTCATTCATCTTTCCTTTAAGCCCCGTGATCTGGTCGATGCGCGCCGTATTGAGGTCAGCAGCGAACGCGCTTGAGATGATTCCGAGCAGAATTGTTGTGCGAAGAAGAAAATTTTTCATGCCTATCTTCATGTTTGTTTGTTGCCCACCCTATTAGTTATTGTGCTGTAATTTTTACAGACACAACCGGCCAGATGTAAGTTCAAATAATATTTGCAATACCTCTTTCATTTGATCAGCATGACCTGTGATCGGGGCAACCGCGTGGCTTCTACTGCTATTTAGTCTGCCGACAAATCGCAACACCGAGCGGGTGGCCGTGTGGCGGCGTTTGAAAAAGATGGGCGCCGTACAGATCAAGACATCGACATATCTCCTGCCGGATGAGCCCGCGCAATACGAGCAGTTTCAATGGCTGGCGCAGCAGATCCGTGATTACGGAGGTGATTCAACGCTCGTCCGCGCGCAGGAAATCGAGGGCCTAACCAAAGAGAAGGTCATCGCGATGTTTAATGACGCCCGCGCTAACGATTACGCGGAACTACGAAAATCTCTTCAGGGTTTTATCGGGCGGCGCAAGAAAATGGATGCGGAAACAGCAGCTGCAGAACTGGAGCGCCTCACCCGACAATTCCGTGAAATTCGCCAAGTCGATTTTTTCGACAGTCCACGGGGGCACGACGTCGCGATGCTACTACGGCGCGCGGAGGGCCGCAGTCGCGCGCGAAAACTCGAAGTGCTTGATGCGAAGCAATACCAGGGTAAAACATGGCTGACTCGCCCACGCCCGGAGATCGACCGAGTTGGATCTGCGTGGCTAATCTCCAAGTTTATTGATCGGAAACCGAGGTTTGTATTCGCGCCAAGTGCAGACGCTGTTCCCGGCGCGATTCCGTTCGACATGCTCGATGCTGAGTTCTCGCACCATGGCAATTGTTGCACGTTCGAGACGCTCATCAGGCGTTTTACGATTTCCGACAAATCGATCACGAAGATTGGAGAGATGATTCACGACGCAGATCTGGACGACGCCAGATTCCAGCGGGTTGAAGCAGTTGGGATCGATCGTGTTCTCAAAGGTTGGGCGAAGGAAGAATTGCCCGACGAAGAAATCTTGCGGCGGGGCTTCGAATGCTTCGACGCGCTCTACGCTTTTTTACAACGCCGATGAATCGTGAATCGAAAATAGTAGCGGCAGGTCAGCAGAACGAGCCCAAAGCAGACCATCAAATGCCGTCCTGGCGCGAAGTGTTTCTCTATTTTTTGTTCCTCGGCTTCGTCAACATTGGCGGACCGGTCGCGCAGATCACGATGATGTTCAATCACATGGTGGAAAAGCGACGATGGTTGTCCAAAGACCGCTTCGTCAAGATCATGGCTTTCTGCCATATGCTCCCTGGGCCGGAGGCACTTCAGTTAGCGATCTACGTCGGCTATCTGAAGAGGAAAGTTTGGGGCGGCATTCTTGCAGGTCTCACTTTCATTCTGCCCGGCGCGGCGGTGATGATCATTTTGAGCTGGCTTTATGTGAAATATGGTCAGCTCCCGCAAGTCACGAACGCGTTGTATGTGCTTAAGCCCGCGGTCCTGGGCATCATCGCTGCCGGGATCATCAAACTCGGGGGCGCCGCGATTCGAAATTTTTTCCTGGCACTCCTGTTCATCGGCGCTTTCGTGGGAATGCGTTTTGCCGGAATCAACTTTTTGCTGATTCTCCTCGTAGCGGGCTTGCTGAATCTCATTGTCGATCAAGGATCGCCGCTGCTCAAAAAAGCTACGCCTACAATGCCGGCAATGATCGGCGGAATCGGTCTCCTGCTTCCCCTTAGCGATTCGCGATTATTTCAAATTGCCTGGCTGTTTCTCAAAACAGGTCTGCTGAGTTTTGGAGGCGCCTATGCGTCGCTGGTTTTTGTGCAGCGTGGCGCAGTTGCACAATATCATTGGCTTTCAGACGGCCAGTTATTGGACGGCGTGGCGCTTAGTGTGGCAACTCCTGGTCCCTTTATGTTGTTCACCACATTCGTGGGCTATCTCGTCAGCGGGGTCGCTGGAGCAGTGCTTGCCACCTTCTTTGTCTTTTTCCCGTCATTTGTTTTCGTTCTCGGCGGAGTGCACTATGTCGAAAAAGTGCGCGAAAATCGTGCCCTTCAGGCGTTCCTTGCTGGAGTTAGTGCCGCGGTCGTTGGCGTGATCGCAGTCGTGTCTCTGGACTTGATTCCCGAAGCGCTGGTCAACTGGCCTGCTGTCGGTATCGCCATCGCTGCTTTTGTCTTGATCGCTTTTCTGAAGTGCGATGTTGCTTTGGTAGCTGGCGGCGCAATGCTGGGCGGAGTAGTTTACGCGACCATTCGCTCACTCGCGTAAACCCTGTAGCCGGGATCGCTGATCCCGGCACGCTGCTATCATTTTCCCGTGCGGGCCGGGGTCAACGACCCCGGCTATAATAAAGGCGCGAAAGCGGCGAAGACGATCTTCAAAACCAATGCCGCCTTCGCCGTCTTTTGTTAATATCGCGTTGGAGACAACGCGATCCACCTTCGATTAGTATTTCGCGCCTTCTTTGTGCTCTTTGGCTTCGTTGTGTTTGCTCAGCACTTTGCCATTGGCATCCATTTCAACGCCAATCTGCTTGCCATTCTTCTCGATGACAGCTTCGAAGTTTGCGCCCTCTTTTTCCCAGCGGACAATCGTTCCGCCTTTAGCTTCGGCCTGGGCAGCTTGCTGTACTGCTGCAGGGACGTCAGAACTGTTGATGGTTTGTTCTTCGTGCTTTTCTTCCTTCGCTTGTGCATTCACGCCGAATGCCAAGCCGGCGCTGATCGCTGCTACTGTGAATAGGTTTTTCGTTTTCATGTCTGTTAAATTTTGACTGTTGCTTTTCATTATTGTTCGAAACTGAGTCCTCATTGGCGTGGAAAGGGCTGCAAAAAAATTGAGCTGTAGCCGAATTAGCACAGCATGTCAGGCAGAACCCGACAAGCGAGTGCACTCCTTTTCGTAGGCGGCGATCAATTCCAAGATCTTGGATTGAAATGAATTCTGTGCCGCATAGACCGTCCCGATGGCTTCGGCGAACGCCTTTTGCTTTAGCTCCTCCTCAATTGTCAGGCTCAACTCCGCGAGTTTTTCGATGTTACCGCGCGAATGGAACTCCAGCTCCTTAAGCTTGGAGAGAACGGCAAGTGATTTTTCCAATTGGGTTGAATCTTGTGGTTGAGGCGGTTTTTCACCTTCCGGCGTCGGTGCGGCGCCTTGTGCGGTGCCTGCGGATTTCGTTTGCTCGGTTTGCCCTTTCTTAACGGGCTGGGGCGCACGCGCCTTTTGAGCATTCTTGCCTTTGTGGTGCTTTTCTTGAGTGACTTTTTTCGCGTGTGCGACGTTGCGCGGATCTCCCATCAACTTATAGACGATTCTCAGATGCAGACCGGTCGTATCTGGCTCTTACCGCCTGAGCCAGGCTGTTGCCTCACTCTGAAGCGCGCAGCTGCGGAGAAGCTTGCGATCTAACTATGTGAACCGTTCAGGATCCGATCTAGGCGAAGCCGATTTCTCGATCGAAGAATACGGCGCCAAAACAAAAGAAAAAGAAGAGTGCGAGGAACAATTGCTGGCGGAGTATGCGTCCGTATTGGGATTCTTTATCGCCAGCGTTGCTTTGCTGACAGGCATCGCTGCGGAAAAGGATCGCCTGCTGAGAAGATTCAGCCTGCTTGATCTGGCGCTGTTAGGAGTAGCCACCCATAAGATGAGCCGCATTGTCGCGAAAGATAGAATCACGAGCATTCTGCGCGCGCCTTTTGTGAGTTACATTCGCAGTGCTGGCGCGGGTGAGGTGGAGGAAGAACCGCGCGGCCGTGGAATCCAGCGCGGCATTGGCCATTTGGTTTCTTGCCCGTATTGCATGGCCCCGTGGTGCGCAACCGCGCTCGCATTCGGCCTGGTATTTGCACCGCGCGTGATGCGCTTTTTCGCTGGAATTTTGGTCAGCGTGGTGGCGTCGGATTTCCTGCATCGCGCGTATCTCAAGATGAAACAAGACGAAGGGTGACAGACGAACCATCTCCTGGTGCTTCGCGTTGTGTTCCGATCTGGCGAAGGCCTGACCGCTTGGCCTCCAGCTCGCTTTTATGAATGACGCACATGAAGTTGTCGTAATCACCGGCGCGTCAGCAGGAGTTGGGCGCGCGACGGCGCAGCGATTTGCAAGAGAAGGCGCACGGGTCGGTCTGCTCGCGCGAGGTCTGGATGGGTTGGAAGGCGCACGAAGAGATGTTGAAAAACTCGGTGGCAAAGCGGTGGTCGTTCCAGTCGACGTTGCGGATGCGAATCAGATCGAAGCCGAATTCGGCCCCACAGACATCTGGATCAACAACGCGATGACTTCGGTCTTCTCTCCGATCCAGGAAATGACGCCCGAGGAATTTCGACGTGTGACCGAAGTGACTTACCTCGGGTATGTTTACGGCACACTCGCCGCGCTGAAACGGATGTTGCGGCGCGATCGTGGCGTGATTGTACAAGTTGGCAGCGCATTGGCGTATCGCGGAATTCCCTTGCAGTCTGCCTATTGCGCGGCAAAACACGCAGTCCAGGGCTTTTGCGATTCACTCCGTTGCGAACTTCTGCATGATAAGAGCCACGTGCAGCTGACGATGGTGCAACTGCCGGCGCTCAACACACCGCAATTTGGGTGGGTGAAAAGCCGTTTACCGAGAAAAGCGCAACCGGTGCCGCCGATCTTTCAGCCCGAGGTCGCGGCCGAAGCGATTTACTTCGCTGCGCACAATCCCCGGCGCGAATTTTATGTGGGCCTACCCTCGGTCAAAGCGATCATTGCAAATAAGGTTGCCCCAGGTTTGCTCGACCACCTTCTGGCTCGCACAGGTTACGATTCGCAGCAACATGACGGCGCCGAGGACCCAAATCGCGCGGACAATTTATGGCACCCACTGCCCGGTGATCATGGCGCGCACGGTGCATTCGACACGCGCGCCCTGAGTTGGAGTCCCCAATTATGGACCAGCGAGCACCGCACCTTGATTGCGCTGACTCTGATGGCGCTCGGTGTTGCGGGCTTAGTCGCCCTTCTCAAGAATAGATGACTTCTGTGAAGGTTTCATAAGTCCAACCCACCGCCACCCATCACTTTACGACGTAAAATGCGCCGAGGATCACGCCGAAAATGGCATGCGCGATCAGGACTGAGATCGGCGTTCGAATGCCGTAATGCAGCCCGAGGAACCCCGGTGGTTCAAGCTGGCGCACCACCGTCGGCCCATATTGCTCGTTAGCCATGCGCGGGTGCAGTGCCGGCATAATTGGCAGCAACATCGTCAACACGAAGATCGCCTGGACAATCCCGATCAGCGCACCGAACCACCACGTCGCTAAGCCGAACGCATGAAACATGGCCACATAGACGAGTGCGAAAATCCAGCCATTTGCGAAATGCAAAAGGAAGCCGATCAATTTTGCTTTGTCGCGGCTCGGAGTAAAAATCGTCCCGAGCAGATAGGGAATATTCATTCGCGTCATCCCGAATCCCTGACTTGCCGCGAGAATGGAAGTCAGTATCACGGTTCCCGAAAAGCCCCAGACCAACCACTGCAGCCAGTTCATGATGTTCGTCTCATGCTATGCCCGCCTTCTTCGATGTCACGCAATGTGAGCGCAGCGTTGATCACGCCCAAATGCGTGAACGCTTGCGGAAAATTTCCCAGCGCATCGCCAGTTTCCGGATCGATTTCTTCGGCGAAGAGACCGACGTCGTTGGCAAAAGTGAGGACCGCTTCGTAAACTTCATGCGCTTCGTCCGCTCTTCCGCAATGAGCGAGAAAATCTGTTTCCCAAAAACTGCAAAGGGCGAACGCGCCTTCCCGTCGATTTTTACTTTGCTCGTTACGATGCACTAGCCCCAGTCGCGGAACGAGTCGCTGACGAATGTGCGCGTGACTTTGTTGCATCCGATCCGAGGAGGCGTCTTCAAAGCGGTGGTACGCGAGAAGGAGAATGCTGGCATCGACAACATCGTCGCCACACGCTTGCGCGTAGGCCCCAAGCTTTTTGCTCCAAGCATGCTCTTCTATTTCACGCCGAATCGCGGCGCGCTGTTTTCTAAATTTATCAATTGAGAAACCGCGAATCCGCCCACATTGGTGCATTTCGATCAAACGATCGAGCGTGACCCAGCACATCAAACGTGAGTGCGTGTAGTGCCGAAGCTTGTCGCGCTCTTCCCACATCCCGTTGTCCGGCTCGGTCCAATGATCACACACGTACTCG
>WNFV01016683.1_pt1 | contig 19040 bp, 16 predicted proteins | sample 5400101 | NCBI WGS metagenome assembly WNFV01 (sample SAMN13153361, study PRJNA577476) | soil metagenome | isolation source: 115 cm soil or saprolite under grassland replicate 1 | place: USA:California | collected 2016-06-15 | reverse complement strand
CCGCCGGCGACCGCAATCAAAATAATCAGCGCCGTCCATCGAGACCGTCTCAACCATTCAAACGACATCTCGATCCATCTGCTTTTATCGGAGATTTTCGGCTCGCCTTTGATCTGAACGGATTGTGCGCGAACGCTGCCCTGCCGTGGCGGGATCGCCAGCGATTCCCGCAAATCGTCGAGGAATTCGTCCGCTGTTTGGTAACGCTCGTCAGGCTTTTTAGCCAGCGCTTTGAGCGCGATGCGATCCAGTTCGCCCGACACTTGCGGGTTGAAATAGGACGGCGACGGCGGATTGACGTGTAGCACTTCGGTGCAGACTTCGATGACCGTTTTGCCGTTGAAGGGCGGACGTTCCGCCAGGCATTCATAAAGCACCGCGCCAAGCGAGAAGATGTCGCTGCGCGCGTCGGCTTCGGCGGACGCGCCGCGCGCCTGTTCGGGCGACATGTAATGCGGCGTGCCCAACACCAGCCCGGCGCGGGTTGGCGAATCGGACATCGTCGAGGCAAAGAGGTCAATCTCTTCGGGCGACGCCTTTTTGAACTGCTTGGCCAATCCGAAGTCGAGGACTTTGACCTCGCCGTTCTCGTTGATGAGGATGTTTGAGGGTTTGATGTCGCGGTGGGTGACGCCGCGGCGATGCGCTTCGCCGAGGGCGCCGGCGATGTCAGCGATGATTTCCAATCGCCGTTCCAGCGCCAGGTCTCCGTCGCGCAGGCGTTCGCTCAATTTCTTCCCCCGGACCAGTTCCATGACGAGGAACAGGCGTCCGTCTTCGGTCTCGCCGAAATCGTAGACGGTCGCGATGTTTCGGTGGTTGAGCGATGCGGCCAGACGCGCTTCGCGCTGGAATCGCGCGCGGAATTCCTGGTCGTCGCGCGCCTGGTCGGCGAATTTTATGGCGACTCTCCGCGCCAAGCTGGTATCTTCGGCGAGATAAACGGCGCCCATTGCGCCTTTGCCGAGTTCTTCCAGAATCTGGTAGTGCGAAATGATTCGGTTGATCATCGCAATTAAAATGGCCTGTATTTTGCGTGATGCCCGATGTGACTTCAAGGCTGCGGCGCCCCCGTCACGTCTATTTTTTCAGACGTGATTTCAGGTTCAGATTGCGGATCAGCCGGTAGAGATTGTTCGGATGCAGGCCGAGCAGTTTGGCCGCTTCGACATAATTGCCGGAGGCCTGTTCGATGGCGTTGATGATCACTTGTTTCTTCGCCTCCCTGACCGCGTCGTGATACTTCGGCGTCGGAGCGGTGACCGCCGTGATTACCTTCTGATCGTCCGGAGCGGGCGTCGCGGACGATTCGGCGTCCGCCGCTTCGCTTTCCAGCACGTCGTCGGGCAAATCTTCGGGCGTAATGAATTCTGTCGCCGCCATCACTACGGCTCGCTGGATGGCGCTTTCCAATTCGCGCACGTTGCCCGGCCAGTCATAACGTTCCAGACAGGAGCGCGCGGCGGCGGTGACGCCTTTGATCCGGCGCTGGCACTTCGCGGCGTATTTTGTGACGAAGTAACCGGCGAGCAGCGGAATGTCTTCGCGCCGGAGGCGCAGCGGCGGCATAGTCAGTTTCAGGACGTTGAGCCGGAAGAAGAGGTCTTCGCGGAACTCCCGCGATTGAATTGCGGCCTCCAGGTTCTTATTGGTCGCGGCGATCAGACGGGCGTTGAGTTTGATCGGGCGCAGGCCGCCGACACGCTCGAACTCGTTCTCCTGTAAGACTCGCAGCAGTTTCGCCTGGAGCTTTGGCGCGAGTTCGCCGATCTCGTCCAGAAAGACGGTTCCGCCCTCGGCCAATTCGAACTTGCCCTTCTTTTGGGCTATGGCGCCGGTGAACGAGCCTTTCTCGTGGCCGAAGAGCTCGCTTTCGATCAGGTTTTCCGGCAAAACAGCGCAGTTGATGGCGATGAATGGGCGATTCGCTCGCGGGCTGTTGAGGTGGATCGCGCGGGCGACCATCTCCTTGCCCGTCCCGCTCTCGCCGCGAATCAGCACTGTCGAATCGGTCGGCGCGACTTTTGCAATGAACGCCCGCACCTCTTTCATAGGCGCGCATTCGCCGATCATTGCGCGGTCGAAATTAAGCTCGTCCTGCAGCCGTTTCGTCTCGTTGCTCAATCGTTCGACGTAACGCGCCGTGTCGAGAGCAACGGCGGCCAGGTTGGAGATGGCCGTGACGAGTTGCAGGTGATCCGAATCGAAGCCTGACGAAGGACCGGTCATTTCCAGGTAGACGACGCCGAAGACTTCGGCGGAAGTGATGAGTGGCGCGGCCACGGCCGTCGCGCCCACGGCCTGGGCGCTTTGGAGCGAGGCGTCGTCGGCGACGCCGGCGCTCAAGACTCCCACGCCTTCGCGCATCACGCGTTGCGCGATTGAACGGCTGACGCTCACCGATTTCTCCTGCCGCCCCGAACGATGTAGGACGAAGACGGAAGCGAAATCTTCGGCGCCGGAGTCGGCCAGGAGAATCGCGCCTCGTTCGGCGGGCGTCACTGTAAAGATCAATTCCAGCAACCGGCGTTGAAGGGTCTCCAGATCGCGTATCGCGTTGATCTCAAGCCCGATCTGAAGCAGCGCGCGGAAGTTTCGCGCCGTGCGCGCGGTCGGCGGCAAATCGGTCTGCCCTTTCAGAGGGTTGAAATAGAGCGAGTCTTCGCGGCGGAGGAAGATTGTCGATTGCATGGCCGGATCGTCTTCGGCGAATCGCACGCGACCGGGGTCCGCGCCCGAGTCCGGGCCGGACTCCGAGTCAGACTCTTCGTGGCAAATGAACAACAGGATCGAATCACCGGTCTTGATCAGATCGCGGTGCGCGATCGCCTGCTCCTTGATCGGCACGCCGTTGACGAAGGTCCCGTTAAAGCTTCCCAGATCGTGCAGGTTGAACACGGAGCCTTCTCTGGTGATGCGGCAATGTTGCCGCGATAGCAGCGGGTCGGCGATGCAGATCGAATTGGAAGGCCCGCGGCCGATGGTGACATCGGCGTCGGTGATGGAGAAGATCGTTCCTTTCAACGGTCCCGAGATGGAGATGAGTTTGGGAATCATCGGATTACGGCGCCTGATCAACGTTTAAATTCCGCACTGACGTTTGAGCGCGAATGTCATCGAGACCGGGCTTCGACCTAAGTGTTCGCAAGACCTGCCACAATCAAAATTGATAATAGGCCAATCACTATTGATTGTGCGCTATCAAAATTGATTGCGGAACGGCGTCGGAGCCGGCCTGGGGGCCGATGATCTCTCTTTCCCGCAACCGCATCTTAATCAAGTTGTTTTATGACCTCAATCCCAGAATCGCCCCGAATGTCTGGCTCATGTCTTGCCAATGTTTGGTGGGTGGTTGGCGCAGCCGCGGCGTGGCATAGAGATTGAGAATAGGCTTGGAGTTGATGGCCCCGGACGTGAAACGGGATCGCCGTGTCCCCGATACCGGATTTTGACTAGTAACCATCAGCCAACAACAGCATCCGTCCTCAGTCACAGATGATCCCAGGCCGTGTGGGTTCGGCTTGGGATCATCGCATTTAGTCAAATCGCAAAACGACCGATTCACTGTTTTCGAGTTACCAGTTCGGCGGCCTCCCGACCGGGTATTGCTCCAGATCGAGCACGGAGCCTGTGATAAGCTCACTCTCGTCGCTGGCGAAATAGAGCGCGGCCATCGCTATGTCGCGCGGCAGGAGCAATCGTCCCCAGGGGCGCGTCTTGACCGCCTCTTCAAGCCAGTCCTCCCCCCGGCCTTCCTCGACAGTTTTCACTAGACGTTCATTGGGCGTCAGCGTCCAGCCGACGTTGAGTTGATTCACGCGAATCCGGTACTGGTTCAAATAGCTCGCGGTGTTTTTTGTGAGCGTCATCATCGCGCCCTTCGTCGCCGAATAAGCCATCAGCTTAGGCTCGCCGATGTAGGCGTTGACCGAGCCGATGTTGATGATCGAACCCTGACGGCGCTCTTTCATATATTTGACGGCCTGCTGCATGCAAATGAAGGCGCTGCGGACGTTGGTCGCGAAGAGTTTGTCCCACAATTCGACGGTCGTGTCTTCGATCGTGCCCCGCGTGCTGAGGCCGACGTTGTTGACCAACACGTCGATCACGCCGTAACGCTCGACGGTCTTGTCTATCAACGCGCGACATTCGGCTTCGACCGTGACGTCGGCGCGAACGAAAACGGCCCGGGCGCCCTTCGCCACAATCTCCGAGGCCACCGCCTCGCCCTTCTCTTCATCCCGACCCGAAACGACCACGCGGGCGCCTTCTTCGGCGAACAACCGGACGACGCCTTCGCCCATTCCCGCGCCCGAACCGGTGACGACTGCTATTTTGTCTTTTAAGCGATTCATTTCGTCTATCGACCTGGGAGAATTATGTACTGACCAATCTTGATCAGTAACCTCGTCGCCACTTCCGCCCCTACATGACGCTTTTACAGACTCAAGAAAAAGTTGCTCCGTTCTTCGTCCCGGAGGGACGCCGGATATTAGCCGGTGAAGAATCCACCGGAATATTGGCGCCAAAATTCTTCCAGCCCTTAAAGGGCGAAAGACCGGAGTTTCAGTCCGGCGCCCTTCCAGGGCGCAGATTCCCATCAGGTCTGATACCGGTGGTTTCTCCACCGGCTAATCTCCGCAGCGCCTCCGGCGCGGAAGAATGTTTTCTTGAATGCTATAGCATCCGAATCATGAGGGGATCAACCAAAATGCTCGGCGATCTTTGCGCGCAGAAACCTGACCGATTCGCGCAACTCTTCCATACCGTTCTCGCCGTCCTCAATCGAAATCCAGTCGTCGAATCCTTCTTTTCGCAGGGTCGAGAAGATCGCGTCGTAATCGTTCAATCCTTTGCCGATCACGCCGTGCTTCAGGTTTTTCGCATAGCCCATTGAGCCGTCTTGATTCTTCAAATCTTCGATCGTCCCGCTGATCAAATAGCGATCCGACGCGTGCATCGTGACGACGCGGCTCTTGACGGCGGCCAACACTTCCAGCGGGTCTTCGCCGCAGATGATCGCGTTCGACGGGTCGAAATTCACCCCGAACCACGGCGAATCAACTTGCTTGATGACTTCGAGGAAGACGTCCAGGCGCTGCGCGAATTCGGGATATTTCCAGTAGCCGTCCTTGTAATGATTCTCCATATTCAGGACGATGTTCCGTTCGGCGGCGTAGGGAATGACTTCTTTAATGCATTCGACCGTGTAGCGCACGCCGTCTTCGCGCGACACATCTTCGCGTCGCTGGCCCGACAACACGCGGCAATATCGCCCGCCGAGTCGCGCCGTGAGCTCAATCCAAAATTTCTCTTTCTCGACCTCTTCCGCGCGCGCCGCCGCGCTGTGCTGCGTAAAATCGGGTGAACAGCACATCATCGGAATTTCGAGCCCCTTGGCCTCCGCATGACTTTTCACTTCCGCCACATACTCCGGCTCGAAGCTGGCGAAGAAGCCCGGATACATTTCAACGCCGTCCACGCCTAGCGTCGCGGCGATTGAGTCAATTCCCGCTTGCCGCAACACGTTTTGCAAATGCGCCGCGCTTTCAAGCAGATTCCGTTGAGTTTCCATATTGCCGCTCTCTCCATTTATCAAGTCGCATAAGCCTGTCCTGGATTTCAATCAGATAGGCTACACGATCACGACGAAAAAATTCTTCGCTCTTTTTGATGAAGGGCGCCAGCGAATTTATCAGCGATAGAAAGATCCTGAATTTCTGCTCGATTGTCAGGTTCTCGCGCTCCTCGATGCGCCGCTCTTCACGTTCGATCTCTTCCCACCCTTCGCGCAGGCTTGCCAGATTTCGCATCATTTAACTACCTCCGGATCAATTGTGACTCTTCGCTCCCTCATCACGCAAATCCGCTTTGTTGCTGCGGTATGGTTGAAAATTGCGCCCCCAATCCACGCCGATCACTTCCAGCGAGATTCGGTCGCCGTCCACCTTTACCAGCACGTAATGATAAGCGCCCTGGCCAGGCTCGTACGCCGGCTTGGCGATGCGATCGAGCGTGACCTTCTGGTCGGCGTTGTTCTTGATGTAGTCGCGCGTGTCGGAACCGCCGGAGTAAGCGTATAGCTGCGCGCCGCCCCCGCCCGTGATGACGTGATCGAGCCGGTGTTCGCCTGCCTCTTCGCCCGGCAGCGCGCATCGCCGGTTCCTGTGGGGTGTTGATAGAAGCCGGCGCGCTGAATCCTGGCCTCGATCTCACGCCCCGTAGATTCGAGGAAAGATGGGAAATCAAGTTTGTCCATGAGTCGTCATCCGTCTATCAATCTGGCATTCAACAGCGGTAACTACGCTTCAGGTCGCAAAACGGTCTTCACGTAATTGCCATTGCTCATCCCGTCAAAACAATCCCGCCAATCTTCCAAGCCCGCTACGCGGCTGATGATCGGTTTCAGATTGATCTGTCCAGAAGCCAGCATCGAAACGACCATCTCCCAATTCTGAAAAGTGTGGCTGAAGCTGCCTTGGAGCGTGACGGCTTTCTGCACCAGCGGGTCGAGCGAGAAGCCGAGAGGCTGCGGCCCCCAGCCGACCTTTGTGATCTGTCCGCCGGGACGCACGACGTCGAGCGCGGTCTTCAGCGCCGCCGAAGCTCCGGCGGCGTCAACCACCAGATTTGCGCCGAGTCCGTCGCCGACGCCATGAACGAAATCCTTCAGGTCGACTTCTTGCAGGTTGATTGCGTGAGTAACGCCGAGTTCTTTGGCCGCCGCCAGCCGCGACGCGTCCTGCGCCATCCCGGCGACGATCAAAGCTCCCGCGCCGGCCAGCCGGGCCATCTCCGCGCACAGCAGTCCGATCGGCCCGGGCCCCAGCACGACCACCGTGTCGCCGGGTTTGACTTTGCTCTTCTCGATCACTGCGTTGTAGCCCACGCAGCACGGTTCAGTCAGCGCGGCCTTTTCGAAGGGCAGGGCCCCGGGAATGTGATGCAGGCATCGCTCGGCGACTTTGACGAATCCCGCCATCGCCCCGTTGATGCCGTAGCCGAAGCCTTTGCGTTCGGGGCAGAGGTTATATGCGCCTGTGCGGCACATCATACATCTGCCGCAGATGTGCGACGCCGTCTCCGAAACTACGCGGTCGCCCTCTTTAAAGCCGCGAACCCGGCCGCCCTTTTTCGCCACGACGCCGCCGAACTCGTGGCCTAGCACGACGGGCGTGGCCACGGGCCAGCTTTGCGTTCCGTGGTATTGATGCACGTCGCTGCCGCAGACGCTCACCGAGCCGACTTGCAGCAAGACCTCGTCTTCGCCGATCTCGGGGATCGGAGTTTCGCGCAACTCCACCGAACCCGGCTTCAAATCGAACTGCACTACGGCGGCCATTGTTTCGCTCATTGCTTAATTCTCCTGGTGATTTCGCTCAAGATTGATTTCAAATCGGCGCCGGCGACGCTGAACGAATGCGCGTCAATCGCCAGCGGCGCCCCGATTACCACCAGCGGCGCGCCGTGTTTCGGCATCGAGATCGCCTCCTCGATCGAAAGGCCGCCTACTGCTTGCACGGGAAGGCTGACGGCTTCGACGACGGCTCTCAGATCGTCGAGCGGGCTGAGGCGCTTACCCGTGTCGGCGAAGACGCCGTTTCGCTCGTCGAAGCCGGTGTGATGCACGATGTAATCGACGCCCAGGTCTTCCATCCATTTCGAGGCGGCGGCCTTGTCTTCGCAGACCATGTTGTCCCCCATCACCTTGACCCCGAAATCGCGCCCGGCTTTGACGACGCATTTGATCGTCTCCGCGTGCGCGCGAGCCATCACCACCACGTGCGTCGCGCCGGCTTTGGCCATCATCTCGGCTTCAAGGTAGCCCCCGTCCATCGTCTTCAGGTCGGCGACAATCGGATGATCGGGAAATTCGCGGCGCAACGCGCGCACGCCGTGAAGCCCCTCGGCCAGAATCAGCGGCGTGCCCGCTTCGAGCCAGTCAACGCCGGCCTCGATCGCGATGCGCGCGGTTTCAATCGCTTCTTTAATGTCGGTCAGGTCGAGTGAGATTTGAACTATTGGTGTATGGGTGGTCTTCATTGGATTGAATTTCAGAGCGATGACGCTTTACGTGATTTTGACTAAACCACCAACGCCTATCAACACGCCATTAACAGCATTTGCGGCGAGCCACAACCAAAGTGATTTCTTCATCTCTTTTCGCGCAGTCAAATATTCCCCGTCGCGGGTTTCCCATCTTCCGTGTCGGTGAAACCATCTAAGAATGATTATCAGTGGCATGGCGCCTGAGAGGCTTGTTACCACACAATACCAAAGAGGGAAATCAATCATGAACCGAATGACGCTCGCCCCCAGAAAGATGTAAACGCCGATATCAAAAGTGCGAATTGTGTTGGCTGAACTGATCGCTTGAGTGATCAGGAAATTATTTACGACGCTGGGCGCCATGTCCTCATGGTCAATTTTGATTCCGCATTGTGGACAGAATTCATGCTCAAATAAAATCTGTTCGTTACAGGTGTGGCACTTTCCGACAAGTGATATTTCCGGGTCAAGAAAGTTTCTATCAAACATTCCAAACTCACAGTTTTTCGGGCGCGCGCAACCAAGATAAATGAAGCCCGCGCATAAATCGGCGCAGCGCTTTTAGTTGATTGTATTCAGCCTTAATTCGCATACGCTTCAAATAAATGAAGCGTGTGCAAATAAAACCACTGTGCAATCAATACATTGATTGGCGAAAACCTGGGTACGCATCGCTTCCAGCGTGCAGTCTCGGCAGGAGGCGCATTCGAGAATTAATGGGCGGCCTCCCCGAGACTGCACGCTGGAAGCGATGCGTACCCAGGCGTCTCTGGATTTATGCGCAGGATTCAAATAGTTAATTGCATTCGACTTTAATTCGCACAGTCTTCAAATAAATAGCCATTACTTGAGCGCGCGAATTTTGATATTGCGATACCAGACGGCGTCACCGTGGTCCTGCAAAAGGATGTGGCCTTTGGCGGTTTCGCCGAATCCTTTCGTATTTTTGAACTTGCTCTGTGCAATGCGTTGTTTGAGGTCCTCGCTGCCGCGCTCGAACTGAACCACCTTCACGCCATTCAGCCAGTGCTCGATGTGATTGCCTCGGACGATTATACGAACCTGGTTGAATTCGCCGATAGGTTTGAGTTTCTTGTTTTTGCTCGCGGGGATCAGATCGTAGAGCGATCCGGCGGTGCGATTGCCCGCGATGCCGGCCTTTGCGTCGGGATGGTTGTCGTCATACAGCTTCCATTCGAGTGACAGTTCAAAACTGCTGAATTGATCGGTGGTGATCAGATCGCCGCCCGCCTGGCCCAGTTCGCCCTGGGCAGGAATTTTTTTGATGCAGCCGTCTTCGATTGTCCAGCCTTCGGGCGTTTTGTCACTGTGAAAACCACGCCAACCGTTAAATGTTTTACCGTCGAAGAGCAGTCGCCATCCGGCGGCTTTTTCCGCTCTGGTGAGTTGGTTAGCAGGAGTTTTGTTTTGAGCCGGCGCTACGATGATGAGCGTTACAAGAGACAGTGAAAGCGAAGCAATTTTTGTCTTCATGGATTCCCCTCGATTGGTTTGCGGTATTGAACCCTAAATCGTCTGACCGGCGGTTCTTCTTGATCGAAGAAATCTTCGAACGAAATCAACTCCAAACCTGATTGAGCAAAAGGTTCCAGATCGCCCCTGGTTAATGGCCAGGGCATTGATCCTGGATCGTCATTCGGTTCCCGGCCACGCGCTATGACGAGTAATGACCCGCCCGGGGTTACGCAATTAACCATCGCGGAGATCGCGGCGGGTCGCAATGATCTGCTCATCGCCCCGTTCGCCTGATGAAATCAACGACGATTTGCGCAAACTCTTCGCCTTTGTCTTCCTGTAAAAAATGTCCGGCGCCTGCGATCGTCACGTGCGGCTGGCCATGCGCGCCCGGAACCAGTTTTTGGAAGACCCGTTCGCCTCCTCGCGTCACCGGATCGCCGTCGCTGAAAGCCGTCAACAGCGGTTTCTCCCAACGGCGCAAGACCTCCCAGGCTCGACGATTGGCTTCCGAAGCCGGGTCGTCGGGCCTGGTCGGCACGAGTAGCGGGAACTGGCGCGCGCCGGCTTTGTAACTGTCGTCTGGGAATGGGGCGTTGTACGCCGCAATGACTTCGGGCGGCGGATCGTTCACGCATCCGCCTTTGACTATTCCGCCGACGTGGAAGTTTTCGACCGTCTGCGAATACTCGCGCCAGCGCATGAAGCCCTCGGTCATGGGCTGATCGCCTGTGGGCAGGCCGGTGTTGGCGACGACGATGCGCGCGAACCGGTCGGGACGTTCAGCCGCGATTCTAAGCCCGATCAGCCCCCCCCAATCCTGACCGACGAGCGTGATCTCGCGCAGGTCTAGCGATTCGATCAACCCTGTCATCAAGTCGACGTGAAACTGGTAGGTGTAATCTTCGCGCCGCGCGGGTTTGTCCGAGCGCCCGAAGCCCGCCAGATCGGGCGCGACGGCGCGATGCCCGGCGGCTGTGATGATGGGAATCATCTTGCGATACAGATAAGACCATGACGGTTCGCCGTGCAGCATCAACACGGGCGCGGCCGCCGCCGGCCCTTCATCAACGTAATGAATGCGCAGTCCGGCGATCTCCAGGTAGTGTGGGGCGAAGTCGAAATCAGGCAGATTATTGAATCGCCCGTCCGGAGTTCTCAGAATTTCCATTCGATTTCCTTATCAACAACGGACTCAATCTTGACAGGGAATTGCTTGGATACTAGATTCACTTACCGATCGGTAACTTAACCGCGCGGGCATTATAAACTCGTTGATTCTTAGACGCCAAAAGCATCGTCGTGAACATAATAGTTTGTCTCAAACAAATTCTCGACCCTGAGATTCCCGCGCGCGATTTCCGCGTCGACGGCGAAAAGAAGGAGGCTGTGCGCGGCTCGGCCAATCTGGTCACGAACATCTTCTGCGAGAACGCGCTGGAGACCGCGCTACAATTGCGCGAAAAATCGGGCGGCAGGATCACCGCGCTGACGTTCGGCCCCGAAGAGGCTGAGGACACGCTGCGAAAAGCTCTGGCGATGAAGGCCGACGCGGCCACGCTCGTGGTCAACGACGGCCATCCGCATCCCGATCCGCTGGCCGTGGCGCAAACGCTCGCCGCCGCAATCCGCAAGATCGGCGCGTTCGACCTGGTGATGCTGGGCCGAGAATCGGGCGATTGGGGCGTGGCGCAGACCGGCGGGTTGCTGGCCGAAGAATTGGGCGCGCCCTGCGTCTCGTTCGTCGATCACATCGAGATGAGCGGCGCCGGCCCCAATGATGGTTTGATCGTCAAGCGCCAGACCGACAACGGTTGGGAGAAGCTCACCGGCAAGCCGCCGCTGGTCGTCACGATCACCAACAATGAATTCAACGTCCCGCGCATTCCGAAGACGCGCGACATTATGATGTCAGCGCGCCAGCCGATCACGAAATGGATGTTAGAAGATCTCGGCGTCAATGCCGCCGAGATCCGCGCGGGCGGGAGCTATTACGAAGTCGTCGATCTGGCCGTCCCGGTCAAAGAAGTGTCCTGTGAGTTCGTCTCCGGCGATACGCTTGAGCAGAAGGTCGAAAGGTTCGCCGAGCGCGTCGTCGAAATTACGCGCGCTTTGTGAACAGTACCGCGCGCGTAAGCAAGCGGCGGACTCATAGTTATCTGTCTGTTTTCCGGTTCGGGCTACGACCGCGCGGCGCAAGGCGTCGTCGGCGCGGGGCGTCGTCTGGCTGATCAGCTCAAAGGCAGTCTGCATGCCGTCGTCGCCGGCGCGCACAATCCCGAGTTAAACATCAGGGTCGCGTCGGTGGCTGACGCCGTAATAACCGTCGACCAGAGAGAACTGGCCCGCTACCAGCCGGAATTGCATCTGAACGCGATTACGGAAATCTGCCGCGACATCGCGCCCGCCGCCGTCCTGTTCGCCAATGACACTTACAGCCAGGAGACCGCGCCGCGATTGGCGCATCGATTGAGAGGCGCGGCCGCTGGCGATTGTCTCGAATTGATGACTCAGGATGGCGCGATCAGGGTCAAACGCAGCGTCTACGGCGGCAAGGCAATAGCCACGATCGAACTGAAGAGGTCGCCCGCCGTCGTATGGCTGCGCGCGCGCGCGTTCGAGCCTGTGGCCACGGCCTTGACGTCGGTGACCACGGTTAGACGAATCCGGTTCGATATTAAAGCCGACGACCGCACGCAGATCGTCGAACGCAAATCCGAAGCAGCGGGGGCGTCACGGTTGGAAGACGCGCGCGTAATCGTTTCGGGAGGCCGAGGTCTCGGCGGTCCCGAGCCGTTCAAGGATTTGCAGGAACTCGCGGCGATGTTGGGCGGTCAGACCGCCGCGTCGCGCGCCGCTTGCGATTCGGGCTGGTGTCCGCCGTCCTGGCAGGTCGGCCAGACGGGCAAGAAGGTCGCGCCCGGTTTGTACATAGCCGTGGCGATCCGTGGCGCGAGCCAGCATATGGCGGGCATTTCAGACGCCAAGAACATCGCCGCGATCAACATCGACCCCGACGCGCCGATCTTCAAAAGCTGCCGCTTCGGCATCGTCGAGGATTACAGGAAAGTCATTCCTCTGCTGAAAGAGAAACTCGCGGCGTTGCAGAAATAAAGCTCGTAGGGGCAGACCTGTGTGTCTGCCCCGGATTCGCAAATTCCGGCGCCGGGGCAGACACACAGGTCTGCCCCTACGATAATTGATGATTCAACATATCGAAGCCACACGCCCCGTGCTCTGGAACATCACCGACGTTTGGGTGATGTACGCGATGTTCGTCGTCTCGATCGTTGTCGCCGGGTACGGCGTCTGGCGGCGCGTCGCGGTGTGGCGGCGGGGCGCGCCGTCGAACCGTTTTGATCGTCCGGCGGAGCGGCTGAAGGCGTTGCTCGAACACGCGCTGGGGCAGCGGCGCACGGTCCGCGAAAGATACGCGGGCTTCTTTCACAGTTTCATTTACACGGGTTTCATTGTTCTTACCGCCGCGACGACGGTCGTCATGCTCGATTACGATTTCGGCCTTTCGATCATGCGCGGCGCGTTCTATCTCTACTTCCAGTCTTTCATAGTCGATGTTTTCGGCGCGTTGGTGTTGATCGGCGTCGGAATCGCCGCCGCGCGCAGGCTGGTCATAAGGCCGGCGAAGCTGGTCTACACCGACGAAGCGCTGTTGATACTGGCCTCGATATTTTTGATCGCGCTGACCGGTTTTCTGATCGAAGGGTGGCGGATCGCGGCGACGGACGACCCGTGGGGCGTGTGGTCGCCGTTCGGCTACTTGGTCGCGCGGGCTTCGCAGTCGCTCATGAGCGTAGACGCGATGAAGACGGCCCATCTGGTCACGTGGTGGGCGCATGCGGTTCTGGTCTTCGGCTTCATCGCGTGGGCGCCGTACACGAAGATGATTCACGCGCTGACGGGGCCTCTCAACATTTACGCCGCGCGACTCGGGCCGAGCGGCGCGGCGCTCAAGCGGCTGGATTTCGACCGGCTGGCGGAGACTGGCGAGCCGATGGGCGTTAAGACGCTCGCCGGATTCACGTGGAAAGACCTGCTCGATCTCGACGCCTGCACGGAATGCGGTCGCTGTACGTCAGTTTGTCCTGCAAATACGGTCGGGAAAGAATTATCGCCGCGCGACCTCATTCTCGATCTGCGAAATTTCGCGCGCGGAGACGGCGGTCCCGCGTTCGCCGCGCCGATCGCCAACGTGGTTCCCGCGGCGGCGTCCGAACGTTTGTGGCAATGCACGACGTGCGGAGCCTGCATGGAGGCCTGCCCGGTCTTCATCGAGCAGGCGACGAAGATCGTCGATCTGCGACGCTATCTGGTGATGGAGGAGTCGGATTTCCCCGACACGATGCAAGAGGCGATCACGTCGCTGGAATCGCGCGGCCATCCGTTCCGAGGGACGCAAAGCTCGCGCCTGGATTGGGCCGAAGGGCTTAACGTCAAGACCGCAGCCTCCGCGCGCGACGCCGAGGTCCTGTTGTGGGTCGGCTGCGGCGGGGCGTTGATCGAACGCAATCAAAAAGTCGTCCGCGCGACCGCTCAATTGCTCGAAAAGGCCGGAGTCAAATTCGCCGTCCTGGGCCGCGAGGAAAAATGCACTGGCGACCCCGCGCGACGCATCGGCAATGAATTCCTCTTCGAGATGATGGCGAAAGATAACGTCGAGACGCTCAACGGCTACGGCGTGAAGAAGATCGTCACCTCGTGCCCGCATTGCTTCAACACGTTCCGCAACGAATATCCGCAATTCGGCGGCGATTACGAGGTCTATCACCACAGCGAGTTTCTCGCCGAGTTGGTTAATGAAGGCAAGATCAAAACGACGGCTCAAAACGATAAGACGGTCACCTATCACGACCCATGTTATCTGGGCCGTCACAACGGCGTTTTCGACGCGCCGCGACGACTCGTCCGGATTTCGTCGCGTTCAACCGTGGAGATGAAGCAGAATCGGGAACAGGGATTCTGTTGCGGCGGCGGCGGCGGAATGAGCTTCGTTGAAGAGCCGAAGGACAAACGCGTCAACCAGGAGCGCGCGCGACAGGCTCTGGAAACCGGCGCGGATATTGTCGCCGTCGGTTGCCCGTTCTGCATGACGATGCTGGAAGACGGCGTCAACGCGCGCAAAGGCGAACGTGATGTGCGCGTGATGGACGTAGCGGAGTTATTATGGCAAACGGTGAAAGATTCAGAAATGTGAGAGGGCGTAATCCACGAGCGATTCCTTTAATCACCGTCGGTATTGCATTGACGGTGTTTGGCAGCGCAATCGAGTCTCTTAGAACGTGGTTTTATATGGGCGTACCCTTATTGATAGCCGGCGTAATTCTCAGTTTAGTGAACAAAAGAAACACAGGCTAATCGTGTTCAGTGAGAACAGCTATGGATTTGAATCTCACTCCCGAACAACGGCAACCTGGGTACGCGTCGCTTCCAGCGCGCAGTCTCGGCGGGCGGCCTGTTAGTTCTTAAATGCGCTTCTTGCCGAGACTGCACGCTGGAAGCGATGCGTACCCAGGCGAGCGCCAATTGTGGTGTTGATTGCAAAAGAATTTTATTGGCACAGGCTTCGAGTAATTTCAGCGAATCAAGAGGAAATATGGACTTAAATCTCACTCCGGAACAGCGGCAATTCCGCGACGAGCTGCGCGCGTGGCTGCAAGCCAACGCGCCGTCGCCCTGGTCGGGCAGCACGGCCGAGGAAGAGAAAGGCCCGTACTTCGAGTATCTGCGCAAATGGCAACACAAAGTCAGCGAGGGCGGGTGGGCCGCGATCTCGTGGCCGAAGGAGTACGGCGGGCGCGACGCGAAGCTGATCGAGATGGCGATTCTGCAGGAGGAATGGGCGCGCGCCGAGGCGCCGCCGCTGATCAACTCGCTCGGCCTATACCTGATCGGCCCGACGATCATCGCAGTCGGGACCGAAGAGCAGAAGGCGCGTTTTCTGCCGAAGATCGTCTCCGCCGAAGAGATCTGGTGTCAGGGGTTCTCCGAGCCTAACGCCGGCTCGGACGTGGCGTCGCTCGCGACCAAAGCCACGCTCGACGGCGATCACTTCGTGGTCAACGGACAGAAGATCTGGACCAGCCTCGCTCACGTCGCCGACTGGTGTCTGCTGCTCACGCGCACCGATCCGACCGCGCCCAAACACAAAGGGATCACCGCGCTGTTGGCTGACATGCGCAGCCCCGGCGTCGCCGTGCGCCCGCTCAAGCAGATGACCGGCGACGCCAGCTTCAACGAAGTCTTTTTCGATAACGTGCGCGTACCGGTCGCGAACGCGCTCGGCGAAGTCAACAAAGGCTGGCAGACGGCGATCACCACGCTGATGAACGAACGCGCAAACCTTGGTACGGGAACTTACGTCATATTCAAACGCAATCTGGACGAATTGATCGAACGGGTCCGCCAGACTAAGCGCGTCCAGAATCCTCTCTTCCGTCAAAAGCTCGCGCAGGCCTATGTCGAGCTGGAGGTCTTCCGGCTCACCAACATGCGCTCGCTCACCAGAATCAGCCAGACGGGGGTCCCCGGCCCTGAAGGTTCGATCCTCAAGCTTCAATGGAGCGAATTCAATCAGCGATTCGCGCAGACCGCGATGGAGGCGCTCGGACCGCACGCGCAGTCGTGGGGCTTCGACGGCGGCCGATGGGTCTTCAATTATCTGCGCGCGCGCGCCAACACCATCGAAGCCGGCACCAGCGAAATCTTACGCAACATCGTCGCCGAAAGAGTTCTGGGGTTACCGAAGAGTTATTAACGCAGATGTCAGATGTCAGATGTCAGATGTCAGAAAGACCTCTGCCTGCTGGCGACTCACTGACATCTGACATCTGACATCTGACATCTACATTTATGGATTTCGATCTCAACAAAGCGCAGAAGCTTCTTCAACAATCGGCGCGCGATTTCTTCGCGCGCGAATGCAAACCGGAACGCGTGCGCGAGCTGATGGCGACCGACACGGCCTACGACGACGGCCTGTGGCGCGCGATGGCCGATCAGGGCTGGACCGGCTTGATCATCCCCGAAGAGTTCGGCGGGCTCGGACTGAGCCTGGTCGATCTGATCGCCGTCAGCGAAGAAATGGGCCGGGCCTGTTTGCCGGGGCCATTTCTTTCGACGCTGTGGGCCGCCGCTTTGATTGACCGCGCGGGCGGCGAGGGGCAGCGCAAACAATACCTCGAACCGATTGCGGCGGGCGATATGAAGGCCACGGTCGCGCTCCTCGAAGGGGACGCCGACTGGAATCCGGAATCCGTTCAATTGCGCGCGGAAAAAGAGGGCAAGGAATTTCGGCTGCGCGGGCGCAAGGAGTTCGTCACCGACGCCGAGGTCGCCGACCTGATCATTTGCGTCGCGCGCGGCAATGACGGATTGCTTCTGGCGCCGGTCGAGAAGGGCGCCAAGGGGATGAAGATCGCCGCGACGCCCGGCGTCGACGCGACGCGCAAACTCTACTCGGTAGAGTTCGAGGACGTAGTCGCGCCCGAAGCCGACGCGCTCGCGTTCAACACGCGGACGCTGGATGCGGTCGAGTCGGCGACGGCTACGGCCGTCGTCGCGTTGTGCGCGGAGATGCTGGGCGTGATGCAGTGGACGCTGGAAAACGCCGTCGAATACGCCAAGACGCGGCAGCAGTTCGGCAAACAAATCGGCGTCTATCAAGCCGTGCAGCATCAGCTCGCCGACATGTTCCTGATGACCGAAGGCGCGCGTTCGGCGGCCTATTACGCCGCCTGGGCCGTCTCGGAGAACGACCCGTCGGCGAAACTCGCCGTCTCGGTCGCCAAGGCCTGTTGTTCCGACGCCGCGCGCGAAGTCGGCAACCGCGGCGCGCAGGTCCACGGCGGCATCGGATTCACCTGGGAACACAACCTGCAGCTTTATTACAAACGAGCAAAAGCGTCTGAAATTATGTTCGGCGACGCCAACTATCACCGCGAAGAGATTGCGCGGAAGGTCGTGGACGGGGACGAAGGTTGAAAGATTTTGTGACCATCCGGCTCGCGCAAGCGTCTTTATTGAGTGGAATAATGTCGCCCTTTTTAGGCTTTGCGGAAAGAGGCGGCGCGGTCAGTTCAAACTCACTCAGAATTTCACAGGGGGACAATATGAAAAGAGCATTGACTATTTGTGGTCTGTTCTGCGCATTGATGATCGGCGTCGCGGCCGTCAGCGCGCAAAAAGGCGCAAACTTTGCGGGCACATGGGAGTTGGATAAGTCGAAGAGCCAGTTGTCGCAGAGGCAAGCCGATAGCGTCAAAAGCGCGACGTGGACCGTCACGCAGGACGACAAACAATTAACCAGCGAGCAGAAGATTGAACGCGTTGAAGGCGGCGGTGGCGGCGGCGGTGGACGCGGCCGCGGATTCGGGATGGGCGGCGGCCAAGTGACCGTCAAACTCGACGGCAGCGAGACAACCACTGAATCAGAACGCGGGAAGACGGTCTCCAAAGCGAAATGGCTGAATGGTGGAATGGCGCTTGAAATTACATCCGTGACGAGCGGCGCCTTTCAGGGGAACGCATTCACGAGAACTACTACTGAACACTGGGAACTGGCCGATGGCGGCAAGACTCTCAAGATTCATGTCAAGTCAGAAAGCCAGCGCGGTCCTCAGGAATCAACCTACGTGCTCTCGAAGAAGTAGCTTTGTTCGTAGTACCGCCTTCAGGCGGAAGAGCCTCGTTTATCGAGACCTTCCGCCTGAAGGCGGCGCTACGAACTATCAACTCAACTGTTTCACAAGCGCCTGCATCTGTTTAAATTCGGGCGTTCCCGCCGGGCACAATTCGAACAGCGCCATCTCAATCGATGAGATGATCGCTCCCGCCTTAGCCATCCTGTCTATCGCCAACTCGCGATTCCTGGCCAGCCTGGTCGAAACCGCGTCGCTCAGCAAGTGAACCTGATACCCATTTTGCAACAGGCCGTGGGCCGTCTGGCTGACGCAGATGTGGGCTTCGATGCCGCACAGTATCACCTGCTCGACGTGATGCTCGCGCAGCCGTGAGTCGAACTCCTGCGCGCCGCAGGCCGAAAACGAAAGTTTCTCGATCGGAGAGGACCCTTCGGGGAGACTCTCGGCGATCGCCGACGCCGTTCGCCCCAACCCTTTCGGATATTGTTCGGTGACGAGGATCGGCAGCTTGAGCAGTCCGCACGCTTGAACCATCAATGCGATGCGCTCGACCATTTCGTCGAAATCGGGAATGATCTTGTCGAAAGCTTCCTGCATATCAATCACCGCAAGCGCGGCGCGACTGCGGTCGAGTAATGATGGGTGTCTCATAAAAAAGCCTCTTTATGTTGATGAAGTTATCGCGGCTTTAATCAGATTCAAGCCCAAAGTATGGCAGGAGTGGGCAGCCGCAAAAAGGGCGGACAGAAAAATGTGGGAGAGGAAAATAAGAACGGCGCCGGAAGGCCTTTATTTTCCTCTCCCACATTTTTCTGTCCGAGCTTTGGCGGCGTGGATTGGGATGCGGCGCGGCGCAAA